>Ga0209052_1000875_pt1 | contig 10435 bp, 6 predicted proteins | sample WorMetHEROISLAND_2_FD_187409 | JGI IMG/M metagenome (GOLD analysis project Ga0209052, IMG submission 187409) | Marine gutless worms symbiont microbial communities from Max Planck institute for Marine Microbiology, Germany - Olavius sp. 4 HERON... | ecosystem: Host-associated > Annelida >...
TAGGCCTATAATTTTTTTTCTGTAGTGGCGGATCCAGGAATTTGTGGAAGGGGCGGGGGCGCCAAAGAGGGGTCTGGGGGCTTGTCCCCCTGGTACGGGAGTCTGGGGGCAGCGGCCCCAGCGGGGTGCAGGGGGCAGAGCCCCGCTGGGGAGTCTGGGGGGCGAAGCCCCCCAGAAGCTGAAGCCTAAGACCGCTTTGGATGCCTCTCGGAAAGCGTGATGTCAAGTGTGTCCAACAATCCTAGGCCCAGCGTCTGTTAGGGCCAGGGGATAATGTTCCATTATAAAAAGGTAGAATATAATTCAGAATTTTTGTTTACTTTATTTTAGTGGTGTTTAGAGTCTGTACTACCACTACATACTAGTACATTTCCGGTCCACACAAGTAGCACGTCAGTAGCGCATCAGTGGCCTAAATAACTCATAATGTCACCGATCCATTTATAATGTTTTCTTCAGTCAGACAACTGATTGTAAAGTACTGAACACTCAGTCAGTAGTGATGTGACGCTGACGGTATTCCAATCCAATCGAGTCCAATTATTTTATTTGCTCATTTCACATAGGGGGCTACTAGTTACACGTCAGACTTAGTTTCATGCATGCATTTAATTATAATCTGATTAATTTTAATGTGTTAATTTTCATTATAATGTCATTCGCATGGTATTCGCCATGATATTCGCGCAATGCGCTGTGAAATAGACATTAAAAAAATTTGCGTACGCCTCCGCCGAAGGGGGGGGGGCCTTGCGCCCGTCCCTAGATCCGCCACTGTTCTGTGCTTCCTGTTTTAGTCCGTTCCAACAAAACCTGTCCATAACATTTTTATTGGACTGTCAAGAAATACTTCCGCATTTTTGGCCGACCTTATAACACGATATTGTGTCCGTCTGTCATATGTCTATAACGTATGTACCGGTATTGTCGCTAACGGTGCGTGTTATTAAAAAATGTCTGAAGAAGGAAATAGAGTTGCCCGACCGCTACCCGGTGGTACTAATTCGGCTCCCATACCACCCCAATCCTTTCTGTTTATTTTATTAAGTTCGATTGTTATATTCCATCAGCTGATAGATCCAGATATTCTGTAACTAATTACGTACGTTTGTTTCCTACGATTTCTACTTACTGTTGAGTTTCTATTAATTTATATTTCTAATTTTAATTCTCTTTTTATATATGCTATGTTTCTTATTTCTCTAATCTACTTCCGGTCTATTCAGTTTCCTCAGTCATCGGATTAATGTTTCTAGATCTAGTTTCTAACTACTTCCAAGATACAATTGCTAACTTTCTAGATGTTTCTGTAAACATAATAGAATTTTAACTAATAATGTAGAACAGACAGCAGATTACGGTTTTCCACTGTAATTCGTCCTTTTGAATTTTTTTCAGATGGGACCATTCTTCACATCATACGTTTATAAGCAATTTTCATTCGTACTTCAAATTTATGATAACTGATGACAAATATCACAACCGTCAGTCGTTCGGTCAGTCGATATCAATAAATCAGAAAGAAGACGCTGTCCACAGTACATAGGTCTAACTTGCGCTTTCTCTTATAAGCAAACCTTACGATAAACGACGGACCTGCTACGGTAATCCTGCAGTTTGCAGTTTGTATTACTTTATCACCCATTACACTACTGTTGTGCCAGCTGCAACCGGAAGCACACCAATTTTCGTAAGCGTTAATTAATCTCCGTCGCAGCCGTCGCTTGCACTGGCACATTAAACACCTAATGATTTGGATGTTTTTTTGTCACTCCTATTTATCTTTTTTGAAAAGTTTTCTGTGCAGCTTAATTGCAGTAAAAGTACTTGTCTACTATGGTGTAATGTACACATTTGTGGACTGTATCTGCATATGGTTATATTGCTTTAACACAGTGTTTAAGACGTAGCTACTTGTAATGTGAATTAAGTAGTTGCTGTGCAAGTGTAGTTGTATGGATTGCTGATAACTCACAAATAGATATCGTACCACTGCGACAGGCTTGCCTGATGTGTTATGAAAGAAGCACAAAATAATCACAACAGACATAGAAAGGAGCAGAAGTAACTATACATGTTACAATGAATATCAGAAAATAAACACCATGAATGAAAACACTATCAGTCAGATACCATCAGTAGTTGTACACAGTACTCCAAAACAAAAATCACCAATTTTGCAAACTTTTATAGCCTCACCATTTTGTGATTGATTTCAGAATATTTTCATTCAAACACAACTACATGTCCAATATTGTGCTCATCAAGGATTGTACCACATCGCAAATGTGTAAAAGGGTATATTAATATAATGCAAACTTATTTAGCAACACTTGATGTGTATTTGCTGCATACTTTCTCCGCTGAGTGCATCACTGAATGAATGAATGAAAGAAAAAAAGGAATGAAATGAATGAAAACATTATCAGTCAGATACAATGACTAGTTGTACACAGTGCTCCAAAACAAAAAGTCACACATTTTCAAACTGTTGTAACTGTACCATTTTGTGGCTGATTGCAGAATGTTTTCATTTACACACGAGGTGTCCAATATTGCGATCATCAAAGATTTTACCACATCTCTAACGTGTAAAAAGTGATATTAATAGCATGCAAACTAATTTAGCAACACTTGATGCCTATTTGCTGCATTCTTTCTTCGTTGAGTGCATCACTAAAAGAATTCTACAAATTTTTGAATATTTGACAAAACTTCGTTGGTTACTTTTTCACGACTCTGTGTGTGTGTATGCCCATGATGCCCATGGCACAGGTCACAATATATAAAGTTTACATTATTCTAATTGCCAACTGTCAGCACTGTGAAAATCAGTGACATTTTGCCGGAGACTTACAAAACTCTGTTTGCGATGTTTAAGTTAGCATATGAACAGTGCACAAATCAAACACAGCAGTATGGCAGTATAACAATGCAATGTAATCAGTGGCGTAGCGATGGGGGTTCAGGGATGCAGGCCGCACCGGTCAGCACTTGCTAGGGGCGGCAAAGCGGCGAAAAATGCCAAAAACGTTAAAAAATGCACATCAAAATTCAGATTGTAAGTTTTATATGTGTTTGCGTGCAAGAAAAACAAAGCGTTACGGCCAGCGTGTACGTATCATCAGATATTACGCTTATCATTGCTTTAAACGGCTTCTCCAGTTTCAAAAACGTAAGATGAATGGGCGGCAAATTTGACCACCGCCATGGGCGGCGAAAGGTCCTGCTACGCCAATGAATCTAATGCACAAAAAATGCACAGTCTACAATATTATGCTGAATCATTGCTAAATATTAGTGTTATGCTAAAAGCATAGATGCTATTGAGTTCTGTTTGCCTCACTTTCCCCAGACAGCTATCAAATAGCAGGATAGTTCTACTTTCTGCAGGAAAATCCTCACGTGATCATTCACACAGTCTAATACAACTACTAGAGACAAAAATGCTCATCAATCAATGTGCAAGTGTTATTATCTGCAGAATGCTGAGTGGGAACCATGTGGGCAAATATGTATTACTTTATCTTTTATTACTTTACTTTGTGCGCAAATTTCTGTGAGATATGTATGTCAGTGATAGCATGCGTTGTCTTCTCACAGTGCACCTACAGCATATATGCACACATTCATTTCATATTCGCACCATGCTTACGTTGTCTTGGTCTATCTCCAGTGATTTTTGTGCAGTTCATTCTCGAAATGTGTCTCAGCCTAAAATCGTGAAAAATTCACCAAAAACCTGTTTTGGGGGTTCAAGGTCATCGATTTTGGTACCACGGCAAAGCTCATGAGCAGTGCTTGTTATGATAAGGAAGTCTGTGTCTATCTGCAACCGTTCTCACACTAGAGGAGCTAATACTGATAAAATAGCGATTTATTACTGCCTACCCCTCTTTGATGCCGTCGTTTGAGGGCACAAAATTTGGTCACAACACACTAGAGACTGTATCCTGTGCTATGGTAAAAAATATCTCAGCTGGGCGTGAATCAGTAGTGGGTCGTGACAGATGGACAGACAGACCGAATTATGATAGCTAGTACGTGCTTAGCACTATCTGCTGTCATGCACAAAAAACAAATACCCACACTATTACAATTCGTAGATCTACTGCTTTTAAGGTAAGATACATCACCATATAAAGCAAGGATAATTATTCACAATTGCATTTAATGAAAGACTCATTGATTTCATAAAGAAATGTACGCGTGTAAATGATAGCAAATAACTAGGTAAGCAAAACAAGCTAAAATGGGGAGCACAATAGGATGCACGTAATGCAAATGACGACACATAGCGTATCTTTGTCATGTTTGAAAATTGATCTGCGACTTCTGCTGTTGGATCTGTTTGTCATATGCAGTGGTTACGACGTGCAGACCATACACCAACAACTGCATGCTGTCAGCATACACAACCACAACGACCGCGATAATCACAAGCAACAGTTTTGAAATAGTTGGTTACTGCTACAAGTGACACACATACTACAAGCTGCTGCCGCTACTTTATGGTTATGCTTTTGTTTAACTGGCCAACGTTACTGCAGTTACCCCTGGTTAGCCTCGGTCCACAAAAGTGCTCCTAATCTGGTTATCATATTCAAAAGATGTATTGCATCTAATGATGCTCTAAATCCTGGCTGCCACCTACAAATCGAAACAGAATGAAACTGGTCAAATAAAAATTAATTACCATTTCATTTATCTGCACAGTTCATTCATACTCATGTCAGTAAATGACCACGGAATTAAGGCATTTAACAGTGATGGACACATGTGAAAGCAAATCAAAAGCTCAAATTGCAAATCTGTTACAACAAGAACTCTGAGCTAATGCTCATGAGACGCGCCACAGCATCAGTATAATTTTGTATGCAGGTTGTCTTGGTCTATCTCCACCAATTTCAGCGAAAATTCACTCGCTCAGTGTACGCCATAGCCTAAAATAGCGAACAATTCACTAAAACCCCTATTTTGGGGGTTCAAGGTCGTACAAGGTCATTGATGTTGCTACCAATGGAAAGCTCGTCAGCAGTGCTTGTTATAATACGCAGCAAGTCTGTGTCTATCTGCAACCATTCTCGTACTAGGTTAGTCGACAGTAGCAGAAATCGCACGTTTTCAAGGGGGTACCCAAATTTGATGCACTCGTATGGAGGCCTCCTTGAACCGAGGGGGTCACACCTTACACCGTTGAAATCTACGTTTAATGCCGAACATTTCATATGCAGGTTGTCCTGGTCTATCTTGAAGCGTTTCGGCGCAATTCAGTCTTAAAATGTGTATTGCAGCCAAAAATCGCTAAAAATTCACTATAAACCCCTATTTTTGGGGTTCAAGGTCGTTCAAGGTCATCGATGTTGGTACCACTGGAAAGCTCGTCAGCAGTTATGATGAACTGCAAGTCTGTGTCTATCTGCAACCGTTTTCACATTATGTGAGCCAATAGTGGTAAAATAACGATTTCTAAGGGGCAGTACCCCTCTTTGATGCCCTCGTTCGAGGGGAATCTCCTCACCCAGTGGCACCAAGTTACCTCATAAGAAACTAGATACACTACGCTATCATATGGTCAAGACCCGGAGTCTCTATCTCACCTGGCATTGAATCAGTGCCGGGTCGTGACAGACAGACGGACAGACAGATGGACAGACAGATGGACAGAATTCCCATAGCTAATACGTGCCTCAGCAGTACCTGCCGGCCTGCCGGTACTAGCTGTGGCGCGTAAAAATGATTTAAATCACTACGCCAAAGTGCAAATCATTCTTTGTCTGCAAGTCTCAAATCTTTATAAATGAAATCTTAAATCAAATCCCAAATCATTCAATAACAAAACACATATAGTACACATTTGTAGTTCAAAAGCTGACTAGTGCATATAAACCGTGGGTCAGAAAACACTGGCAGTGTTATTTTTTGAATAACTCTGTAAACATTGACCGATTTGAATAATTCTTGGCAACATCACAACGAAAATTGACGTACATAGGTACAGTTTTTCCAATAGGTACAGTTTTCTTAATACTCTTGCTACACTACCTTGTGAAATCCAGGTCGTAGTTTGGCCGTTTACAGCAATGAACTCATACTGGGTAGCGCATCCATCAGCTCAGAAAAACATTGTAAGTCCACAAAATCATTGAGAATTGTTACGTGTTACACTTTAATCGTATCAACTTTGAGATCGTGTTGCCACACATACATACAGTATGCTCTTGCCCAATGCTTGGAACTGTTTCCGCTGTCCCATATTCGTCAATGTTTGCAAGCAAGTAGTCAAGTCCTCTGTACGTCAAATTTTTCTGCAGAAATTCTTTAAGAACACTTTGTGAACTGTAACCTTTTAACTGCCTTAAACTGTTAATGAACTGTTTGTCGTCTGCAGTAAACGCCATCTTAAAACAGTGACTGATGCATGATGAGCCAATGCATGCACTACCCAGTACGAACTTATTGTTATAAACGGCCAAACAACGACTTCTGCATTTCACAAAGTAGTGTAGCAACAGTATGAAGGTCAGGTGGGCAAAACCATACTTATTTACGTCAAGTTTTTTCATGATGTTTCATACCAAAAATTACTTAAATTGGCGAATGTTTTACGGAGTTATTCAACAAATAACACTGGCACAGTTTGTTTGAGACACGGTGTATGTACACTGTGAGTAAAAAAAGGGACCTCTATACTTTTGCTCATAAGTTTGACAGATGTTGATGGATTTTCGAAACTTTTCCATTGTTGAATTCATCAAGAAATTTGCAACAAAATGATTTTCACATTACCACCACACCTTTAAGGTGTGGTGGACAGTCTAACAGTCAGTTTGTTGCAAATTTTGTCGATGAATTCAACAATGTAAAAATTTCTAAAATCCGTCAACATCTGCCAAAGTTATGGGCAAAAGTATAGAGGTCCCTTTGTTGACTCGCAGTGTATATATCTCATTCCAAATCTAAAATCTCAAACAGTTCATCATCAGCTGTCAGTGTGATTCAGTGTTTGTTGTACAACTCAGCATTATTCTCCATCCAAAGTAAGAAAGCTGTTCACTACTATAAGACATAACAATAAGACCCAAAGAAGTAAGAACATAACCGATAATGATATGCTATTAAACAAAAAGTTAATCCAATCGCAAATTTCTTGAGTCAAATCTCAAAGCACATCACAATGTTTCAAGTGCAATTTTTAGTGCTCAAATCAAATCACGTCGTGATTAAATCACAATTTACACGACATCACGATTTGGTTTGCACATGACTGGCACATTCATTAGGTGCATCTGATAACGCTCTGTGCTCCACAAATGTTCCACATTTGTTATACTAGTCACGTTTTGTACATTAATATGCCACTACTGCTACTGCCAACAACATGTGCAACAACTTAAACAACTAGTCTCAAGCACCACAATCTTCTATGACAAAAACGGCATAATAGAGCTCCTAGTTAGTATAATATTGCATACAGCAGAAACATACTGATTCACACACACTACGTGATAGACCTTAAGATGTGGAAGCTTTATCTCCATAAAATAAACTTCTCTCAGTTTAAGTACAGTCTGCAGTTTTATAACCCGCAAGTAGGAACCTGTTTGCAGTGATCAGCATTAGTGTAAAGCATCATAGTGTATGCACTTTATCATTAAACCTTTAACTTGAGACATTATAACAATAATAAGCTAATTTCTATATGTCATATGTTTCTAATTTCTGAGGCTTCCCGTATCATAGACACTGAATAATAGTAGCTGGTTGGTTTACCTGAGTTCATCCAGACGATGGATGACGGATTGGTTCAATAAGTAGCTGCACTACCTGCATCTACGGCTTCTAGACATCAGCGCAGCTAAAGCAGACAAACTTCAACGTGTCACACACTCCATTTAAAACCTCTGCCAAAGCCCGAAATCATTAATTCACATATATTAAGGAGCTGTGTCAATGTTTTCCGTTATGTTGACCTTAGCCTTAGCTTAGTCCTTCCTCGCGCTGTAAAAGCACATCGGGCAGTATAACGCCATTATTATATTTGGCGGAGATTTTCCCTATTTGGGATGGTGTGAATCCTGCAATTCTATCTTGGATCCAGACGCTGAGCAGAATCACCACCAAAATCTAATCAGGTCTAAGTAGCGCCAAGTGTAATCTTCTCTGAAAATGTCAACCAAATGGACCTGCAATTTTTTGTGCAGTACTGCTAACAAACGAACACAGATGAATAAATACATAAACGCTGGGTATTACATAACCTCCTTGCCATAGGTAAACAGCTAACTACTCAGTTCATAATGAAATGACATTGACGGAAGTTGTGAATTACTTAATTTCAGCGGAACAAGAATTCCAAGTTGATGCTCTTGCAGTAGCCAAGGTATAACGACCATAAAATCTGGTCAAACTGGTAAAGACTGGTTTACACCATCCGTATTTGGCGTATTCACAGCTCATGTGTATGGTTGCAAAAACAAAGCTGTGTTCACGAGCCATGAACACCGGCTATGAACACGGCTCATTTGAAAGTACATACTACTACAACTGTTACAAAGACTACTCCGCCAACAATTTGTATGAATCAGTGAACAGTGTCAATTCTAATGCAAAATTTATGTGAATAATTTACAGCAAAGTGAGTGAAGTGAAGGGCAGATATCACTCAAAAAAGTAATTCAATGGCTAAAGCCAAGCTATAAAAGCAAACAGTAGTACAGTTTATGCACTGCGATTAAAAGACATGACACTGAAAAATACATGCAGTTACAAACTATAATTCACACACAATGCGTTGGAGCAACTGATGACAGAAACCAATGATTTAAAGCGTTAGCATTCAATTAAAAAAGAACAAAATAAAAAAATACCAGCTGCAACTTACAGTAACAGTTAGTGAAGTCTTTGTATCACAGCAAGACTGCACGATCAATGAAACAGCCAATGAACAGTTAGTCACCTGAAACAGTTAATCAATCAAACAATCAAGCAGTCAATCAATCAATCAGACGTAACACGTGTACATTAGAGTTAACTATTCCACCCATCGTACCTTTGCTGTAATGCTGAAGAATGGTATGTATTCATGTGACACAATGCAACAAGTACGCTGTTGACATTGCATACAGTACAATCCCCCCCTCTTTCGGGAAAATTTTACATATAGCAGCTGATAATAAAATATGACAAGCAATTTGTGTATCAGCGTCACACAGTGCCCTGTACTGCCCTGTATGTACAATAGAGCATCAGAGATAATATGTACATAGTGCAAGCAAAAGTATGATAGCTTGTGATCACTCCAGCCGTTAGGATCACGTAAAGAAAGACAATTAAAGCAAAACAGTAAATATAAATGCTAAGATAAATCACATGTAGGAATGTGTATCACCGACATCGGCAAACGATCATTCAGCTGCCCCGCACCTACAGCCTGCAACTCTCTGCCTCCTTCTGTCGTCAACTGTGACACTCTCTCTGCATTTAAATTAAGGCTAAAAACTCAGTTGTTTATTACTGCATATAGCCAGCTTACCTGCTCTGCCAGCGCCTCTGAAGGTACAACACTACGGCGTTCTACAAATGTTTTATTATTATTATTGTCTTTTTACTCTTGGTACTCCATTCACAAGGGAGACTAAACATTGACTAAGCAATACAAAGCTGGGTATGAGCATTAGTCTGTGCTGTCAGCGGACGGCAAACTCATGCAATAAAACAGCATTAAAGCGCTGCACCAAAACAGAAATCCTTTGAAATACATAGCTGGTCTCTCTAGCCTCGCCAGTATTGATGGATCGGAGATCCTCCTTCCAAGATCAGCCAGGAGGTGGCGAGCTGATGCGTTGAAAACGCCGAAGGTCTCAACCGCAATTGGCTCAAAGATGTAACGGGGGCCAAGGTCAACATACTTGTCCTCCTTCCGGGAAGCTGCTGTCTCTGCTGTTGCACCTGCCTCATGCCTCATTATTATTAGTAACAGAACCAGCAATACACATAATGACCGATAGTATCTCAGCACTGATGGTGAGCGCCATCGTGACGTAGACACAATACACTACAACCACAATCCGCAACAGTAGCAATAAAGACGTACCATACACAGAAATGTGGCATTGTAGTTTTACACTGATTTTCTGTGTGTTATCTTATTCTTATTATTATTATCATCATCATGGTCATCATAATCATCTTCATCATTCTTGCTAAGTGAACAAATTGGGTTTTATTAATATTACGCATCATAGGGAGATATTTCAACTTAAACAAAGACATATTTTATGTCCATGTGGCAAATAACAGTAGCCAAAAAAGCTGGGATCGGTTCTCACTAATTGCATGGCTGGCAAGACAACCGTGTGATTAGTGATTAACGACCGTCGCCACGCGAAGGCTCCCAGCGTGACGGTCAAAAATTTGGTGTCGGCCAGACAGT
>Ga0209052_1000876_pt1 | contig 10434 bp, 6 predicted proteins | sample WorMetHEROISLAND_2_FD_187409 | JGI IMG/M metagenome (GOLD analysis project Ga0209052, IMG submission 187409) | Marine gutless worms symbiont microbial communities from Max Planck institute for Marine Microbiology, Germany - Olavius sp. 4 HERON... | ecosystem: Host-associated > Annelida >...
AAATTGTTTAATGCAACAACAATGCACAACAGCACTGAAAAATGCAAAAAAATTTCAAAAAATCAAAAAATCCGATTTAAATCAAAAAAATCTGATTTTTTCGATTTTTTATTAAAAATCATGATTTTTTCCAACCCTGCACTCCAGTGAAAGATCCATGCAGAATGAGAAAGAAAAGGAAATTTGGCTAGTACAGGTTTACCTAGAAAATGACCTGCGAAACTGAAATGGTGAGTGTGCATGTGAGATATGAAACTAAATGCTCATCTCTCTGTTGTGAGTTTGCTTTCTGCAGAAACACAGCAAAGCTATGGCGGCATAACTTTCAATAAAATAATCTGATGGCAACATTGTTAAACTCTTACACGTTTCTTTATCGGTTACTTTGTAAACGCCAGATGAGTTAACAATAAAAATAGCCAATACGTAAATAGGGCAGTCAAAAATGTACTAGTGTCAGACTGATACTAAACACAGAACGAAGTACAAAAACTGACAGCGACAGACAAGCTGGCAAATAATTCTTTTGTGATATTATGCCAAAAAGCACTGAAATCAACAAAAACGACAACAGCGCGTGTCACCTGGCCAGGAAAAAGAGAGAACTGAGGTAGATTTGAGACATCGAGTTGAACCTGACGACCGGACGACGTTTCAATAGAACCTTCGAGTAGCAAAGAGTTGGCGTTGAGTCGGCCGTTGCCGTCACAGCAGATACGACCAACGACCGTCACTGGCTCCTGTGTACCACACACAATACTGCTCTCTACGACTAACGCCTCCCGAAACATTTACTAACCCTTCACCAGTGGACGTACAAGTAGTTATGGCTACTGTGGCCAGTAAAGAATTCTGAAATTCTGAGTAAGTGATTGGTTGACTGATGTAAGTTAAACTACACCTAAATCTCTCTGGATCTAGACCAAGGCTAAGACCACAGAGCTTCAGAACTCTCGGGGGCCTAATTTACAAAACTTTCTTAGATGAACCTACAAAAATGTTACAAAGAACTCAGACATACAAAAAGTTTACAAAAAACACTATTTTCGAAAAATCCTAGAAAAAACGTACGAAAAAGTTACGAAGAAACGTTATTAGCTGACTTATGACAACATCAAACACGCATGCAGTAATTAGTTCGATTTTTCATTTGTATATAATTTCCATATAGTGCTGTAATAAGTACAAATTTCGTTTCCAGCAATTCTAGGCACAGAAATCTTGCCGTTGTTTACATTGGTAACCATTGGCAACGGCAGAAGCAGCGTGCAGTGGCGTGCACCACCAGCATCAGCGACGACGTCGCGACTGGTTGAGTGCAATGAATTCGCAAGTCAGGATTTGCAAATTAACAAACGAAAAACGTACGAAAAACATATGAAATCGTAACTTGTTTACTTCGGACGAAGATACGAAGATTTCACGAAAATTCGTAAGAAATCTTGTAAATTAGGTCCTTGATCTAGACCCAGATCAAAACTCGTTAACAATATCTAAACAGAAACGACACACAGGCAGTAGCAACATCTGTTACTAGAATAGCTGCAGGTTAAACAGCAAGTTCTGAGTAGCATGTGATGAGTGTGCAAATAAACTTACAATGACTCGAGTCGGATAAACATGGCGGCACTATTCACTGTTGCAAAGAATTGCCGAGCTTTGTGTTTGCCGATCACTAATAGTTAATTTATGTAAATGCAATGCATGTATATGAATGAAGCAAAGTAATGGCATGCGGACCTGAGTGAGAAGACCAACACGAGAGTATTCGGACGTTACTCGGACCTCCTTCAATTTCTCTCCCATTTCAAATATCATCTCATTCAACACTGCAAGCAAACGACATTCAGCAGTCAGCAGTTCCTTGTTCATAAAACAGTTTCCAGTTCGCTTATACACCAAACTCTGTTAACCACACGGGTTAAACTAAAAGCGGACATCAGACAATCGATAAAGTTGGCCAATTCTGTCCGCTAATAAAATCGGCCAACAAAAATCTGTCGTCTGTCATGCAAAAATTGGCCGATTTTGTCAGCCCAATTTTATCCTCCAACACAGAACACAATTTTTCTATTCTTGACGATAAAATCGGGCAACTTTTTGGATATCGGTCAACAGATTTGTTCATGTTACGATGATGACTGTTTACAGTGGGAGATGCATATTTATTTCAGTTATTCATTTTGTTTGTTACTCTATGATATTTATGTTCGTTCATTAGATGCAGAAAAAATAACGCAAGTATAATTTAAGATCTGCATTCTGCTGTTGTGTATTCGTGAAGCTAGCTGATATAGTACAAAGTTGCAAATGATAAAATCGGCCGTGTGTCATGGTTGAACGATCTTATCAGCCGATTTTCTCAGGCAACTAAACCATGCCCACAAAAGTTGTCCAACTTTATCAATCATCTCACATCCCCTTCAGAGATATGGCAGATGAAGTACAGAACAGCTGAACAATTGTTGCTTTTATTACGTCAGCATGGACTTTCAACGATTTTGATAGACAAATCAAAACCTTATATGCATTATATAACTATTACAAAAAAGTACAACGTCAACTCTTGGCAATAAATAATAACTCCAGAAAGATTAGCCGACAAAACAAATCTGAAAGCACTAGCTGCAGTGCTTGTACTGCTGCTCCAGTATATGAGCAACATAAAACTTAAATATGAATATAAAAACATGATACACAATGCAAGAAACAGAAATGTGAAGTTTCTATCTAAGAAGTAAAACATGACTGATGCAGACTGTAAAAAAATGCTAACCATATGCTTTATCGGCTGTTTTCTGAAACATAAACTTGTACGGGGCAACAAGAGCATCACTTTGCTCATACGGCCTCACAGTCGATGGTACATCCCGTGACTCACGCCAGTTCTTCTTCAGCAATGAGCCCTCAACATTGGTGGGAAATGAAGAGACGACCTCGCCAGCATTACTGCGACCGACATACCTCTGAGATGGTGTGGTGCTGTAACATCAAGCATTGGATAATACTTTGGACTTAGGCAAACAACACGATTCTGTTGTACTGCTACAAACAGCTGCATACAATACAGAAAGTGAAAACTACACAGTAGAGAATACAGACCAATCAAACAAATCACTTATGACCTACATAATTTTGTCAGTCGTTCGACTTAAAGTGGTTTCTGTCTAGTGTACATGGTACGCCTGGCCTGTGAGATAGGAAAAATGCAGGGCTGCCACTAACATATTAACAAAAATTAGGAACTTTAGGGACCTCAGAACTTGTCAAAAGGGACCTAAGTGACCAAAAAGGGACCTAAATTACGCTTAATACGAAACCAAATGTCACGACAAACCACATTATGGTCACTATTGCTCCTGTACATGACCATACTAGACATGAAGAATACTGTGAATATACTAATCAAATGCATGTAATAGTTCAGTTCTCAATTCTAAACTGTTCAGTGTCATATTATCGACACAGTTGCATTGAACGCTGTTTTCAAATGTAAGTAAGTAAGTAGATCACAAGAAGCCCTAGTACATTTTTAGTTAGACTATAAACATGAAATTTAGTCAGGATAAGTTGAAAATAGCCAATTACACAGAAACAGGGACTTTAGGGACCACTTTTTGACATTTAGGGACACTAGGGACCAAGTGTTCAAAAAAGGGACTTTAGGGGACTTGCACCACGACAGCACAATAGTGCCATATCCTAGAGAAAATAAGAAGCAAATTATCCACCGGCATTAGCAAGGGTTAGTAACAACATCGACATCGTACTAGGCTGCTGGGGAGTTCTGACTGGTGGGGGAGAAGACTGCGGCTGGACTGCGACTAACTCCACGTTTGTTCACAGTTGACTCGGGCGTGTGCTGACGCTTCTTTGACGTCACCTACAATCACAATCACTGCGATGCTGTGAAGCTGCAGCCGGCACTGATCAGCTTTTTGCATCTCACACAACAACTTGATGTACACTCAACCAATGACGTTCTATTTATAGCTGGACTGGTAGCGTATTGGCCAGCGCGTATTCACGACGTGGCACTGCTAGACCTATACTGTCCTCACGTGACTTCTGGCAGGCTAGCAGTGTGCTACAGTCAAATAGGTTCTATTCTTAGCTCGGCTACAGCCTTCCCGGCAGCCACGCTTCATTGACAACAATCGAGATGCCATACTATAAATGGAAAAAATTAAAACCTGCAATTTTGTGAGCGTAATTAAGTATATAAGCTGTATATACGACTAAAAGTAGAAAATAGTGGCTAACTAACTATAGCCAGCTATACTGTGGTCACGTGACAACAGTATAGCAGGCATTGCCTCGTGGAAGGCGAAGCTGTAAGTCTATTTATAAATAGAAAGTCATTGCACTCAACATTAAGCTCTGCCTACTTGAAGAACATTCATCAACGCATGTTGAAGATAGCACACAAATAAAGACCACACTTTTAGAATAAAGACTACACTTTTAGCATATTCACTGATTCATTTGCCATCGCTAGCAAACGTTTGGCGAAAATACATCAGTGCAAAGATATTGCGGAAACAACGCCACAGACAGACAGACAAATGGCACACACAGACGCCGACATATGGATGGACAACATGAAAACAATGCCTACCAATGGCATAGATGTAACAATGTCAAATTACATCTTCATTACACATATCTCTCCTACTTGGTCTTTGTAGACTCACTAGAGGCTCTGAAAGTTCTACCAAGCCAACGACTTGGTTGCAGTGCTCATGAACCAAACTATCAACAACTAAGGGAACACCAAAAACCAAATAATTAAACACAGCATGTGGCCAAGCATAGATGTCACCTAAGGACAAGGAATAATGAAACCAAGACACAGGAAGGGCTAAGGTAAGGATGAAATCCGGCCAAGAAATGAATCACGACCTATTCTGACACAGCAAGACAGCTTGCAGAGCCAGATAGAGATAGAGTTCTACACTAAAAATTGTTATCTATCATAACTGCTACAAAATAACCTTGCTAGTTGGAGTGGTGTATGCATCAATGACGTCATCCTGATGTTCCATTCTGTACAGCAAATGACACATGAAACTACAACAAGCATTAACTGATGATTGCCGACATATGGCAATGCCAATACGGTAGGGCAAATGCCCGAAAGGGATGAGGAATTCCCGATGGTTCTCACAGTAGATGAGACCGGGGTCTCCGTCTCTCCGTCGTAGTGTTTGACAGCAATTTTGTTAATCTGGGGCACCACTTGATGGCAGCTGTCATTCCCACAGCTGACAGGAGTTGTTGATCATTGTCAAAGAGTGATGACAGATGTCAACATGTGCTGACAAGCTGCCATCGGTTCTCCAATGTAAGTGAAGGAACCTCCCTTCTGGCTGGGATGTTTCTGGCTGGGATGTTGTTGTGGGCAAGCTACCATCATGTGTCACACCAGCACAAGAACTGAGAGGAAGAGATGGCAGTTTTTACTGACGATGTCCAGCAGTTTATGCATGACAAAGCTACGGTCACAAATGAAAATGACAGTCACGATGTCTGTAGTGATCATAATCTATGCAGCAAAAAACTTTCATATGAAAGCAATTTTTGAAAATTTGATGAACAAAAAAGAAAGCCCATACAAACAAATTGAAAAAAATACAGAAAGAGGGTGGTCCTCAACCCAAAGACCTTTGCATGCACAACTGCTGTGCCTCAACAGAGAAAAAAGGAATTTCTAGTGCACATAAACAGTGACAAAATTGGAATCAAACCTGGGTTGGCTGGATGGGAGTTTATTGCCTTAATGCCTGTATCACACTGCCCATACGGTGTGTAGAAACCGTAGGCTGACCGGGAGCATGACCGTGCTAACCGTATTGACCGTACGGGTTTTTTGCTAGTGAGCAAAAATTTCGTACGGTCAGGCTCACCGTAGAGACCGTAGGAGGTGACCGTACGAGAACGTACACGCTGACCGTATCTGGCCGCTCGTACAGCTTCTATGGTCAGTTGCTGCGGTCTCTACGGTTAGCTGCTACGGTTTGTATGGTCTCTACGGTCAGTTGCTACGGCTTATAAAAGCCGTGCTTGACCGTGGAGGCTTCATATTGTCTTCAGCATTTGAAGGATCAACATCTCTGCGATGCCAGCAAAGAAGAAACAGCCGTGGATCCCCAGCAAGGGAGCAGGTTTTGAGGTGACCGTACGTATTGACCATACGGGCCTGACCGTACGGGCCTGACCGTAAAGACCGTAGGCTCTGTGTGATACTCACTTAACCAGCGACTGGAACACAGATGCTGCGATCAAGGTCTAATAAGGAAACTGTTGACCGCAAACTCAAATGAACTGGGTGAACTCTCACATTGGCAGTACCATGATGACAGCATCATAAACATTGTCGTGGCTGGTGGCTATTACTCTAACAGACAACGCACCGTGATTCAATACTGTCAGCAGTATATACGCGTGCCATGGACGACGTTGCAGTTGACGGCTTTGACACAAGCTTGTTGGATGACTTGCTCAAGCGCTGATGATAAACACACACATACAAGTATACAACTGCCAAACACCTAAATAATTAGCAGAACATACACATGGCATACAAGAAATAAGGTATTCAAATACCATTCAGAGTTCATTAAAAAGATGCCTAAAACACAAATAAACTTTTGTCAAAAATAAAAAAGTACAGAAAATCAGCAGGCACATTTCAAGATTCGACTTCAATTATTGAAAACTCAAGCCAGAAAATAAGAGTATTTGCTTAAACAATCAAACTGCTACAGCTCAACTGGATCAATAACACTCTTTTATGTACAAGATTACATAACATAGTATGCTAATGTTACCTCTCCAATATCTAATGTTACCTCTCCAATATCTAACTAATTAGCAGAACATACACATGACATACAAGAAATAAGGCATTCAAATACCATAGTTCACTAAAAAGATGCCTAAAACACAAATAAACTTTTGTCAAAAATAAAAAAGTAAAGAAAATCAGCAGGCACATTTCAAGATTCGACTTCAATTATTGAAAACTCAAGCCAGAAAATAAGAATATTTGCTTAAACAATCAAACTGCTACAGCTTAAATGGATCAATAACACTCTTTTATGTACAAGATTACATAACATAGTATGCTAATGTTACCTCTCGTTCCAGGTGATCCAATGTGTCTATTGTCACTCTCTTGTTGTCCAGTTTCTTGGTACTGCAAAATGCAACCCACTCCTCGACCATGCTGTCACCACGCAGCCGATACATCCGACACATCTGTATCACTGCAACAGCAATGTCTACAATTAAATAACGAATGCTCACAAACATTTGTTAATCACACTGCTAGATGACACTCCCATACGAGACAGCACTGCACCGAAGTTGTCGCCAACTTTGACCGTCGTTCTGATAGCAGCAACATCTATAGTTTAATCATTATAATAAAAGCACGAAAAAAAATCCACACCTGAAGACTAGCATAAGATTTGTCTTATATAATGCAAATCCTTTTGGAAATGAGACAGTGTATCTGTCATGTTTTAGTGAGACTGTCCAGAACCATTTTAATACAACGTTAATTCTATTTTCAGTTCGGTGAACTGATAGCCACTAGTTTCAGTTCGCGAAAACGAATAATGTCTGACGCCGCCCATGTGCCGAGCCGCCGACGTCCTGCCGCTGAGCTGGTCTCATGCCGCTGCAGCCACTGATACTTCTTAGGGTGGTGACACACAGTCAAGAAACTTTTACAAGTTTCTTGCACAAGTCTCTTGACTGTGTGTCACCACCATTAGACTTCTGTCATGGGGAGTCAACGGCCTGGCATGGGCTAGAATGTAGCGATGAGAATGATGACTAGTCTTCAGTAATCGTAAACTCGTAACTAAAGGTTCTAATATTCGTTAGTTTCACATTAATGAACTTATTTACAATCTCTATTGCAGAACTTGTGGCAGTGAATACAACAGCAGTGCAATACATTCACCGAGCCTAATTAGCTGCTTTTAGTAATTTCTGGTTCTTTCAAATCAGTTCGACGAACTGACGGTAGTAATATTCGTCACCAATGTTTCGGTTCGCCGAACTGACCGCAACAATGAGCTTAATACAGTGTGATCTTGTCACAAATCAACCTCTAAGCCCCACGCTAATCACAGTGCTGTGTACTCATTGCACACAGCGCCACTAACAGGACATTGGTCATGGCCGGTGTGATTTCATTCTGGCTTATCCAGTGGACAGTTAGACATGGTGTGCAACTTTGGTCTCAGATCTAAGTAACTTAGCGAAACGTGACCTCGCCCAATAGCACTAACCCCTTACCCTAACCCTAACGCTAGGATTATAGACCACTTATGTGTGAGATGACTACGATTTTATGCCCCTAAACTGCAGGACTACCCGTATATGGCACTCTTGGCAATAAATCAGGAAGTATCTTACGCTTGTCCATAACATCCGATCTTGAGATCGCAATAGAAAACATTTCGAATTCCTCCTTTAATTGATTCTCAAGGCTGTTTATGTCTGTCATGTTTATAAATCACTATTTGTAAGAAAACCAGCTGATTAATATCTAAACACTACGATCCCTGTGTGTGTTTATTTTCGCGCACTGACAACAGCAGATGGAACTCCAGTACTCTACAAATCCACCAGTGTTCTAACTCAACCTTTAAATAAGTAAAATATCGCCGCTATTGTGATTTGCCAATCACAATCATATCATTTGTCATATGTTTTAAAAACACAGAATTTTAACTAGTTAAAAACTTTTAGGTACAACTTGTGCAGTTTCAAATTGAAGAAAGTACACCTTTATAACATTAACATAATCTATCATTGCTTTTGATAGAATTTTGCACTTCATGCACTCATGTCTCGATCTCTCTCTCTCTCCCTATCTCTCTGTTTGTCTCTTATCCAAGTTATCCACATTGTCATTTGACTGCACTAGTTGCGAATAAAGCATTAATACTATAATAATAAAATGTGACTAAATATAACGAAACACAAAATGTGAATACGACTCTCTATTGACTGCATATTTTATGCACGAAATTTCGCTGCCATGTAACTGAAATTTCTCGACTAATAGAGATTTTTACTGCCAGTGCCAAGTGGCCCCGTCCTTGTCACTTGATATGATCTACAGAGTGGCTCAAAAACGGGGCCACTTTTTACGGCTTCTAACTTTAAAAAAAGTATTGATCAGATCGGCACAAAATTTGGCACAAACAGCAGTATACAGACCTCAGACAAACTAACTCTTCTTTACAGAAAGATTCATTAACGTCTGAAATCGACTTGAATCATCTATCATAAAGTGCGGAAGTGTGAATTGGCCTACTTTACCACCAAATTACCTCATAAGAAACTAGAAACTCTAGGGTTATCATATGGCAAAAACCCAGAGTCTCTCCTGGCCTTGAATCCGTACCGGGTCGTGACAGACAGACAGAATTCCCATAGCTAATACGCGCTCTCAGCAGTACCTGCCGGTACTGCTGTCGCGCGTAAAAACTAGTTTTCCAGCCCTACTATAATACACCGTGAGTCAAAAAACACGGCACTAAACTCTTGTCCATATCGTCGCCTGATATTGACGAATTTTCACAATTCTTTCACTGACCGACTGGGCAGACAATTTGCAACAAAATGATCAGTTATTATCCGTTATTCATCTACATCTATGTCACAAATAACTAACTTACTAAGTATGATATAGGAAGCCACTGACTTTCTAGGTTACACAATGTTTAATAAAATAACTAAAATTCACATAACTCAAAAAAATAGCCTTTACAATACAAACATCAGTGAACAGCACAAGCTACAAAGCAGTGATGCAACAGTGATGAACTAGTTTACATAACGTTCGAAGCATCCAATGCAAACATTAGTTACTGCAAAGTGCAAAGCGGGTGTCCCAGCTGCTCTGAACATTGGAAAACACCAGCAATGTCTTCGAGAGAAAAAGAACTCACAGGTTATTGAAACGAAGTCATCACCGTCAAATAATTGGCAAACAAATTTGGTGAATTTATACAGCTTATTGCGTAATCTGCTAGTCCTAGTTTCATTTGTTCCCGGTCACACTCGTATTGCCTATTTTTGCAGCTGTGTCCAGAGTGGTACGCATAACTGCAAGAATGGAGTCATGCGTCATGAACCAATCGAAAGACTTACGCACTCATTTAACACTAACTCACGGCACTCCGGAATCCAACAGGCTGATGGCTGCTCGATAGTCCGAGGGTTTGATAATCCGAAAGTCCGATAGTCCGAAGTGACCTCGATAATCCGAAGGTCTGACAGTTTGAAGGTCACTTATCCTAGCAGGACTAGCGACAGATGAAAACTCGCATTAATTAATTCACTGAGTTATCCTGAGCAAACTCTCAATGGACATGTTGTAGACTGCTATTGTTACTGTCTTGTTGAATA
>Ga0209052_1000877_pt1 | contig 10433 bp, 8 predicted proteins | sample WorMetHEROISLAND_2_FD_187409 | JGI IMG/M metagenome (GOLD analysis project Ga0209052, IMG submission 187409) | Marine gutless worms symbiont microbial communities from Max Planck institute for Marine Microbiology, Germany - Olavius sp. 4 HERON... | ecosystem: Host-associated > Annelida >...
ATAATGCAGCATTCAGTGACGTCATTAATGAGGTCACTGAAATTTATAAGTAAGTAATAGTACATACTGATCTACAAATGTGCCAAAGGAAATTTCGCCCCATGAAGTATATGCGCCGTTATAGTTACGCAAATTTTGGGACGTTTTATTTGGGCCACCCGGTATATATATCCTCTGACATCATATATACACAGGTATATCCTCTCGGAAGCACATCATTATCACTGCAATGTGGCTGTCCTAACAGACCATACTATGGTCTACCCATCCTTAATCCGTCCCACACAGGGTCTTAACTCTAAAAAGAAAAGCAGCAAAAAACAAACATTGGTGCAGGAGTAACTGGTGTGCAATTTTGAGCTCAAAAGGTCTCTGATGCTAGGCAGATGGCCACATCATGCCAGCATTAGGCCGACATATTTCTCTAGTTAAATTATTCATGACTTAGCATTCAGCTATGTATAACTCTCACTTCACAACATTAACGGGAAAAAAACAAAATGCACAAATATTACTAACAACCAAGTTGACATCTGTTGTTGTTGACAAAGATAACCAACATGCAGCCATGTGCAGCTACTACAGAAGACAAAATTTAAAATAACGCAGTGGTGACAAATTGCTTAATACTTAATCAATAATGGTATGGGAGTGCACAAAAACCCACTTTCAAAACTACCATAGCCACCACTCGATGGCAGAAGACATCATGTTTTTGTGTTTTCCTTAAACTTACAAATCCTCAGATCGACTCCAAATTGATGAGAGCTTGTTGAAGACTGAAACGTCTAACTAATACGGTAATACCAAGTACCTTCGTATTCTTGGACTTTACACACTACAAATTCTAGTATTATTATTGTAACATTGCTTTAATTACTATATACACAAACAGGACAAACCCTTCACGTCTCATCCTCATTGTGAGCTCGTCAGCACGTTTCTTTGTCTCAGTGAATATCAGAGTCTTGTTCTCGGCTTCAACCATGATCTCTGAGAGCAGACGATTCAGTCTACAAGCATCACCACATAGCAGCAAGATTATGACTGAGTGAAGCTGTGTGACAATTAGTGCTGTGCGAATAGTGTTTTTTCATTTCAAATCGAATAGTTATCGTCGGTCTCAAACGTCACCAGTAGTAAGTACTTGTTAAATAAATTCGACTGTTTTTATGGCGCTGCACTGTTGTGGTTTCTGTTATAGGAGTTTCAGTACTTGGTGGGCCATAATGGGCCGATATAAAGACTTCAAGGAGATACAGGACGTGGACCATTGTTAACAACAGCACTGTACACATACACATTTTTACTGAGACATCATTCTCTTGAACTCCCTTGTGTATATTATGTTTGTTTATCAGCCATGTACATTTTGTCATTCTGTTAAATAAGTAAGAAATTGGTGACGGTAAGTATTCGGAAATTTCGAATAATTGTGCTCATTTTGAATCGAATTGAATACTGAAGTAACTATTCGATTCGATTCGAAATTTCGAATATTCGCACAGCACTAGTGACAATTGTCAGTACTGTGCTCCATCTGCTGTCAGTTATAATCACCATCATCATCATCATCATTCGATAGCCAGCGTGGGCCGTAGCATCACTCCGTGTCCGTGCTCGATGGCCCTGCATGCGCCATAGATCAGCTGGAGAAATGCCGGAGTCCTAACGAATGTTCTCCAGTCGGCTGTTGTGTGGCCGGTTTGGTCTGCATTTCCATGAGTGGAGAGGTGGTCGACCGAGTGATGCATCGACGTGGTAGCACAGGGCTTGGTTAGCTGGAACAGCCTCCGGCAGATGGGTGATGTGAGAAAATACTGAATGCCGACAATACTAATAAGTAACCCAGGATCCAGCTACGAATAATGAAGATGAGCAACTGGACACTGGCAATGGAGTACTGCTGGAAAAGGTTGATTTGTTATCCAGGAGACATGATGGATGCTCACGTAAAATTCTACTCAGCAGTAATGGCAAAAGTCAGATGTGCATGAAAAAAATTCCAGATAATTTACTTATTCTAACGGGGTAGGGATTATCACTGAATCGGGAAGGTAATACAAGTGGTGAAAGAAGACGTAGTTTGTGTTTATTAACAACCAGTACGAGTGAAAAACTCACGTCAACTGCCAACACCGACAGACAACTCAAGACTTCTGAACACTACGAAGCAGTGGCAGTGCAGCACGAACTGAAAAGTTCAAAATCTCACTTATTCCACACAATGATTGAATGAAAATAATTATCAGGGTGAGTTTATCTGGCAAACATGTATTTTATTGATTCTAGATACTGTGCATTGTCTTTTTTGGATTGTATTGTACCGTATTCATTGATTCTGCATATATTGTCACAATCCAGCCTTTTGACTGCAACAGGTCCATAATATATGTTTGTTGGAAGTCTTACTTGTATGGTTTCTCCTCCTCGTTGCAGACGTCGATAATCTGCAGGATGTTGTGGTTGGCGTGGACCTGCAGAGCTCCGACGTTGATCTGTATGTGTTCCTTGAGGAAGTCCTCAGACAACGTACGTACTTCCTTCGGCCAGGTGGCACTCCACATCAGAGTCTGGCGGTCAGGCTGCATCCATCAATCACACACTGTACTTGCTCATGGTCAGTTTACCATTATTTGGCGGTTAACTCGTCAGTTAGTTGGCTGCCAGTTAACGTTGACCGCAGAGCTAACTGACTGATATGCAAAATCAGAAAATAGGTGGAAAAATTTCAACCTGTCGATATGTTGTATTAATTACAAAATACGTGAGCTCATGTAAGAACAAAGAAACTGCCACGAGAAAGGGAGAATGACCAAAATAAGCCATTGAACTGTCTCACAATATTAAAAGTAAATTTTGCACAAACTAAATACTTAGCTAACTACATGATGATATCTGACCACCAGTAAGTCATTCCAATAATGCACAGCAACCTTAGAGTCACTTACTCGCCCAGTTAGCGTGGACTAGAGCATAAACTTCAGACGCATTTATGAACCGCTCTGTTACATAGTTAGCTGACAGCTGCCCATTGGCTAGTCGCTCCAGGAATGCATGTTAACCTAACCAGCCAGGTACTCGCTTCGTTAACCAACTGGTTAAGAGCCAGAAACCGGCCTCAACAGTAAGCTGTTGGTACTGATTAAGTTTCTGCATTAGGTTAGTCCTCATGGACAGCTGCAATAAAACCATGTTTAGCACGTTTGGTGATGATGGGACTAATAAATATATCCTTACCTTACCTTAGCTTACCTTCGGGGTGGACGCCACACGAGGCAGCATCCAGCGCTCAGGCCACCAGGTGGGCCCATTGCGCGTCCCCGTAAAGCCAAAGGCTATAAGAATCTCCCAGAAGCTTTAGCAAGCTTCAGGAGTAAGGGCCATCGTATGTATAATAAATATATCAAAAAGAAAATATTTTTTAACGTTCTCGGTCTGTCTCATCTTCTCAGCCTGGCCTCTGTTCAAGTTCTGTCCTTTGTCAGCTTGATCTGCCAGACATTCCTGTGCATGGTCTCTACAGGAAATAGCTTAGCTATGAGTCTATGACAATGACAAACAAAACAACCAAAATAAACGATCTTGTTTAGTAACTATGACACGTGCCGTGAAGTGAACTGGAGCGATTCAGTTCAACAAGCAGTCTCTACTCAACTGTTGCAAGATGTCATAGTAAATGTCTACTGACATAGCAGTACACTGTTTCAACTGTGTACGACACACAGTTAAATCAATGCGTGAATATAAGAAAACATCACACACTGATGAACGTGACGTGACGTACCCTGACTTGGCCGACAATCTTTCTGATCTGCGGCTCAAAGCCCATGTCAAGCATGCGATCGGCTTCGTCAACGACGAGGTAGGTGGTGCGACGCAAGTTGGTCTTGTTGTCCTCCAGCAAGTCAATCAGACGGCCGGGAGTTGCAATGCAGATCTCAGCACCTACAGGGCAATCAACCAACCAATCAGCCAATCAATCAATCAAAACACATCAACATCGTTTTATGGGCTATCTCCCATTAGTTACTGAAATAGATGCTCGTAGAGTTGGTTTTTTTACAGGACTATGTCTTGTAATAATACTGTAATGAATTTTCTCTATGACGTGTTTGGTAGATATGAGTTACAGGCTTTGTTGGCAAAATATGACATTACAGGGATTTGCTCTCCGCACCATTTTAGGTTTTTAGCTCGTAATTAGTCTGTTTTATGCTTTTCTTTTTTTATGTTCACTATTGTATGCTGTGCATTTTTTTTATTTCTCTTTTTTCTTTTCCTTTCACTGTGTGTGTTTTGTTATTTGCTGCAGTCATGGCAAAATAAAAAAAAATAAAGTTTATATACAGAGCCATGGGTCAAGTAGATGCACATTAACACACTTTACAAAACTCGCACAGTTTCACAATCATCCGAAGCCAGTATGCCACCTGTAACACATATGTTTCAGGTAGCACAGTGACTAACTTGGACTTATTTTGTCCAGTTCAATGCAGAACGCTGGTCGACAATATGTCTCCAGTTAGCACGATCGCAGGCAGTAGTCCTACGACTAAAGACAATGCTTGCAGTCCTATAATACAGTGCCAGTGGTTCACTAATGCCAAGTTACACTGGCATACAAGTTATCATATCATAGTATACAGGGTGATCACTCCACTCTCCAGACACTCTGAAATTCCCTGACATTTCCCTGACAATGTGCGGTACTCATGCCCATGTTAAGTGGTACTCATAGCATGGCTGTAGTGCTGGTTTTAATGTAAGTGATCAGACTATCAAGTTCACAATTATCTCATAATTAATGATTACGAAGGATGAAATCACTATGTATATATGTAGCTATGCACTGTTTTTGAAGAAAATGCTAATGTATAGGTACACAAACACAAATATTCATCTAGTAATGAACAGTTTTGGGACACTTTTCCACGACAAGATTTTTCCCTGACATTTCCCTGACTATTAACAACATCCCTGACATTTCCCTGACATGTTTCAAATTCCCTGACATTTCCAGGTTTTCCAGACAAGTGGTCACCCTGATTATAAGATCCTTTTCATCAGTACTAATCCAGCAGAGAGAAGAATCGCAAGTTGATCAGATCTGGTTACCGCGCTCCAGGTCACGTATCTGTGGTCCCTTTGGTGATCCGCCGTAGACGCAGACATGACGTACGTTTGACGATGACGCAAACATCGTAGCAACTTCAGCGACTTGCTGCGCCAACTCACGTGTCGGCACCAGAACCAGACACTAGCAACATCACATCACAAACAGCTACTAGCATCAAACTGCGCACTGTGTTGCATAGCAATTAAACCTCACATCAGGGTTCCCACTCTTTCACTGGCAAAAACTCCAGGACTTTCCAGGACTCCCATGACAAATATTCCAGAACCTTTTTGGAGCTCGCAAATGTTTAAATATAAAGAAAAAAACGGCATTTACTTAAAATATTCAGAAGTGTAGTCGATTGCAGAAAATTTGGCATGAAGCAAAATGTCAATGTTAGCTGTCCAGAAAGAATTCAGATGAACTTATTTACATATGGTCTCTAAATACATGCAGTGATTGTAGAAGCAGTTTAGAAGTTTTTCAGTTCCAGGAGCTTGCTGCATGGCTTTCGAGGATATTTTTCCAGGAGTTTTCCAGGACATTAAGCTTTAATTTCCAGGACTTTCCAGGACCAAAGTGATTTTCCAGGACTTTCCAGGTCCTGGAATTTTCAAGAAAAGAATCCAGGACTTTCCAGGAGGTGTGAGAACCCTGTCACATAATGTCTGTAATGACAGCAAAATTAAGTCAGTTTTTTGTGTGCACTTTAAAATTCAGCTTCACAAAACAACATAAGCTACATGTCAAAATATCTGCACCAAAAGGAAAGTGTAACCGATATGTGAAATCAGGAAATATTGTTCACATATTTCAAACAGTTCATACACTGTATTAATTACAAACACTAAAGGAAAGCGTAACCAGTAATATATATATATAGATAAACTGAAGTCAGAAAATATGTGCAAACATTTCAATATATCAATATGTTATATTAATTACAAAATATGTAAGCTCGTTTAAGAACAAAGAAACTGCCATAAAAATGGGAGAGTGACAAAATAACAATTGAACTGTCTCACAATATCAAAAGCAAAATATGCAGAAACTAAATATTGATATCTGGACTTACAATAGGTCCATCACCACGCTGGAGATACGGCTGATGATTAATGTGCACAATTGCTGGAAGCAAGAACTGCAACAACATTCATGCAGCCGAGTTTAATTGAACAGAACATGAACACTAACATTAGTAGTAGTAGTAGTAAATGGCAGTTATAGTGCCACTCCCTACTCGAGCCCGGACCGGGAGTGCATTACAAAAAGTCAATTAATAAAAATCAAACATCGTTGAAGCACATAGAAAAAAAGAGAGTTTTGAGTTTGCGCTTGAACGAGCTAACAGTGTCTCCGTCATGAACTGCTGCAGGAATACTGTTCCATACGACTGGCCCGGCCACCGAGTAGGCTCTGTCGCCAAATTTCATTCTTGTACGTGGAACTGAATAATTGATGCTGGTCGCTGAGCGGAGACGAATCCGAGCCGGATCGCTACTGTACGCTTGTACAGAACTGCTGAGATAATCTGGGCACTGTCGAGTGTTGATCGTGAACATCATCAGAGCCAGCTTGAACTTGATTCTTGAACTTGATTATGGACTTTCACCAGCAATCCAATGCATTATTAACACAGTAATACAGTGCCACGTTACAAGTAGATCAGAGTCAGTTGGTCTCATCATTCTGCCAACTCAAGGACCAGTGTTGTCCGGCAGATCTACAGCAGCTTTCGAGACAGACGTTTTGTAGCTGCAGGCCAGGAACTGTGGAAGAGTCCTCCAGTTCATCAACAGCTTAAGTTGCTGGTAAAGACATTTTTGTGCATTATGACGGACTGTTAAATTGCATCGTTTTTCTTACAGACTTGCAAACCAAAATTGCAAACAGATAATAAATCATACCGCTAGAGTCTTGCCGGAGCCAGTCTGTGCAATGCCGACCATGTCTCGGCCTGACAGTGCAATTGGCCAGCCCTGCGCCTGTATTGGGGTCGGTGTGACCCAGTTCTGCATCCTAATCACTGACATTATGTAGTCTGCATCGACAACAAACAGTCATCCACACATCAAACTGTACGTACTGTCAGCAAGTTAAACTACACATCAGTCCAACAGTCACACTTGCCTTTAATGGGCCAACGCAGTGCAAATATAGCAAACACCCAAATGACCGCTAATGTCTTGTCATCCACACACCATACTGTATCTACGACCCACATATGAAACTACGTATCACAACAGGTTGGTGGTGTGGTGTAGTGGTAACATGGTGTGAGTACAAAAATTCTAATCTGGTTCTAGTTAATACCTGAATGGATGAGTGTCTGTGGGGAAGTAAACCATCTCGGATTCTGGATAATGGATATCTCAGATAATGGATATCTACATGTAGTTAATACCTGAATGGATACCTGAATGGATGAGTGTCTGTGGGGAAGTAAACCATCTCGGATTCTCGGTATAATACTGGGTTGACTGGGCCTTCTATCCTCTGTGAGATAGTAAAATGAGTATCATGAGTCTGAGTAGTTACCCATGCTATGCTACTGGATGGGAGATTGGGCAGGTAATGACAGTGGTCTATACAACAAAAATATCAAGGTGAATTCTAGACTCGAGCTAACAGCCTTGGTCCAAAGGTCGGCAGCAGCCCAGTGCTGTTCTACATTCATGAGATGAACTCTCGTAGTTGCAGTGCCATGATGACAGCACCATAAACATTGTTGTCACTTATGGCTATTACTATTAGCTATTGGTCATACATCTGCTTATTCAATACAACAAAACTCTCCACTATACCTCCAGCAATTAAACAGTAAACCTTACTAAGTTGCAATCATAAAAAGAATGCAGCTTGTAAAAATTCCACTGCGGTAATTCCATAGTTTGCAACGCGCTAGTTTGCAACGCGCTCACTGCCAAGCACAGAAAAACAGCTCAGTTGAGTTAACCAAGGCACAGATCAGTGACTTTCCAACATCTATACCAAATGCAACTCCAGTATTCACCAATGGTAAACAGAACAAAGTATGGTACCTGGAAAAGATGCTTCAGCAAAGTGAATAATTGGCTTTGGAATGTGATTGCCACTGATTATTATTTCCGACATGCCATAATACTGCTGCACTTCCGCCTGAATCAAGCATTCAACCACTGACTACTCTACAGATGTCCTAACATGCGGTAAATGTTTTCATAAATGCCAAATACCATGCTAGTGTCCAGAATTGTTTTGGCATGAATTTCACATTTGATACATACACAAAACCTCCATATCCCTACATCTTCTAAATCACTGACATCCCCTTCCATCTCTAGAATAATATGGGCCAAAAATACTGCCAATGGCCATACATGTGGTAAACCAAGGGCACCCCTACACTTACAAAAATATGCAGTTTTTGGATGTGGCTTGTAAGTGACGCAGTCAGTGTTACCAGTAAACTTCACACGACAGTGCAATTTTATCATGCCAACATTAAGCAACACGCTGCACTTCTCACACAGAATAGCATTTCTATTTGCAACTGTTCCATAACCATATTTCCACTGAAGAATTCGTTCAAATTATACATCAAATGCACAATTTAGTATCTCACCTGTGTGCGATTAGCAACTGCCGGGTGCTCATGGTAGAAGAACTTGTCAAACTTCTGCAATCGGCTCAGATCCCACTTTGGCTGGTGCAACCGTTGACCAAGTTCAGAATCACGAAACTTCTTACCATCTCCGCCAAAACCAGACGCCAAGCCACCATGACGACCAAAGTCTCCACCGAATGAACTGAGCACAATATCAAAACAACGGAAATTACATCACATCTGCTACACATCACAACTAGATACTACATATTAACTAGGGATACCGGTTTATAGCGGAAATTTTTCTTAAAATATGCAGGCCGTTTTGGTGCAAAATATGCGGAATTTGGTGAAATATGTGCTAAAATATGCTGCATATATGCGGCATATATGCTGCGTATATGTGGCATTACGGAAATATGTGGCGTAAATGACGCGTGCACGTGTGTTTACGTTGGACAAAATGCGCAGAAATGCTGAAAAATGCGATCGCATATGCGGAAATATGCGAATTTTTGCAAATTTATGCATAAATAAATATTCTAAATGCATAAACAAATATTCGAAATTTTGAAAATGCCATTATATGCGGGAAAATATGCGATATGCGCATTTTTGCAAAATATGCTGCGATCGCTATAAACCGGTATCCCTAATTAAGCATTACATATTACAGCAGTCATACGGTTACATGTTAACTACCCCAGTACCGCTACATATCAATGTATAGCACTGTTAGCACATGCTCTTGACAATGCATTGCTCCCATCACCAGCAACACCAGTATTAGAGATGACACAGTGTCGGCATAAGTTCTGTATTTCGTTCTGTCTCTCTCTAACCCAGTAACCCTATCCCTAACACTATCATCAAGATCAAGAGGGCTGATTAACTGGGTGACTTCACTTTTTGACTTAGCCTTTCGCTGAGCCAATTCGCGCAGCAAAACCTACAGCTGAACACGAAAGTCTGTACTTAGACCAAAGTTCAACTAAACTTCGGTCTAACACTGTACTTAGACCATACTTTTGGACTAACCACCAACTTTCAATGGTATGATTAATTAACACAACCGCCCACAAATGACCCAAAACTGACCACAATGGACCAGAAAATGGCGAAGATGATGAGGAAGTTAAACGGATGGAGAAGACAAATGAAGAAGACGATGGAGAAAATGTACGCATGGATGGAGAAGTCAATGGCGAAGATGACAGACAGAGAAGACGGTGGGAAGACAAATGGACGGAGACAAACAGTGGCCGTCGGCGTCATCTCTGCCGATTTGTCTTCTCCATCATCTGCCCTGTTGTTGTCACCGCCATCTTCTCCGCCCATTTCTCTTCTCCGTCGTCTACCCCACTGTCGTCGCTGTCATCCTCTCCAACCATTCGTCTTCCCCGTCGTCCGTTCGGCTTCTCCGTCGTATATCTCGTCATTTTGGTCCGCTGTGGTCAGTTTTGGATCCGTTGGGGTCCTTTGTGGTAATCAGTCACAGAATCTGGTGAATCTAGTGGGAACGGGTAAAAAGCGGATGAGCGGATGTGCGGATCTGCGGATGTCGCAATGGGTAACGCTGTAATTAAGCTGTAATTTACTAGTTTTACCCTTCTCCTAGACAAAATGTCGTCTCAGATGCTATACAGATATATACTGAGACGAACGCAGATAGTGTCAAATGCTAGGCGCCACAAATATACGCCACAAACAACTTCAACTAACTTCTCG
>Ga0209052_1000878_pt1 | contig 10429 bp, 7 predicted proteins | sample WorMetHEROISLAND_2_FD_187409 | JGI IMG/M metagenome (GOLD analysis project Ga0209052, IMG submission 187409) | Marine gutless worms symbiont microbial communities from Max Planck institute for Marine Microbiology, Germany - Olavius sp. 4 HERON... | ecosystem: Host-associated > Annelida >...
GGCACACACAGTGCGTGGAGCGACCAGCGCTGATGGGGAGGAAGTAAAGGGGGGGGGGAGGAGGCAGTGATACAGGCTAAGCTAGTCACGGAGTGGGTGGTCTGCTCTGAATGTGATGCTCACTGTGATAAGAGACTGACAGTACTGAGACCACCAGCAGCGTGGACCCACTGGACACACACTAGTGGACAACGGTCAGTTTCAATCAATAATCATGTCTCCACCGAGACAGGCACACAGCATCAGCATGCAGCACCATTCATGCACACCTAGCCTCCACTCCCTTCTTAATCACCACACTCACACACGCTCTGCAAACACTAACTTGTTGTCTGCTCCTACTGTTCGCACTACCTTTACCTCCTGTGGTTTTAGTGTTGCAGCCCCCGCAGTCTGGAACTCACTCCCATCTGGCATTTGCGACTCTTCCTCTACCCGTAACTTCTTCAAACTCACTGCTTCCAGCAGGCCTTCGGCTCCCCCTAGCGACTCACCGAAGTGCCTCAGATTCGGCCACTGGCTGACATTGTGCACTCCAAATATTCATTTACTTCCTTACTTACTTACGAAGTTCATGGACTTTAGGCCAACATCAAGGAGGTTCATACTGGCCTTGAATTCACCATGCAAAGCCTTGGGCTCGCAGTGCCTGTCTGGCTGTGGTCTTGACCCTATACTGTGCATGGTACTACTGCCAGCTGATTCACAAGCCACCTACAGCCGTGATAACTAATGATTATATAAGTGTGACTATAACTCCGCATTTATAGGTTTGTGAGGAAAGCAGATCTCAGAACAGATCTTCTCAGATCTGGACTACGCGGACGATGTTACCCTGCTTGTGGAAATGCTGGAGACTGGTGGCAAAACTGCTGGTACTACAGGATGAAGCTGCACCCCCAGGCCTTCAGGTGCACTGGACAAAAACGAAGATCCAGCACGTCGGGGAACCACCTCTGACCCAGTCGACGGTCCAGGTGGCAGCAGAGAACGTCGACTTGGTGGACGAGTTCATCTACCTCGGGTCGCTATCTCACACGATGGAGGAAGTGAGGCCGAAATGCTGCGACGCATCGGGATCTCAAAGGAGTGCTTCTCCCTCCTTGAGAAGAACATCTGGAGGTCTCATATACTGACAAACACTAAGGTGCACCTCCACAGGATCTACATCCTTCCAGTCCTGCTCTATGGGTGCGAGACATGGACCGTCAGCAAGACCCTGGCAAAGCGCCTCGATGCCTTCGACACCTGGAGTCTGCAGAAAATTTTACGGATTCCGTACACCAGGCACGCTACAACTGATACAGTCAGGAGCATCACGGGCTGCTTGCCAGTCTCTGAAAAGTCAAGTCGTTCCGATTGAGATTTTTCAGGCACCTGGCTCGATCAGCTCCAGAGGAGGACCATCACCGTGTCATCGCTGCAGTGCTGTGACCACCATCTGACTGGCGGAGACCTGTTGGTCGTCCAAGATCCACCTGGCTGAGAGCGATTTATGAGGACGTTCAGTCCCAGAACTTTGAGGTCCACACGGCATGGAGGAAGGCAAAGGACCGGGATGCTTAGCACCAAGTCGTCAGTATGGCAACGCTCTGCTAGGAGTTCACCACCAAGAAGAAGAAGAGGAAAGCAGAACAACTGCAGTTACAATTACAACAAAGCAGCTTTGTATGAAGAGCCCTACAATACTGGGCTCTAAGCACTGAACAATTAAAAATAAGCCAAAATAATAAAAAAAAGATACAAAAATGCATGGACCTAAATACTTTATAAAATACAGGAATGCAGGTGCTAGCAGCCAGTGTCATGTAATAAAGTTTTACAACTGAGTTGCACAACTCAGCCAACTTACTAAGTCCATGATTTGGATTACTGCAATTAGGCTGGTAAGTTAGCAGGGAATATGTTCATTATTCACTGCATTAAATACTCATTTGTTTACTCACTTCACAATACGTCCAGAATGGTGGTATCTACTCATACATTAGCAGACAGAAACACTGGACAGTGTCCACTTCAATCAACTCACAGCTTAGATAATGGCATGCCATATGAACAAGCTAAAAAATAACATTCTCAAAACATACAGAGTCGACTCTCCATGTAATGTACACAACATCGAACTCTGGGGCTATTCTGGAGTTTAATGATACAGGCATTAACCAATACTGATTATCTGTGACAACGCACTGTCTGAGGACTCCTATGTTAGACATAGTCATTCCATCTAAGAAGGAAGATATAGCACTGTTGACGGCACAATTCCAGCTTTGCTCATTCTCATTCAAACTGATAATTCCAGTCAAGTTCACTTAGTTCAAGTCCAAGTCCACGTCCGACTCCAGTGAGCTTGAGTCTTCTGAGTCGAAGTCCAGTGAGACAGAAGTTGTTAAAATTCAGTATTCACAATCTAAGCAAAAGCATGCAGTGAGAAATAACAGCACGACAGAATGTTAGAAATTTGTTTATTGACGCTACAGGTGGCTTGGTGGCTCAGTGGTTAAGGCGCTGGATTCGGGACCGAGAGGTCACAAGTTCGACTAGTGTTGGTGACTGGCGTGGTGGTATGTCTGCTAGCTGCAAACCGTGGGTCCAATTGTTCGCTGTAGCGGGCAACGGATGGCCGCATAGTGTGCTGCAGTATCATTAGCTCATGCCAATTAGCTGCCACTTCCGAGATTGTAAAGTCCTTCCAGTTGCGAGTCTGAGTCATGTAGGAAGTGATATAGCAAGAATCCAAACTTTTACCTTTAACTTTAACAAAGCAATTAGGAAAAATGCACAAAAGATCACTATAGCGCAGTTACACAAAGTCATACAACATTGAGTCCAAGTCCAGTGGGCGAAAGTCTGACTTCATGTGATGAGGGTAGGGTCTGAGTCCAAGTTCTGAAAAATAAGAACTTAAGTGTATTGCCAGACTTGAGTACTACATCACTACGGTAATTAACTGAACTCATTTAACCAATATATGCTATAGGACAAAAACACTATCGACGGAGTCGTGCTACTAAAATCCTCTACAAACAGTGTCTGGAATAATAACATAATCTCTTATCAGTACTTATCTGACCCGGACTGAAAATAAAACCTGGTGTCAGTCCCGCCCGGACTGATAATAACGTTTACCTTTTAAAAATGTGACAAAATAGACAGAGCTAAAAGATCAAAAATGACACGAGTAACTAGAACAGCTTGGTCTTGCAACATTCAATAAAATAAGTAGTTCTGCAAGTATGCCCATTGCCAATATTACTAAAAATCTATACTAATCTACTAATAATACTAATATCCATTTCTCCACTCGGATTAAATCCAGAATAGCTACACGAGTGCAGAGAGTTTTAAAATGATTTAGTTCAGTGCGGTAATTAGTCACGACCGTCTGCTACATTCATTGTTTACAGCGAGAAATGTGAGCGAACCGAGCTTACCGACTAATCCGCCGATTAGGAAGAAGCCAATCTGTACTAACAGCAAAACAGCACCGAACGCAAACAACTTGCGATTACTTAATGTCTCCAACACAACGCCAGCCATGTCTTCTTTACGAAAAAAACCTTAACTTCGCGAATAAAAAAAAGATAAACATAAACAAGACTCTCTATGTTAGGGCTGTGCAATGTAAGTAATTTTTAGGAGTACTCGGCGAGTAGCTTAACGAGTACTAGAGCACTCGTTTTAAAAATAGGCAAGTAAGGATAAAATTATGCACCATCATGCTACTAAATTTGTATATTATTGTTTGTAGTCAGAAACTGAGTTAACTTATTCGGTAATTGTTCAATTTGTACAATTTGTTCTTTGAAATTGAATATTTTATGCGAGTACTCGAGTCCATATTACTCGAGTCCGATTTCGTACTTGAATAACTCGACTACAACTATATATGAGTCAGCCACAACAGTGTGTTGCAGGCGGTGGCATTACTCAATGTGGAAACAACATTTGGCAATTTCTACAGTATTTTATCAACTGCAAAAAAACTGCGAAGTGAAGTTTCACATCACACCAGAGCTTTGCAATGAAACGTACGTAGTCTTCATTGTTTCAACTACATACCTCAGTTACTCAGTAACAAGTTAACATGTTGATCAGACAGGAAGAGATACAGACCGACAGACAAATAGACAGCGTGAACACTGTCATATACGTGGCTGCCTTTCTGTTGGTGTTGAAATAAAAACCAAACTAAACATTGCTCTGAGTTCCTCTGCCCACTGTTACCTTGATATTTGACCTTTTAACCCCAAAACCCAATTAGTTCATCACTGTCAAATGGTAATGGCAACAAAAGTTCGTAGAAAAGTGCATACCGGACAGATCATAAAAAGCACATCTCAGACAGATGACATAAAAAATCATGCCAATGGCAACTTAATCAACTCACATGCTTTTATAACATTTTGTGCTTTTATGCTGGTATATCTTTTGTCTCGTTGACCTTTATGTGCAGCAGCAAATCCACTGTGTTATCATACTGAGGCAGAGTCACAAAAATGAGCAAAAACAATGACTTATAATTGTATTGTATTACACACACTAGCATCATCAACTAACACATCACCAGTCAGTCAGCATTTACATTGCTAGCATATAAAGTTTCACAGCAGGGCTCTAGGCAGTTAGTTGGTGTGGAGGTTTGAAGTAAACGATGATGACAATGTCAATGATGACGAATGATCGACATGAAAACTATGACCAAAATGCCAACACCCAGAACAAGAATTCAAGGCCTGATTGAGACTAAGTCTAAGACCGATAATTGCAGACCTTAACGAACGGAATCATAAGCATAGGCACTACTGTAGCACAGTGGTATCTGCTACTAAAATCCTTACATCCCTTAATGACCTTTAGTGGTTTTGAGTATCAAACAATCATTATGTGAATCAACTTGCAATGACTAAACTCTGAAATGACTAAACTCTAAAATAAACCCATGTCAAGACCAAGACTAAAATTTTCAGAGTGGAAACCAAGACCGTGGTCTCAAGACCACACACGGTCTCAAGACCACATCACTGATAATGATGATGCGAATGGAAAGTCTTGAACACAGACAATAACACCATCACAATATTGTCACTCACAAGTCATTATTGTCGTTTAATGCACTTATTTACAAGACTGACAAGATTTAGCAACTATAGTAACGAAGCTACAAGAATTCATCAAAGTACAACTTGAACTTTTATTTACTGCTTTATTAACAGCAAACAAAAATCGTTCCAAGGAAGGCTGAAACGTCAACAAATCAGTAAACAAAGGTTGTACTTAATTGAATTCTTGTAGGTTAGCTTACAAGTTGCTGTTTCAACCGATGAGCTTATTCAGGGATAGTCCACATCGGACAACTATGAGTCAAAATGAGTCTTTGCTCCGTGCGCTCTGCATCCAAACCATTGAGAGCACGGAGCAGTGCTCGATCGCTACTCCACTAGAATTTCACTGGACTGACTCGCGGCCATCTGCTTCTTCTTTTTAGCACGTTCCATCAGCCTTCGTTCACGCTCGTACTCCTTCATCCGCAGTATGTAACTACAACAAGGCAGCAACATTCTAAATAATTCAAAATATGCAAACACAGATTTCAATTTGTCAAATCATCTAATCATTTCCATTTCGTAGTAGCTCGTACTATAAGCCAATGGTCTGCTGTGAAATTCTTGATTTTAAAAGTGCTTAGAATAAAAGAGCTGATGTAAAGTCGGTGCAGCAAACCAGACCAGGCAGGCTGCAGATTTCAGCAAGAAAACTGGCCAGACTGGGCTGGGCTGAAATAGCAATAAACCAACCTGGATGATGAAATACTCAAGTCATAATGGGCTCTAGGGCGAGCTAAAAGTTAATGGGTCAGACCAGGTTGAATAATTCGGGCTCGTTTTTATGAGCCCCCCATCTAGGGAGTGTAGACCCCCTGCTGAAACTGTTATTAACCCCATCCAGCATGGTATATATGGCATACGCACTGAATTGCATTGCATTTGCCAGACAGACAGGCAACGTGTCTTTTACTTGTCAGCTTAGCAATCACCCACAAGCTATGTAAGTAAGTACGTAAGTAAGTAAATTTATGTAGTGCACACTTTCAACGGGAAACCAGCCAAAATGTGGGCACATGGGTTGGGTGGGGGCCAAGATGGCCTAAAAGCTAGGTAATAGAAGGAAGTTTTGAGTTGGCAATGAAAGCAGCATATAAAAGGGGACTTGCAAATGTCCAGAGGAAGGGTATTCCAAATGGTGGGAGCAGCTACCGCAAAACTACGAGAACCAAAACGTGTGGACACACAGAGTACAAGTGTATGTAAGCAGGCTGGTTGGCCGAGTCTAAAACAAGTCGTTTACAAGCCCAATCAAGCAGTTGGTTGAGTTTGGACAGGGAATTTGGGCGATCGGGTTGATCTGATCGGCAGTGTGAACCCAGCAGACTGACAGACATTGTGACATGCATACTCATCAGCTTTGCACTGTTGACAGACACGCATGCCATCACCCATGGGAAGTGTTCAACCCCGAAGGGATACAGACCCCTTGCCATTAACCCCCAACACAGACAGGCAGAGAGACAGACATAGAGTGACGTACTCATCGGCTTCGCATTCCATCCAAACATGATGCTGTGGCTTGCATGCTATCACCCATGGGAAGTGTTCACGTCGACATTTGAAGAATTCGACCAGATGATGAGCGCAGTAATCTCTGTTATGTGGCTCTATCAGTGCAGCTTCCATCTGCTCTTCAGTCATCACTGCCTCTGTGAGACATACACGCATATATATAGTAGTAATAGGAGCAGCAGAAGCAGTAATCTCTTTCAATTAGTTCAATCAATGCACTTTCTATTTGCTTTTCAGTCAATACTGTCTCTATGTAGATGTACAGACACAATCAAACTCCATCCCAGACGGGCTCATAACTCGATTCACATCAATTTCGGGTTTTCTACACTTTTTTGAGTTAGGAGTGGTAGACTAAGTTGCAATTGTAATAAGCATAAGACCCTGGAAAATACGTTACGTCCAGGGTACCAGTGACAAACTACAAGCCACGACGCCAACCGACATTTCTGTAAAATACGTACTTCGCTTTTTGCGTTCCCTGGGAAAGCCGTGACGGTGATCGTAAGTTGGATCGCTAAAAATATTCGGCGAAGTGTCCGGAGCCCTCCAATAAGTATTATAAGTGGCAGACAATTGCTGCCCCATTTTGCCCTTCACCAAACCAAAAGTAAACAAACGTAGAATGTTAAATCTCATTTCGTCATAAATATCAGATAAATATCCACAACAGAGGTGCGCAATACGTCGAATATTTAGTCGCACAAAACATGCATATGATCAGTACGCAGAGTGCATTATGAATTATGAAGGCAGTATTTTTAGCAAAAATCTCCTTCTTAAAAATACAATTTTCTACTTAATTTTGATTGTATGTGCATAACTGAAATCCGAAATCAATTTGTCTCGTCACTCGAGTAGATGCTTTACGTTTATGAAACTGTTGTTTGGCGCAGCTCCACTGGTCCGCATAAAATGATGTTTGTAAACATTGGCAGGTGGGCGTGGTAGTGGTTTTGTTGATGTTAATGACAATTTATGACATATTACGATAATATGTAACTTACAGTATAATCGACGCGAATCAGAAATAGTCTACAGTACATAGTCAAACCAGAAAAATAAGAGAACAACTAAAAGTGCAGCTATTAACAAAAAAAAAATCCAGTATAGCCAGCTTATCTACTGTGGGGCAAATTGGCACATGAGAATTTCGGTTAGGGGTAATACGTATTATTGAACTAAACTGTTGAATCGTGTGCTGTGTTTGCAGTAGCGAGTGACGTGGTGAAGTAATTTTGTGTGCACTATGGCTTCATCTGGACATTCAGAACTTGACAACGAGGTGTGTATCTCTGTGAGACTAGTTACAGTTCGGTTGAATTAATTCTTTGTTTTGTTATTGAATTATTGATGTTTTATTCTGTTCACTTCAATGTGTGTCTGTGTTGTTTATGGAACTAATTGTTGTTAAATATTAATAATGCATTTTGCTGAGAACTAATGAAAGACAAGTTACACAAAATGATAGTCGTTGCATTGCTTTTAACAACATGGTGCCTGTGATGGCAAGTGTTTTATGTATGTATTTCAACGAGCATGTACATTTTTTGGTATTACGTGCATCTCTGATTCGTTCATGACATATGGCTCTGTATAAGTGTGTTTTGATTGATTGATTGATTGATTTTTTTATTATTATTAATCATCATCGTCGTCATTATCATCATCGAATATCCCGAAGCATACTTAACGGCCTCTATTTCCATACAACATATCTATTATGAACACAAATTAAAACATAAACTTCACTAATACTATTATTACATTGTGACCTCCGGTGCTATATGTCGGCTATGTAATCATAATATAAATCCCGGTCACACCAAACCCCATCTAGATGCGACCAGGATGTATGCAGGAGGTAGCTGGCAAGGCTGTTGAGTTAAAACCTACCTGTATTTGAATGATGCTGGCTGTTGATATTTCTAGGATTTTATAATTATGTATTTTTATGCACTAATTAATTATGTAGGAGATTGCTGGCAAGGCTTTAGAGCTTCGTGAATTGTTCTTTAAAGAGCACAAAGGTTTGTCAACATTTAGCAGCTGTTAACTCTGTATATGAAATACCAGCTTAGTAGTCTGATTAACTAAACAGTTTATGCTTTGCCAGAGTTACTGAGATATGGTAGCTTGTACTAATTCAGTTTCTGAAGTTGTACTTTAGTCGTGATATGCTTCACTCATAGTTTAGGAATCCTACCAGCATTTGCGAACTTACTAAGATACGATATGATATTATAAAGATATTGAGCTATTTATTAAAATGCAGCCATCAAGTGTTAAAATGATGCAGTGTAACAAGTTTAGTCACAGTCTTTACTGTACTTAATTGCTGTGATATGCATACAGTGAAATAAACTTAAAATGTATGATAAAAGAAGTGAAAATGTCAGCTCAGTGCCAACATAAAATGCAGCAGTCTGCATAGCTATGCACTGCTGTGCAGTGAGCTTAACGATAAACTTAACTCCACACATTTTAGTTTTTAGCTGAAAATAACACAGTAGTTACTCCTTCCTGGGGAATGTTCACACCGGTTTTGGTTTTTTTTCATGCCTTTCTGTTTCTTAATACAAGGAAGACAGATGGACAGCAAGATTTATAATGTGGCCTAATATGACAGCCGGTTAATGAAGTGTGTTGTCTGCGCAGCTAATATAGATGGTGGCAGTTATGACGAGCGTGATGTGGAGAGAGTCCGTACAAATGACGAGTATTTAAAGTGTTTCATTCGCTCGTTCCATGATGATGGCAACATGAATACTGTGCTGGAGAAGTTAGATACTGTACTGACATTTAGGAAGAAGATCAGCCTCAGTGGTTAGTAACTAGTAGTAGACTTTTTAGTAGTAGCAGTAGTTGTTGTAGTAGTTGTGTAGTTGTAATAGTTGTAGTAGTGGTTCTAGTAATGCTGGTTTACTCAGTGGTTATGATTTTAACATGAATACTGTGCTGGAGAAGTAACACACTGAGTGAGGCCAACTTTTTCTGAGACTTTAGTCTAAGACCAAAGCTTGGTCTAGGACCAAAGGCAAGACCATTTTTTTTGTATTGCAGTCATTGTGGGTCTAAGACTCAGTCTCCAGACTCAGACTATAGTCTCAGTGATACTTGACCTCACTCACTGTCTTGACTTTTAGGATGATCACTGCACATGCCCCATGTCATGTGACCTTTAGGCAATATGGCCATGGGAGAGAAATAATGGGTGAGAAATAACTACATATTTGGAATTCCCGTGGCCATATTACCTATTCACTATACAACTTTTATGGGGCTATGATGATGATTAAGGGCACTTTTTGTAGATGAAAATTTTATACAGGGCCATTTTCATCGAAGTTTTTCTAAGTCCAGTTTTGGGCCCAATTTTTGACTTTGGGGGATTTGTCAGGGGTAAAATATTAATTTCGAATTTTTAACCCCCAATAGGCACACCGTTGGAGGTTCTCAGGCACCAGCTGTGTGCTATGACCTTCATCTCAAGTGAACTACAGTGACATCAGTAGACAGTGTTTTAAATCACACCTTAAGTCATGACGTCTGCTCGCAACAAGCGCCTCTGAAAACTTTGTTTAAGGGGCACCTTACTAATCAGGGTTGGGTTTCTGCCGGCAGAAACCTGTTTCGGTTTCTGCCGTGCCAGTGGTTTAAACCGGCAAAAACTTGGTTTAAACTGGCAAAAACCTGATCTTAACTGCCAAGTATTCAAACATGCTCATGTGTACATGAGAAGCAAAATTTATTATTAATAGCACAATTGGAGCTATTTGCACAATGATTGTCAATTAATTATATAAAGA
>Ga0209052_1000879_pt1 | contig 10429 bp, 3 predicted proteins | sample WorMetHEROISLAND_2_FD_187409 | JGI IMG/M metagenome (GOLD analysis project Ga0209052, IMG submission 187409) | Marine gutless worms symbiont microbial communities from Max Planck institute for Marine Microbiology, Germany - Olavius sp. 4 HERON... | ecosystem: Host-associated > Annelida >...
CCACTCCCCCGTCCCTCTCCCCCTGGAGGGAACAAAACGTCGCTTGTGGCGTGATTTCTGCAGTCAGTCAGTCTCCAAGGTAACGCGGCTGCGGCTGCTGCTGCTGCTGTGGTTCTGCGCTCAATCACAGAAGAGACGAGCGTCCGTCCGACCGATCGCTGACTGACTGCGTCTGACTCTGAAGGACGCACAGCCGAATGACATGTTGAAATAGCTGACAGTGCCCTGCGGCGCCAGCTCTGCCGATGCGCGGCAGTGATATCAAAGCTCGTTCGGTTACCGGTGCAGCTTGTTAACAAGTTCATATCATGTAAGGAGGCGACGCCTAATGTTACAGGCTGCAGCGAAAAACCCGGAAACGCCGCTTACTTGTTGTAGATTTGTCGTGCAACAAATTTACGATGAATCCACAACAAGTCGTACAACAAGTCCACAAAAACAGCGAAAGTTCACAAGGACTCCACATTTTGACACGCCAAGATATTGAACGACTTGAATAACGTAACAGATATTGCAATAATCGTGAGACATGCAAAATGACTCCATCGCAGAGAAACTTTGCACTTAAAGAATTTTAACGTAACTATTTGACAGAAGTGCATGGCTAAGTATTTGGACGACCCATCAGTATTTACATACTATATACTGTAGACCCATGCCGGTTGTGTGAAGAATGGTATAATTTTATTTGATTTATTGAATGGTCATCGGCCTTTACGCTCGTTAATACAGTATGACGAAACGTCCAAGAACGGCTCTTCGTGCCCGCACACTCGGAAACGTCAAAGTTCAACAACTCAGCTTCTTCACACAGACTTTAGACATGTCTGTGACCGCTAACTGCGGATTTACTCTATCATAATATTTATTACACGAGAGAATTTTGTCATTTCTTAAATTTTCTTTCTTTATAAATCACACAGTTCAAATATCGTCATGAGCGTTACCAGCTTAACTGACTCTCTCTGGACTCTAGAGATGCGCGGATCGTCGATCCTCAGTTAGTTTAATTCGAGCAACGCTTCAATAGATGCATAGCAAGCAAGCGGATACTATCGCATCATTAAACAATTATTTTAAAACTATGCCAGCCAAATACAGCCTACATAAAATGTAGGTGGACATGTCTACATCGTTACATATACGCATAATGCACGTGTATGCACGTATGCATGAACGTATCTGCAGTAAACATTCGCAGTTTCCGACGCATTCTGCGTATAGTCGTTCCTTTCGCAGCGATAGTGGACAGTTCGGATAAACGCCGGATGAACTCAAGAATATATAGAGGGCAGGATATGTCATCTCGGTCGGCTTAATGATGATCTTCGGTCGTACTTCAGCATCCGAAGCAAGTGTTCTGTCCACCGAATTTGCTCTGAGTTTTCTTTCTGTCATTTTCTTCACTCTTCCCCCCCCCCTTTTCTAACATCGTTGACTTACTTTCAAAGATGTGAAGTTATATCTTGTACAGTGTAACTGTAAGCTATCAGATATCTCAAACTTTTGTCGAAAGTGGTGCTGCCACCTGGAGAATACAAAGGACTTGCTATCTCCTAATGGCAAAGAATCGGATAATGATTCAGAGTCCACAAAAGAACTAGCTTCCTTGCGCTATGCCAACTCCACAAGATTTCATTTAAAAATCCGTTTCATAATTTTTAGTAACCCAGCTGACAACAGTTGAGCGACCCAAAAAGTAGGCCTAAGCTTCTTAAATCATCGCTTCGCCTCCTCGGCGGTAATTAGCTTATTTAAAGTCCTTACTCGTTATCAGTGCATATAAGCTTTAGCTAGATGTTAATGTAATCTGGACTGTTTACAGGACTGTTGTATTGTTAATAATTCAGCAGCGCACAGAGCGCATTAAGTGTGCTAGAGCAGGAACATATTATACATCTGTCAAAGTGAGATCAAAACAAGAATTTCCCCATAAACAAAACTACACTGTGTCTCAAAAAAGTCACCCTTTTGATATTTGTTATAACTTAATGAGATGTTATCCAATTTTGTCAATTCTTGGCAGAAACATACTCCAGGAAATTTGGAACAAAACAAATGTACAGAGAACCACATCTCGTTTCGTGTGTTTGTACTGTACCGTGTAAAATCTAGCAACGATTTGTACGGTATACAGTAGACCTACAGCGTCAAATACGAAGTCTCCACATAAAAGTCAAAGTGTCACATCCGATAACGTTCATATTATCCCAGCAAGTGTTTGAAGTCTCGTCCATCAGTTCTCACACAGGCGCGCAGTCGTCCACGCCACGTGGTCGATTGCCTCGCCGATGACACGCTGATGCAGACCAGACTAGATCATGCAGCAATCAAGCGCCGCTGAAGTTCGCACTTTGACAGAAAATTTATACAAATTTCATGTTTTGGGGGGTAATAAGTTAATTCGTGAATTTTCTGATAAAGGTTGTAATGTCAAAAGTTTAAATAAGCTTTTAAAGAAGGTGCGACATTCCGGTTTAATGAGAAGACGAACAAGAAGCGGCCGACGTCGCTGTGTGCGTTCTAACGCGTCGCTAGTATTTACAAGGTACAGTACGAACATATAAAACGAGATATGAATTGAGCATGTACATGTATTTGTTTCAAATTTCCTGGGGCATGTTTCTGCCAAAAAGTAGCGGAATCGGATGAAATTTGACAAAGATATCACAAAAATAAAAAGGGTGACTTTTTTTGAGACAGTGTATATAATACATATGCATGCATTTTATGTTTTCGGTCAGCCCATAAGAGCCCTCACAAAGCCTCGTAACTTTGACTTTTGACCTACAGCATAAAGTGCAAGACTGTTCACCGTAGTGGCAAGCTGTAAGCATGACGTTGAGACGTTTTCAGGATTTTAATCTACAGCTTCCTTACTTACTTTGTGTAACCAACCAGATACACCGTTAGTTAGTTACCTTTGTGTTTCTCTGTTGCGTGTATTAATCATATCGTTCTAATCTTTGGTTAAAATGCTGATTTATGTACTAATTGTATTGACATGCCATGCATCGTGAATCGTGATTCATGACAGGACAGTAACTTATCTAGGCTCCATATGGTTGGATGAAATAACAAACAGTGAACACGTGCGCGTTGGCGTATAAATTAATCAATCGATCAGTCAGTCAATTTATTGGCACATAATCATGTAGCACAGTGTGACACCAGGAGTAGAGGGAAAAGTGTAGCAAAAACGTTATAAGAGACACCAAGACAGACACGTTTGACGTTTAAGTTTTTAAGCTGCTTATTTGTACTTGTATTATTTCCTAGGCACCAGTTACTGAGGATTACGCGGGCTTCGACTTATCTCTATGACGCATTTTTGCGACTTCTGATATCATAGAACTTTGGCTTTTTGATCTCGAAACGACATAGCAAGTTTTACTTACCATTTGAATTGAAACCTGTCTATCAAATTCGGGTCTTTTACAAGTTTTCATCTGACGCGTTACAAATTGCCAGAATTGTAAGAAAAAAAAACATTCCGGATTTTTAACGCAAAAATGCACCAAATGACCCCAGATTGTATATAAGTCTTAAAAACCGGAGACATTTTGTGGTGTCCCGTTGACCATTCTGTTCTGCCTAGGTAAGGGCTGGATGCGACATGGCAAAGACGCTAGTTTGTAGCTTTGGCCTTTGCGGCGGCCAGGCAATTCAATCAGTGGCAGATGAAAGTTGGTCCGGCGGCGCCCCATCCAGCCAAGTGATGACAGCGAGCGCTGTAGTTGTTACCAGCGGCGTTCGCTTGCGGACACGATGCCGCTACGCCGAGTAATGGCGACACGCGCCGAGCAATTGGTCGATCGACAAGTTGACCCACGGCACGCCCGGTTTATTCGCAAGATTGACGCTAATGCATAGCCGTAATAAACGGCCAAAACCGTCGTTTGTACTTCAACAACGCGTCGTTTCAACGTTTTGTCTTCTATAGTTTTAACATTTTGATTTTGCTGAACGTTTTACGGTTACTGTAAAAATGGCGGTGGTATTATGTAGACCAGAAAATTATTCGAGGCTCTGGCTGTACTGGTGATGAAATAATTAGCAAATTTCGCATTACCGACATATGCGTGATGACTGTGGTTTTGACAAATACGGAAGTTCCGGAAACGACTAGCCTCGATCATAAAGGGTGGGCATAACACTGAACACTGCAACACAGCGTTCAACGTGACCACCCTTCACTGCAATGATCGAGGCCTTAATCGTTTCCACAACTGTCCGATTGCTCGATTGATGTAAAGCATGTATGTTCCACGTTTTATGCGCCACCCTCTACGTGTGTGTATGCAGTGTTGTGAGCAGCAGCAGCAGCCGGCGCAGCAGCATCAGCAGCTGATGCATGGAGGGCCGGGATGTTGCGAGCAGGAGCCTTGTGGCGAAGCGTCCTGCAGCGCACAGCTCGTCATCACTTCCACACTGCCGACTGCTGTACTTCCGAGGCGAGGACGACGCCAAGCTGTCTACGACCCGAAGGTCTGCAGATATCCACGATAGATTAATGTGTCCACCTTGCACCACGCAACGTAAGCACGTGTTTATGACAGCTTGTCTACTGCAGCTGACTCATTATAGGCCGCATTACGTGTCTTGCCCGTCCGACTACTTCCTGTCCGTCTGTTCTACTCAAACTACTACCCCGAAAACAAAAAAGCGTAGAAATTGATGTGAACGTTCACCATGGCATGAGTAACGGCATGCCATTTTTCAGTTGAAAAGGTCAGAAGACACATGTTAAGATCACTCACTGGACGTCAAAAAAACTCAAGAAAATGGCGTATTTCTGGCATGAGTGTTTACTTACCGGTGGCGTTTGACGTCCAACCCTCAGGCGCTTTTAGAGGCTCCAGCGCCGACTGCAAATCATGCCTAAGCATTGTTAGGCCTACAATTTACTATCGGCAACTGAACGGACGGCCGTATACATGTCGGCACTATGCACCGGCATCTTTGCTTGCCTGACTGTGACACAGATTTATCTGCCACCGATTTACTTATTTGTTGACGAAAATCGTTATACCAGCAAGCATGGGCATATGCCATGTCTGTCTGTCCGTTGGGCACAAACAATAATACATCAGTTCTAGCAACCGGAGCTAAAATGGCATCCGAAATTACAGCTGCCCTATGACCCGGTTTAGACTACAACCGATTAACAATTAACCGGTTTTAAAAGTTCATTCGCTGACACACTCAGCTGGATGTTTATAATGATGCGATCGTTAAAGAGCTTTCAGTTCTGCGAACGTGTCGCTACACTACCTTGTACTGTTCAACATGATGTTCTGGCGCACGCATTCTGGTCTCGGATGTTGTCGTTCATTGTTGTCCAATGTCCACTGCTCATTAGCCGAAAGTATCGCACTTTAGACTTCGCCGCACGTCCTTCCCGATCTGTAGCTGGACCGACAGCTTGGAACTCATTTTATCTGCATGCCATTCGCAAACCTTTGCACAAAAACGACACGATTTTGAGACCGAAAAAGTACTCGTACTGGCATCTGTGTCGCATTGGCGTCTGTGCTACATTTTTACATGATCCGCTGTAAAAATTTGCGTTTTACTTTCTTTCTGTCTGACTTACATGCTGTGGAGCAGTGTAAGCGAAATGAACGCAACTTGCAAGCTGTTGACAGCGGCCTTCAAATGAACTCTCATGTTTGTGCTGTTACTGCTGCAGCATCTTCCCTTCCTACTCACGTGTGCACCTCATCTCTGTCAGTTCTTGTCTATTCAGTATCCTGCCTTCTTAGCATCAGCCTGAAAAGAGGACACCGGGAGGCTAGCAACCTAGCATTTACGTAACTTAGGATTGCACATAACTGGGGCGGTGGTATGTCTGTATGCCGCACCGCGCATCCAATATCCGCTAGAGCGGGTCAGTGAATGGCCGCATTCGGTAGTTAGCTAATTGCGTCTCGGAGATAAACGTGCGTGTCTTGGGCGACGACGTCTGTTTTATCACATTCCCTACACACTATAGGCCTACAATACGGATTTGTCGGCCAGGGTCGTCTGCAGAATGTAAGCGTATACGAAGCATTGCGGTCACGTTTTCATCCTCTGGCTTAAGCCGTGGTTACACGTGAAACAAACTTTTTTTAAATACGTTTCGCAAATTTTTTGTTTTACACGTAACCATCTGGTATATTTTCATGTCGTGTGCAATTCTGCAATGTTTGCCAAATTCTAGCGTAAAACATTTTGAAAATGTTCTCGACGTTGTTAGGTACTCACACGGTGGCACAATCACCATAGGTCTGTCTGTATGTCACTTTCTACAAGAAGTAGACGGAGAGTGGAAACCGTGACCAGAATTCAGTCCAGCTCTACATGTATACAGTCGGTCATCATTCACATAGCAAAGGTCACTGGCGTTAGGAATACTAATGGGTCAAAGCTTGAAAGCTAACATGTTAATCAATCAAACAATCAATCAATCAATCAATCAATCATTTATTACGCCAAGAGGCAGCACATATACAAAATACGCATAAAATCATATAAAACGACAACGCAAAAAGCTATAATTAATGGCGTCGTTCACTGCCTAGAAAGGAAACAGCGAGTTCTGTGCTGTGTATACGTAGACCAAGATTAAGACATGGATATAAGGTTGACTCAAACGCGGGTCCTGGCTAATGCCTTCATAATCGGATATAACTCTAGCTAGCACATGGACAGTTAAGAGACGGACAATCCAAATAAGCCAAGAGTTAAGCCGCGGCTAGGCAGCCAGTCTTTGTGACATGCTATAGCCAGCCGATTTAAGCCGAATTTCGCCTGCTAGCCAGCCGTCAAACCTCTTAAGCTTTCAGACGTCAACTCGAAACATTTTTATTTTCTGATGCGTTTAACGTTGTTTAATGTTTATGGTCGGCTATGAGTGTTTTTAATCAGCTGCTACTATGTACTTTGTACGAACGCTGTAATTCACCCATGGTCTTTTATCATGTAATGGCCTAATGGGGGCACTATAAATTTTATATATGATATATGATATGATATGATTAAGATAGCCGACTGACGCCAGGTATCGGCTTAAAGGACTAGACGGACGGGTGAACATACATCTGAGCAGGCTTTCCAGGAACAAGATGTTCTTCTTTCTATCAGCAGCAAGAAACTGCTCGGTATCAGTGACGTCATCGACTGTGCGCATACGTGTGAGTAACAAGTAAGTAACAATAACGACTGAAGTGTCAAAACTAACATCAGAGTCGCTGTGCGAGCTCTGTGCAAACTATAGGGGTGGGATACGTTTTCAGACAGGACCGGAAGACAGCTGGCACGGAGGGTGCAGACTGTTCCAGACACGAGCAGCGGCGACTGGAAAAGCTCGGTCGCCGACGGTAGACAGTCTCGTGCGGCTGACAATCAGTGAAGAAGACGAGCTGGAACGTAGTCGCTGACGAGCCTTGACATCTGCCACCTGACGAAGCTTGTCGATGAGGTAAGAGGATGCAGACCCGTGGAGATACATTGGTACGAAAACTGCAAGCTTGAAAGCAATCTGCTCCGTGTACAGCGACAAAGACGGGAACGATTAGGAGGCAGATCGTTCACATCTACGCTAGATTTCGTCTTATTTTCGCTTATTTTCTGCCTATGCATTATACTGCTTCGTGGCATTGAACTTTGACGTTTTGACGTAACGGACTCTGTCGGTTGGTGGGACACGCGGCCGCCGCCTTCATTATCAACTATTGATTCTTCCTTGAACTCAGTGTGCAGGAGTTAAGGACAACGAGTGGACAGACACACAGACAGACGGGCAGACGGTCCGAAGCAATCATCTGGATTGCGGCTGGCTTTACATAAGAACCAAACAGCACTTGCTTCGATTTGATCCGATTTTGTTCCAGAACTTGCTCTGCAACAAGCTGTAGGCCAACAACACAAGTCCACGAAGACCAAAAAACCTGCAACAAATACACAACGTGTCGAGGCGTTGTACAACTTGTTGTACGACTTGTCCAACAAGTCTACAAGAAACGACGTAGTAGAGTTTGGTCTTGATGAGGCTGACACTGGTATAATGCTGGCGGAACAGAGCGAGTTTGAGAATTCGCTCAGCTGATTAGTGTCGATTGATTGATTGAACGGAAGGATGGTTCGTCGCCCAGACGACAGCGCTGCTGACGTTTCATAATTGCGGATATCATAAGCAAAGCGGCGGACAGGGAAGAAGGGAGGAGGGGGAGGAGCGACTGTGAGTTGCTGGAAGGTTATTGGTTGCGCAGTTAATCACGTGCCTGTTGAATAATTCAACGAGCCGAGTCGTGATTTCCGCCGCCGAGCGAGCACGTTGTCATCAGCGCCGCTATTACTGCAGCAGCAGCAGGCGCTGATGTTGATGTATACCCAACGTGACATTCTGCTTAACCCATTACAGAACGGCGCCCGAGGCTGGAGTCACGCAATGCGATGATTGCGTTTTTAGCGCGCGTCCTGAGCCAAGTTATGACGACGACCGCAGATTTTGGCCGTCCGTCCGTCCGTCAGTGAGTCACACCAGTCAACCGCGTGATCATTCTGTTTTTTGTGTAGCCGAATTTCGTGAAATTCGAGGGTTCTACGCCAATGAAGGCCTCAAAATGGGGTCATACCCTGCTATCGAAAGTCAGAATTCTTATCAGTGTTGTTGCCAGTATAACTCGGAAACGTTACTAGATACGACCTGGGTTAGCGGTAAGCCTATTGTGAGAAATCGTTAAAAAGTCGCATACGAGCGGCTGACTGAGACAGAAATCAATTATGTCTTTAGGTGACGTTGTCAGTTCTTGCGGCGCTCTCTTTGCATTTTTGCAGGTTCTTTCTTGTGGTGATTGTTTGCTCATTTACGGATTTTTGCAAGCTCCGTGGCGTTTAGCTGCGGTATGTGCTGCCCGAGGTACAGACGCCGTTGCCAATTAATCACAGCAACGTTTAGCTTTGTATCGTGAACTAGAGGCGCTTCTCTCTCTCTCTCTATCTGCCTTCACAAATCACTTAGGGCCTAACGGTTTATGGGTTTTGGTTTGATTTAGCGTTTTTATTTCTTAATTTTTTTTTCGGTTCCGCGTGAGAAACTTAGCTGACTTCACATCGGTTTTTCATCTTACCGGTGTCGTATTTGTTTAAAACGACAAGTCGGAAGCATCACTGAACTTTCCACGTATAGGCCTATGGCCTATTAGCCAAGTTTGGAATCACTGCACTCTGCGTCAGTATTGCTATTATTATTTAATATTATTTGCGAAAGCAAACAAGTTATAAGGCGGCGTAACTTCAGACGAACAACTTACGGAACAAGTTGTGCTGTTGCAAGGACACCGCGTGATGCCGCAATCACGCGCATGCGATACTCAGAGAACTGCGTAGACGCATGCATGGGCTACATTTCTCCACTGACAATGTTCGTCTATACTTACTCCAATTTTTCTGGTAGCCTCCGAGAGATCCATATGTTGTACAGTAGGGTATGTAGTGGCATTAAAAGTCGCCGAAGGTCATTGATTTCAGTACCAATCGACAACGCGTACGCAACTTTAAGTTAGTGAACAATTGCAGCGTTGGTCATAGTCCTGAACCGTTTCAGATACTGTAGAATATCTGCTGCCAACAGCCACCAAACTTTATTCCGGCCGAAATTAGCGGATGTCATTTTACGACTAGGTCGCCCTCTGTTGGGAAGCGTAAACCATACGCTAATTATTCGTGCAATTATAACTTCAAAGTGGGATGACTGAAAATGCTGGACGTGAAACAAACGGACGCTCAAAATCACGGGGCATGAAATTGCAGGACATGAAAGTGTAAGACGTGTAAAAGCAAGACATGCACGGCATAGATTGTTATTGTAGTTAAAGCGGTTTATTACCGTAATTTTATTCACTCCATGTTTATATATCAAATTATCTGAACCTCTCTATATATGGCAACATGTGTCGGAACTATTATTATTACTACTCGGCCTACTGACTCCGGCTGATGGGAGTTGGATTGAACCCTGGCCTAGACCCGTCAGCCGAATGTTTTGGCCCTATCGACCGGCTGACTCGAAGCCCAAAAGGCCGAGGCGGGGTGGGGTACTTGACAGTGAGCCCTTCCCACAGGCCAGGCGGTCTGAGGGAGCGCTGTAAGCTCCCCTATATAGTGGGGTTCAGGGTGGAACCCCAGCAGCAAACACATTTTGCGGGTTAGATATCCGCATAAACTAGAGTCTGTGGGCGATATTTTTGTCACCGACAGTATATGGATATCTCTTTTTGTTTTAAAGCCTTTTACTCTGAAACAGTAACATGCGTCCGCAATTTCTATCGCCAGACTCCAGTAACAGAAAATGACGCAAAATAGCCGTTCAAAGTTATATTGTTACGTGCCGTAGTGTCTGAGTTAACAGCTAGTCTACAACTCAGTGGCGTAGCCAGGGGGG
>Ga0209052_1000880_pt1 | contig 10413 bp, 10 predicted proteins | sample WorMetHEROISLAND_2_FD_187409 | JGI IMG/M metagenome (GOLD analysis project Ga0209052, IMG submission 187409) | Marine gutless worms symbiont microbial communities from Max Planck institute for Marine Microbiology, Germany - Olavius sp. 4 HERON... | ecosystem: Host-associated > Annelida >...
TATTTTAGGCTGCGATGCACATTAGAGTGAATTTTCGCTGAAATATACTGGAGATAGACCAAGATAACCTGCGTACGAAATTAAACTGATGCTGTCGCGCGTCTCATGAGCATTAGCTCAGAGTTCTTGTTATTAATTGCATGTCCTACTGTTGACATTGTTGTAGTCAGATCGCTATCGTCCGTCTGTTCGTCTGTCCGTCTATCTGTACAGTGGCGTTATGGCAATTTTCGTCTTGCCGGACAATTTTCTTTAAAAAAATTGGGACTGGAAATTTTGGAGGAAATTGTGATAGCAGAAATTGAAGTGCTAACCATCCGCATCTCATTTGTCGGAGGTGTGCAGCTGTCTGTCGTAAAGTTGCTACTTTCTACCCCCCTGACCGCTGTTGCTTCATCCGGAACGATTTCCGTTTGCCGCTAGATGCTGCCAGAGCGAACAATTCGTCATCGGAAAATAACAAGACAAGTCAATGAGCCGAGACGAGGCGTCCTAAGAACTTCCTCGTCTATGACAAATTGTAGGCCTTCAGCGTATTACACTTTGTCTCAAAAAAACTTCCCGCTCTCTCTTTGTCCGAATCTTCGCCAGATATTAACCGATTTTCGAAACCGGCACACTCTGTGGACAATTGGCAATAAAGTGGTTGCTAAATATCCCACAGCACCTCAACTGTGTTGCTACACTACCTTGTGAAATATAAATGTAAGAGGAACCGACGATAAAACGCGACAAGTGTGTTGTTAAACAAAAAAGACACTTCAGACCGAGATCACGGTGAATGATCTGTACGATGCTATACACTGTGTTAGACCCGTCTCTGTGGATATCTGGCGTGTTGAACGAAGTGTTTGTTTCTGGTCTTCCTGGCTTAGCAGGCTTACCAGTTCATCAACACTTACCACGTTCTCTTCAGTATGCGAGTATTTGGTCGGCCGCTCTCGTGCCTGCGGTCCATGTTTTTTCCCCGAATCTTTTTTTGTAAAGTATACAGTCCTTTCCTTTTGCAGTTTGTCGTTCGACGGATTTAGATGCCCTTCGACACGTACATTCATGGCGTCCAGCGATACATTGTGTTAGATGGGGGTCTGTGACCCCCAGGGAAATGGGAGATGTGGGGTCGAACTCCTAGCCAAAACATGCAACTGCCAAGTGTGGTCAAACCGTCAGTCTCATGCTGCCATCTGGCGAATACAAACGAGGAGTTTGGTGGACTTGACACAGCGATTCCGCCGCTCGCCGAATTACTTCGGTCTCCGCTGTTGTTGCTGTGTTGTGTAGGAACGCTGCACGACAAGATGGTGTCAGGCTCCGCCCACCGCTGTCACGTGACTCTGTACCACTTCGTTTTACTATCGGCGCTTACTGTCGTCATCGCTGACGTCATCTTTGCGTCATCTTCGACCTTTACTTATCATCATCATCATCATCATAATCGCAATCTGTGCTGTAGCTAGCTGTATATAACCGTGGACCACTAACGTTGCGATCGTATAGATGTAACCAATAAACTTTACAGAAAGTAACTAAAACACGAAAAACGAGTTTTTTGGGGCGAAAATTATTTTGAGAAACGTTTATAAACGTTCCATAAAACGTGCGACCTTTTTCCTTAACGTTGTGACTGAATACAATGTTTCGAAGGAAACACTTTGTCTGAATTTCTGAATTTCAGAATTTTCGTCATCACATCTAAGTAAGTAAATTCAGATGTCATGCTATTCCTTTACGCATCACTTCGATTTTGTGTACATAATTATTAGAAATCACCACCATTTTCACGCTGACCGTGCAAAAGTTTGCTAAAATGGAAAACGTTGGAAAAATGCTTATGAATAACGTTAAAACGTGTTTGTTTTATTTAAAAAAATATCTTTAAAACGTCTGTAAACGTTTATCGCAGCATCACGGCTTATGCAGCTGCTCGCACCTGCTGTGACGTCATGGGTCACGTGATGCAGTCGTTCGATGACATGCATTCTGTAATGTACCAGGTTACGGTTGCTTGCTTGAAGATTAAAACCTAAAAAAATTCATTTGCAGTCTGGCGAAACGGGGGAGGGGGAAACAATTTGTTTTTAGGCCGCCCGGAACGGTAGTTCCCAGCGGTCTTATGTTTTGCTGCTGATATATTTTTTTTAATTTTTCTTCAACGCGAGATCTCAGTGCTCCGTCGGCCGATCGTCGTGAAACTTTGCTATCAGATATCAGATATTGCTTTGATATCAAAGCCTACACGAAACGTCATGAAATAATGTTTTAGTGTTTCTCCCGTCACTATTTTTCTTTTGCAGCTGGAAGCACAGGAATTTTAGTCTATTGGTCTTCGTGCTGTATAAATAAAGTAAACTATTTTTCGATTTTGTTTTAGTTTAATTGAATGGTAGTGTGCAAAAAAGGAAAGTTGGATGCACACTGTTGGGCGAAAATGCAGTAAAAGTTCGGACAACTGAAAACTGCTGCTGGAACTTTGTTATCCACCGACTTTGCTGTTTTTAAACACATGCTTTGTCTTATACTGCTTAACATGAATAATGTCTCAATAATTGTGAATGTTTTTAAAAGCAATCTGAAATGATGAAGCGATGAAAATATCGCGCCATAACTAATTTGTGTCGGACTTTTTCAGCATAGGCTATTTGTAGTGCTTTACAGCAAAATCCATGCAAGTTTGTTCTGTCGCATCAAGGATAAGAATGTAAGTTCTGTGAACTGGCATTTCGTTAGCCAAAACCGTATTATTGTCATCACAGGTTTCACGTACGCCCCCTAAGCCTACACTAACATACGTGCGATTTTCAGTAAAAAACATACGTTTCAAAAAAATGTTCAAAATACGTGTCTTTCCCAAATAAAGAGGCCCCGATTTCAACTAATCGTTAAAACTTCTGCATTTATCGTTTTTAGGGTAGCATGAATGCTGTGCACACGAGTACGAACATATCAATCACAAATGCTCACTTGTACACGTAGATCACTGTTTGCATTTGTGATATAATATACACAGACGAAAAATACAAAGATAATATTACTATTAACAATCTCAGCACATTTTTCGTATAACGATCGGTTTAGTCCGTACGCTATTTCGTCCTTATGCATATTCATCATCATCATCGTCATTTATTGCACGAATAATATCAGCAACAACAATTAATAACACAACAGATAATAACGAACGCAACAGGAACGAGTCAAAAGCTAGAAATAGCTTATACGGGTCTCGGCCCTAACCAAATATAAATTCACACAAATGGTTGAGAATAGACAATAATATGGTTAGCTTACGTACCGACTACAGTCTCATAGATTACAATCATGCTAACTGGACACATAGGTTACAATTAAGACAACAAGCATATTATAAATGTAGAGTAATAGAACAATAACCCAGTTTGCCGGAATAAACAGATATAGCAAATCAGTGATTAGGCTACTTTTTGATACCAGAGCGAATGTGACAACTGAGCTATACATAGTGTCTGTAATGTATATACACACACACACATTTATTGTATTTGGCAGCCCGGAGGCTGGATCAACATGAAACACAATATAAACAAAAAATAACATCATTGTACAACGAAACTAGGCTATATCTGGTAATTTTCTAGCGCATAAATCATATAAGATTGCTGAAATCGAGTGGTTCTGGCAGTCTGCGGAACAAATGGCAGTGGTCGCCTCAATTTTTCCGCCTCTTCCCCACGTGGCGGCCGCCTTGGCAACAAGTAATGTAAGCAAGAGTTTTTCTTTAGTACAGAGTTATTAAAAAGGAAGCAAAAATTTCAGTTGTCTGATATGAATCATGAGAAGAAATGTTTTCAACGAGGACTTGAATGTTCTGAAGGTTGGTAAGGTTCGTATAGAGACTGGCAAAGAGTTCCAGTGTTTTGATGCTCGTTTGAGCATTTAATAGAAATAGATTATTTTTACTATCTCTCGCGTAATGCAAGTGCATATCTTTTGAAGACATAAAATAAGAGCTGTAAGGCGTTGACAAAAGTTGTAGTATGAATGCAAAAGGCTAATCGTTTCATAAATTGCGCGATTACTCGATCTACGAAAAACACTCTAGTTTATGCCGCCGTGTAGGCAATAAACTTGCGCATTATTATTACGGTAGCATATTCTTCATTAGAATCGCAGACAGACCTCTGCGAAGGTGATATACACAAGTACAAAGACAACTGCCACGCAGGACAGTACTGTGGGGCAGCACTGCGACTAGTGACTACCGGCAGTATACTGGAAATGAAAAATGCATTACGATACGATCGATACGATAGATGATTTGGACTGGACAACTGACAGACAAGCTGCCAGTTTAATGTAGCACACAAACTAAAAAAATTTAAAAAAAATGTTTTAAAACGAACAAAAAGTGAAGAACAAAAATCTAGAAACAGACGGTTATGGGAGAGATAAGAGACCTAAGACAGAAAAAGTAAAACGGAAGGAAATGACGATAACTGAAAACCAGAAAAAACTGAAATAGAAAATAAAGCCGTAAAGTAGTCCGGGTATCCGTGAAATCAGTCCGCCGCATCATGCGTTGTTTTCGCCGTTCGCCGGTGATAAATATCGATGGACGCTGAAGCTCGTGCCATTATGTATCAACGTTTATCACCGTCTTTAGCATCGTCCGTAAATGTGTGTCGTCTGTGCCGAGCGATAAGTTTGTTAGCACGACGATATCTCAAGAGCTCGATGGCTAATGGCATTTGCACATGTGCAACAAAACCGCAATAAAACGGCCGTAGAACAACTGGAAACTGGAAGCGACTGCTTTAACCTGACGACTGTTTATCACAGGCGGGACGCCTGGCGCTATCAAACAAGCGAAGAAATTGTATTTTGTTGCACGGTTCGCATAATTTTATAATACCGTAATATCTTGGAGTTGAGAACTTTTTGAAAATGTCGAATCTCGAACCATAGTTTTTTTGACTAATGATACAAATTTATATGATTGTTTATAACGTTTTTCTATATTAGCTTAATAGCTTTGATCTTACCAAGTTTTTATCTGTTCGTTTATCACATATATTAAATGATGCTTTTAACCGTCCGTGGCACTGAATGGCCTATTTTGTGCTGATGTGCCGCTAAGAAACTATTCACTCACTCACATAATTGCAATAACTGATTTCACGGATATCTTGGACTGTTAAAGTGTTTTCTTTTCGCACTGTTTCATTTCCGTTTGAGTGCCTAACTTGTGTAACCCGTCCGTGCCCAGTGACAGCTCATTACTGGAAGACAAAAAGCCGCAGAATAACCAAGATTGATGCGAACGTTTGCGTGGAATGAACAACCGGTGTACAAATTTTCAGGTAAAAAGGTCAAAGTTGATGGTTAGAGTTATGCAGTGCAATGCGTGAGTATGTATACCTGAGCAGGCGGCCGCATATTATGCCTGCACTAAGCCTCTTGACATGCATTGACATTTTGCATTTCGTCCATACAGCGACTATTGTTTTATCAGCCGATATCGGTCAGCTGCTATTCAATCAGCGTTGGGTGTACGTTTTAGTGGTGTTTTTCAGTGAAGACCGCGCGTGTGTGTCTGTGGTACGGCGCCCAGTCGCTAGGTGGACGCGCTAGAGGTGCACGATTCCGCTGAAAGCAAAGCGGATTCGATTCGATTCGATTCCATTTGGCGGCGTTTGAAGACCTTCATGGATTTTGAGTTGCATTTTGGAAATCGCGTAATCTGCAGCCTGGCAAAGTTGGGGTTATTTTCCCTAATAAAGCGATATTCATAACTATACAATTACTTAGGTGAATTGCAATGAACTGTTAGAATGGTAACGGAAGTGTCGCCATGTAGGCCTAAGTCAAACGAAACATCGCATTCAGCAACTTAACAGTCTATTGCTGACTGTTTGTGTCTGCTTTTGAACTCAGTTAGAACTTAGTTTTACGTGCGTTTTCATCGCATGATTGTGCCCAATCTAGCAAGAGAACGGTTGCAGTCAGACACGGACTTGCTGCTTATCATAACATACACTGCTGACAACCTTTCGGGGGTACCGATGACCTTCAACGACCTTGAAATCGGAAAATAACGCGTTTTTTCGATTTTAGGCTGCGATACACATTTCAAGAATAAACTGCCCCGAAATCACTGGAGATAGACCTAGACATCTCACAACGTGCATATGAAATTAAACTGATGCTGTCGCGCGTCTCATGAGCATTAGCTCAGACTTTTTGTTCGTTTTGCTGTACTATTGCTGGGCCAGCAGGTCAACCCAGAACGCACTGAAAAAATCGATTCGGTAAGTAAGTAAGTAGTAGTTCAAAATTTTAAGGTTATGCGCTCTATAAATTCACGTTTTACTTACTCAATCAATCAATCAATCAAAATCTTTAATAACTTACTTACTTACATATCAAACGTTACACATTTCCAATCCTCACAATATTACGTTTAGTTACTAAACGACAGTAATTTACAGCAAATATCTGGGATAAAATAGCAAAGAAACGTAAAGTCCTTCCCGAACCATAAAGCCCATAGGGCGGCGCTGATCTCCGTTTCTTTAGCCCTCATCCAGACACCAGTTTACACTGCCAGACCACGGATACGGGGCCAGTGCATCGCGCGGTGTGCCTGTTTACGTCCCAGCTTTCGCTGGTACTCATTGCGCCTACACACGGAGGGATGGCCAGGCTGAGTTGACCTGGGTTATAAAATAGAGAAACGACATTAACGCATTTGTACATCACATGAAAATGGAGGCTCATCTAATCATCACGCCGGACCCAACGGACACTTCCAGACACCATCCAGCCACACACCCGAATAAGTAGGCTTATACTGCATAGATGTAATAAACGTTGAGATGAAAATTAAAAACAAACATTGGTAAACGTTGGATAAAAAACGTTGCCGACATTTGCCATGAATCCAACTATTATCTTTGCACACTAAGTCATATGTAGGTTGTCAAATTCCCAAATTTGTATGACTTCAGTGCTCTTCAGCAAGTAAATAAGATATTTTGCTGTATAAGCTACGTAACAAACCAAAGTCAATAAAAATCATTGCTAAGTCATCTTCTAAGAATATTTTTAGTTGGATTTTTACATATTTATACTTTGCATTTTAAAAACGTTTTTTAAAAATAAAAAACGTGGAAAAATAAAAAAACGTTAAAAACGTTAAAAAAACGTGACCTAAATAACAAAAACGTAAAAAACGTAAAAACGTGTACATCTATGGTATACTGGAACGCGGGTCGTGGTATAAAAAATTTTTGTGCAATTCAAGTGCGTACAGCTGGGCAACTCGAAGACTGTCCTTATATCAGAAGAGTTTATTGGCTATCAGACCTCGGAGTCTGTTATAGGCCTACGCGGATTAGGTAGGGTAAATGTTAAGTGTCAAATACTTATGCATAAAGTTAAATATTAGGCTACAAAAAATGTATTTCAAATTTTTTGTATGATGTCTTCCGGGTTTATCCAGTAGGCTACGAAGGACAGTTTTATGTCATTGTCCACTGACCACTGCTATCAATAATATATTTTTTTCTCAGTTTGGTGAGTATGTAAATAGTAGTGAAATGATTTTTGATGTGTTTCGTGTTTTCTGTTTTTATGTTTTAAGGTCCTTAGTTATTTTGTAATCTTAGCTTAGTTTTAGCGTAACAACTTTCTCTGTATTTTACTATTATGCGGTGTCTGTTTTTTTGCAAATAAACAGTCAATAATCGTAAGAGCAGAATCTGGAATCAACTTCCTCACTCACTTCGTCAACCACGTCTTGATCTGCCTCTTCCTGATTCATCTCTTCTCCACGATCATCTCACCTCACAGTGTCATCATCACCACTGTTATCATCCATCACCCCATCATTCTTCCATTCCAAACTCAAAACTTTCCTATTTCTCAAATCCTACCCTCCATAGACATCCGGCACCTCTTCGGACTGATTTCACGGATACCCGGACTGCTTTACGTCTTTTTTCTCTGTTTCAGTTTTTACGCGCCACAGCTAGTACCGGCAGGTACTGCTGAGGCGCGTACTAGCTATGGGAATTCTGTCCGTCTGTCTGTCCGTCTGTCACGACCCGGTGGTATACCAAGCACAGGTGAGATAGAGACTCCGGGTCTTCACCATATGATAGCCTAGAGTCTCTAGTTTCTATTGAGGTAATTTGGTGCCACTGGATGAAGAGATTCACCTCGAACGATGGCATCAAAGAGGGGTACCCTCCCCCTTAGAAATCGTTATTTTACTACTATTGGCTCATCTGGCATGAAAACGGTTGCAGATAGACGCAGACTTGCTGCATATCATAGCAAGCACTGCCGACGAGCTTTCCGGGGGTACCAACATCGATGACCTTGAACAACCTTGAACCCCCAAAATATGGGTTTAAGTGAATTTTTCGCTATTTTAGGCTGAGACGCACACTTAGAGTGAATTTTCGGTGAAATATACTGGAGATCGACCAAGACAACCTGCGTACGAAATTAAACTGATGCTGTGGCGCGTCTCATGAGCATTAGCTCAGATTTCCTGTACGTGTTGCTGCCATCTCAGCTGCAGCGGCAGTCTCGCGTGCCGATGCTTGTTTTTCTAGTTTTCAGTTATCGCTATTTCCTTCCGTTTTAATTTTTCTGTCTAAGATCTTTTTTCTCTCCCATAACCGTCTGTTTCTTGATTTGTTTTTACTTTTTTAGTTTCAGTTAAAACATTTTTAGTTTTCTTTTAGTTCGTGTGCTAGATTAAACTGGCAGCTTGCCTGTCAGTTTTCCAGTGCGAATCATCTATCGTATCGTATCGTATCGTATCGTATCGCATCGTATCGTATCGCATCGTATCGTATCGTATCGTATCGTATCGTATCGTATTCATATCGAAGCACACGCAACAGTCCATGCAAACAATGTCGCTCACTCCGTACAATGTCGGCATTTAATGCGTTGTCAGCCTCGGCGAATCGATTCGAATCACCGATTAGTCCCAGCCCTAGTCATACATGAACGCCTGTATTAAATATAATACGCCGGCGGTGAATAAATTGCGTCAATTTGTCACTCACTACCTGGAGCATTAGTTGGCTGGTGTGTCGCCAGGTGCCGCTAGCAAGCACCTGCCATGCCTGGATGCGCTCGCTAGTCGCTAGATGGCAGCACACAGTCATTAATCGGCTTGTCACCGCTGCACTGCCGTCGATGGCTGAATATTTCCTCGTCGATTTATGCCGGCGTCGGAAGCAACGAACGTCTAGTAGGAAATACCGGCACGTGCTAGCAGATGGAGCTTAGGAGAAATAATTTATCAACTGTCAGCAGAAGAGGATAAATTCAACGAGAGAGAGAAAGCCGTGCTAACGCAGGGACAGCGCGCGATGCAGCAATAGATTTGATGCGACAGTCTTAAGCGAGTGTCAGACGATCAGAGTTTCTCTTTCTCTGTACGCAAAATAACTCGTTAACCGCTGCACTTAGCTCGACGAAATTTTGCATGAACGTGTATCTCGACAACCGCATGAACCCTATTGAATTTTAATAGGTCATAGGCCAGAGGTCAAGGTCATTTTCTCGTTAGTGGACCAAGGTTCACCAAATTGTTTTGTCGAACGTGAAAAACATCGTTGTTCATATTGTCGTTGTTCCACTTGTCGATTGCGTGCTCCGTTAGAGAAATATTTGCGATCAAAGTATAGAGTTGTCCGAAATCTAGGTACACTGTTGATAACTCATGAACCGCTGCACTTAGCTTGCTGCAATTTTGCATGCACATGTACCTTGACGACCTCTACAACTCTATTGAATTTCAAGGTCATCGGTCAAAGGTCAAGGTCACATGTTTTGGGTTTTTTTTCTGTGTGCGTGATACTGCGGCTACCCGCGGACAGTACTTAGCCTTGAGCAAGGCTCGGTGATCTCGTTATCGATCACTTTGCGAGCAGATTTTTTCCGGCGACTATGTCGGTTGTGTCCTTGAAATAATTTCGACTAGGAAAATATGTCGGCCCAGTGGTGCCATATTATGCAGTCGTCCACCTACAGCTGCACAGCCCTAGCTCTATAACCCGAACCATGACCCCAATTTTTGAACCGAAAATTGACAGACGGGTTACCCCTGCCCTGGGGAACGCTCGTGTTAATATTGTGGCTTAGAATTTAACATCCAATTCGTCATTGTGTAAAATACAATATGCCTAGAAATCGTCAAACCAAACAATATTCAGAAAGCAGAAACGTCTTAACTTGGACGTAACGTGTGGCTCAATGGCTTAGTGGTTAGCACACTTGGGATTCGAGCTCGGTGACCCGGGTTTGATTCCCGGGTCGTGCCACTATTCCATTGGCTAGCAACCTTGGGCAAGTTGTTTACTCACATTGCCTCCCCAGTTTCTCAGCTCCAAGAAACTGGGGTACAAAAGGGAG
>Ga0209052_1000882_pt1 | contig 10405 bp, 4 predicted proteins | sample WorMetHEROISLAND_2_FD_187409 | JGI IMG/M metagenome (GOLD analysis project Ga0209052, IMG submission 187409) | Marine gutless worms symbiont microbial communities from Max Planck institute for Marine Microbiology, Germany - Olavius sp. 4 HERON... | ecosystem: Host-associated > Annelida >...
ATTCGCGAATAGCCTAAAATCGCGAAATTAAATACCCGCGAAATTTCGGATTGCCCATCACTAAACTTTTCAGCTGCATATCAAAACCATATGTTGTATTACAAGAAATCTAGTTCTCAACATGACCTGTGTGCAATACTAGTATTCAGTACTAGGCCTAGCAGTATTACTAGTAATTTCTCTAGAAACAGAGCCAACACAAGAACATATTGAACAAGAACACTTTGAAGAAACTACAGTATGCTAACAAAACTACTAGTAGGCCTCTTTACTACTACCACTAAATCAGCAAATCTGCAAACATTCACTGAATTAGCCTATACTAGTGCAGACAGTAAATAGACATTTCTGTTCATGTGGCTATAGTAGTCACTTAAAACTTTACCTTTCAAAGTAGACCATAGCAAAACGCCAAATTAAAATGCAGCGAAATTTCTAGACTCCAAATTAGCCAAATTAAGATGCAGCTAAAATATAGTTTTACAGTAGTTTTTAACTACTGTCTCTGCATAGCCAGTTATTCCTACTTAAAGCTACCAATGTTATCACTACTCAATTTAGTTAACGTCATAACCTGTTCAATGTTCATTTAGTACGTTGTCTAGCTAAAGAATTACTGCCGTTGTACTGACATTATCGAGTTTATAGTACTAAAGTGTGTACATTGCCGTCTTATCAACAGCAGTCAGCATCATAACAATGGCTGTATTTTAATCGCACGTACAACATGCGGTTAACGCGTTAATTGCGATTAAAATATTTAATTGTGATCAAAAATTTTATCGCATTACTCATCTGTCTGAAGAGAAAAACCTGAGTTTCCATAAGCAAGAAACTGCCAAACAAAAATGTTGAGATTGATGAACTTAATTGTTAATGCAACTTCAGTTACCTTTTTCGGTAATGTTCGTGGGCACTAACAATTTTGGACTCTGATCAGTATTACTAGCAAGATAGTAGCAAAATAGCAAACTAGCACACAGACGTGTGTCTGGCTACAACCGGTAACTTGTTTCTGCTGTGAAAAAGTGTTGTTTTGTTTTTCATTAATTACTACATAATCGCAATTAATCATGCAATTAAAATTAATAATTATGATTAATTAAGATTTTTAGTCAGTTGGCAGCACTAATCAATAAGGGTTGCAAAAAAACGTTTTTTAAAGACCAACCCGGTGAATTTCATGGCGGTTAAACCCAGTGATGTTAACAAGGCCAGAACACACTCAAGGCCAAGGCCAAACACTATGAAGGCCAAGGCCACAGTCCCAAGGGCAAGGCCTTCCCATAATGCAAAGGTTTACAACAATGATGAAGTAATGAACAACTGTTTTTTTAGTACACTTACATGCACAATTTAATATTTGATATGTACTATATAATAAATGAGTAGAATTAACTAGTTAGTGGTAGTCAAAACAGTTTTAGCAGATACAAATTAAGTTTACTGGTTTACACAAGTGATACATTGCATTTGAGGAACGTGGATCTTGAAAATCACTCGAGTCGCTGAAAGATTAAGGTGAACTATGTATTCCCAAGATTATGGCCTTGAATTTTTGGCCAAGGCCAAACCTCTAAGGCCAAGGCCACAGTCCCAAGGCCAAGGCCAGCCTATTGCAAGGCCAAGGCCACAAAATTTGGCCTTAAGGCCAAAGCCAAGGACTAACATCACTGGTTAAACCTGGGTTTTGTAAAAAGGCAGAGCGTGGCAGGTTACGGGATTTCTATGGGTTTTCAGTTATTAGAATGAGTACTGCTTGGTACATACATTAAACTAAAACTGGATTAAATTTGTGTTTACTTTTTTGGGGTGGGGTTTTTTAGCGGGTTTTTAGTTAGGTTTACCCCCAAAACCCAGTGGGTTTTGGGGCATCTGCCCGGGTGTCTCAACCATGCTAATTATAAACATCCACATTCATTGGTTGGTGTAGATAAACAGCAGTTGTAAAGTTCTAATACAAAACCTGACAGCCTGCGCATGTACTCTGAAACTATAAAAAGCAAATGCAACAGTTCATCTCAATATTTACATGCTTTCCTCATCAGTACAAACGCAAAAAGTTTTCCCGATACTGTTCAAACAGTTACAGTGTGTGCACTGCTGAGATTCATTCTGAACGCTAACGTGTTGCTATTCACATTATTCAAATATATTACAGTGGAATCACTTGAGATAAGCGTATTTCAGGTATGTCTCTAGCAGAAAGAGAGTGTCTTCGGCTTGGACAGTGGCATGATCCAGTCTGCACAACCAAACAGCGAACATTATTACATGCATAATGTGTCATCGCTATGCAGAAGCTACACCCACTATACAAGCTCATCATAGGCAAACAACATAATCATAGTCATATTACACCGTGTTCCAAAAAAGTGGTACACCAAGCTCATATTGACAACTTAGTCAATTCTCAGGGGATTTTAAAAATTCTTTCACTGACACACTCTGCAGAAAATTTGCTGTAAAAATGTCATTAAAAAGTTCCACCGCATCTTAAACGCGTCGCTACACTACCTTGTGAAATACGAATGCTATAAGCTAGCATTTTGTGTGCGCTAAGCCATAGTCTTGCTGAGATGTAAACTACCAGAGACCTTGTGTAAGCCACACAACAACTGTTACTGAACCAAATGAAAACAGCATCAATAAGCAACAGTTTTGAGCAGCTATATCTCCAATGACAGTTTGCTTCAGTTAGTTTTTAGTAGGCATCACTTAGAACAATTTACACTAAGACCACCATTAAAAAATGATCTGTATGACACCAGCTTGCACCACTTGTTGTATCAAATGATGAATTTGTGGCTGGTTTTACTGGCTTAATACCATCTCGTCTACCATGATCACATTTTCTTTAGTTCATGCGCGATCAGTTTTCGTTTGCCGTGCTTCGGTCCTAGCAATTTTTGAAAGTTTACATTTCAGAAGGTAGTGCAGCAACACATTTTTGGTGTGGTGAAATCTTTGATGATTGTTTTATCGCAATTTTTCCAGAGAGTGTGCCAGTGAAGGAATTTTGAAAATCGATTGAGAATTGACTAAGTTATCAATATGAGCTTGGTGTACCACATTTTGGAACATGGTGTACATTTCAGTATGATCAAGGACCAACAGTTCCAATCTGACGGAAAAAAATGAAACACCTATATAATGTGTTGCAGCAAATGGCTGGATTAAAATGAGAAAAATACTAGGCTAAAAGTTAATAAAATGAACATGTACATTGCAATTACGTAAGTAATCTACGTACTTATTAACAGTCTTGTTGAAGTTCTCCAACTGCAGCCGCTGAGCAGATGTCATTTGCTCCTTATAACTGGCTATAACCTCTTCATCTGTCCCCTGCTCTTCCAGCTTCGCTATTACTGCTTCCATGATTGCCTGTTGCCGAAGCAATGGCCTGCAACGCAGCAAAATGATAAATCGTGAAAAAATGATATGATAGCATGGTCTTTTGTAGACAGAATACGACACCACGAGGTCTTTATGACTAAAGTTTTACTACTTTCAATTTTTCTGTGGTACAAAATTGCACTCGGACTCAAAATTTATAAGATGCACAAAATGTTTCAGATTGGCAGAATTGGAGGTGCAGGCAGTCACCGGTGGCACGTGGCGGCACGTGGTGGGGATGAAAAAGTAACATCAGAGTAAATGTTTTCAGACGGCATTTCAAAGAAAGTGCAGAAACATGAAGAGTATCAAACGTTAAAGGGCATCTGTTATTATAAAGACTTCAAAGACAAGGCTATATGCACAGTTCTGTTCATGCATCTTGCCAAACTGAGCCACAAACTATGCTAATGCTGCGCTCTTTGTAAGTTACAACGGCTGATTTGACAACAACAAACACTGCCAAATCTGGATGAAACTGTCATATGAGATGTGTGTCTCGAGTTTAAACGGTTTTACTATCATAGCAGCTTTTGTGCTACTGAGTTTTGCTGAGCTACCACCATGACCAAGACCAGTTAGTCAAAAGTGGTATGGAACAACTCTGAAGCTATGTATACACAATCCGTGCAAACTTACGCATTCTCGTTGGTTTCATGTGTTCGACGACACATGAGATTTGCCAGACTCTGCAATAATACAAATCATCCTTCTTCATGCTCCATGTGGGTATATTAATTTAATTAAAAGATTGCACCAATTAAAACAACAAGCCCATAGTATATAAGTATTACGCATACAGAATAGTTTTCCAACAGATAAATAATATTGTCTGCTCAATTAATTTTATGAATGCAGACAGTGAGAACAAAGAATAATGTGATTTTTCTTCTAAGCAGAAAAACCACACCTCCACTTCTAGAATACAGGACTGTGAACCCAAGAATGATGGCAATAAAATTCCAATAAGAATACACCTCATTATTAAAAACAGAAGAAACCGACCTATAACTACAATACACATCCACCGATACATATTCATAATTAGTTTTGGTTAATCTCACATAAATATCTGCTAATAAACAAAGCAGTAGCAATGCCAGATCAAATTCACCTTGTAGCAGGCATCTATCAGCATTCTGGCAACCTGCTGAAGATCAATGCAGAATAAGTAGATGACTTTTGATGTCAGGTACTCAGACCCCCTCGGCACTTCCTGTCAAATTCCACACAACATATTCACACGGCCTTCGTAACGTTAACCATCTTACGATTGTACAAGTCAGTGCTACACAACTTCTGGCTCGCAGCCACATCCAGTGGGTTGCTATCAGGCCCGAGAAAAAAAAACACCAAAAATACAATACACCACACTATATGTTTCGCAAACTTTCACTTACGCAACTTGCTATCAGGCCTGCTATGTCCTTCTTGCTTTCTGGATTGGTTTCAAGTGCAGCATACTTCCAATTTCAGGCAGGAACGCATCGCTGATCTCAGTAGAATATACAATACAATATAATGTCTCGTGTGTTTTCGTAACAGCATTTTTCATTGGTCTGGCCCACGGTGACTTAAGGCCATGTGTGCTATGTGACCTGTAGTTCAAAAAGTTCTGCACCACTGGTATAAGTTATAGGCCTACTCCACGTGAAACGTAGGAACACTAATGCTACGACAGAAGCAACAAGCTCACAAGCAACATACAGTTAGTGAGATGTAGTGGTCTTCAAACATGCGATAAAGCAACTCCTTAGCCTCTTTTGGATGTATCATGCTCAAAACTTCAACCTACAAACAAAACAGTGACGCATATGCAACTAGGATATTTTATTCATTCTGACATGGTGCGAATCAATGAAATTAACAGCAATGCTTAACAAACTGGCAATCCTTGTCAGTGGACAGAAATCTCAGCATAGTATCTGGCCGAAGTAGGATCGTAGAAAGTAGTAGTCACTGACTTCAGGTACCCAGCCTAACCTGCATTGTGCAGAGAAAAATAAAATAGTTAAATAAAAGGTGAAGAAACAGTAATAAATCAGACAGCACTTGGTACAGCAGATACTATCAGTAAGACAATCCACAAAAAAATCCTGATGTTGTCAAAAATCACAAGTTATTCCCTACCACAATGCCAACAATGTAAGGTTCCATTAAATTCTGTAGTTAACTTACTCAGTTTTACTGCAAAATGTCAGTTTATGGCCCTAGCTGCGACGGTAAAGAATTCTAGAAAAGATGCATGATCCTCTCCAAATATTGATCAATTTGTCCCTAGCACATAGACATTCTTCCTTGAATGCAGCATATTCTCATAGTCTTTTTACACTATTTTGCACAGAAACAGACTGCATAAAAAACAAAACTGTGTACGTCTGTTAGCAACGAATTCGCCACCAATAGGAAAATACTGTATACCTGCTTTTGTTCCAGACGCTTTTTTAAATACAAGAGGTGAAATATTCTACGAGCTTTTGACCCAAATCTGTGCAAATAAAATAAATGTAAACAGCACAGTTAGAAGTTGCAGACATGGGAATAACATGATAGCACCAAAAACCCATCAAGCATGTTAAGCTTAATCAGAATTTTTGCTAGCAACAAAGGGAGCAATGTACAACAGACAACGTAACGCAGCATAGCAGTACTGCCGGTCTTCATAGTAGAGCATTTAGCTCACATTTCAAATCATAGCAATCAAGACAATGAGACAATGACTGCAAACGTCAAAAAAAGCCAAAAGACAAAACTCAGGAAGCCAACAGCAAAACACGAAGCACAAAGTTAACTAGTGGAACGACAGAGATCTGAACAATGTTGGAGCAATGTTTTTGCCGGCCAGACAACCTGTCTGCACCAACCAAACTATGTAATTTTCCAACAAGTAGAGTATAACAGCACTCTCAAAAACTTTATACAAATGAAATCAATACAGTGCAGGTTACTTCCTTCAGTGCTGTGAGAATGCATAATACTGCAACAGCAATGTACGGAAACAACAGTGCTGCTGTTACCTTTCATTCACAACCGACTCGATGTGTGCCACTGCAAGTTCTGTGAAACCAGATTTGAAGTCTGGGTATTTTGTTAAGTACTTCAAAATAACAGCGACAACATTTTTATCAGTATTTCATCAACAAATGCTTGTTTAATTGCCTCGCACAAAAGTGCAATACAACAGACAAAGTGAAATCTTTACGCTAGTCTTTGGTTGGCCGGTTATCACAAGAACACTGACTAAGAAATATATCAATAACAATCAAAAGCCTAATACTGCTGACTATCGTTGGAAATATAGAGTATGGTTCTTAAAGGATACTTATAGAGTACATGCCTCCCCCACTGTCACCTTCTCGGCATACAAAACAGCTCTGCAAATTAAAACACATTAATGTACGTTAATGAAGACATTTGCCATCAAAACACAACACATAAAATAAATAGCTCGTTACGCAAGCTTGGATACAAAAGAGCAAAGTAGTACTGCAGAGCGTTGCCTATCGGTGCTTTTATGCTGTACAGTGGGCAACAGAAAGAAAATTTGGCCTGCACTCCGACACAAACTCTTGAGAACCTGGCCTATATGGATTAACTCCAGAAAAAATGACCATTTGAACACCGAGCTGAAAGGCAACAGTATTGAATGTGGTGGACAGACACACATTGTCAACTGCTGAGTAATATTTTTCTGTTTGAAATGTTTCAGCATTCCTATCAGACCTGTGCTTGGGCTTCAATTATTCAGCTTGACCCGACCCATTCTGACTGAGTTTGATTTGCGGCCCAGCCCGGCATGACCTGGCCTGTTTTTTGCTGAAAACCCAGGCCCTGACCAACTCGGTCGATTTCACTGACTTTACACCCACTGGATTTTCATTACGTTTTTGAAATACAAAAATTCTGTATTATCTGTAAAGTATCTGCAAGCCAGACATGTCTTAGCCCAGTCACTACACCAAGTGCTTGGTTTAACAGTCATTTTTACAGGGCGTCAGCATAGACTGCTATGCAGATGCCATGTCTTAGCTATGGCAAAGGTGTTGGTCTGTCCCTCCGTCCGTCACACTGTTGTATTGTGTCAAAACGACCCAACCTAGCATCATAAAATCTTCACTGTCTGCTCTGCGAAAAACTCTACATATTTTCAGCACTTTTGAGGGTTTCCTGAAATTTGAAAGGAGTCACTGCAATCAAGGATGTTATATGAGTGGCGGTAGGTAAAAATTGGCGATCTTCAGCCAATAAGTCACTGTATCTCAAAAACGGTGCCAGGGCCAAGGTTACTATTCATCACTAATAGTCCTACATGCCCTTTCAATTGGTCCCAAAATCAATGACCTTGGATGACCTTGAACGGCTGTACCCCACTTCACTACACAAATTAATGATGCATCTTTCTGAGCTCACCGTTGAAATTTGAAAGAAGATAGACCCATACTATCAGTAGTAATAATGTAGCCCAGGGACTCTACTTTTGGGCAGTATAAGATTCTTGCAGATATACATGGTGATGGGGCCTCAAACGACAGTGGGGTGGTCATAAACAGCAATTTTTAATAATTTTGCTCGTCATATCTTTGGACCACCTAGAGTTGAAGCCAATATTATTATGTGGCGCCACGACGTAACTTATCGGCTTCTAGTGACCCCAAAAATGATTGACCTTGAATGACCTACAAACAGTGGCATTTTGTCCGGCCGTTCTACATTTAAAACGAACACAGAATCATAAATAAGAAATAAAACCGATCAGTTACCACATCGTCCGTCAGAATTTTCAGCCACTGACTAAAGACCGACTGAGTCATGCTGTGCTCTTTTGCTATCACCTGCCATACCTGACACAGTTTCAAAACACGTTTACTTTCTTATTTACTTAACAGCTGCACAGCTGAGTGCCAGGCCTAGTATAAAACAGACAACAAATGATGTAAGAAAGTAAGCAAGTTTTTATTGTTGGGTAACTAAATACCGCTACATTGCACCACGTTAAAATGTACAATACCGCCATTACATAAAATAAAAAAAAGCGACAGCAGGTACACAAAATTACTTGATATGGAATTGCCACAGCCAAAACGTTACTCTATCAAATAACTTTTTTTATTTTTTGAACATAAAGAATAAGTGAAAAATACAGAATGCATAGATTTAAACGTTACCTCGTTATAAGAAACGGGATTAGTTCTGGGACTCGATGCAGGACTCTTGGCTCTACTTAACTGCAATATTGTTGCAACAATTCGCAATGCAACCTGAAAATGAAACCAAAAAAACTATATTCCATAAAATATAAGCTTAACAGTTTTTTAAAAGCAGCACAAAAATATTGTTGAATAAGCTCATAGGTTGAAGGAGTAACTAATGAACTGCAAATAGTCATCAAATTACAGTGTTTATTTACTAATTTGTTGAGCTTCGGCAACCGCTGTTGCCTTCCTCACAACAGTTCCTGTTCACCGCTATGTGTCGCTGTGACGAACAATAAAACGTTATAGAAACTTACAAGTAATTTCTGAATTAGATAATCATCTACATAACAACAACTAGAATGGTGGATAAATATGCACATATCACAGACATAATAAGCGAGCAACAGTTCAGCAACCTGTCCAACTCTGCTGGCGATAGCGTCAACTATGACCTGGTCACGCAGACACCGGTCAAGTGCTTCGTAGTTGGCCATCCACACAGCACTGCTCATATCAGCAACCTCACTACACTGTCACATACAAATACACATAAGTGTTGGTAACCATATTTTGCAATCATCTCTGGTGACATAAACTGTAATGCAAGCAATGGTCGATATGGCGCATGCATGGATGAATTTGCATATTGCACCTTATAAATGACATTAATAACAATAGTAACTTGCACAAAACCGGTGGCCAAACCTAAAAGCATCCACTGTTCAGCAGCCTAGCTTGGGGCTCAGTCAAGGGTAAAAACTACCGCTGAAGCCAGAACTGGCCATCTACTTCACTACCTGTTACCCTACCTCACCACTCATCATCAGTGGCCAAGACAGTCAAGTCAGCATACAGTTTCAGAAATACTGGAAAGAAAAACTGTCAATGAAATACATAAAATAAATTAAGTTTGTTTCATTTAGCGAATGCTGTCATTCATCTCCATTTTTCAGCCAGTTGACTTGTCATCATCAGCCTCCAGTGAAATCCAGCAAAAACAACAAACAGATAAACCAGTGGCAGCCAAGGGTATCAGTGCTAGTATAGACTAACAAGAACAGTATAAACTAACAACAATCGCTATATTCCGTTCGTAGTTAACTCATCATTCTTGGCATATACCAAGTTATAAGACGTTTCCGACTTTTAATTCAATGTACCTTGAACGCATGACTGACTACAAATTTCATACTCCATACTCCAAAAGCTATTCAAATTCTCAGCAATATCTCGTACACAGCAAGTTTAGTTTTTCGGGTTGCAATATCCACCATGTAAGCGCTAGCTAACTAGCCGTGTAACCTTCACTATGCAAACTAACAACAGAATAAAAATAACGATTTGCTCAGAGAGAAGATTAAAGATTCATTCAACGATCAACATCACTCAACACGCTTCAGATGTTATCGTTTCACACAATCCCAAACTACGGGAATTGCTCATCACAGCAAATCACGTTTAAAGATCATCAGATATTTGCCAAACTTCAGGTCCAACTGCAAGCAATGTATAAATTGATGCATTCTAGATGCAAACACATCTATCTGAGTGGTCACAATTACATCTTCTATGTATGAAGATTAGGTTTTTACCTCTGTCTGTCTGTCTGACCACAAGATTACTCAAAAAGCCATAAATGATTTTAATAAAATTTTCGGAGAAGTGGGTCATCACTCAAGAAACAATCGATTAGATTTTGGTTTTGGATCATGAACCAGATCCAGGGACATATCAGTATCCATAAATTTATTTTTCTAAACTTATTTACCAGTGGCGGCGCCAGGATTTGGTGCAAGGGGGGGCACAGGTCGAGG
>Ga0209052_1000884_pt1 | contig 10401 bp, 6 predicted proteins | sample WorMetHEROISLAND_2_FD_187409 | JGI IMG/M metagenome (GOLD analysis project Ga0209052, IMG submission 187409) | Marine gutless worms symbiont microbial communities from Max Planck institute for Marine Microbiology, Germany - Olavius sp. 4 HERON... | ecosystem: Host-associated > Annelida >...
GCCTGAAGGAGAGAGAGATATACTGTAGATGTTTACCTCTGTATCTTAAGCGCCTCTGTATCATCGGACTCCATGGTGCTATATAAATCTTGTATTATTATTTTTTTTTTCAAAATTTTTAGTAACCGCAGTAGTAAAGATCCCAGGGGTTAAAAACAAAAGTTAAAAGCAAATTAGCTGGACTATTTATTATTATTATAGTTATTAGCAGTAGACAAATTATTATTACACATTATTATTATGTATTATTAATAGACTAGTTATTATTATTATTATTATTTGTATACGTGAAGATATACGGCAGACGTTTACCATTGGTATATGTGGAGATATGTCCTTTGGACAGCGACGCACAAATGACTCAAAAGCTTGCAGGCAATACTCTCGTAGCTCATCATCTTCTACTCGGCTGAACTTCACCACCAGAGGAATCACTTTCTCCAGATGTTCTCCAATTCTGTGTCCCGCTTGACGACTGCAACAACACACAACAGATTCTTCACCTCACAATAATACCAAACAATAAACTGAGGACCGACTAATTTAGTTCAACAGGTTCTTGTCAAACAACTACCACATTAAAAACATGTGCATACATAGCGTCATAACATTTGCAACAAATGGTAGGATTCACGTCTTAACATCAGCCTTAGAATCAGCCTATCTCTGCTGAGAACTTTCCATCACTATGATAGTGAACTTACCTTTCCCTTTCCCTGACACTTCACTGCAATTATCCATGCATGCATATTAACAATATAATAATGAAATACAAGAGTAATAACAGATAATGAAATGCAATGAACGAAAAAATGCACTATCAAAATACTGTGCTAATACCGTGCTACTAAACAACAATGTTGTGCCAACAGGTTTCCAGCTTTCCCCATGTACCAAAATCCCATATCCCATGAACCAAAAAATACCCCAACACGAAAATTGTGATAACTCAGAAATGCACAAATATTTTTGTACTAAATTTTGCTCATTTGTTTAAAAGACAACTGTGCAAAAGTGTGCTGCTTCGTGCTGTCTTTACTTGACATATACGCCAAAACTGACGAAGACACAAACTTCAAAAAATGAACTTTGCAACTGTACAGACCGTACACAAGGCTAATTTTATTATTAAAGTAAGCAAGTGCTCAATAGCACCTCTGTTGTGATGTCACGTAAGCAAAATTATTTGGTTTACTTCGAAAAAAATTACCCAATTTTTCAATATTTTAACTCATAATCGTGGTTAGGATTACAGATTTGGTCACGGGTGAAATATCCTACGAAGACAGAATGCGGATTCAGACATTCCACAAAAGTAGTTTTAGACACTGAATAGATGTTAGGAATTTTTCTGAAAAAGGCTGGAAGCTTAGCTCAGTTGAAGCAATCTGCTTATCGTTTTCCATTAGCTAGTGAAGCACTTTAACAGTGTTACTCAGCATTGAAAGATCATAAAAAGTCCAATAAGTTTCGCTGCTGAGTAGCGAAAATCAAACATTGCATGTACCATTTGTACAGCTGTACCATTTTGCCAAATATAAACTAGATGTTGCAAAATTAAGCAGGCATTGTGTGCTAAATGAACGAGGAAAATTTAGTGCAAATATTCTCGCATTACACAGATATCATGATTTTCGTTTTGGGGAATTTTAACATGAATCAGCCTGTAGATAAGTAGCAGCATAAGAAATGCATGCCAGGGCAATCAGCATTCAGCATAGTGAGTGACTTTTTGATCAACTCCAAAATAGTATGAAATTGAGCAAGAAAAGGCACGCCCTTGCAACGTCCTTTACGAGTGAGAAAGAAATAAAAAGTGGCATCCAGACAAAAATCGATAAACTGCTGCTCTAAAAGCAACCCCTTAACAAAAATTGTTTAAAGAAATTTTCACAACTTACATATACTTATCAATTTCTGTGTAAACAGGTAAAGTGGATATATGCAAAAATGTATCGAAGCATAATTCAGAGCATTGCTGTAAAGCCAACAATATAAATTCTACTCACCAATATCAGACAAGAAACATTCAGAAGTAAACACTAAAAAACCTTTGAAAAATATTGCTAAATGCACTGAAGCTGTTGGTAATGAAGGCATAAAACATACGTGATGCCACCAAGGCACTGGATGTAAGTGCGTGTAGTCGAGATATTGGTGTTCTTAGACAGTTCACTGAGCAGGAAGTCCATTAGCTCGACAAACACAGCGTTGTTGCAGCTCATCACTAAATGTCCTGCGCAGCCATAAGCAGATATGCAGAATTTATTACTACTACTACTAATAATAATAAGACGATTTATAAGGCGCTGTAAAATATCCTAAGATAAAAACAAGGGCGCCTAACAAACCATCAAAATGGGTACAGTAATGTCAATGTCTAAGATGCTAAAAATGCTAAAAAACGTAATGTCATGCAGACTATGACTGAAACAATATTTCCAACAAGTGTGTCTTGAGCAGCCGTTTAAAAGACTCCACGGATGAAGCAGTTCTGATGTTGACGGGTGAAACATTAACACTGTCAAATGCTACACGTATTAGCTTAAGTAACGAAATGCAACAATACAGCAAAATACAGTAACTAACAGAACAAAAAGACATTCCCCATAGCTACCAAGATCTACTGAAAGATTTAAATAAAGTGCAACAACATGGCTGAAAATATACAACAGTGCAGTTGCATAGTTCAGTTAACAGACCATCAAAGAATCATGAAAACAGTCTAGTAAACAAACACAAACACGAAAACTACTAATATCATTATACCAACAATCAAGCAACATACGTGCAAAGCTACCGCTAGTTAGCTAAACAGTAAGAATTCAACACACTCAGCACTGAGCTCAGTATACATCCAACCATCTTTGACCTTCTCACCACAAACACAATAGTTCACTGTTTCGTCAAGATGCACTGCAGACAAAACTTCGGAAAATGCATACTGTAGATATAGCACAAACAACCTTCAAAAATGGTATTTTGGGCATATTTCGTAATGATCTTTCACCTCTTGAGTTCAAAACCTAACCAGTTCATCACTGTACTAAGTAAGATGCACGACTGGCAAAAGTTTGGTGAAAATCCACCAGAAACGACATAGATATCACAGAAACAGAAAAGACGGTCGGATGCACGAATCGACAACAAAAAAAAACCTAACGTTTCTGCGGCTCTGCCTAGGAGCGGAGGGCAGAGGCATAATGAAAACAGCGACCAGTTACCAATGGCAATGATGGCTCGTTTTCTGACAGCCAGTCGTGGACTGGAGAGCTGTGGCAGAAGAGCCTGCTGGATACCGAGGTGAAAGCTAACCAGAAGACCTGCATAACACATCCACAGCCAGGTCACAGCACTTAGGACTAATGAACAAACACACCAACATCAAAATAATAAAAAGTAAATTTAGGTTATATTATAGTGCACTCTAAAGCTCAGCGTAAAGCTTAGCTTAATCTAGCGCACTTGACCACCATAACCACACCATAGCGACTTAACGGTCACAGATTATAGAGGACACCGTCAAACCCTCTTGCCTGTCGGAGAAATTAATCATAAAGCATGCACGCCAGTAATCCGGCTGAAACAATTTATTTTGCCGGGTCTGGGGATTGAACCCAGGCCCGGCTGATAACCGTTCCAGGCTCAGCGCGCCGAGTGCCAATGAGCCACAGAGACAAACATTTACAAACAGTAAAATGTAATGTTTTCCACATCATCACCTCCACAACTCACAATGTATCAGTCCTGGTTAAACATTGTTTAACCATTATAACCACAGGCAACATTTGCCCGTGGCAAATTTTGCCAAATTCTGTGACAAACTGTAAAAAATTCTGTGATCCCAAAGTGTACTAATTCTGCAGCCAGTAGACACTGCCAAGCTGTATTAACTTCAAAGCATAGATGATACGTCTCATCACAAATCTGTCTCTATCTCCAAGTATGACTTCTGCTGTTTTTCAACGTGAGTAACGATGAAGGATTGTTGCTAACTGTGAACTAAAGTGCAGATTTTTCTCTACTATACTATTTAGCCATTAACAATATGGACGTTTTCACATGCAGTAGTATCATGGTCGTCATCACCAAAGTATCAATCCTGCCAGATTACAGTCAGCAAGGAACGTTTTAACAAAACATCGCACAATGTGCTAAGTTTATTGGCACAGATCTCCCTAGTTACAAGACGAGACGAGAGTGTGGTCTGCCAGTTTCAATTTGTTAACACTGACAAACAGACTGACATAACACCAAGTCACACTTACTGCCAAATCGACAGAGAAGATCACTCAGAATGTCCAATGCTTCCAGCTGAACGGACACATCTTCTTGCTACAAACAATATTGAAACACACAAACATGCAGACGAATATGGCACATGCAAAAAAGCCAAGCTATTTGCACTATAAGTACAGAAAAAATCACGAATGGCAACAAATTAATTTCCAGTATTGTATAACAACCCATCGGTATCAATGCCGAAATATTCACTCAAAATTGGGGTAGTTGGGGTAAAAGCCTTGCACACAGTTCACGCTGTGATGTCATATGAGGCCAATATCATGACAACACTGCATTTGTACTTATTACATTGCAGACATGCTGTTGCATTGAGGTCTATAACAGAGGTGTAAATAGTGTAAAAGTATAAAGTAAAGGATGTGTACGGCTCTTCATGTGAACCCATCTCAGAGCTACAGAGCGTCACCTGCCATACGGGATCACACAGTGTTGCCTGCCACCAGACACAGGCAAACGCCTTAACCCCAGCCAAGCAGGCCAGTACTCGATTTACCTACCCCATAGGGATGAAAGGCTGAGTTGACCTCGGTGGTTGCCTATATCCTGAGATCGTTTACCTTAGGGACCTGCGAAGCTTCGAGATTCAATTCCATTCGAATCAGCCATTCTGATTCGATACGATTCGGAAGTCATGAACCGATTCGCAAATTTGAACTGGCCGTGCCTGCCCATTGCTCGTCGTAGTCAAACAACTCAAACCATTAATGGCGCTTAGTGGTACAGTATACAGACTCGCTAGCTCTATGAGTGATCATACGGCGGTATTGTTTAATGTGTTTGAGGATTGGAATGAAGAATCTGTAGTACGCACATCTCTTTTTATTCGATTCGTATTGGATTCGAACGCAAATGGCCGATTCGCAGTTTTAAGCGATGCATACGACTGATTTGATTTGAGATTTGTTTCGAACGTTAACAGCCAATTCGCAGGTCCCTCGTTTACCTGTCCGCAGACAGTCACTCTTCAAGTAGTAACCCGACCCAGAGTTGAACCCACAACTTCTTGATATTAACCGTTACTCCAACAAGCCACCGAGCTACCAAGGCTGCATGCCTTCCCTCTACCGCAATTACCCCAGTACAACACTGCCGTCGCCGGTGGTGGTCATGTGTCCAGTCGAGAGTCAGCCAGCCTGCACCCTGCAGGGTGTGGCAGTGACTGCTGCAAGGCTGCGCATCGTCAACTTGCAGCCTGTGATATGACTATGAAAACTAGGCTCCCAACAGTTACCCGCTGGTTGGTATCATATGCTAACATCATTAATTAATAGCAAACAAAACTGCATAAGAATTAGTTTTTTTTTACAAATTAGCTGAAAACAAGACCAGAAGAACAAACCCATGATCTTCATGACTGCTTAACACAACAGTGAAACAGTCAAAACTTCACAGTTAGAACTAAACAGCATACCTTGGTGACAGCACTCGTCAGTCGTCCGGTGATCTTCTTACAGATGCTGGCAGCTAGAGCCGTCGACGTCGGTGCCAGCTCACTAATAACAGTCTTCAATCCTACAGCACATGGCAGTGGCAGAGCTGACCTGCTATCTGATGCGTCCAAAGGTGGTGGATCGTGGAGTGGCCTCTAGATATAGAGGTTAGCTGCGAAATAAGAGGGCCTCAGCCCGACGAATAAGCAGTCGTGAACCAATCAGCGGCAGGGTCAACAGGGTGCAGCGCGGGTGTGGGTGGCACTGCACTCACATGTAAAAAGCTGCATATACCCTATGAAGACCCTGCGACATGGCGAGTTAAGGCCGCCATTAAATATGCCTTGCCCTCGCTGCCTTGTGAGAGGTCTTTTGGCCAAAGGCTAAGGGAGAACACCCTGACAGAAACCTTGCCCAACCTCCTGGCGAGAGGTAGGGGACATTTTAGCCATTTAACAATGATGGACACAGCTAAACATGGCCCCCAGTACACGGCACAAGGGGTGCGACCCGACAGAAGCAGCCGCTGTGGTGGAGGTAAGACTGCCAGAGGCCACTACATCCACCCGTAGTCATTACAAACTACAAACAATGGTCCACACAAATGCACAGTACGGAGTATTAGGCTCACCATTGACCAAGCTACATTTCAATTCTGAACACAACGTACCAGCACTCAGCATAATGTTACCAACGTTTCACTCTAAAAACAATAGTAAGATCTTCACAATTCTTAAATTTAAACTTCTCGGATATTTTTCGTGGTCAAAAAAACAGAACTATTAAAAACTAAATTAATGAAAACAAGCATACGGATGCAGCTCAAAACAGTTACGAATTCAAAGTGTATGTAACACATAAGACAACTATTCCACTGCTGTCTGCTCAGTACTGTCCAGATCTGCCAAAAACGTTTTTTTTTCAAAAGCCAATGTTTTATTGGCTTTTGGTTTTTTTTGGTGAAATCCAGGTTGTGTAAAAAGACCCAATTTGATGGGTTCTGGGATTTCTATGGGTTTACAGTTATTAGAATAAGCACAGCTAGATAGGTACTATCCAAATAAAATAAATATGAGATACTGCAGTTTTTGCTGTTAGTTTTATTACTAGTTAAGAACAATTTATATTTTTGTACATGCTCTAATTGTAAGTTAATTAACCAGAATAAAACATTTCATTATTAGCAAAACATGAAACTAAAATTGGATTAAGTTTGGGGTGGGTTTTTACTTAGGTGGGTTTACCCAAAAGCAACGGTGGGTTTTGGGGATATCTGCCCAGCTGTCTCAACCCTGATACCTACTGTCTCTCAAAGATTTATGAGTCATATCAATCAAACAGCAACAAATAGTAGCAGCTGTTAGGTAGGAATGCCCATGAAGCAGCAACCACCAAAATTTGAACAACAAACCATTCAGGTGTTGAATGTTAATGACACATGTGCATTGTGCAGCTAGATATATGCAGTCTTCATGCCAAATGCCATATCTGACTTTCTGGCTTGCAACTGGCTAAAAATACGCTGCATTGAATAGTGCAGTTAAATTCAAAAGACATCTATATTCAACTGTACAACACCAAGTACATGGTAGCAACAAGACAGAGAATAAATAACACACCACAAAAACTCAGCAATAGTGATACAAATTATCAGTAACAAGCATACAACAGACATTTACACTACAAGTTCATGACCAACAAAGCAAAATGCTAACATGCTTCAAACAATTCAGCTGAACAACATTCCTGTAATGTTGCAGAAGACGCCACTTACCAATACTAGAGATGTCACGCAGCTGTTCTTTCTCTGACAGCATATTACTGCAGAGAGTGTCGACGATCGTCTCCACCTGCACATCTTTTACCTTGTTCACCAGCGGACCGAGACTACAACCAACACCAGTTTCACATTCAGCATGTCTACTGACTGCCAATTTTTGACAACTATCAACTTGTCAATAATTTATTGAAGTGGAAGCAAAATAATTCAATAAAACCGTTTAACAACCTTAGTATCATGTACTGCTATCATTTCCTCTGTCAAACGCGTTAGTCCAGACACAAACCAGACATGCATTAAAACTGAATAATACATGAGTAAGATAATTAGTCATGCAATTAATGCAATTAAAATTGTAATTATTTGACAGCTCTAAATTACTACCATAACTGTTGCTATTATTATTATTATAACTGTACATTATAGTGCTTACCATTTAACTGCTAAATTCTGAACTTCGCCATTTTTATCTTCTAATAACTTCAGTAGCATTTTGACCACCTACAACAAGGTACAATGCATTCTGTCATACCCAATTGGGTATTACCCCTCAGTCACTCTAGACAATGCTGCTCTGACTATGCAGCATAAAATATGGACCTTTAACAGTTGGTGTTGATGATATCCTACAAGAAGACAGTTATCCGAACTATTTGACAGGGATATATTCGTTAACGGAAATTGAAATTGAAACTGAAAAAGAGATAATTTCGTTAACGGAAACGAAAAACTAAATTGATTTTTGAAACTGAAATATCACTGATTCTGACCCATCTAAACATTAAAAGCTTCTTTACTGCCCATCAGTGTTATTTCAATTGAAAACACCATTTTATCCTACCCGGTAGTTTTTACTGAGCTTCCAAACAGTGCTGTTGCCCTCAAGACCAAGGTCATGGTTTTGAGGCACCTTGAAAAAAGTCTTGGTGTTGATCTCCAAAAGGTCTCAGTCTTAGTCTTAAGAAAACAATAGTCTTGATCTCGAAAAAAGTACTGGTCTTCTTTACATCACTGCTTCGGTGTAAACATTTTTCTTTTATGCATTTTGCATGCATATAAAAAATGACATTTTAGCTCTTATTTAGTTGCAGTAAAATGATCACATAGATGTGAACAGAATACATTGTAAACAGAGTAGTTAGCTATGGAATATGTTGGTAATGTTGCCTGACGATGTGGTGTCAGTTGGCAGTGTCAGTAGTTTTAACAGACACCTGGATGGGTTTTGGTGTGATCGGAATTCATATTATAATTACAAAGCCGACACATAGCACCGGAACTCACAATGTAATATTAGTATTAGTAAAGTTCTCGTTGTAAGTCGTGTCCATAATAGATATGTTGCATGGAAACAGAGACCACTAGGCCTGCTTCCAGATACTCGTTGATAATTGACGATGATGATGATGATTTTAAACACCCAAAGCCGACGCCAGACTATCGACAAAGTTGGCCAACTTTTTGGGCGTGGTTTAGTTTCCAAAGACAATCAGCTGATGAAATCATTGAACCATCACACGTGTCACTTTTCACGTCATGATAGTGAAGACGAAAAAAATGGCAGATGATAAGGATGCCGACGCTCTTATGTTGCTTTATTTTTTGACTGCGAAACAACATAAAAAGCAGATCATATGGGTCCGCCATTGATTACTTGACAGGTACGTAATTTGCTGGTCGTACATTTCATCGGCCGATTGTCATTGGAAACTAAACCATGCCCCAAAAGTTGGCCAACTTTATCGATCATCTGATGTCGGCTTAACAATGAAAGTGTGAATTACTTTTCTTTCACTGTCGTCATCAAGTTTGATGGAATCTTTCTGTAGCTCAGTCATGAGATCATTAGTTGCCATGAAACGAAAGTCCTTGTCACTAGATGTCATCTGTTAACACAACATGCACAGAGATAGAGATAGTCATAGAGACGGAAACATTAGGCCTGCTATGATGATAATGATGCAATGACACAACATATACAATGCATATACTGATACTATGTTAAAAACAGACAGTGGGTAATGAGTCCCCACCCACAGATTTGTTGTCAATGGCTATGGCTGATAACAGTCCGTCTTATTGCCTGCACAGTTTAGTATTGAAGTTCAGCTGACAACCAACCAACCCATCAACCTCAGTACACACTACAAGTAGACACTTCTGAAGAACGTATGCTCACCTTCTCGAGCAAATTAGCAATATGAAACGACACACTAGCCATGGTCGTGTAGATAACTTTTAACTAAGCCAGAAAATGTTTGTTTGTTCAATCAAAAAACCCAACATAGAAAAATCACCACCAATCCAGCAAAGAATAATTATTACAATGCGAGACCAACGTCCATAGAGTTAAAAATTCCAGTCCATAGATCCTGGGCGTGGCACTCTGCAATGGCGGTGAATGCAAGTTGTTTTTGTGATGGTAGAAGCTTCGAATAGCGATCGGCTTATTATTTGGTTAACAACGTTGTCAATTTTTAACGCTGTTCAAGTTCTGAGACACTTCGGCACCGGGCAAGAAACAGAAGTAGAAGCAGAAGGTGATTACTGGTAGTAAGTAACTTTTCACCAGATTCACCACCATTTCCGCCAGCATCAGTAGATGACGCTGCTGATGGCATAAGTGAGCACACCCTTGCGCCATATATTTCCCACTATCATAAATAACCAAGTTTCACACTCAGCAGAATATCCAGGGTTCAAAAAAAAACGGTTTTTTTAAAAAAGCCCAACCCAGTGGGTTTTATTGGGTTTTGGGTTTCGCAGTGGCTATGATCACGAATTCGTGATCGCACCAACGATTGCCTATGATCACTGCAGCCAATAAGAAAAGCCTACACAGCCAGCGTGCAATTGCCCGGTGACTAACAGTAACAAATACTACAT
>Ga0209052_1000885_pt1 | contig 10400 bp, 7 predicted proteins | sample WorMetHEROISLAND_2_FD_187409 | JGI IMG/M metagenome (GOLD analysis project Ga0209052, IMG submission 187409) | Marine gutless worms symbiont microbial communities from Max Planck institute for Marine Microbiology, Germany - Olavius sp. 4 HERON... | ecosystem: Host-associated > Annelida >...
ATACAAATACACATATACACACATACTCTTGGCTAAATTCATACAGAAATGTTTCAAAATGAGCTCTCTGTAGCTGTTTTGCACTATAACACAATATCTCCGCCAAATGAACGTAGTGAACGGCGGAGATAAAGCGTTCATTCGATGTATGTCTGTCTCTGTGTCTCTGTGTGCCTGCGCCGGCGTGACGTCATAATAGTAATGACGTCACCCACAGATTGTGTATTGTCTGTGACGCCAACAGCAGCAACGCCCACAGCTTTAGTTGATACCACAGGGGCAGCACTGGCAGCCAATCCGCGACCCCTTCAAACTCACCTCTCCTGCCCAGCATGCATTGCGTCAGGTAATTTCATTCGGGAATTTCCTAGCATAAACTCGTGGTCTCGCCTATTCTCACGGTGGCGCATGCACGCGAGGTCTGTGGAGCAGATGACAAGTTTGGCGCGCGCATGCGTCAACGTGAGAATAGGTGAGTTTATGATAGGAAATTCCAGAACGAAATTACCCATGCAATGCATGCTGGGCAGAAGAGGTCAGTTTGAAGAGGTCGCCATTTGCAATGCTGAGAGATGCCAGCCCTGTATCTAGGTTATTTATATATAGATCTGTGGTTGATACAATGTAGTTATAGCTACTAACGTTAGGGAGAGAAGAAATCTAGTTTTTTTAGTCAACAAACTCAACAAAAAATGCGTTTAAATTGATATTTTGTAAAAATTCACTTGGCTGAGACATGCACTATCACAAGCGCCTTTTAGTTCTATTAATTTGTTAGAGAGGGGTCTCCAGCTATTTCCAAGAACTGTACCAGAGGTGTGGAGACACTGTTACCGAACTTAGTCGAATACGGGATAGAGGGGGGGGGCGCCGCCCACTTTTGTCCTACTTGTCCCTTTGTCTATTTTTATTAGTTTGGCCAACACTGGCCATGTACACTGCACCGTACAGCAGCAGCTAGTGTACACTGCCAGAAGCAAAGTAAACTATTAATTTATTACAGAGAAATATCTCAAAGCTTTAACAACAGATTAGAAGAGCACACAATTTGCGAAACAAAATAATAGATTAAATGCCATGATATGCTGAGCTGTTTTCTAGCAATAAAGCACCAATACAGGACCGATCATTTGATCAAAACACAATAAAAATTCTACTGGAAAAAAATGAAACTGTCATATGGTGTTGAATCTACGCTGCTGAGCCATGGTAAATTATTAAACACATAAAAGCACTGTATTAATGTCATGCTGCTCAGATTACCTAGCAGTGCTATGAATGTTTTGCACGAGACATAAGTACCGACAACATATTGTAGTAATGTCAATAATAATGACAATATGCTAGTCAGTATGAAGTAGCAAACCTCATCACAATTAGTGAAGCTGTCGTGATCAACATATGAAAACAGTCGATGTGTCGGCCGTCCATTACTACCACACAAACAACAACACATGTTCACAGCACTGCACAAACTAGATACGGGCACTTATCAAGAATGGGAAGCGAATGGCTGCCAGCAAAATCATTACACTGCTATATCAATGGGGAAAGAAACCAAGGAAGACAACCGAAGAAATGGATGGACAATGTAAACGAAGATATGGAAGCAAAGAAGTTCAATGTACAACAAGCAATGGTTCTGGTGTGGGATAGAAACAAATGGAAACATCAAGTAGCAGCCTCATCATCATTGCAATGATGGAAGAGAGCAGAAGAAGAGACTAACTAGAGGCTCTCGGCTTCTGCTGTGATTCAAGCATTCATCCATCACCACGATCCACTTTACATTTTTGTTCAGCTGGCCAATTTTTCCACAGATATATTGAACACTGAGAATAACACGGGAACTGTGGAAGAGCACATGTTAAAGTCTCGATGCTGTTTATTCTAGCCAAGCCACAGCAGCAGCATATTGTTACTCCTTCATTACCCAGTGACTGTATGCGTTTGCAAAAATTGCATATTTTTAGTTTTTACTTTTTTTCACTTCACTTTTTATTGGTTTTTTGACCCGCAGTACTCAGTTCCCGAGGGAAAAAAATATTGAAAACTATGCAAGTAGACCACAGCGGCGTTTAGTCGTTGGTGAAAGTGCTGTGGAAGGAGACCGCATTACCCCGCTGTAGAGCCACTGACAGCCGCTGGAACAGGTCAGTTGCATCCCTGGTGTCTTCAGTGACGGCTGTCATTCGTCAGCCCAGCTCCTGTACTAACTCCACTGCTTGGTGGTTCCAGGTCCCGGCTGACTCTATGGCAACTGGTACAAAGATGTGGCTGTCGGCCAGCTGCCTGTATTTGGCCTCCCTGTTAACTGCTGCCTTGTCACCAGCCCCCTTTGCTTGTTGTTATTTTCATTAACTTTTCTGTACTTCATGTTGGACTTACGAGATTGTGTCCTAAAAAAGATCCCCAACCTTTTAGATTGTAACTTAAAGAAGGATTATCAGATTTTAATAGTCTTCAGTGAAAATATACCTGACACAACTGGTAAACAAATGACTGTTCAAAAGTGTTCATGTTCCCACCTCACCCAGCGTCTGTTCCTGCACTACCTGGGGAAATTGGAACAAGCGGAATATTACATTTCTATTCAAGGTAGTATAATTATTTAATTAAAATAACACACATACACATATTTTTCCAGATTTCTGTCACTTTGGCTAACAGTTTATCCAACTGTACTGTTGTTCAACTGCTTACAGAATTTTTCATTGATAGCAGTGCCAGTAATGTTCTGCTCCAGTTTAATCAGTTGCTTCTTGATTTCATCAACATTTCTAAATAGACTTGCTGCTGCATGACATGGCAAACATTGTGAGTGAATGGACTGAGGTCAGGGCTGTTGGGGGCCACAGATCTGGAGAGATGAATTTTATTGGCGTTTTTTGTTCATTTCAACACATATTTCGCTTGTTCAGATTTTTCCAGGTAGTGCAGGAACAAACGTTGGGTGAGGTGGGCACTTAAACGATCATTTGGTGGCCAGTTGTGTCAAGAATACTTGTACCAAAAACTGTTAAAATCTGTTTGTCTTTTTTCAAGTTAAAATCGATAATGTCAGGGATGTTTTTTGATGTTTTTAATGAACATTTCAATGCCTATTTCATGTGTTCCGATTTCCCCAGGTAGTGCAGAAGCAGACATTTGGTGCGGTGGAAACTTGTGCGGTCATTCGATGGCCAGTTGTGTCAACCGAAAACTATTAAAACCTGGTCATACTTCTTCAAGTTACAATCGATAATGTCGGGGATCCTTTCTTTTGGGACATGGTGTAGATAGATAAATATATAAAATCGTAAGTGAAACATAAGTGTGTAACTTACACTAAAGACTGAACATCATTGTGGTATTTTCTCTCCAGCACCGTGTTACAGTTCTGCATCTCCTCGTACCTGTGAACCTCACGCTAGCAAAGAGACACACGCCACAAACTTTATTTCTACGCCGTCAGCCATAAATAGTGATTGGCATTATTTCTACGATAACTTTGCAAACTTCTGTTCAGATATGCAGCATATGGCAAACTTAAAAAATCTACAAGAGTACAAAAATACTAGCAACACTACGGTGAGATTTTGGCTCACATGCTTTATGAAAAATAGCAATAGACAACAAAACTGTGCTGCACAAAAACTATGACAGTGCCACGATGAGAAATAACATCATTGTGGAAATATCAAGGCATTTTTTTCTCAGTACACACAAAAATTCCTATAAGTATTTGACTTAATATGCTTATAACTGTAGTCTACTGTCTTCACAATCGATTGCAATCTGAATGTCCTTCACATCACCGAATCAACAAGGGTTGCAAAAAAAAACAGGTTTGAAAAAGCCTAACCTGGTGCTAGTTTTATTGGGTTTTTGTTTTTTTTGGTTATACATGGGCTTTGTAAAGGCCCAACTACCCCAAACTTAATCCAATTTCAGTTTCTGTGATTTCTATGGGTTTTCAGTTATTAGAATGAGCACTGCTAGGTAGATACTCTCCACAACAAATAAACATAACTGCAGTTTTATTGTTTGTTTTATTGCTAGTTAACAACAATTATAATTTTTGTACATGCTCTGATTACAATATTTAATTAACCGTAATAAAATATTTCATTATTAGTGGAACAACTAACTAAAATTGGATTAAGTTTGGGGTAGCTTTGTTGGGGTAAGTTTTTAGCAGGTTTTTAAGTGGGTTTACCAAATTATGTTTTTGGGTATCCGCCCGAATGTCTCAACCCTGCAACCGACAGCACCTGAGCACTGAAGGACAATAATATATGCAATGTGAACAGCAAGAAACAATGATCAATGGCAAATCTGTACCTGACAGAAAACTTTTTCCTGCCACTGGAATTCGTATGTTTCCGACTCTTCATTCTGTGCCTCATCTGTTTCCAGTCTCTGCAGCTCAACGTTGTCCTTTGGTTTGCCTATGACCAGCTGTGGTATCAGCGCATTGGTTGCAGCCTTCTCCAAGTGCATTCTACATGCAACATAGCAACAACAGCTGTTAGATCTTCATAAACACACTGTTAATAAGGTTATATGCATGCAGTTAACTGACATACAATATACTGCAATTCAATTTTATTCAAGTTTATTCTGTTGCATGTTACAGCAACATTGGATAATGGATATGGACATAAAGGCGTTATGCATCAGCAACCATCTTCTTACCTTATCTTACATTCATCATAATGCTTGCAAAAAACAGTCTGCACTGAGATAATAACTCACCAGGCGAGGCTGAATTAACAGCCTCTAGGGTCGAGGAACACAAATGTCCATAGACCGACCCATCAGACTTCGGAATCTCAGCAGATTATTCTTGAAGGAATATAATATAATAATATAATACTATTATAATAATATAATACTATTAATATAATAATATAATACTAACACAAAAAGAAAACAAGATCAACGACTGATATGGCAATGCACAAGAACTTATGCTTACCGTAAAACTTCGAACTGAAGCCAGGTCTCGCATAAATACCAAGTCCCGGATACAGGCCGGGGGTCATTAACTTGTAGTGATAGAAGCCAAGGGCTTCTATTCGAAATTTTACGGTAACAGCTTTGTCAAATGCAGAAAGGCAAGTCAAGTCAATAATGTAAACGGATGCAAACACAATGTTCAGTTCAGTTCAGTTTATTGATTCCATGCAGCAGTTACACCATGACAGAATTATAGCACAAATACGAACATGATGGAAAAGGACTAAAAGGCACCAGAGTGCACTAACAATAGCCCCGAAACTAGGCCTTGAAAAAACAGTAATAACAATGTAAGAATGGACTAGGCTAGGAGCCAGAGACATCCATCTGTATTTTAATCTGCACTATAGTTCTGCACTTGGACATTTTTTTTATCCACTGAGCACTGCAGGCACGTCAACAGCCACTGGTCAGGAGTGTTCAGTTTGTGATGAAGTTCGAAAGAAAGAGTTGCAGTAGTAGTCTTTATGCATATCAACATACGTATATACTCTCAAAAACTCGACTAACAAACTCAAAACTGCGACGAAAACAACTAAACTAAAAACCACATATGAACTTCAGTTATACATGTTCGCACCGCATGGGTATCCATGCTGCTACGTGGTTTTACTTTATTTCTCAGACTAAATAAATTGTTAATGCATAAATATACTTTAAATACCTAATACGAAAGTTTTTAATCGGATCTCTAGATCTGTAATATGCTGTTCCATAATCAGCCTCACAAACGTCAGCCATCTTTGTTTACACTGAGTTGCCAAGTGATTAAGGTGGTACTCGATTTGACTTACTTCCGTCCTTGATTTCGTTCTTTTTGTGAGCTTGATTATAATACTTCTGACTATAGGTATTCTTTGTTTTTTCGCATTTGCTTTTTCCAACCATAATAAGGACAACTGGCTATTTATGACTGTGAAGTACCTACACCACTTTTGTGAGGTCTGGTAGATATTTCAAAATATTGCTATGGCGTTTTGTTATCGATATCGTGTCGATATTGCCATATTTGGTCAATGTATCGAAATTGAAATCGTTGATTTGACACATCGCTTATCTCGCTTATGTCCCAAACACTGTTGCAAAAAGAAACAGCGATGAGCGCGGCGATTGTTGACAATGTTTTGTAAACAGTTTCATATTTTCCTGACTTATTTTCTATTTTAACCAAGAAATATTTTGAAAGTCAAGACGTGGAAATTAAGTGTCATAATATCTAGCTTTGAAACCTGTTGATTCTCGAACGGTAATGATCGATATGACATTCCAAGTTAGCACTATTCTACCGGCAGTAATATCGGGTCTTGATAGTGTTAGGGGCAGAGACGGAAAACAGCGTAATTTCTACACGACGGAAAACTAAGCCCAAATCTGTCCCTATCTATAATCAGCTGTAGCCGGACAACCTCACCGATACTGAAGTATGCCACCACTACTGCTGAAGGGGACTCCACTGCCATGCAGTGAATAGGAGTCGCGTACCTTCCCAGATGAGCCAGAGGTTCGCCTGTGTCTTTGGCAACTGCACAAGACTGCACCATTGCTGACTATTACAGTATGTCATTGTGAAGCCAACTCACAGCTTGCCACGCACACCCAATCTGCAAGTGCTGGAGCCTTCAGCTTATTGAAGTTTGCATTTTAACCCGAAGAAGGGTCACGACTCTTCAGTGAGGAGCCAGAGACATTTATTTTTATATTATCAGTGCTGGAGTTCTGCAGCTGGACATTTTGCACTAGGTGCACTCAGCACGGCCACTGGTTAGGAGTCGTCAACTTACTCGTAATTACTCGGAAGAAAGAATATATAAAGCCCTGTAACTAGTTTTAACCCCAAACCTATGCTTTCTTATTGTATTTTGTACTTTACAGGTTATGTTAGCCATTTGCTTTTTTATTTTATTACTCGTATTTGTTTTATCACACTTCTTAGAATTCTTAACTGATAGCACTAAAATTTGTGCTAAATTGCCTTTCCATGAAATTTTTATTTCTTGGTGGTCTAAACGAATCAATCCGTGGCTGTGTAATACGGTGTCCACTCATTTTGCCTACTTCTATTTCGCCTAATCCTGGGCACCACCTAAAACTGTTGCCTACGGTTACCATTAGGGACATTAAGGGAGAAAAATGAGCTATAAGCACAACACACTGTACCGGAGTTGTGAAAAACTGTAAACAGACTTTTAGTCTCCTTGACTTTATTTTATTCACTAACTGACTGTTTTTATTTGTAGATTTTAGTTGCCATATCGTAACACATGCATAAAACTATTTGTTCGTTACATGCAAACATCGATTTTCACCGTATTGTGCATGTGTATCAAGTAATACTAGGAAACCCATGATGCCATGAATTTGCCATGAATTCTGCATTTTCTGCCACGATTGACCTGCACATTTTAGAAGTTTTTGCCGTGAAAAATTTACAGCTTTACGTATTGTGTCTGCTGATGTGTGTAAACAGCGATGAAGCGTCGAGCTGCGGAGGTTGCAGCCATTAAACTGTGCAAAGCGTCGTTTGAGAGCCGGCCTTTCAGCGCTCGCAGCCGAGACAGCCGATCTTCATCAACAGCCGATAAGAAACCTGACTCATCACCTGGAGATAAACCGCCGAGTAGCAGAGATGACGAAAAAACACGTGACAGGAAAGTTGAGTCGTCGTCGTCTAGAGATAAACCCGACAGCAAGAAGGATGCAGAAAAAGCACCGGACAAGACAGACGATGTTACGATGCAGCCTCGCAGCCAACAAGCAGCGAAATGCAAGTCTGTCGGTTCTGACGACAGTGTGCATGGTAACAGAAGATCAAGCTTGAGAAGCAGTCATCCTGCAACACAACAGGACACTAGATCTGCTGGTAGGAAAGCTGACACTGGGAAGAAGACGAAGAAGAATGACGTTGCTTCTGCTGGGCATTCTGAATCATCGTCATCATCAGAGGCCGATGGTGATGATGATGATGGTAACACTAGCAGTGGCACTGAGATCAGCCAGCCTGTGAAGCAACGCAAACTAGGTATCCGCTGTCGTTTTGCTTGTGTGTAAGAAACAACTTTTTATCTTTCCACTGTAGTCACGTGGTGCCAGAGGTATTGCGTTTTCATGTTGCCTTTCCGTTTATGATGTTTCCATGATATCTGTGTCATGCATGGGTTTTCGCAATGACTTCTGTCATTGTGCATGGGACAAAGATGAACTTTTTGGCCTCGGGAGTCATAAGGTCATTTTTAAGGTTGCTGCATGACCAGATGTGCGCAAGTACCAGTGTGGGGTTTGTTTTTGCAAATCCAAAATATTTCTGATGTACTTTGATGGATTTTGGACAGTGGCTGATACTTGAGAATTTACTACTACTGATTTTGCTACTACTGCTGGTCATACTATTACTACCACTTTTATGCTGCTTCTGCAGTCATTTTTAATGAGCCAGCCCAGCTTTTGTGGAGTTACGAACTTGCTACAGGTTAGACGGAGTCCCCAAAGTCTAATTTGGAGATTGTTGGAGCAGAACTTTAGTTTATAAAGGCCAGATTTCCTTCTAGTTGCCTAACCACTGGCTGCCAAGGCAGATGCTCCCTTCACTGTAGTTTATAATTTCCTGTCACGTGACATTTCAAAAGTAGTTACATTTTTTTTGTAATCTTGTTCCACTAGACTGGTTCGCATATGCATTGATGAGGTCATGGAGTGGCCATGCTTTGTAGCTGAATAGCTTACACAGTGATTGGCAGTATGCAGATGTATTGGTTCTGGTCTAACGTTGTAGCTAATACATCTGATAAGCGTGAGCAGCATACAGCCAGGTGGGTTACTGATTATTTACTTTTATCGTACTGTGTATAATGCCAAGTAGACATGTAGTGCAGAGTAGGTCTGTTTTTGTTTAAATTTTTAAAACTTTTTTATGCTGAAATGTTCATCATTGGCAAGCAGTAATTAAAATGAACCAGTTTGTTTTACTTGATAGTCAGATTTGATATATTATTTCCACTTTGGATCTGTATGTCCGATTGTATTATGTATAAACCGAGTTAATGCACATTGCTGTTGTTATTTTAACTTAATAATCTGTGCAAACCAGCGTCACTTTGATCTATAATGTAAACTGAAGGCCTGATTTGTTGGTGCTATAACATATATAGCATTTTATGTCAGCCTGCCGAATTGTTGCTTTTGTGGCTGTGGTAAGCAAATAATGAAGAAATAAGCTGTTTTTGCTGTTCTTATAGCAGTCAGGGACAAAATCAGCCTCGAGGCAAAATCAAGAATTCCATGGGCTTATATAACGAACTAATATCCTTTGAAAATGATTTAATGGCCATCTAGTCGATTAAAATCTGTTTTTCGAGCAAACTTGAGTGTGTGAAAATTTTTGATCTCAGTTTGGCTCCAGCTGTTTCAAGTATACTGTCAATCTCATTGTTATAACATAACCATCATCATTTACATCAGCAAATATTTCGAGCCATCATAGCCAGTAAGCGCATACCAGCTGAACACCAGGCTTGTATTAGGGCCTGAGCTTGTGTTAAAACATGTGGCCTAGATCTTTGTTGCACGTAATTGCCTAAAACTGTGTTTTTGTTAGTTATGTGTGCCATTCAGTGCTTTGACACATCTTGCCTTGGTGTCAAGCCTGTCAGAAGTTTCAACTTTCAAGGTCTTGATTGCTGAGCGATGTTGTTTACTTAGTGGACGGAAGAAGTCGGGACGTGATCAGCAGCAGAGCAGGAAGACCCGCAGTGCTGCCAGAGCACCTGCTGCTGCTGCTGCTGCTGATGATGATGATGATGATGATGGTGACCATACTGATGATGAAAGGTACTACCATCTTCGTAATCTTTCTTGGACGTAATTGACTAAAACTGTGTTTTTGTTAGTTATATGTGTTATTCAACGCTTTGACACATCTGACTTGGTGTCAAAGCCTGTCCGCATCAGAAAATGATGAAATATGTGCAGACATTTGAGTGTGAAACACGTCATTTAATATCATCTTTTTTAACATTCTGATTGACGGTAGAGTCTCAGTCTCTCTCTCTCTCTCTCTCTCTCTCTATCTCTCTCTCTCTCTCTCTCTCTCTCTCTCTCTCTCTCTCTCTCTCTCTCTCTCTCTCTCTCTCTCTCTCTCTCTCACTCTCTTACTCTCTCTGTCTCTCTTGGAGAATGGCCAGTGCGCAGCTGAGCCACCATTACGCACTGGTCCTTTGCCAAGTCACATTGCTAGTGAGTAATTAGTTAACTTACTTAGTACCTACTTGTGTGTTTCAGCTGACTGTTGAGTATCAGTGATTTCCACCTGATTGACTCACTCTGATTGGTTGATTCTCACTCCTGGTCTGGGGGGATGAATGGGTCATCGGCCCAATCATCTGCCGGAAACAACATAAGCTTCG
>Ga0209052_1000886_pt1 | contig 10399 bp, 11 predicted proteins | sample WorMetHEROISLAND_2_FD_187409 | JGI IMG/M metagenome (GOLD analysis project Ga0209052, IMG submission 187409) | Marine gutless worms symbiont microbial communities from Max Planck institute for Marine Microbiology, Germany - Olavius sp. 4 HERON... | ecosystem: Host-associated > Annelida >...
CTAGAGTCCTTGGGGCAGCCGATGGTGAAGATTTGATGATCCTAGCTTGCACCGTTTTTGCCTGATCCACCCGTGTGACGGACGGATGGACAGACGGACGGACAGACAGAATTGCGATGGCTAAGACGCGCTATAGCAGTTCCTGCTGTCGCGCGTAATAATAATAATAATCTGTCCTGTATGGGCGTTTTAACTTGAGACCAAAAACGTGTAGAAAAACCAAAATTGGTGTGAACGTTCCCCAGGACAAGATTAAGCAGTACACACCAATTGTCACTTCAAAAGGTCAAAGTACAGGTCACTGGACATCATACATCTCCGCAAAATGATGCATATCTCACGTACCTGGTATAGCGAGCGGATCGAGCATTGACTGAATGCCCACTGCACTGTAGGTGCAATGCAGTTCTACGGAACTAGCAGGATGGCCGCATGACACGTTGCCACAAGGCTTGGCAGCATCTTTGCTTGATTGACTGAATGATTGTCAACGAATGCATTCTTATTACATGAACGAAGTCAGCATATACAATGCTTGTATTAGCACAACTTTGCTTTTGTTGCTTTGCTAGCTGAATGCAAAACGTTTGACATATTTTAAGTTTTGTTTGTAGAGTGTTTTTGATTTATTGAATTTTGCTTCATTTTCACTGATTTGCAGTTTGACAGCTGTCCTGAATCCTGATGTGTAATTGTTTTCTGTTTTATTTTTGGTTTTAATTTTTGATTTTAAGCATGTTTTTCGATTCTTGTATATTATACATGTTTGTACCATGGTCTTGAAGTGGCTTGCACTTACACTATGTTAAATCATATCGTACGATGATGAACTGATGATGATGTATTGTGTAGGAGATTATTACGTGATCAATGGCTCAAAGTTCTGGATCACAAATGGCCCTGTTGCTGATGTGTTGATTGTCTATGCGAAGACGGATCCGTCGGCAGACAAGCCGCAACATGGAATCTCTGCGTTTCTCATAGAGAAGGCGAGCATGCGCTGGCAGCAAAACCGTTCTTTGCTGCACTGATCTTTGGCCTGTAAAATGTCTGCTCCAATTTAATTAAGGGAAAATTGACCAACCCAGATACACCTTAAAAGGCCACTAGATGGTTGTGTGTGAATGAAATTAACGTACATGTATAGGTACATGCAGCTGCTTCTGCCGCTCTCATTACTGGGAATGGAGTCTGTCCGAGTGGTATTGTAGGCATCCTCTTGCCCTTGACCACTTGCAGTAGGCCACAGGCTACAGCTTGCGTTGAACCTGGTCACATGGTCGATTTACAAGGTCCAGATGGACAGCCAGTCGGCTCTGTTGTTTTTGTGTACCACCCCGCTCAACATACTCAAGCTTTATTGCATTCGTGTATTAAGCATATTAATAATGCATATTAATCGTTGTGATGCAGCTGTCCTAGCCGCCTACAGGTACAACCGGTCGTCTGTCCATCCGGTCGTCTGTCTGTCACGCACTGGCTTCTAACTTGAAAACAAAAAGGGACAGAAAAACCAAAATTGGTGTGAACGTTCCCCGGGTCAATTTTCCATGCAAATCGTCAATGTCATTGAACGTCAAAAAGCTCCAGAAAATGACACATATCTTATGTACATGTTTACTTGCAGCTTGCAGATCACGTGCTGGCTGGCTGGCTTCTGCACCCACTGCACACTAGGCAGTGGGCATATACGACCCTCGGGAAGTAGATGGACGGCCGCATGCGTGTCAACACAAGGCTTGGTAACATCTTTGACGTTTAATTTCAGTAAGAGTACTTGGCCGTGTGGTTTAGTTGACATTGATCACATGTTGTAGGGCATGGAAGGCTTTACAACGTCACCGAAGCTGGACAAATTGGGCATGCGCGGCTCAGATACTTCGGAGCTGGTTTTTGACAACTGCAAAGTGCCTGGTAAGTAAGATGTTTCCTCATTTGAATTTACTTGCAAAGTATTGTCTGTTTCAGCTTTGTTGCAGATGCTGCTAAATTTAAAAGTAGAAGTCATTCTGAATTTTTGTAGATCGACTGTATGCTCATGCTTTTACGTACAAATAACATTATAGTTGTAATTCAGTGTGGAAGTTTTATATTTTATGCTGGCTTTATTTATAATAAGTATGAACTTATTGTTGTAAACGGCCAAACTGTGACTTCTGGATTTAACAAGATAGTGTAGCAACAGTATTAACGTGAGGTGGGCAAAACTAAAGTCATTTACGTCAATTTTCTTCGTGATGTTGCGTGCCAAAAATTATTAAAATCGGCCAATGGTTCACGGAGTTATTCAAAAAAATAACACTGGCACAGTTTTTTTTCTGAGACACGGTGTATATTGTATTTGTGTGCAATAGAAACACAACTGATGGGGCCACTGAACCGCGGTGTATACATTCTCATGAGTGGGTTAGACATCGAAAGACTGGTTCTATCGGGTGGATCTCTCGGGTTAGTTCTGTACTTTGTATATTGTTTTGTTTTAAAATTATATTTTGTGTTGTGTGATTTGGCTCGTAGTTTTCTGCGCATGAGTTGGAACACTGACATTGTATGACAGTGTGTAATATGTAGAATGTTCAGTGCAGTTGAGTGGTCCATATAATAATATATAATAATTAATTGCATCTCATCATTCACTTTGAGTTATAGTTTACACCCACGGATGTGTAATGTCACTCATTTATTTGTAAGATATTTATTAATCATGTCATTTATTTGTGCCATACAATGGATAATGTGCACTGGCCGTTGATATGTGTGTGCTTCAGCAGGGAGAAGATGAAATTACTTTTTATTTTATAAATGTTTGTGTGTTTATGTTTTTGTCTGTCTGTCTCCCTTCTTTGTCTCTGTATTATAGCGGTTTTAAAACCAAAAATAAATCCATTATGTATGGATTGACTGATTGATTGATTGATTGATTGATTGATTGATTGATTGATTGATTAATTAATTAATTACTGCCCACCAATCGCAGTACACTTCCATAATTGTCCCTTGCTTTTATTAATGTAACTAATGACACAATCGAGGGTTAACTCTCATCTGATGTGTTCTACTTGTCTTTCAGTGTGCTGCAAGCTTGTTGTGATATAGCGTTTAAATACGCTCATGAACGAGAACAGTTTGGTCAAAAGATTGGTACGTTTCAGGTATGGATGGTTCTTGTAAATTTACATCTGTGATCGTTTGTAGTTACTCCGATATGAAACAGTCTTAACTCTATGCAGTGTGCAGAGCAAGTTTATATATGTAGTAATACCACAAGGTCGGTGTTCTTTGCAGAACGTGTCATTAATGCCTGGAATAGTTTACCATCTGACACAGTCGATTTTTCGACCTTGAAATCATTCAAACGATCAATACAAACTATGGATCTCTCCGGTTGCTGTATCGGCTCTATCTAGCGTTGTATTAGTCTTGGACGTTGATTGTGTTTACTTGCTGGTTATGATGTTTGTTTGTTTTTATTCTAGGCCTATTCTCTGACTTGGATTTATATCACTGTACTTTGTTTGTATTTAGGGCACACTTTTAGACTTTTAGACTTTTAGTCTCACTGTCCTGCATGTCCAATTGCATTTAAATTGTCTTTTATTGGACGAATAAAGATCGATAGATAGATAGATATAGTGTGTTATTGAGCTTTGGGCTATTTTTGTGAACTGCATTCTGACTCTTGTCTGAGAAAGTCTGTCGTACAAATATCGACTGATTCAGTGATTTTGAGTGCTTGAGTGTTAAGCCGATGCTGGTTGATACAATGCAGTCTGTGGCATTGTAGTTAATGTTCTTGTTTCAGATGGTGCAAGCAAAAATGGCTGATATGTATGTGAAGTTGAACACGGCTAGGTCATACACATACAATGTTGCCAAAGCCATGGACAACGGTCTCTGTCCATCCAAGGTATCACCATGCCTTATAACATGTAATACTAATCGTAGTAGCCACGACAATGTTTATCGTGCTGTCGTGATGGCACTGCCACTGCGAGAGTTCACTCGGTTCATCTGACCGCCGACCTTTAGACCAAGCCAATCGGCTTGAGCCACAAATTTGTCTAAACTGGCAGCTACAGTACTTAATTTATCTTTAACATTTATTGCTCTCAGGCCTAAAGCTGCTACTCATTTTACCATCCCACGGAGGGTAGAAGGCTGAGTTGACCTGGCTGGCTGATTAAATACCGAGATGGTTACCTGTCCAGAGTCACCCATCTAAGTACTAATTGGGCCAAGTATAGAATAACTTTGTTGATTTAACACACCGCTAAACCACGCCACCAACACGGACGTAGCATGAAATGTCTTTAGTGTGAAGTGCTCAAGAATTCTTTCATTTTTATCCACGCACTTCTGCAGATGCTTATAAAAGTTATGAACAGCCCTTGCCTTTGGATTTGATGAAAGTCATACCAGATCTTATGCAGTGTGCTTCAAAGCTCCCTAATAGCACAGCGCTTTAGTGATCTGGTGATTGTAATTTGACATCTAGACAGTTATTTATTTGCTTGTCATTTTTCAGCTTGTGCATTTTAAGCTTTTTTCAGACATCTGTTGATGTCTTGGAGCTAAAAATTTTACTTGTGGAACTGTCAGCACGGGTGACATAAACCATAAACGGGAACGCAATCTACAGACAATGTCGATGGTGCCCCTGTAACTAAAATGTTTGGCCTCGAAAGTTCATAGTGGTTAAAGATGTACACGTAATGAGGGTCTGTTTTGGTACTGTGCAGGACTGTGCTGCTGTGATTCTGTACAATTCTGAAATGGCAACACAAGTCGCACTGGATGCTATTCAGATACTTGGTGAGATACGCGTCTCCACATGCGCTATGTAGTCAGTTGTATTACTGTTTGTTTATCTCTTGTAAGAACATTGTGAGAACATTGCAGTGTGAAACTGAAACATTCTGTTATTGTGATTTGGTAGTTTTCTGTCTGATCTTGCCCCGAATTGTTACGTGATAGTGAGATTGCTGGGAAATTGAACCCGCAATCTCTTAATCATAATTACAATGTCAGGCAGAAAAGCAAAAAACATGCATTTGCTAACCTACTGTGTACTCAGGTCAACTCAGCCCCCTACCCTCAGCAGGATGGGAAATGAGTAGTAGCTTACGGGCTACGGGGTGAAGGCCTAACGTGGCTGATTGGGGCGGTGGTATGTTTGCTTGCTGCACCACAGGCCCAGTTGTTCACTGGTGTGGGTAATGGATGGCCGCATAATGTGCTGCAGTATCATTAGCTCATGCCAGTCAGCTGACACTTCCAAGATAATAGAGCCGGTCACAGGTTCGACTAAAGTAGGCTAAGCGGTGTTGTATGAACTGCCTATACCTTACCTTTAGGTTTTCAGATGATTTCATGTTCTGTGTTGATGATTGCAGGTGGTAATGGTTACATAAATGAGTATCCAACCGGGCGATTATTGCGTGATGCCAAACTGTATGAGATCGGAGCTGGCACAAGTGAGGTCCGACGCCTGGTCATCGGTCGCGGCATCAATTCTGAATACAAATAAACTGCAGCATTTTGCAGCTACACACGATACGATACGATAAATGATTTGACTGGAAAACTGGCAGGCAAGCTGCTAGTTTAATCTAGCACATAAACTGAAAAGAACTAAAAATATTTTAAATGGCACTGAAAAAGTAAAACATAAAAAAATCAAGAAACAAACGTTTATGGGAGAGATAAGAGGCCTGGGATAGAAAAGAAGAAAAGGAAGGAAATAACGATAACTAAAGTAGAAAAAAACTGAAACGAAGAAAAAACCAAAAGACAGTCCGGATATTCATGAAATCAGCCCGAAGCGGTGCCAGATGTCTATGGAGGGTAGGATTTGAGAAAAAGAAACGTTTTGACTTTTGAGGTTGGCAAGTAAGAATGATGGGGTGATGGATGATACAAGTGGTGATGATGATACCGGTGAGGTGAGATGTACGATCATGGTGGACTGGTGTAGTGATGAATCAGGAAGAAGCAGATCAAGACGTGGCTGACGAAGTGAGTGATGAAGTTGATTCCAGAGGTGAGGTGATCCTTAGCGAAAAGAACGACTGGTAATTTTTAAAGATGATCGAGTTGGTGGGCGAGCAAGAGTGACATCAGATGAGGATCGAGTATTATGTAGAGTTTGCAGGGAGAGCAAGTCATACAGGTAGGGAGGTTGCATGGTATAGAGAAGTTTGAAGGTGAGAGAGATAATTTTATATTGCATACATGTTGCTAAATGAATCTGCAATGCATTAAGTGCTACTAAGTTATGTGAATTAAATAAGTAAATGCTTTAAAGTGTTGTAACGTGTATTGGTAAATTAGGTCCGTTTACATTTCAGATCTGTGAAATCAGTTATTTTTGAATGCCATAAAGGCACGTACCTTAGAAGTGAGTTGTCATTTAATTATTATATTTATATGTTCGTCAGATTCAAGCCGGCTATATTGAGTGAATGAAAGAATGGGTTAATATTTTGCTTTCGTTATGAAGATGTCATTATTTATTATGTCTATCTGTTAGTGTTGTGCTTGGATGTTAGAAAGGCATTTAGCCTGTGAAGTTTTCTGAAAGGTTGTGGCGGTCAATTTGTGTATTGTAACTGAATCTCCGTACTTAAGGTTTCATACTTTTTGTTGTGCTGTTCAAGATTGAAACAGTTTCATACGGACGCTGCAAGCCCACTATGACTCTTGCAGTCTAAGTATTGTGAGTATCTGGACCATTGGACCCTTTGAGATTGAGGCCTGTCGTTTGGAGAGCGCACGTACGATGTGTTATGTCGAACACTTGCTATTTGTGCAATGGTAAAAACTGATGATGTCATTATATTGTCCAACTTTCTATATGACCAAAGTTCTGTGGTTCGTTAACTGTACAAGTATTTTATGTATATCTATGCATTGAATAATTATTATCAAATGTATTGCAGCCAGAGCCCCAAGCCGTAGCATAGCCGATAGCCGAATTCGCCCCATTTCACCGCCATCTGTGCGCCAAAAATCGACCGAAAAACATAAGATCGATATTCGAAATTCTTTCTTTCTTACATTGGAGAATATCACATTTACTTAACAGTTGTGACTTGGTTTGAACAGCTTGCTGCATGCTTTTTTCAGCAGAATTACAGAATGGTAATTCTGCTGGTAATGGCACATTCTGTGCTGGCTGTTATAGTGACTGTGATTACACACTTGTTGAAAACGGCCAACAGTCGAATTTTAGCTTCATCTTTCACATTTCCTGCAATAATTTCTGTAATCCAGATTTTAGCTGAAAACATTGCCACTCAGTCGTATTTTTAACTTTTCTCCATAATTTGCTACTCCGGATATCAGCCAAAAAAAATTCCATCCATCTGGAATTTTTAACATTCGGATTACAGCAATTATAGCTGTTGGAAAAAATTTGTAGTTATGTTTTAATGAAATATCAGCGTATAGTAGACATTGCATGCATAATTTATGATCTAACCAAATATACCAGATCTAAAAACATTTACTATATTTGATTTAACCCATATTTGCTGAATGTTAAACATATCTGTCCAGTCCACAAAAATCAGTATAGTTATGACACAAGTCAACCGTGTATCAATTGACTGAGCAACTTTTTCAATTTCCATTTGCAACGAATATATTTGTGCAGGAACCAGTACTGTAACAAAATATCCTGCATTTTCAATGTCAATACCAGAGGACAGCCTGTGATTGTGACTGTTTCGTGACGAATCATAATTAATTTCATACACAGGCCTAGCAGTCAATGACTGGAGGCTGGAACCGAATTCGACAGTCCGTTATGGATCATTACGACATTATGTTCATGCATGAACATGTTTAAGAACCGTCTAGATATACTATGGCAAGATAAGGACGTGTAAATCGGCATACAAATGACAAGTGAAGTGATATTGCGCAGTTTCGAATGACGATCACTGAGGAGTTGTTACTTCCTTGCGAACAGTCTCGCAGTGTTCTATAAATAGCAAGCTGGACGCCATATTTGTCGCCATTTTCTCGAAGTTGATTGTTGGTGATTGTTAAATAGATTTGACACTAAATACAGGCTAACCAAAAAGTTATAACTTGTCGTTTACGGTGAAGCGAATGCCATGTAGAAGGGTCATTAGCGTGTGCGGTGTGTCGGAGCAGGGTGTGTCGTTTGGCGACTCTGCAGGTGCCCTGGAATGGGTGGCCGATCACAATGGGGTGCCTGAGTAGCACACTGGGAAACGCTGGAAAAATGGTGCCGGAGGTTCCAGCATCGTCCGTTGTTGAGACCGTGTACAGCACAGACAAAAATGGCACCAGTACTGCCATTATTGTCAACGGACATCGAACCGCAGGCCATGAACAGCCTGTTAGTCCGGACAAAATAACAGTCGAAGAGGACCCCACTGCTGGGGCACTGACGACCAAAAAGGTGCATTAGAATGCTGTACTTTTATTTTCATTATTTTCTGCAAATAAAAGTGTTAGCTAGCCGTGACTTCATGCATTCATAACACTGTACAAGTGATAATGTTGTTTTGTGTATTATTTTGGTGCTAGTTATCATTAGCAAGACTGTCGTTTCCCGTTGACTCAACCCCGGCGATGGAAGTGTGAAAGTATCAGTGGCTGCATTGGCGTGAGACCAGCTCAGCACCTGACAGTGGACGGCGGCAGGACGTCTGCAGCTCGCCACGTGGGTGGCGTCATGCCGCGTTATCTGTTTTCCCGAACTGAAATTAGTAAATTTCACATCGCTCGCTATCAGGTCGCCGAACTGAAAATAGAATTGACGTTCCCTATAGCCCTCAGAAATGCTTTTCACTTCACTCACAGCCAGAAGTCTTGGCCATTGTGAATTTTGTTATGTACCTGACACTATCTCTACCTATGTCTCCAGCACATCGACATCTCACAGTCTACTTACAGTTTTGGTGCATGTGCTTTGATTTGTGACTCACCACAGGTGGTACATATGAGTCTTGTTATGTTGGCTAAAGGGTATTTGCTTTACAAGACTTCAGGCTGTGGAGTGAGAAGCATTTCCATTGAGTGTGGAGTATAGAAAATTGACGATTAGTTGACATTATGCTTGTTGCTGTTGTTTTAGGGTCAACGTTACAAGGCAAAGTTTGACCCACGGGTGACGGCCAAGTATGACATTAAGGCACTGATTGGACGTGGAACGTATAGCCGCGTGGTGCGTGTCGAGCATCGGATCACTCGGCAGCCGTACGCTATCAAGATGGTCGATCGTAACCGAGGACGAGAGATGTGTGAGGCTGAACTGGTTGTGCTGCGCCGCGTTCGGCACAATTACATCATACGCTTGATCGAAGTAGCTACTTTCTCATTATACTCTACTTCACAGTTTTGACTTTACGTTTGACATTTGACAACATGGTTTACAGAGTTAGAATCAACACTGCTTCATGGTGAGTGAGCACCCTATAAACCATGAGCCATATGTTGTATGTAAAGTTGAAGTTAAAAGCTGATTTTTACGCGCCACAGCTGTACCGGCAGGTACTGCTGAGGCGCGTATTAGCTATGGTGATTCTGTCTGTCTTCTGTCTGTCTGTCTGTCTGCCCGTCACAACCCGGTGCCGAACCAAGCCTAGGTGAGATAGAGACTTCGGGTCTTCACCATATGGTAGCCTGGAGTATCTAGTTTCTTATGAGGTAATTTGGTGCCACTGGGTGAGGAGATTCCCCTCGAACGAGGGCATCAAATAAGGGTACCCCTTAGAAATCGTTATTTTACCACTATTGGCTAATCTAGCGTGAAAACGGTTGCAGATAGACGCAGACTTGCTGCGTATCATAACAAGCACTGCCGACGGGCTTTCCAGTGGTACCAACATCGATGACCTTGAATGAGCTTGAACCCCCAAAATAGGGGTTTTAGTGATTTTTTTAGCGATTTTAGGCTGCAATACACATTTTAAGAGTGAATTGCGCCAAAACCATTCAAGATAGACCAGGATAACCTGCGCACGAAATGTGCGGCACTAAACGTAGATTTCAACGGTGAAAGGTCTGGCCCCCTAGATTCAAGGAGTCCTCCGTACGAGCGCATCAAATTTGGGTACCCCCTTGAAAACGTGCGATTTCTGCTACTGTCGACTAATCTAGAACGAGAATGGTTGCAGATAGACACAGACTTGCTGTGTATCATAACAAGCACTGCTGACGAGCTTTCCGGGGGTACCAACATCGATGACCTTGAACGCCCTTGACCCCCAAAAATAGAGGTTTTAAGTGATTTTTTTGGTATTTTAGGCTGCGACGCACACTTAGAGTGAATTTTCGCTGAAATATACTGGAGATAGACCAAGACAACCTGCGTACGAAATTAAACTGATGCTGTGGCGCGTCTCATGAGCATTAGCTCAGATTT
>Ga0209052_1000887_pt1 | contig 10398 bp, 6 predicted proteins | sample WorMetHEROISLAND_2_FD_187409 | JGI IMG/M metagenome (GOLD analysis project Ga0209052, IMG submission 187409) | Marine gutless worms symbiont microbial communities from Max Planck institute for Marine Microbiology, Germany - Olavius sp. 4 HERON... | ecosystem: Host-associated > Annelida >...
AAAAAAAAAAAAAAAAAAAAAAATTAGAATACAAATTTAAAAAATGCCTTAAAATTTACCGTATTAGCCGTAATAACTCTTCGGCTAAGGGGAATAACCTCACGAAACTTTTTCAATGACGTCTTGCGAGGTAAGCATAGTAATATGCGTACAACATTTGGGGGCACTGCACCCCTAAAATTTTGGAGGGCAAAAACGTCCAAAATTTAGCGCGATTAGAAACATCTTGACAATATGATCGCGAATATCTCCAGGACGAATGGAGATATCGATATTTATGGTGCCTGAAGAGTGGATACCCTAGACAAATACCGCTACACGTGCCATAACCGCTTCATTGGCCGATCCTCCCTGACGTCATCATTCAAATTGGAATCACTACCCCCAACTAGTGCAGCAGCAAGACAGCACTCATTCAGAACGTACCTGACAGTTCAACAGTGGCAAGAGAACCTGCTGAATTCAACAAATGGGGTTGGCGAAATCGAGGCATGTTGGTCCCAGTCGACACAGATAAACCAGTGGCACCGGAAAGTCATGTGTGTGTCATGCGGGTGCAAAGGTCCTTGTGGAAAGGCAACTCTTACGAGGTAACTTGGTGCCACTGGGTGAAGAGATTCCCATCGAACGAGGGTGGATGCAGGAAACTTGCATTACACTGCAACCCTATGTGCAGCAACTGTGAGGGTCGAACTTGTACAAACATTGTAGATGTCTCAAGTGAAGACACTTGACTTGATTCCGAAGCGTCCTAAGAATATTTACGAATCATAACCTGGCTCGCATATTGATTATATTTGATAAAACATTATATTTCAAGGTGTTTATTCTGTTTATTTGTATAAATTCACCGATATAATGCTCATTTAATGTTCTGGAGTCGCGCTTCTATCTATATTTTGGTAGTTTTTATCCAACTTTAAAAAGTATAAGTTGAAAATAGTCAATTTTCATGGTCTCGAGGACGTAAGGGTGGCCCGTATACTTTGGATGTGAATTCTGAGTTAAGCTCCAGGAGGATTTTCTTGGGCTTTTGATATGTTCTAATACATGATATCAGGTAACTATTCTGAAAAAAATCAGCTTTATAACATTTATTTTCACTTTTCGCCAATATTTCGGCCAATGCTCCTGGACTATGGAAACCGGGTGCAGATAGCGAGATGTTGCTGTCGTGGCGGATGTAGGCCGACAGCATTGCCTTGACATACCAACAGTCGCCGACAGCGTCCGACTTCCCGTCGCATACAGAAAGCGTTTTTACGCGCCACAGCTGTACCGGCAGGTACTCCAGTGGCGCGTATTAGCTATGGGAATTCTGTCCGTCTGTCTGTCTGTCTGTCACGACCCGGTACGGATTCAAAGCCAGGTGAGATAGAGACTCCGGGTCTTCAGCATATGATACCCTAGAGTCTCTAGTTTCTTACGAGGCAACTTGGTGCCACTGGGTGAAGAGATTCCCCTCGAACGAGGGCATCAAAGAGGAGTACCCCCTCTTAGAAATTGTTATTTTACCACTATTGGCTCATCTAGCAGGAAAACGGTTGCAGATAGACACAGACTTGCTGCTTATCATAACAAGCACTGCTGACGAGCTTTCCAGTGGTACCAACATCGATGACCTTGAACGACCCTTGAACCCCCAAAATAGGGGTTTTAGTGAATTTTTAGCGATTTTAGGCTGCAATACATATTTTAAAACTGAATTGCGCCGAAACCGTTCAAGATAGACCAGGACAACCTGCGAATGAAATTTCGGCATTAAACGTAGATTTCAATGGTGTAAGGTTTGACCCCCTAGGTTCAAGGAGTCCTCCGTACGAGCGCATCAAATTTGGGTACCCCCTTGAAAAAGTGTGATCTCTGCTACTGTCGACTAATCTAGCACGACAATGGTTGCAGATAGACACAGACTTGCTGCGTATCATAACAAGCACTGCTGACGAGCTTTCCGGGGTACCAACATCGATGACCCTGAACGAACTTGAACCCCAAAAATAGGGGTTTTTAGTGATTTTTTAGCGATTTTAGGCTGCAATACAGATTTTAAGAGTGAACTAAGCCGAAACCATTCGAGATAGGCCACGACAACCTGCGTAGGAAATCTTCGGCATTCAACGTAGATTTCAACGGTGTAAGGTTTGACCCCCTAGGTTCAAGGAGTCCTCCGTACGAGCGCATCAAATTTGGGTACCCCCTTGAAAAAGTGTGATCTCTGCTACTGTCGACTAATCTAGCACGAGAATGGTTGCAGATAGACACAGACTTGCTGCGTATCACAACAAGCACTGCTGACGAGCTTTTCGGCGGTACCAACATCGATGACCTTGAACGACCTTGAACCCGAAAAAGATGGGGTTTCAGTGATTTTTTTGCTATTTTAGGCTGCGACGCACACAGAGTGAATTTTCGCTGAAATATACTGGAGATAGACCAAGACAACCTGCGTACGAAATTAAACTGATGCTGTGGCGCATCTCATGAGCATTAGCTCAGATTTCTTGTTCCGTGAAGTGACCGAGCTGCCATTGACGCTGCAGCAACGCTGCTATCGTTCACGTTGCATGTATATAGCGATAATGCAGCGTAGCGTGTAGCGACTTTCGACCTTTACTTGGAAACCGGATGCATATAGCGAGATGTCGTTGTCGTGGCGGATGTAGGCCGAGAGTATTGCCTTGACGTAACAACAGTCGCCGACAGCGTCCGACTTCCAGTCGCGTAGCGGAAGCGTTTTTCCGCGAGGTGACTGAGCTGCTATTGACGCCGCAGCAACGCTGCTTGCGTTGACGTATAATGTATGCAGTGATAATGCAGCGTTTCGAGTAGCGACTAATTTTAGCTCATGAGCACGGAAATTTACCGTGACCCGTACTAAGTCGGACGTAAATAGTACCGTGATAGACCTACTATTTTTAGCACATGACGACATTGCTTAGGTAAGCAGACAGCTAATTCTGCTGACGTGGCACTGTACTTTGTCGGGCTGGCATTGTGCCAGGTCAAGTGCGGACGGAAATTTACCGTGACCGGTACTAAGTGGGCCGGGAGGGGCCAGATAACAGACACAGGTCAAGGACAGGTCAATGAGCTGTACTAAGTAGGTCAAGTGTTGCAGAACCGACACATTACTTCTACTCGTGACCACTGTGGATGAATGGTAGACCTACTAAGCCGGGAAGGCCAGAAACAAACACATCGTTCAACACGCCAGGTATCCAGAGAGACTGGTCTAACACAGTGTAGCATCATACATATCATTCACCGTGACCTTGGAACGAAGTGTCTTTTTCGTGTACCAACACACTTTTGCCTATTATCGTTAGTTTTTCTTGCATTTACATTTCACTAGGTAGTGTAGCAACGCAGTCAAGGTATGATGGGATAGTAAATAATCAATTGATTGCAAATTGTCTACAGTGAAAGAATGTTAAAAATCGGTCAACATTGCCGAAGATATGGACAAAGTGTGAAGTTTCTTGAGACACAGTGTATTTCATTCCAAATACTTGTAGGCCTTATTTCTGCAGTTGTATTGCATTAATCATGATTAATGATGGTTAAAACTATTTATGAATGACTAATAACTGACGTTATTTCAAAATCGTTATGACATTAGATAATATTACGTATTTTAATTAATGTTTCATAGCGGTAAACTGTGCAAAATCACCTGATGAATTGAATGCATGGTTAACCACGTTCGGCCGCGGTTGTCGCAGCAGATAAAGAGGTGATTTAATTTAATGTAATGCAGCTGCGCAAACGAAGCTGGCGAGTGGCGAGAAGGCTTTGTGAGTATCGAGAGAGCTGGTTGATAACGAGAATTGGATGACGAACGAACCACCCGTGCAGACGAGACAATAGCGCAATCTGCCGTTGCGAACACGCGAAGAATATACTGGCGAGAGACGGGCTCGCGCTCGGGTTTTTCAGGCGTAATCTGCTGGGATTAATTTGGCTTATTATTGGCTGCAAGTTTCTTTCGTTACAGTTTCATCGCAGTGATGAAATATGTTCTCGCATGTATAACGTTTAGATTGTTTTTTTTCTGCGAATCAGTGACATATGGCGCCGGTGATGCAGACAGCGATGTCAGTGATGCTGCTGCTGCTGCTGCTGACACTCGCGGTCGAGGCTGCAGCCGTGTCAGGCTCTGGTCCACCAGCAGGCGAACGTCATCTACACAGCGTTAGAGGATTAACGAAGCGTGGATTTCGGCTTGGCGGCGCTGACCGCTTCAGTCACGGGTTTGGTCGACGGCGGCGCGTAGATGACGTCGAGTTCGCCAACCCGCTCTCAGCAGTCCATCTGGACTCGGCAAAACGTAAGATTAATGTTACTACACTGTGTCTCAGAAAAAAAACGTCACCCTTTTTATATCCCTTATAAGTTAGACAAATGACATCCAATTTTGCCAATTCTTGGCAAAACATACTCCGCGAAATTTAAAACAAACAGAAATGCACACTGCACAGGCAATGACATCTCTTTTCATATGTTCGTACTGTACCGTGTAAAATCTAGCAACGATTTTACGTCATACAGGCCTACAACGTCAAATATGAAGTCTCCACATAAAAGCCAAATTGTTGCATCAGATAACTATCAAGTAACGTTCATATTATCAGAGTAAGCGTTAGAAGTCTCGTCCATCAGTTCTCACACAGGCACGCAGGCGTCTACGCCACATGGTTGATTGCCTCGCCGTTGACACGCTGGCGTAGACCAGATCACCCAGCAGCCAGGTGACACTGAAGTTCGCATTTCGATATAAAATTTATAATATGAATTTAAACGACTTCGAACTAAAAACTTAATTCGTGAACTTTCTGATAAAGGTTGGAAATTGGAATGTCAAAAGTTTAAATAAATAGTCTTTTAAGAGCAAGTTTCGTGCCGCTGGCTGAGGAGATTCCCCTCGAACGAGGGCATCAAAGAGGGGTGCCCCTAAGAAATCATTATTTTACCACTATTAGCTCGTCTAGCTTGAGAACGGTTGCAGATCGTCACAGGCTTGCTGCTATCATAACAAGCACTGCTGACGAGCTTTCCGGTTGTATCGACCTTGAACCTTAAAAATGGTGGTTTTGGGTAAATTTTTCGCGATTTTGGGCTGCGACACACATTTCAAAAGTAAACTGCGCCGAAATCACTGGAGAGAGACCACTACAACCTGCACGTGAAATTTTAGCATTAAACGTGGATTCAACAGCGTAAGTTTCGACCCCCTAGATTCAAGGAGTCTTCCGTAGGAGGGCATGACATTTGTATACCCCCTCAAACGCGCCATTTCTGGTACTATCTACTACCGTAATCTAGCGTCAAAACGGTTGCAGATAGGTACATTCTTGTTGCTTATTATAACAAGCACTGTTGACAAGCTTTCCAAAAGTACCAACATCGATGACTTTGGACGCCCTTGAATTCCAAAAATAGGGAGTTTTAGTGAATTGTTCGCGATTTCTAGCTGCGACACATTTCAAGAGTGAATTGCGCCGAAATCACTGGAGATAGACCAGGTAAAAACTCGGTATGAAATTGTCAGCATTAAACCTGGATTTTAACAGTCTAAGTTTTGAAGGAGTTGTCTATGGAGGCGTCAAATTTTGACACCCCATTACACTGATTCCCGAGGTAGCGCCACTCGACTGATGCTGTCGCGTGTTTCACGAGCAATAGCTCAGATTTCTTGTTTACAGCATGACATTAAATATCACGAGATATTGAGAGCTGAGTCAAAGACACTGCAAGTACGAATGCATATATTGTTCGGCGCAGGTACACAGCTACCGTGAGAAAATCCGTACTTCCTCGGGCGTACTTAGGCCTACATGAAGATGCAACAGTTGCTGCAACAGGCTGTTACAAAAAAAGACTTGCAACCGATCGCTGCATCATGTTGCAGCGACAGTTCTTATACTAGTTCATTCACTAAGTCCATACAGCCATTTTTGGGTGATGGTTGCAGGGAAAAAAAGCAGTTGCGGTGATTGTCTTTGTAAAGGGATCATTAGGCCTAGAATCGTCCTATTATCCTCGTGCATTTCATATATCATTACTTTCTTAAACACTACAATTACATATTTTCCAGGCTACTCATTCACAATTTGTGCATTTTGCCGTACGTATTTTACTATCTTTTTAGATGTAAGGTAAAATAACTGATATTATGACCAATGTTGCAGATCGCTGGCGGCAACAGAAGTGGAACGTGAAATAACACGACATTTTGACGATCTACGACGTAATAAGCGTCTGCAGCGATAAGCCTGAAGAGATAACAGACGATTTCAACGACTCTCATGCTGAACTGTACCTGTCGTTGACCGGTGTCGTCGGTTTCCTAAAAATAAACGAAATGCCCAGCAAAGTTTGCCATGCGGTGTCTTGTCGGTGGATTTCTAAAATAAAATTCCAATATCAGCCAATATAAATCTGCATTGTTTCAGTTAACCAACAAATTATACAGCATACCATGATACCGGGCAGTCCTATAAGCTACAAAATGTTATAACTCCACTTGAACAAACTACTGACTGACTTTCAAAATTCTTTGACATCGCGTAGTGGTAAAATCTTTATTGATAGCAGTTTGCAACAGTAGAAAGCGCAGAACCGGAATATGAGAAACCAAACTCGACAGCTGCATAATCGCCAGAAAATTAACCAACAATATAGGCGATGTTCAGTATTCAACTAAGCCCATGTAGTTTATTTTGTTATCATTGCTGTAGGCCTACTATTACTCCGACAATATTAGAGCAATAATATTACTTGTTAATATTGTCAGCATGTTGATTTTCTTAACAGCAAAAAAAAATAAAAAAAAGTAAAACGCAATAAAATGCGCAATAATGGGCGGCCCGTGCAATAATTCAGGTGCGTTACTAAAATCACGCCACAGTGGCATATATGATCACAGTGCTAATGAGTGACTGGTAGGTCTAACGGAATTGAAAACACCAAATGCCTTCTCGTATTTATATGTGCTAGATACTGCATGCAGGCACTGCTGGAGTGGATAAGCGAGTACGCAGTACGAGCTTATACGGTACCACTGCAGATAGTGTAGTATAGTACTTAAACCACACTCGGACCGCCTAGACTACACCATTGTTTGCTTGATACAATACAATATTCTTTGTTTTATTACAGTTACTGACGCACGAAAGTTGCGAAAACAGTACCAGTGTGAGCGGAATGTGGTTTAAACATATGCACGGTATAACTTCTCGGTCCCTGCACCGGTCCTTGGATGATTCCCGGTGCTGCGGTGCAGCTGCCAGACCTCCCATGCCCGACTCAGGCCCGGTGAACCGAGTACTATAAATGTCCTTGTCAGCACCGGCCACCCTGGCCGGTGTTTCCACCGGGAAACATCTCCGCCGCACCTCCGTGCCCAGAGTCATAGCCGGGTCCCGGTGCCACGGTGCCCATGGTCGGTCCCGGTGCTCTCGGTCCTTGCCGTTGGCATTACTAATGACAACTCGAACACGAAAATGGAAAATTAAGACGTCGGTGCGCCGTGTAATTTGAACAGAAACTTGCCTGACTTCCTAGGCCGTGCTCAACACGCTCGTCCGGTGCAGCTGCCAATCCGGTGCTGTCCCGGTGTCTCTCTATTCTTACGCGGCGGTGAACGTTCGTTTGACGCCGGTGCCGATTAACCCACCGGTGTCGTCTACCACGGTGAATCTTGATCACGGTCCACGGTCCGGTGACTTATCAGTACGGTGGAGCACCGTCACTGCCGTAAGTCCCAGTCCTTGACACCGGTGAAATCGCTACTCAACATTGACGAGTCCAATACGCTCTGTCTGAAGACCATCTGGGCTCGACTTGCCGGTCCTCGCTGATTTCGGTGTTTATATAGGGTCCTAGCTGGCACATTTGGGTCGGCAAACGAGTCGACATGTTATGTCGATGATAACTAAGTAATGCAGTACTATACTTCTAACAGAATACGGCAATACTAACGGATAACGGAATGCGACGGCATACTAATACAGTGGGTACACTAAATTATACAAGAAATCTGAGCTAATGCTCATGAGACGCGCCACAGCATCAGCTGAATTTTGTACGCAGGTTGTCTTGGTCTATCTCCAGTATATTTCAGCAAAAATTCACTCTAAGTGTGCGTCGCCGCCTAAAATAGCAAAAAAATCACTTAAAACCCATATTTTTGGGGTTCAAGGTCGTTCAAGGTCATCAATATGGTACCCCCAGAAAGCTCCTTAGCAGTGCTTGTTATGATAAGCAGCAACTCTGTGTCTATCTGCAACCATTCTCGTGCTAGCTTAGTCGACAGTACCAGAAATCGCACGTTTTCAAGGGGGTACCCAAATTTGATGCGCTCGTACGGATGACTCCATTAACCTAGGGGGTCACACCTTACACCGTTGAAATCTACGTTTAATGGCGAACATTCCATATGCAGGTTGTCCTAGTCTATCGTGAACGGTTTTGGCGAAATTCACTCTTAAATTGTGTATTGCAGCCTAAAATCCCTAAAAAAATCACTAAAAACCCCTATTTTTATGGTTAAAGGTCGCTCAAGGTATCGATGTCGGTACGCCAGCACAGCTCGTCAGCAGCGCTTGTTATGATACGCAGCAAGTCTGTCTATCTGCAACCATTCTCGTACTAGATTAGTCGACAGTAGCAGGAATCACGCTTTTTCATGGGGTACCCAAATTTGATGCGCTTGTACGGCGGACTCCTTGAACTTAGGGGGTCAAACCTTACACCGTTGAAATCTACGTTTAATGCCGAATATTTCATACGCAGGTTGTCCTGGTCTATCTTGAATTGTTTCGGCGCAATTCATTCTTAAAATGTGTATTGCAGCCGAAAATCGATAAAAAAATTACTAAAACCCCTTATTTTGGGGGTTCAAGGTCGTTCAAGGTCATCGATGTTGGTGCCACTGGAAAGCTCGTCAGCTCTGCTTGTTATGATATGCAGCAAGTCTGTGTCTAGCTGCAACCGTTTTCCTGCTAGATGAGCCAATAGTGGTAAAATAACGATTTCTAAGGGGGGTACCCCTCTTTGATGCCCTCGTGCGAGGGGAATCTCCTCACCCAGCGGCACCAGAATTACCTCATTAGAAACTAGAGGCTCTAGGCTATCATATTGTGAAGACCCGGAGTCTCTATCTCACCTGGCCTTGAATCCGTACCGCAAGTAAATAAACCAGTCAGTCAGTCAGTCAAGTCCGCAGGTCCGCATGTCCGCATTTTACCCGTGCGCACCGGGTTGTGACAGACAGACAGACAGACGGACAGAATCGCCATAGCTAATACGCGTCTCAGCAGTACCTGGCGGTACAGCTGTGACGCGTAAAAAATAGGTAGGCAACGGAATTTCTTAGCCGCTATAACGGTACCGTATACGAGCTAGGCCTACGTGCTGGCGACGGCGTCTCTTCTTTGCTGCATTTCGAGTCGAAATTTTAGACTTAAACGTCTGCCGCTGCCTGTCCGGCTCTGACCATTTACATACAGTTCCTATATTTGCTTCTTGATAGGTCCTTTAGCTCCAGGTCTTGCACTTTCAGCTCCTCCGTTACGAACAGTGCGTCATTCACAGCCCGTGCTCGTTGGTGTCACTGTTACGTGTGGCAAGCGACGAGGTAAGAAAGCTGCAGGCGACGGTTAAGCGAATCGCTGACTTGTCTTCTCCAATTTGTGTCGTGGGTTCTTCTTGAGAGCCGGACACCGCGTGCTGTACACTACATACCCATAACCTCTATTAGCCAGCCATTAACTACGACCGTCTAATCTGGATCAATTCTTAGCCTGAATATGACGTTGTAGTCGTGGCGGCAGTCTGCACCGAACTCTCGCCTAATTTGCCGCCTGAATATTATGATCGTTTCTACTTTATTTTTGGTAGACTGTCTTCGGATACGACATTATAGGCCTATACTTTGGATCGAGTTCGAGACTTAGAGTTAGACATCTCTGTCAAATGGTGTATCGATCACACTTGATTTGTATACATATTTAGACGCTGCCATGCACTCCATGGTCAATGCAGATCAATACCGATAGATATTTTACCACTTGCAGTGTTATTTTCAAAACAACCTAATCACTAAAAGGTGGGCTATTAATATGAGCGTGAGCGTGACCACTATAGTGTACCGGATGGCTAAAAAAGTGGCACCCCTTTTAACTAACGTCAATATAGTGCCATATAAATGGCAAAACACCACATATTTGTATTGTATTTAGCAACTATAAATTTGCTATTAATTATTCACAGCTTTACCTTACCTTAGACCTTAGTCCTTCCACGTGCTGTAGTAGCACATCGGGCAGTACAGTTTCTCCATTCCGAGCGATCCCCTGTTAAGTCCAGAGCCTCCTCCCATGTCACACCCAACAGCTC
>Ga0209052_1000888_pt1 | contig 10394 bp, 10 predicted proteins | sample WorMetHEROISLAND_2_FD_187409 | JGI IMG/M metagenome (GOLD analysis project Ga0209052, IMG submission 187409) | Marine gutless worms symbiont microbial communities from Max Planck institute for Marine Microbiology, Germany - Olavius sp. 4 HERON... | ecosystem: Host-associated > Annelida >...
TAAACTGAATATTAAGTTATTAACTAATCCATGTAGGCTGCAAATTTCGAGGCCACGAGGCCAACTTCTATGAGGCCGAGGCCAGATGCAACGAGGCCAAGGCCGAGGCCAGATACTACGAGGCCGAGGCCTTAACATCCCTGCTGTCAATGCAAAACACAGATGCAACAAACATCATCGATGGATGTACACATGCAGGGAATGACCAGGGGATAAATAACACCTCTAGCACTGCATAGTTGAGGCAGTGGCATAAAAATAGTTTCATGCAGCATAACGTAAATGCAAAAATTACTTTTTTTACATCAATATTGGTTGAAAAATACTGCTATCAATAGTTTACCAAATCAACATCATCTCACTGCCAGGAATATAATTTACATAAAGCAAGATTATTTTTTAAAACTTTCATTACTAATTGTAACCAAAATGGTAAACTGGAATGGCTTTTTCGCACAACTCTTGGAAGCTTTCTATACGTAATAGCTAACGCGATTATCTACAGTCAACAGAAGCCTAGATAGGAAATGGACAAGAACAGAGTGCATTGATAATGTGCTAGCTAACATTAACCCCACAAGGATAACAACAATTAGCAAAATACAAATGAACAAAAAAAAACAAAATGTTCAATTAACCTGAAAAATGTAACCGCCAAAACACGACAAATGCTACTTTCTGAAAGCGTTACACTTTCCATGCAAAACATCATTTAGCAGTTCATCTTACACTGTACGTTGTAAATACACTACAAACTGCTTGAAATTCACCACAAATACACCTAATCTAACAGTTCTGTCCAATTCTCTTGGTGAAAAATAATTTTCGAGTATTTGCTGGCGAATTTTGGAATGTGAATGAATAAAATGATTCTGTGTACTTGTCGCCAGCCATATTGGTCACATAATACAGTGAAATATCTGTTTATACAAAGAATAATATTAGTTCAGTATAATTTGTTACATGTAACAGCAGTGCATCCGACGTATAAGCTGCAGTATGACTGAATACATACACAATGAAAAATTATGAGACATCAAAGTCATCAGCAGAGCCTTGGCTGCATAAGCAAATTTCATTATGCACTGAGAAATTTATGCCTAAAGCCCAAACTATGTGATAGTCTTTCGCTGAAAACCTTCTCCTTACTGCTATGATGGAGCATTTGCTCCAAAGTTAGTTTGCATTTCAAGTGTGTATACGTACCAAACAAAGTTACTGATTTTTGTTAATTTTCTCCAAATAGCAAAATCTGAAATAGGATTGGCACCAACCTCCCTCCATAGTCTATCCACACAGAAAACTTCAACTTCAGATCTGCTGTAGTTCCTCAGATATTGCTATGCAAAAGATAGCGTTAGTTAAAATCATCCCCGACCCAGTCATTCACCGAATTGACTCACTTAGACTGCACAGCCTTAGCTCTGCTGAGGAAATGGAACTAAGCCAAAAAACACCAACAAACTGCTGCTACACGCACATACTTATTGCGCATCTCATCTATGTGCAGAAATCCAATTAAAACAGTGCACAGCAATACATTCACAGAAAACATAATTGGCTACATTAGTAAATGGCAAAATTTACATCATAAACTTCATATATGCAAATAGAAATATATCAACAACTTTTATGGTTAAGTCCTCAAAACTCCATCAATAGCAATTGTACTAAGTAGTTATTTACAATTAGAATCTGATACTCTGGTAATAAAATGTTCTAGGAACTACAGAAAGACGAAGAACACAACTGAACATGAAATTGTTACAACAAACAAAATTCCACATTCCAGAAACAAACTACAGAAGCAGTAAATATCAACAATAAAACCTACATAAAAACAGTTTGCACGAGTAACAGTAACTCATTATAACACCACTCTTTATAACTCATTATTACCACTTATACCCACACGCTGACAATATATAGCATAAATAACACAATCAATGTAAGATAAATGTGACATACGGCCCAAAATACAATGTGCACTACAATTACACAGTATTACATGCAAGAAGTCTGAAAATTAAAAAAGAAATACATATCATAAGTCAAAAAAGTAATCTATCAAATTTCTGTCATGACGACATCAAATACAGGCCAACTCTCTAACTACTTCACTGGTACACTTCACAGCAAACTGCTGTCGGGACACTGGTGAGTACGACTTTCAGCAAGACTATGCCTGTGCAAAGGTTTACAACTGCAAGCCCCAAACTGTCTAGAGCTGACGTTCTTGCATTTAACATTTCACAAGGTAGTGCACAGAAACACTTCTGGTGTGATGGCGTGTATAATAATCACTCACTTTCACATTTCCTGGTGAGTGTGTACCAGTGAAAAGTATTGAAAATTGCTCATATTTAATGAAGTCAGACAGGAACTAGAACTAGACGGATTACTTTTATACTCACAGTAACATAGCAGCAGTTCATGAATATCCAGTATGCATATATGAACACAAACGCCAGCAACGAAGTCGGTGATGAATCTCGCGCTGTGGACAGTTCATAACAACATTCAACACCCTCAGCATTGAACAAACATAACAAGAGAACTACGTTAATCAAGCCAGTCTGACACATTCTACCCACCTGACCTCTGACCTTTGTGAGTTACTGCTACGCGTCCTGGTGAACGTTCATACCAATTTTGGTTTACTGCAACTTGTAGTTTTCGAGTTAGGGAGGTTGTACAGGACGAGCAAGACTTGTAGGGCGGTTATCGGGACGGCTGCACAATAAACTGACAACTGTAAACACTCAAATAAAATGTCAGTACCGGTAAGCAACAATACAGAACCAATGGAGTAAACATCAGTCTATAAAGATGCACGGCCTCATCTTCAACTTACTGAATGCAATGGAAGGAGCTTAGACATTACAGACATACAGCAACGATGGCAGATTGCACGTGCGTATCCAGCACCTTGAGGTCTACGAAGTGCTTAAGCCACTTTGACTAAGTTTGTAGCAAGCCCCAGCCGCTGTCGATTCTAGGGCATTCTGCGCATTTAGAACCAAGTTAGAGTGAAAGATCATACAATTTTACATCCTAAATTATCCCAATTTTCCCCTTGAAGGGCTAAAAACCTTTCTTTTATGATGGAGCATAAGCTCCAAGGTTTATACGGTGCAGAAGTCCGTGGCTGATTACACGATGATGGGGAACTCCGGGTTGACGTACGAGAATCCACCGAAGATGTTTGGGTCAAGGTTCATGAGGAACAGCTTGTCAGCAGGAGATGACTTGATGCCTTCACACGTGAACTGATGGTCAAAGTTGCTCACGTCCTTCCGACTTTTCTGACAACACACACACACACACACGCAAATCACAGTTTCTCCTCCCACTACAATATGTCAGCATTCAGTGGCATTTTCTATGCATCATTAGAAAAAGGGGCATTCCTAGCCTTTCACTGGAACCCATCGCAGAGCTAAAAGGGTTAAAAGGTGTGTGGCAGCATTCAAATAAACAGTAAGATAGCATAGATAGTGTTTAGCAAAAAACATCAGACTCAGGAAAGGCTGCATGTCTGATGTTCAGCAGGTCCAATCCATCTGCACCTACAGCAACTGTTTTACAACTGCAAGCCCCAAACTGTCTAGAGCTTTGCTTTCACCTTACCACTTAACACAAAACACAAGTATTGCCACAAAACGGAAATGGCCTTCATTTCTTTTCCACATCCCCAAATTTAGAGTCAAATGGTGCGGTGGCCGCTGAGCACAGTAAACCTGAGATACTTCTTAAATGAGGAAAATAAAAACAATGTTGCTACTGTTCACTTGCTTTTGATTGGTACCTAGACAAATAAAATGCCTATCACCATGACAGTGGCAACATGGGCAACTAGTACAAAGACTATGGTGAAGTGCTTAGATGCACTAACAAATACGAGAGACTAACAATTTTTGGAATAAATGGTGGTTGTACATCACGGTCCTCCAATTTCTGCCAGTTGACATGGCGGAAGAAGAGATGATCTTTGATGTCACGTTGTTCGCCGGGAGTCATGCTACAGCCAAGTCTGGCATTCGGTGCCTTTGTTAGCAGCTACACACAGCAACCTCAACATTACACTAAACACTGCAGAAACAATGACACAAATATCGATACAGTGAAACTGTAAAGACTTCAGTCAAAATGTCCATGAACCACAATAAAGCCTTACACACAAAAATACTGGACCCTAACTAATTAACTCTTCTTCGATGTCATGTAAGCAGAAGTAGCTGGCTGATAAAAATTCTTGCTAAACTGGAGTAATTTAGCAAACACTGACTACACGAACAAAAACTGAAACCAGTAGCAGTGTACAACAATTAAATTATTTTAGCACTTCCAAGCAAAAACAGAGAGTTAAACGAAAACCCAAGTAAATGAATTAAATTCTTAGAACCAACAAAAATGACGGGTATATTGTACCAAACACGGCTGGTGAAATAACGTACCCCTTTGCACACTGATACAGCTTCTTTAGACAAGGACTTTGGATAGGAGACGGAACCCTCAGTGACAGCAAGAAACAGCTCTTCTTCATCCTCACCCTCAAACGGCGGCTGCATTGACACAGAAACTGACCAGTTGGAAAACATCAGATCAAAAATGGTACCATACAGGATGTTATCACACAATTAACTCCAAAATACCTAATGCAAAAGTAAAGAAGAAGCACAGGTGTTATTTTCTTCTTCTTCTTCAGGAGCTTGTCGAAGACGTAGCCATTGCCACAAGTAACCGCCATGCCGATCTGTCCTGGGCGCGTCGTTTCGCCGTCGCTAGTCCGAGATTCATTGGCCACAGGTCAGCCTCCACGGTTCTGAGCCAGGATTGTCTGGGGCGACCAGCCCTCCGTCTCCAATTGCCAGGAGGGTCCATAATGCAGGCCTGGAGAGCTCGGTGATGATCCTGCCAAGGGTCGGCGCGATGGAGATGTCCAAAGAATGACAGACGGCGGCTGCGAACAGTGTCGGATATAATACACTGACTGATAAAAAGACATCAGGGTTCAAGAAACTTGACTCAGCAGCCATCTGACAGCAGTTGAACCAAATGCCGATACGATGCCAAATAAACGATACCAAAATAATTAACGACACTCAATCACAGTGCACTAAGTGCTGCAAAATAAGTTATCAGCCAAATAATCAAATACAAAGCAAAATGTTGAACAAAACTAAATTGTTACTGCATTAATAGTATAGGGACTCACCATGCCAGCAAGCATTTCATACAAGAGCACGCCAAATGACCACCAGTCGACAGCCTTCGTATATGGACGATACATGACAATCTATGTCAGCAAATTACAACACAACACACAGATGATCACGTCAGTTCAAGCACGACACAAGCTGCCATCCGCATCTGTCAATCAACTTCAAAAATACAAAGCCACATTCTGCACAGCGGAGGCCTAATTTTGACAAGCTTAAAAAACATGCGATTTTCAAAAAATCATTTGAAAAACTTATGACAGCATACAAGCTGACTTAGGAAACCATCAAACATGCACGCGTTCATTAATTTGATTTTCCTTTCTATATAATTTCTACATAGTGTCGAAGTAAACACAGATTTCGTTTCCTGCAAATTTAGGCAGTAAAATCGATGCAAAGTGAGTTAATTTACCGGTGTTTACATTGGCATTGGTAGTAACAATTGGCAACAGTAAGAAGCAGCTGAGCGGCGCACAGCAGTGTGCTCAGCCAGGACCAATGACAATGCTCCACTCGTGTTTCTATTTATATATCCTTAGTCGTGATTGGCTGTGAACTAGGAATTCATAAGTCAGACTTTGAAAATCAACTTATGAAATTCTTAAGAAATGCTGATAAAATTTCAACTTGCTGAATTAGGAAGAACTTAGCTAGATCTTAAAAAATCCTAGGAAAATTCCTCGAAACCTATCAAAATTAGACCCAGGAATGGTAACAGCTCAAGTCATGTTCGTAAGTCTGCTGACCTCTGGTGCCATGTAGTCTGGTGTACCACAGAATGTTCGTGTAGTCTTGTCACCAAGCATGCCTTCTTTACACATGCCAAAGTCAGTGATCTTTACGTGTCCCTCGGAATCAAGCATAACGTTGTCCAACTTTAAGTCTCTATAATATAATTTAACACAGCCAAGTTACACATGATGGAAGTAATAAATTTCACCAATCAATTTGTTACATGACTGTAAAATATAATGCAATAAAATCACTACACATTAACCAATGCAAAGACACGAGCATGTTCTTGGATAAGAATATGTGGATAGCAGACAAAAAAGTGAGACAATGTGAATAACCGGTAAGTAGAGAGGTGCTACTAATACTAATATTTAGCATGTTAAAATTGTTATCACTATTAATTCTTTACACAAACATGATTAAGTTTACAGTACCAGTTAATTAGTTAGCATTAATGACAATAACAGTTTACTTTCTATAGTTCGTTTTTTTTAGTTCTTATCACTTAGAAAATCAGTTTTTTTTTCTAGTTTTCTAGTTTTTGTAATGCACTCCCGGTCCGGGCTCGAGTAGGGAGCGGCACTATAACTGCCATTTACTACTACTACTACTACTACTGAGCTAACTTTGGAGATTACTGAACAGTTCATCAGATATTGGCACACAGCATGTTCTTTTTAGTACTTTACTTTCATTATTTTTGGTTGGTTAACGTGCTAGTTAACTCATCAGACAGTTTTGAGGGCGTGATAAAAAATGACACTGGGTACGGTAATAAATGTTAGAAATTATGACATTCATTGTCTCAAGTGTGAACTATTCTGACCAAGAGCAAGACAATGATAAACTGCAGATATTTTCTCAATTTCTTCCAGTTGACTAGAATCAATCAAATTAATTAATGTTCTACGACTAAAGAATAATCACATGGTCTTGCTAACTTAATTACAAGAGTGGAATGTTGCCAGAAACACACACAAAATACAGTGACTGAGAAACACACCTGAAAATGACACCCTGGCTGTGAAGGAAGAAAAGGGCCAACGCAATTTCAGCAGAATAGAACCTACAAACAGAAAAATACCAAAATAAATTTCAACCACAAATTGCCGAGCAGAATTACATCTAAAACAAGTAATGCAAAACAATAATTAAAGTGCTTTGACACTCGAAAATTACGAACAACAGATTTACTGGATGAATAATTTTATTAAATACCTTAATGTAAATGACTTATAAGAATGACCACAAATCAATACAGGTTTGGAGTGAAGTACAGTGCATAGTAAAGTAGTAAAACTAACATAACGTACAAGATGCGAGTAGTAAGACTTACACTGCCACCGGTTCTTTGAATTTGCCTTCCTGCTGAATACGATACATCAGATCACCTCCATTCACATACTCCATCACGAAATACAGTCGATCCTGAACGAACATACGGCAACATTTAAAAGCCTTTTATTGAAACACATGCACAACATTTTAATGGCCGCTTTCCAAGTTTCGCTGGGTAAAAAGAGTTTTCACCGACGAGCTTCCAGTAATGCTAGAAAGTATTTTAACTTGCCCTTCCTGATGCCAAACCACTGCAAGCAAATGCAGTTGATAGCAGCCAAGAGTAACCACAATGACTGCAAAAGAGTAAAACGGATGAGATGGATATCTTCCAATACAAAACTCATACATCAATACCAACATGCACTAACCTAATACTTTAGTTTACAGTGCAACTTTATTAGAAAGTGGCAGTTGTACACAAAGGTATGCAGTAACATTCAAATTTCACATCTTTTACCAACTGTTACAAGACCCTGTCCCAGTGGCTTGAGTAGTAATGAGCACAGCACATGCAATGCAATACCTCGCCGATCATCTCAAACCAGCCTCCAAGGTTGAGTGTCTTGTTGTTCATCAGCCAGCCAGTTGAGTGTCTTGTTGTTCATCAGCCAGCCAACACCAGCCCATCATACCTCGCAGTCGACTCAACACCTACGGCCGTCGGGCTTTCGACTGCTGACCAGATGGTCTGGAAAAGTTGTTAGCTGAGGAGCTCAGAAATCCGGCACACTGTTTTAACATTTTTCGCCAATTTATTGAGACAATCCTGTTCAGCTGAGCCTCTACTAGTGTGACCAGCACATTAGAGGTTTTTTTAAATGGTATGCACTATATACGTTTTAGCTACATGACTGACTAATGTCTAAACAGCACTCCGTGAACTGACCATCGTCTGAAAGCAGGAATGGAGTGCAACAAGGAATGGTGGTTTGTTCCTCAGAGCCAGGACGCGCTTCTCCATCAGCACACAGTCAACGTCATCATCCTGGACGACGACTTCCTTCTTGAGAACTTTGATGGCATACATCTCATCAGTACCCTTACGCTCGGCCAACAGCACCTGCCAACCCATCCACATTACACACACCACCATTCATCCACGGACACTTTCAGACTCTATCAATCCATCAATCAAAAACAGCCACCTAAACAAATGACCAGTGGTCTACAAGCTTAGAAATAAAACTTGACTAAAAGTGCAAAGAATTGACTGCACAAAATGAGAAATGAAAGACAATTAAAATCAGTCTAAGAACGCTCGCTGGAACAGAAACGTCAGATAGCTGTCAAAGTGATAGTGGCACATAGCTGGTGCAGTATATGACAATGCTCATTGGCCAAATTTTAATAATGTCATAGTTCATCAATCAGTTACGGAACTGTAAAATTTTTGCTTATATATGTACCACGATTTCAGACCAAAAATAAGCATCACAACTATGCGCAACATCGCATACACACAGCTTTCTGTCATTAACTGTAAAAATAAAAAAGGTAACTTAAAAATAACTCAATCAAATCACACAATAATTTGCTACTTATTTACTGCAGGCCCTAATTTACCAAAAGCAGCTAAAATCAAATTCTGTCTTGAAGCTGTACACACAGATTATACATAAACAAAATTCATGGTTGTATTGCATGAATTACACATTCATGTACAGTGGAAAGAAAATACAAACTTTTCCGAAGCTGCCTTTTCCAAGAAGAGACAGAAAGTTGAAGTCCGAGAATCGAATGACATCTTGGTGGATGATGTCTGGCGTCTGAACAGACACGCGGTGCCCTTCTGCAAGAGAGAAAGTCTACATATCAAACACAAGCAGGCAAAAATAGGTTCAATATGTTCCGAAAACCTTGAGTGGTTCAACAATCAACGTAGCAACATTCAACACTCAACAGACTATAATTATCCATCAATCTTCTAGTAAGAAATGCGATATAAATAACATTATAACATCTGTCACTTTGTTGACTTCCAAAGTAATTGACAAATACGCGCAACACATTTATCATCACAATACTTCTGATGCTGCAACTGCATCTAGGTAAAAACTGGAATCATTAGAATAAACACAAAGCGCTTATTAATACTGCCATCTAGATATTGTGTGGCAAAAGTGACCCATCTAGCACTATTTCAATGTATTGTACATTTATAACAAATAAAATTAGGTGAAAATTTGGCACAAAGTAATCTCAAAGCGGTGAATGCATCTATGACTATTAGATGCCAACCTCACCCCAGTTGTGTTCCTACACTACCTGAGGTTACAATAACACCCAAAATTGTACACAAACTGTACAGCATAACTCTGAAATAAGCCAGTTGTGGAGGATCTATAAAGGCTCTGATAGAGTGTTCAAGCAATTGCCGTTTGACTGTACAAGTAAACATAAACATCGTGTTTATGTTTTCAATTGTCAATTTCAAACACAATCATGACGCCAGTTTTGCTACTGTTTCGAATTCACAAAGCAAAACGAGCAAACTACAGTAGACTTTTAGAGACCTTTGGTAGCTAAAATATTACTAATCTACCGAGAATTTAGTTACAGTAGTTTATACACCCAGCATACACCGATGCTACTCACCTCAATACCTCTCTTCAATGCCATGCTTGCGCTTTCATCAAAACACGGCACATTGTAGTATTCGCCTTCCTCCTGGCCCAACAGTCGGTACCAGCCTTCCTGCACGCCGGCCTTTGTGAGCTCGGAGATTCCAAATGACAGCGCACCCATGAAGTCATTGCGTGATGTGCGATCCCAATCCCAGACCTCAATCGACAGACGCTTGGCTTGGTCCTCGGCCGCCAATGGACTATCACACAAAACCAGCCAAAGTGATACACAAAAACTGGAATACAGTCTCGACAACACTTCATGGCTCATGAGGTTGAGGTTGAGCAAGGTTTTACGTCCCACTCGACACAGTTTAGGTCATTTCGGAGACAATGTTTTTAGAGGTCAGATGACCCAACCAACAGTGTCAAAGCACTGAAGGAGGGTGGTTAGTTATCCAGATAGCTCTCAATCTCACCAGGCTCATCTCACCATGTTACAATAATACAACATGCATGCACATACAAG
>Ga0209052_1000889_pt1 | contig 10394 bp, 6 predicted proteins | sample WorMetHEROISLAND_2_FD_187409 | JGI IMG/M metagenome (GOLD analysis project Ga0209052, IMG submission 187409) | Marine gutless worms symbiont microbial communities from Max Planck institute for Marine Microbiology, Germany - Olavius sp. 4 HERON... | ecosystem: Host-associated > Annelida >...
CAGGGCTGCCACTTGGTCCCTTAAATCCCCTAAAGTCCCTTTTTTAAACACTTGGTCCCTAATGTCCCTAAATCTCAAAAAGTGGTCCCTAAAGTCCCTATTTCTGTGTAATTGGCTATTTTTCAACTTATCCTGACTAAATTTTGCATTTATATTCTAACTAAAAATGTACTAGGGCTTCTTGTGATCTACTTACTTACTTACATTTGAAAACAGTCTTCAACGCAACTGTGTTGATAATATAACACTGAACAGTTTAGAATTGAGAACTGAACTATTGCATGCGTTTGATTAGTATATTCACATTCTTGACGTCTAGTATGGTCATGTACAGGAGCAGTAGTGACCATAATGTGGTTTGTCGTGACATTTGGTTTCGTATTAAGCGTAATTTAGGTCCCTTTTTGGAACTTTTAGGTCCCTTTTGACAAGTTCTGAGGTCCCTAAGTTCCTAATTTTTGTTAATATATTAGTGGCAGCCCTGATATTGCTTACATGATCCTTTCATCTGTTTGATTGATTGACTGTTTCTCTGGTTGTTATTTGCTGTTGTGTGAAAACGTTGCAGGCGTTACAGCGGGCGAGCCACATCATTAGTGAGATCCGAGAGACACATCTGTGGTGATGAAATGTCCCCCGTGACTCAGTAGGCCGCAGACTTTAGATATTGATGACGGTTCTGAGTCAGCTCAGCCTGAATGACTGGCAGTTGATATGATGGACTGTCGTAATCCGTCTCAAGCTGTTGCAGCTGTTAGATGTATTTTGAATTCTTTGTGGTCGTGAAAACTAATGGCATTATGGCAGGGGGGAGCCAAGGGGCAACTGTCCCTGTCGCAGAATTTTCTTCTTCTTGGAAGATTTTCTTCCATAAAAAATACAACATTCGGAACTGGAAATCCCCAAAATGTTGTGCAATTTAGGAGCAAAAGTTGAAATTTAGAGCGCCCATTCATCTTGGTTGGAAATTTGCGGCTGTCTTTCGAAAAATTGCACTTTTTGCCCCCAAAAAGGAAAGTTCCAAACCCACGGGGCTGCTGGTGATAATCAGCTGTCAACGAACGTCAGTCTCCTTTGCGCCTTTGAATCAGATTCCCCATTTATTCCTCTCCTGCCATCTTTCCTCTTTCCCTCCTTATCTTTTTTTCTCCCTCTGTTTCTTTTTTGGAGCTTTCTCCTCGATGCAGCTAGTGCTGTCCGCTCCTCCAGTGGGGTCTGGGACAAAGCCCTGGCCGTTGTCAATGTTTGGACATTCTGGGCCTGGAAATCGCATTTCCTAGTAAGCTTCAGAGAAAGTTGATACAGTTTTGGTTCTAAATTATACCAACTCCCTCAATGGCTGAAAAACCTTTCCTTACTTTTATGATGGAGCTATTTCTTTAAGGTTTATAGGGTGTGAGTACTTCTGGCTGTCAAAACACGTGACGTTGTATGTAAATGTTGCTCTGTTGCTGTGGTTTATGCAGTGTGTCACTGACTTCTCATTTCACACGCTTCTACTAAACTGATACGTATTTTCACTTAATAAGTGCACAAATTGCACTTAACAAAGCCCAACACTAATTCTGAGCCTTACTCTAACCCTGATTTAAACCGTTATCGTAACCCTAATCTATGTTGCTGTCGAATGTCAATTTTCACTGGTTATCTAAAACAAGTTTCCGCCATGTGTATAGTCATAGAATTATTAACGTTTCCGGTTTATTGCGAGCCTGGAGCTCTCGTTTCTGGCTGCAGCTAATGAGTTTATGCTGTATTAAGTATTTGTTTGTCGTCACGTTGTCCCGGTCGGTATCTAGCACTTGTGCAAATGTGTTTGCATGTCGTATTGTAATACATGTATGTACACTTGTTCACTGAAGGGTCTGCATGCTTTGCTGCTGTTGCAACTTTGCATTGTTACGATCCCGTTCTGATACAATGAAATATCGTTAGATTATAAAACAGTTTTATTGGTGCCATCTATTGATGAGCGAGGTCGTTGTTTCAATAGAATATGTGTGCTGTCTCCATTGCAGGTTGTTACCATGTAGCTTGTTCAGTGCGGTCCTGTAGTTTTTTCTCAAGGCTTAGGTCTCTATATGGGATGATTAGAAAGCTTGTGTAAGTAGACAAATATAAGAAATGTTATCCCTTGCTAACAATCAGTTCAAAAAGATGATGTGTCCTTAGCACATCGCTGGCAACGTTGATCCGTATTAGCTAGTTAGTAGTGATTATTCTTACCACCTCTAGTGTACTTCCTCGACATAAACTTAAGCAAGTGTACAGTATGCTATTCTGTCTTGCCGTTGTTAAGGCACTCTCGTTCAGTACACAGGGCTTTCTACAAAGCTAGATAATTTATGCGGTAAGTTAATTTGTCTGGTCGCTTCTGGTCCAGCTAGGGGAAATCTGAATTTACATATTTCGGTCAGCAGCTGATAATTTACAAATAATGTTTGTGTCATTTTGCCGCCTTAATACAACAGTATTTAGTTGTGTTTTGAAGCAGGCATTGACTGGTATGTGCCTGTCATTAGAACTATCAGCAGTTTCTCGTGGACTTAGATGCTTTCGATATGTCGTGTACTGGATGTGTCGATGTGCTGCCAGTGTGTGCTGCGTATTGTAGTTGAACAGGGTCCTCTGTTAGATGCTAGAAAGTATTGCAGCTGCTGATAATAATTGCATCTGTGTTGAGTGCTAAAAATATTTACAGTAGGTGTTTGTATTGTTGTGGGTATTGGCCGAATTATGCTTTTATTGCAGCTGGTGTTGTTTTCTGTTGCCGTGGGCTTCGTGAAATTTAGGCATATTTGTCTGCACACTGCGGTTCAATAAACTCTGCTGTGCAATGGTTAGCCATCAGTTTCGGACTTTGCTACAGACATTTCTTGTTAATCGTGGTGTCACCATTATGTGTATGCTATTTCGTCTAATAAAACATTCACTTGTTTGCATGCATCATTTGGTGACTTGACAGCATGTGAAGATGATAGATTGATAGATTAGGAATCGTATTGATTATCATAGTTCTCGGCCGGCGTTCTCAAAATTTCCAATCAGATCTTAGGAAGATATCTTATCTTATGAAAAACGTAAGAAAGCAGGCACTTTCTCGAATTATCTTGGGGAAAATCTTAGGATATTCCTAGAAAAGTTTGGAGAATGTGCTCCCTGTTGTACATTGCTGGTTTCGACGTGTCAGTGCTGTATATGGATACTAGTTGGGTAGTTGCTGATGCTTCACGAATGCCAGTTATTGAATCAAGGATCTGACGAAACAAAGAAAGAAAAAAAAGTTTAAGAACGGCATTTATGTCTGACCAATAAACCAGGCTTAGGAAAACATTTTTAGAGCTATCTAAATTGTAAAGTATTGTAAAATATGAGAAATTTGTTACAAGTATGGCAATGCAGAATTGTTCGTTGAGTGTTATTTAGATAGAATTATCATTACAAGACATTTTCTAGGTGAATTATTAGTGCATGTTGATGTTAGAACGTTGCATGTAGCAGCACGGACATTGAAAAGCGTAATTATCTCCTTTTGAAGATTCTCTTAACTTCGCTTACTTGCACATGAACGTCGCTAACTTGCAATCGCACTAGCGTAGGAACATTGTTAGAAGATGGACGTCGGAAACCTAAACTCAGTTTGTGTTGGCATTGGCTATAACATCTAATGCATATGCCATGATTGCCACTGAATTCGGCGAATTATTAGGATGTCAATTTTTACTCAATTTTCTGTAAGATAGTCAGTGTAGGCCTACATTTTCACTGTCTGTTGCGCTCAAATTCAAGTTTTTCAGATGTGGTGTGGTGTTACTTACTTCTAGCTCCATGCATCAACCCGGAAGCAGTATGGATGCATAATGAGTTTTGCTGTTTACTGACGGTGTTTATATGTTGTTGTTGACGCTGTGTTTTTGAGTAGTTATAGTTAATTTACAGTTTAGTGAATTCTGCATTTAGGAGAGATTGTAGTACTATAATGGACGAATCGTATGACGTGATCGTTCTCGGAACCGGCTTAAAAGTAAGCCAATCTGGATGACTGAATTGGTCACGCCTCTTAGAATCTCCAAATTGAATTCCAAACGTTTTATATCCTATTTGACACCGAACTTAACATCAGCTGTCAAGTATTTATAATTTCTGACATTCGGATTTGTGCATTTTAACGTATTTACTGCTACTCATACCACTATAGTGTTACTTTTTGTGTTTTATGAGAATCATTTTTCAAAGTTAGGCCAGGTCCGCTAACAGTGATCTTTGGAAATTGTAGGTGCTGGACGTTTGGTTACTGCCTGGTGTAAATTCTGCAATATGTGTTGTTTTGCTATCACCTTTGGCTGTTATGATTGGTGTGCCGATGTGTGTCAGGAATGTATTCTGAGTGGCATGATGTCCGTCAGTGGCAAGAAAGTATTACACATGGATCGTAATAAGTATTACGGCGGTGAAAGTGCATCGCTCACACCACTTGAAGAGGTCTCTACTGTATTTATAACTTTAACATACCGGTCGTCACAGCAACATCTTTTGTGTATTAGACTAGACAAATTTGGTGAAATGTTAGATGCATTTTGGAGTGAATGTTATCAGTCTCACTTTTAAATATAATTAGGGTCAGTGTCACTAACAACATTATTGGAAGCATATTTAAAAAAATGTGTTATTGATTAGTTATGGCCATTAGCAATTCATCAGCAGCTTAGATACCATCCTGTCTACTTAATTCACTTTATAGCCGATGGTCCTGTATTGAGATTGTTTTGTTCTTTGAATCGCCTGATGGTAATGATTATTCACGTCCATGGTACTTATGAATGATGATTGTGATGTTGATTCTAGTTATGATTAAATACACATATAGCTTGTTTGTTTATGAAATTACTGTATGAGAATAAAAATTAGCATGGTAAGAGGCTGTCGTATGTTGCCATCGGTGTACAAAATACCTACATTTTATGTCATATAATTATTTTCTTCGGAGTTATTTTGAATTTAAAGATACAAATTGATGGTTATACTGGCTGTCGTGTTATGATTACAGCTGTACACTCATTTCAACATCAAGCGGGAGCTGCCGAAAGAATATGGAAGAGGAAGAGATTGGAACGTGGACTTGATTCCCAAGTTTCTTATGGCCAACGGTTTGTTGTGATGTTTTTATATGCTGGTAGTGATTGCTGCATAGGTCTGGTGCTATATTTATAAGTTAGTTTATTATTAGGTTAACTAGTGTATATGGCACAGCATATTGTCTAGTAATTAATTAGATCTCAGCAAAGTTGTGGAAATCCCCAGATTTATTCTCGGAATTGCTTCTCTTTTCTGTAATCATGTGTTTGTGATTACGTTTTGCACATAACATTGTTGTTATGTCTATATATTTGAAAATTTCCTGACAAAACATTTTGCCAGACACTTTAGGCAAACATTTTTCGTAGTTTTTGCTCTGGGCTGTTCAGTTCACTGTGTAGGTGTAGAATGATTGTTTTAAAGAACTGCACTTTCAGTATCCATGTCTAAATGGATGTGATATTACTCGGATGGAGAGTGACTAATTGCATTATTTGCACTTATTCACTTTGATACTGCAACTTTTAAATATAATGATTTTTTGCAGGAAAGGTTTCCAGCAAAAGTCTCATTTTACACACTTCATGTCCCCATCAAATTTTTGTATAATTGGCTCACTTCTCCGTTTACTCTTTGTGCAGTTATTCCACTTTCGGTCGATTCCCAAAAGTAAACTTAAAGGAATTGTTACTTCTACAGATCAGTTGCTTAACCAGCAGCATTCAAGCATTGTAGGTATGATTATTTCTGTGACTAAATGAATAAACATGACTTGTATAGCAGTACTGATATGCTCAGTTTCTGAAATGAGGGGTAAATCTCGGGTTGGTTAACCTTAGACCGGAGGGTTACCCCAAGGGTAAATCTGGGGGTAAGTTTTGGTGTTTTTGAAACTCCGGTTACCCTCGGTTTACGAACCCTAGAGCAACTTGGCAAACTTTATAAACAGGGATCTGATTGGTCAATAACAACCACGAGACTTTGCGAGAAGCCAAGTTTATTTATCGTTTGATTGTTTTTTGTGCTGCCACTTAGCGAATGACTCTGATACAAAGCGCTATTTACAGCGTTACAAGCAACAATTTACTAACCATAAAATGTTTTTGCAGATATATAGCAACCTCAATATGATGTTAAACAAAAATGATTATATTAAACAAATATGTGTGAAAATGTATACTAAATATTGTTTTTAAAATGATGATATTTAACAAAATACTTATTATCAACTTAATCAGAACACTGGCTGTAGATTGAAATGTGTTGTTAATATGAATAGACAGGCAAAGAGATTAACGAATCGTTGTCGTCATCGTTGAAGTGAGCAGCCATTTTACTTGCTCCGAGTTTACCCCTGGGTTACCCCGCCGATGATGCCAGGTTAACTTTTGGAGAGTAATTCCGAGTTTACCTCGGGTAGAGGTTTCTAAAAGCTGTTTTTTCTTAACCCAGGGGTAACTCGAGATTTGCAGGTTACTCCTGGTTTCACAAACCAGGTAATATTTATTCTAGTGAGCTGATACGTGTGATGCAGGACGCCTAGTGCAGCTGCTGATTCACACCGGAGTCACTCGATACCTTGAGTTCAAGTCGGTTGAAGGCAGCTTTGTCTACAAGGCTGGGGGAAAGATTCACAAAGTTCCTGCAGATGAGAAAGAGGCCCTTGGATCAGGTTAATGCTTTACATAATTATGTGTGGAAGTTGTTTACAATGTTTGTACGGAATTTGCGGAATGTTGGCCCATGGAAATGGAACGATCTGCCAGACAACGTGACTTCTGCTGAACCTTCTGTCAGCGACTTAAATCTCACCTGTTTACCATATCCTTTTTTCTAATTATTCCCTGGACTTCACTTTGTGTAACCTCTCTCTAGTGGACCTAGCAGTGTAGTTTGTATTACTTAGGCCACTTTAAAAATCCCGGATTGATTGATTGAAAGCTGGCAGTTATTTGAGAAAATCACTTCTATTGCTATAGGTGTGTGAATTTCATGCTGTTGTCTTTCTAAGCCTGTCAATAGTTGGCTTTGTATTTTCTGGCATATATATGGGATAGCGTCATTTTTATCTTTAATTTGTTTCTTCGGTTTTCTGACACTGTTGATTTTGGAGTCAGGAAGACCATATGACTTGTTGAACATGTAGTTTAATTGAATACCGTCTGTCTGTCTGGGGTTAAGGTGGGGCGCATTCACCTGTGTTGGGTGGCAGATAACACTGTGATCTCATATGGCAGGTGATGCTCTGGGTTTCCCATTGAAGAGCTATACCATTTAACTATTAACCAGTATTTATTTTTGTTTTTGTCACAACATGCCCACCGTGCAGTGCCTATGTTGGGAGGGGGCAGATGCGCCAAAGACATTCTCGTAGTCCTGGAACACATCTGTGATGTCAGTCAACTTCACCATAATAACACTGGCGTTCTGCTGCCTGTTTTAATGCAAAATAGAACTAAATGTTCAGTTTTAATGGGCTCTATATACATGAGTCAGATTCGTGACTGAAGTATTTAACCTGAAACTAGTATCGCCCCATAATGCTTGCTTATCATCATCATCATCAATGTAGTGCACCACACTTGAAGATCATCATGATGCAGTTTGTGTGAATCTAAAAATATTCGGTTTATCACCATTCCCAAAATGCGTCATAATAATGTGTCAGAGTAAACATAAATACATATTCTATGCTATGTAAATTTGCGTACGTTTGAGACTGTTTGGCAATATTATTGTTAAGTTTTTTTTAAAGTTTTTTAACTGTCCGGTAATAATGTATTTTCACCCAAAAACTTTGATAAAAATAACGACAACAACAACCAAACGAACTCATCACATAGCATAGAATAAGTTTACTTACTTAGTGTTTACTTAGACACATTGTTATGATGCATCTCGGGAATGGTGATATGGAGAATACTGAAAACCGAGAATTAAAACCAGACGGTAACAAAAACACTTGTTTGGAAAGTCACATGCTATCTGTGTAGCCCGAAGCAGAAATGTCGCAGGGCAGACAGAACGGGAAAGTTTTTACCACAACAATTCTGTGTCGCTGTCAATGCAGGGTTGATGGGTTTGTTTGAGAAACGTCGTTTCCGGTCGCTTCTGATCTACATCGAGGAGTTTGACGCCAAGGAGGAAAGGACGTGGAAGGGTTTCAACGCCAAGACTCAGACAATGCAGGAACTGTTTGACAAGTTTGGTCTGGATGCTAACACTGCTGACGTTACTGGCCACGCCTTGGCTTTGTACCTCAATGATGAGTATGTACGACTAGTACTTATATCTGTATGCCGGCGTTCTGACTGTCGATTTGTTGATGGCTTAAGATTTGAGGATGGTAAACGATCATGTACAGTGACTCTTCAGTGTTCTGATCTTTTTGTTTAGGCATTCAGCCAGTAAAATGTTTTTTTTCTGCTGATTCGGTGTTGAAAGATCAGCTATATGTGTATGTGTATTGTTGATTGAATTAATGGATTTGTTGAATTAATTCCCAACAACGGTTGTCTGTGCTTAGTGTGTTGGTAGTGTTATCGATGGTGCTGGGTAATATTAATAGTGACAGTAGTAGCAGTAATAGACTAGTTGTGGTTGTAGCAGTATTACTAGAATGATTCAAGATGTCGTATCTCTGTAGCAGTATGCATAACTAGTCATGTCACACAGGGGATTTGTGGGCTGTACAGCAGCGCAGGTCAGGGAAAACTGGAAAAAGTCAGGAAATATGAGTGGTCAGGGAAGAGTCAGGGGGAAATATTTTTTTTTGGAAAAGTCAGGGAAAATGAAAAATTGGTGCCACCAGATGTCAGCTTTTCAGGCTAAAATGCATCAAATTTGATTTCCGCTGCCGCTCCACCCCAGACCCTGCTGGGGGAGCTTACAGCACTCCCCCATATGCCCTTGCTGCACTTAATATTGCTCCATAAATGACATGTTTCATTGTTATTATAACCTTAGGATATAGTGTACCATTTCTAGCATTGTTCACTGGGGTTATTGTTTTGATAAAGTCAGGGAAATTGTCATTCGATGACTTGAGAAGTCGGGGAATTTAACTACAGAAGACCTGTAGGAACCCTGTAAGGAATAATGATTGCAAGTGAAATTTAAAAAATAGAATTCATTTTGCTGCTCTTGGTTGTGTATAGTGAAGAGGATTTAGCCTCTGTGGTGTATCTGCTCATTCTGCTGTGGTAATTTCTGTAGATTTCTTTGTGTTAGTGAGGAGCTAAAGCTGTATTGTTGTGAATCATTGGTTTGCATGTCTGTCTGGGTTCGTGAGCGCAGTTACTTGAGGAAGCCGGCAGAAGAGACAATAATGCGTTGTAAGCTGTACAGTGAATCGCTCGCAAGATACGGCAAATCGCCCTATCTCTATCCACTCTATGGACTCGGTGAACTGCCTCAGGGCTTTGCCAGGTTGGCCGATGTTGCTCAACATTTTCCACAGATTGTTCTCTATCGTTGTGTATTCTTCATTTTAGATCTAGGTTTGAAGTCTGAGGTTATATTGTAGCTGGTGATAGATAAAGATAAATTATATGGTGCAACCTTGATGTAATTTAATTCATTAGTTACCTTTCAGCTGATGGGTATATTCAAAGATGCAGTAAAGATGTTTCATTGATTCATTCGTATTCGTTCATTTATTTATTCATGATGTAAGTAGTTGTTTTTTAATGTCGTTATACCATGAAATTGCCTCTTGTGTGCTGATGTGCTGTTAAGAAACTACTCTTCACTCATGATGTCAAGTGTGGCATGTTCTCATATCTATGTCTTGTGCTTGCACACAGGTTGAGTGCAATCTATGGTGGAACGTACATGCTTGACAAGCCAGTGGAGGAGATAGTAATGGAGGAAGGTCGTGTGGTTGGAGTCAAGTCTGGCGGTGAGACAGCTCGCTGCAGCATGGTCATCTGTGACCCGTCGTATGCTCCTGAGCGATGCAAAAAAGTAGGACAGGTCGGTCGTGGCAGTTTGTGTGTGTACAATATTGTGTGAGATTTGTGGGTTGAACCACAATCGTTTTGTGCTTTCGGTTTGCCGACGGGAAAGCCATCCGACATGTGAAACGTTTTCTATTGGCTTCGGCCTAGCCATCACCAGGGATGTTAACGAGGCCAGTTAGGCACGAGGCCGAGGCCAGATGCTACGAGGCCGAGGCCAAAGAAAAATTTCAAGGCCGAGGCCACAATGTACGAGGCCGAGGCCGGACACGTTAGAGTACATCAAGACTAAAAATTACAGGGTGGCCAGAAAGTAGGAGAAAAAAATTAGGAGATTAGTAGTTTTAAGTAAGTAACCAA
>Ga0209052_1000890_pt1 | contig 10393 bp, 8 predicted proteins | sample WorMetHEROISLAND_2_FD_187409 | JGI IMG/M metagenome (GOLD analysis project Ga0209052, IMG submission 187409) | Marine gutless worms symbiont microbial communities from Max Planck institute for Marine Microbiology, Germany - Olavius sp. 4 HERON... | ecosystem: Host-associated > Annelida >...
ATGCCCCCGTTTGAGGGGACTCTCTTCACCCACTGGCACCAAATTACCTCATAGGAAACTAGATACTCCAGACTACCATATGGTGAAGACCCGGAGTCTCTATCTCACCTGGGCTTGGTATACCACCTCGTCGTGACAGACAGACGGACGGACAGACAGAATTCCCATAGCTAATACGCGCCTCAGCAGTACCTGCCGGTACTAGCTGTGGCGCGTAAAAATGCTTTACTTGCCAAACTGCTTCAAATTACGTTCTGTTTGTTTGCGTGTGTTTACTGTGTTAATGTTGATTGTTCATCTGTGCAGTGCGATGAGCTTCAATGATTCGCGTGTGGGGACCATGTTTCATCAGGCCAATACTAAACGCCCGGAGGAAATCACACTGCCTGAGGAGGTCGCCTCTTCACGAAAGCTCTCTCTCTTGGAACCAAATGAAGACTTTGGTTTGTCTCTTTAATGTTTTCAAACTCGAACATTGCACATTTTGTCGAAGAATTCACAAGTGCACATCATCGAGATGACAAAGCAAATGACGGTGTGTGGTAGACGATTATATAAAATCAAACAGTCACCTAGTAACTCTGCTATGTAGAACAGAACAATTGGCATAATATGAAATGTAGAAGTTGCCATATGCAGTAGTATTTTAATGGGAAGTGCAAGCGGTCTAATGATGGAATGTTGGACTCATACCTGTTGAATTTCAGAACTATGTCATTTGCGAGCAACCGTCAACAGCTTGTTAACCATTTCTGTATTTAGGCAAATTCAGCGTCTTGTTTTTTGCAGATGTCTAATAATTAAGTAGTATTTTACGAGCTGTTGGGAGAAGACCTAATGTAAACTGCAGGTCCAGTTGTTTACCATCAAAGCCAATTATATATATTTTGCTTATCATTTTGGAGGTGTGCTGCTTATGAATATTGTTAACGTGTCCAGTATAAGGTAGTTTTGCTTTGACCATTTGAATGCCCTTTATCTGCACGTTCGTTGTTTATTTCTCTTCTGTATGCTGTTTTTGTCGCCAACTCAAAACATTTTTCACAATGTAGCTTTTAGGCCATCTTATTTCCCAGACCACCCTTATACCTCAGATTTGGGTGGTTTCCCATCTACATGCTGTGCCATGCAAATTTACTTAAGTTAGTTAAGATGTTTGTTGTTTTACGGAATTGTTGTCAGTATTGTTACGATGACCAGTACAGGGTGAGATAAGACAGGAGGGAGCTGAGGGATGTTAAGTTCTTGGGACCAAATGTTAAGGTCTTGTTGTTGTTGGCCTTGTTCTCGGGCTCGTGACGTTGTTCTCAGTTTTGCGCACATTGGCCATCGTGGTCTTGAGGCCAGGTTTTAAGGTCTCATTTGCGGTCTCGCTGTTGTCGGCCTCATTACACAACGTGCTCGTTCTCATGTCTTGGCCTCATGGCCTCAACAATGCACTAGGTAGTAACTCACTAACATTCTTTACATTTGCAGTGTTACGTGCAACTCTTGACTTCGGTCTTGAGGCCTTGTTATTTGATGATGATGCGAGTTGACTGATGCTGAATATCAGCAGTAGAGGCTTATACGTAATTTTGCATTTGGCTAACGAAAAAGTATAACTTGGTTTCAAAATGAAAATCAGTTTGTGTCGACTGCTATGCTGATCATTAAACGTTAGACTCTTTCACTGGTCTCATCCTCGTTCTCATAGTTGTTGGTCTTATTCTTGGCTTCGTACTACTGGCCTCATGCTCGCCATATCGTGGCCTCATTAACATCCCTGAGATCAAATAGATGAGTTATTAGTTATGATGTTGATGGAGTTGCATGTGTGTCACTCAGTGGATAATGACTCGGAGTGTGATCTTGGACCTCCAATAGACCTAGACAGCCTGCGGCGAGCAGTCAGCTCACTGCCGACCATTCACGAGATCAATTCTCGGCTAGAAGCCTGCCTCGGCATCATGCGGACCAACATAACTCCATCGCTGGAGTCCGACATTCGTTCTCCGAAGTCGGTCGGCTCGCATGGACTGAGCCAGGTTGACAGCGGCTTCGGCAGTCCGCCGTACTTCATTGCCGACGATGATGATGATGATGATGAGGATGGTGGAATGGAAGACGATGACGACAACATGAGTGGTATTGAACCATTTGAAACGTCGCACCACGAATTGGATGTCGATAACGATTACGAATCATCCGGTCATTCACTCACAGTAGCTGGTAAGAGCCGTATTGGCGGGCTTACGTGCATGAGCATGTCGCTGTTCTCACTTCGTCGCCGTGTTGGCACTTTCTATGTTGTTTCTGTCGTCAATGGATGAATGTTTTTGGATGCGGTTCGCTGTTGTGCTTTATCAGTGCTGATGCTGTACTCACTCTGTTGCTTCGTCTGGATTTTTTGTGTTATTTCTGCCGGTGACTGTCTTTGAAAGGCATGTAGGAAGTGACGGAAATGAACTGAACTGAAATCTTAGTTTAGTTCAGTTGTGTCTGCAGTAGTCTACTCAGCGAACAAACTGAACTGAAATATGCCCGAACAGTTCAGTTCAGTTTGTGGCTCAATGGTTTAGTGGTTAGCACACTTGGAATTCGAGCTTGGTGACCCTGGTTCGATTCCCGGGTCGTGCCACTATTCCACTGGGTAACAACCTTGGGCAAGTTGTTCACACACGTTGCCTCCCCAGTTTCTCAGCTCCAAGAAACTGGGGTACAAAAAGGGAGTTTTCGGTGTCTAAGTGGTTATGGTGATTAAGTGCGCTAGATTAAGCTAAGCTCTAAGCGAAGTTTTAGAGTGCACTATAATATACCTGGTACTAACTTTACTTTTACTTTTCACTTTTTTTTCATTTCCATTGCATTGCATGGACTGTACTAAGCGGACAAACTCAGCGTTCTGTTGTACAACGTGTCTCAAAATTAAGGATAGCCCTCACTTCAAACACAAATAATTAAGTTTGTAGTTCAAGGATTTCAACGAAATATCAAAAACTGCACAAACTTTACTGCATGATTTACCTATTAGACCGACCGCGCTTTACCATGTGTGCTCGGTGTGACGTCACTATGACGTCAGAGTTCATTGGAGCACCTGCCTAAGAGCTTGCGTCGAGGCCAGAGGTTGTGTGCTCGGTGTGACGTCACTATGACGTCAGAGTTCATTGGAGCACCTGCCTAAGAGCTTGCGTCGAGGCCAGAGGTTGCCTGCTTGACTGTGTTGTTCGCAATGATCATCTCCATATATGTTTAAAATATTGTTAAAAAAATCTGTCAGGTATTAGCGATTTTGGACTAATTTATCTGTAGGGTTATTGCTGATTTTGGGACATGGTGTGCTTAATGTGGTTCGTCTTTTTGTATTTTTTGTCATAAGCTTTGTCAACATCAATGCTGCACTGACTGCACAGCTTCATTGCCATTTTCTATGCTCTTTCTGCCGATAAATGTATTCTGTTGTCACGTCTCTTTTCTGCATGCTTTACCAGAGATTTTTGTTCACCACTGATCACTTTTTTCCACTGCTTCATCGGCATTTTCTGTATTATTTCTGTCATTCGTTGGCTCTGCTGCATGCTACGCTGGAGTTATTTATGGGTGACCACTTTTCTGGAAAATCGGAAATGTCACAAAATTTGGCAGCTGTCAATTGACCAAAAGTCTGGTGGAGATTGTCGGGAAAAAGTCTTCCGATGGAAGACACGTTTATTGTTAACTTCAGATTTGGGCAACACAAATGTTGACTGCCGTAGTAGTATGATGACGTTGTCTTGTTTGTACATTGCATGGCGTCATTCTGTCACTATTTCCAAGTCTGCATTTCTTTCCTGTACTGTCAACATGCGTGACGTGGATGGTAACCACTACATGGGCTGTGAAGAGTTGGTAAATTTTACACTTGCAGTGCCTGTAGAGTGGTCACCCTGTGTTTATTAAACTGTGCCGTATACACTGCTCGGTGATTGGTAACATTTGTTATTGCACTGCGTGGTTTGATTTTTTTTGCTGCACCATTTATGATAATTATTGTATGTTGAAATTTGCACGGAGTTTATTTTGCTTTGCAGTTTGCATGCTGCTTAAACTAACAGTTGCTTCACGTTTGAACTGCATGAAAGTTTCTGCCATTTCCAAGCATTTCTGTGCCGGCTTAGTGATGATGTGTATTGCACATATTTCTGTCTATCTTAGTGTATATTAACATAAATGTCTTAAACTGTTTCTTAGTGTAATATATTGCAAGCATTACTGTGTTTAGTTTGTTGTCACTCAGCAAGCAGTTCCAGTAGTAATAGTAATAGTAGTAGCCATGACAATGTTTATGGTGCTGTCATCGTGGCAGTGCACTGCTACTGCGAGAGTTCACTCGGTTTATCTGATGAATGTAGCACGCAGCGCCAAGTGGCCGCCGACCTTTGGACCAAGCTGATCAGCCTGAGCCAATAGATCCGCCTATAGGCAGCTATAGTGACTACATTCACCATCGCCATTTATTACTACTCTGCCCGAAAGCTGACACTTAGTTTACCATCCCACGGAGGGTAGAAGGCTGAGTCAACCTAGCTGGTTTACCTGCCCCTGGACAGTCACCTATCCAAGTACTAACCTGGCCCGGCGTAGAGCAACTTCGTTGAATCGATGCAACTCGTTACTGCTACGCCAGGCCACCAGCAACATATACACAACTGTCAAATGTCATCAAAACCACCAATATCCATTTGTTGTGCTGACATCAAGCGGTGAACTGAAATCATTTGGAAGAAGGTAGCAGCTGTTGCAGAAACGTCAGTTTAACAGCCACGACGTAAACAGGCACACCGCAATGCACTAGCCCCTTATCTGTGGTCTTGCAGTGTAAGCTGGTGTCTGACTGAGGGCTAAGGAAACGGAGATCAGCACGGCCCTATGGGCCTTCTGGCTTGTGACGGGTTTTACGTTTTTTATATAGTAATGCATTTAATGAATCGAAATAATGCACGGTAATATATCCATTGGTTTGTCAGCAGGAATGCGCTCACAATATTGCCATTTGTCTGTGCAAAGGTTTTATTTCTTATTAGGTGGTATCTAGTATTGCTGCACAAGCGATTACGATTATTGCTACACTTTTCTCCGTAGCGTGGTCTGTCTGTCTGTCGTCTGTCACATTTGTGCACCCTGCTTAGACCGTTTGACGGATTTAGATGCCATTTGGCAGGTACGGTCCAATGACACATTGTGTTAGATGGGGGAACCCCCCCCCCAGCTGAAACGTGCAATTGCAAATTGCTGCTGCCACCTAGCGAATAAAAACGAGGAGCCATTCCGTCTTCAGCATAATTACTTTGGTTGTTGTTTGTGCTTGTGAAGCGAGTATGTGTGATGAGTTGACTGATGTATGTTCTTGTATGTGCGTGTAGGAGACGGGTTGTCACTAACTACAGCTCTGCTGGGTGCTAATGTTGGTGCAAATGGACCTCCAGGTATGACGGCTTTGCTGCTGAAGCATCTGCTCATGCTCTATACAGGATGTGTCCTCAAAACAGTTCACAGATAGATAACGTTTTTCTCGAGTTTGCTGGGACACTTTTGTGGTGTTTTTTTTGTCCTCAAAGCACACCCGGTTATGATTCTGGGGCATTTCAGCTATTATGTATCAATCAAACTCCATCAGGGGGTCTTGGTTGTTGCCAAGTCCGAGAATTATTTTCTGTGACATCCTGTGTAATTTGCTGCATTCTCTGTTCTGCCTTGAACAATATGGTTTATTATTAGTTTTTGAGTGGGATATTTAGCGTCTCCTCCTATATCATGCTCAGTTTGTTGGTTGTCGATACAGTTTCTGGTTATTGTCATTTGCGTTGTTTTTGTGGTTCCCGCATATACCGGAACATTTTTGCAGCACTTTACAAATTTATGAAAAATCTCAGTTAAATCAGCTGCCTATTTTATGATATGACTACTAAACTGCATTTTTGCACTAATTTTGCACTAATGTATTGCATATTATCGATTTTAATAGTTTTTGTAGTTAAGTTAACTAATGGCTAAAGCTTTCGTGACTTTGTATTTAGTCATTATATTTAGCATTATATTTTGCACTAATGTATTACATGTTGTTCTTATTAAGGCATATTATTATTTTAGTTACGTTTTGTTCTACTAATATTAGATGCAGTGCTCTAGTTAAGGCATAGCTAACTGTTTGTGTTTCTGATTTGATTCTAACGGTCTGTCTAATTCTCGGCAGTTTGCCATTGTTCAGTCAGTGACGAGCCAAGTGTTGGGATTGTGGACTCAAACTTCGGAGGTGTTCGCGAGTGTCAATTGTTTGGTAAGCAATTGATAGTTCAGTTCTGGAAATGATGCTTTGAGGCTTTCTGGCAGGGTTGAAAAGGACCTGGTTTTCTACAGGAAAAAGCCCAACCTGGTGGGTTTTATTGGTTTTTTATTGGGGGGGGGATCTAGGTTTTTTCTAAAAACGCTGTAAGTTGAAGGCTTTTGGGATTTCCATGACTTTTCAGTTATTAGAATGAACTCTGCTAGATAATGTGCACAAGTAAATATCCAAAAAATTTGCAAGTTAATTATTAGGTTAAAATTTTAAAAGCGTAACCATAATGAAACATTCCGTTGTTAGTGGAACAGGAAAATAAAATTGGATTAAGTTTGGGGTGGGTTTTTAGGTGGTAAAAACCCAGCAAAACTCACTTGGTTTCTTTGTTGGTATCTGCCTGGGTGTCTCAACCCTGCTTTCTGGTTTCTCTTGGCTTTTCAGTGCACATTTTCGTTGCTTGGTTGATGTCTTCATGTGCTCATTATTGGTCTGCCTCACTGGTCTTTATTGCACGTGTTGCTTTTCCACGCAAATAATGGATTGAATGGTTTTCTTACATTATTTTCTGCAAACAAAAACTATTTGTCATTTCTGTTAGAAGTCTGCAGTTATATTGGTTAAATGCTCACTCACTAATGATTATTCTCTGTTGCGTACACCAGAGCCTTCTTTGTGCATTGTAGTGACAGACAAAAATGATTAGCGAAAAAAGTGAGAGCAGAGAACCTTTTTGCACAAGAATGAGTATCACAAATTGTCATAATTGGGATACTAAATTAGTGAAGAATATGATGTACATGAATGGTATATTTTTTTCTTATTAAGGTGTGTTCTAAACACTAGACTTATCAGTTTCTAGCCAAAGTCGGCTTTTGATTTGGTTGCTTAGTTTGGTTGGTTTGTTAAACTTTATCGTTAGCAGCTTCGCCATTTAATTTTGCTGTCCGCTGGTAGGTAAGACTTGCACTGTGGGGGGTGGTGATGTTTGCTGTTGTGCGACTGACCTCACGTGTGCATTGCAGCTTGGGAAAAATGGGAGTTTTAGTCAAGTATTTTGTCTTTTGTTTTAACTGCACATTTTGGCCATGCGGTAACCACAAAAACAGTTGCCGCATGCAGTACTGTGCTCTGTAGCTGTGTTTGTGTGTGTCGCATTAGAGATTTTTTTGAGTATATGCTATATAAATTTACACTTTACTTACCAACATAGAATCATAAAATTACTCGCAAAAACGTCGAGAGTTGACGAACATAAAATGACGAAATGGGGAGAACTAAGGCCCACAGTTTTGGTGGCAAATTTGTCCAAATTCTGTGGCTCACCATGGCAAATTTTTCTAATTTTATGGCATTTTATTTATTCTGTTAATTGAGTTATTTATTATTTGAAGTATGTGCACGGTTGTCAAATGTTGAGTTTAGTTATTGATTATGGCTCATCAGTGGTGGAAATGGTGGTTTCTACCTCGATGGGTGACTATCTGCGGACAGGTAAACCATCTTGGTATATAACCAACTACCAAGGTCAACTAAGCCTTCCATCCCTCCGGGGTAGGTCAATCAAGTACCGGCCTGTCAGGTGGCAGGTAACACTGTATGATCCCGTATGGCAGGTGACGCTCCATAGCTCCGAGATGGGTTCCCGTGAAGAGCTATACACACTGTTTAAAAACCCTTTATTGCTCACTTCGATGACGATGATTCGATAATCTCTTCGGCTGCCTATTCATATTTACAGCAGACTTCACTTTACAGCTGGTGTTCTGATTAAGTTGATAATGAAACATAAACATTTCGTTTAACATCATCATAAAAAGGTACTTAATATATATTTTTACTCATATTTCGTTTAACGTTTGTTTAACATCATATTGAGGTTGCTATATGTCTGCAGAAACATTTTGTCGTTAGTAAATTGTTGCTTGTAACGTTGTAAATAGCGCTTTGTATCTGCGTCATTCTCTAGGTGGCAGTCGACCAAATGATAAGTCAACTTGGCTACTCACGTGGTCATTGTCTGTTTTCTAATTTTTGCTCAGTTACTTCTGGGTTAGTAAACCCGGGGATAACCAGAGTTTCAAAAATGCCAAAACTTACCCCGAGATTTACCCTAGGGGTAACCCACCAATCTCGGGTTAACTAACCCGAGAGTTATCCCTCAATTCTAAAAACGGGCATAACAGTGATAACTGGTGATGATGATGATGATGATGATTATGATGATTATTATTGAAAACGTTAGATTTTTTGATCGTGAGCAGTGACGAGATTATTGTTTACGTTTACAGAGGAAGTGATGGACGTGGCGCTGCCTGTTCAGAACTCACTGTTTGTTGAGCCAATACTACCACCAATGGATGTGAATGATGTGGCTGGAATGGGTAAGCTAGTAGCATTTTGATCAGGTCTAAAAATATCCCTGTGCCTCCGTCCATCCCCAAGACCCTCAAAAATATTGGTGCAGTTTTTAGTTTGCTTTGAAAGTTTTACTGAAAAAAACGGTTAGCATCTAGTCTGTTGTGCTGCTTAGAGTGAATTTTCGCTGAAATATACCGGAGATAGACCAAGACAACCTGCGTACGAAATTAAACTGATGCTGTCACGCGTCTCATTAGCATTAGCTCAGATTTCTTGTTTGTCTTAAGGCGTGCTCAAAAGTAAAGTAACAAGTAAAGTTAGGTTATATTATAGTGCACTTTAAAACTTAGCTTAAAGATCTAGCACACTTAATCACCATAACCACTTAGGCGCCAAAAACTTTTTTGTACCTCAGTTTCTTGGAGCTGAGAAACTGGGGAGGTAATGTGAGTAAACAGCGTGCCCAAGAAATAGTGCACGACCCGGGAATCGAACCCATGCGTTAAACCACTAAGCCATTGAGCCACAGAAAGCGACTGAACTGAATGTGAAATATGTCAGTGCAGTTCAGTTTATTTCAGTTGTGTTCCGTGCATCACTAAGCGATCGAACTGGCATGTCAGTTATTTTTCATTTATTTTATGAAGTGCAGTGTACTAAGCGTATTTAGTTCAGTCACTCTGTACATGCCTTTGAATGTGTTTCTGCTGTTTTGCCTGTAGCTGACGTTGCTGCGGCCGGTGACCAGGCGGTGGTAAGTCTGCCTCCTGCACTGGTTGATGGTGGACAGCCTGTGAATCTGACTAACAGTCCGGACCAAACTACTCTTGTTGCGGTCAGTACTTTTTATTATTGTTGTATCATCGTTTCAGCCACTGTCAGATGCAGGGATCTTGGAGAACCCGGAAGCATCGGGGAATTTTACAGCTGGGTGGTAGTTGGCCAGAAGTCAGGGAACAGTTGTGGAATTGTTGGGAAAGTTTCTGTCATTTAACGTGTCAGTCTGGGGGTTTTTCTGGCATTTATGTACTGCACTGTGTCCTAGAAAAACTAAGCAGAATTGTCTTTGTGACAACTCCATCGTCAAATTTCCACCAACTTTGATAATTTTTTGGCACAAAGATGGCTAAAACTATGAAATTATGCGAGATGCACTAATTTTCCACCTGACAGTTTGGGGCATGTTCACCTGTGTCGGGTGGCAGGAAGCAGTGTGTGATCTTATATGGCAGGTGATGCTTCGTAGCTCTGAGGTCCGATAACCCTTTGACTGTCTGTGTCCAGGCGGGTGCTGACGAGTTTGTCTTGGCTCCGGTTGACGCAGCTTCAGTTGACGGTCACGCTCACAGTGTCGGTCGTGGTCGTCGACAGCGTCGCCTCGTAGTCGACAGCGTCACGATGATCCCGAGTGAGACGATCAAGCACAACATCTCCCACGTCGATGACATTCTCTGCAGGACGGTGGTCCTGGCACCGCCGACTAAACGTCTGATGACCTGCAAGGACACGTCGACTGTTGACAAGCTGTTTGTGAATCCAGGCTGTCGTCTTGCCAGCTCACGCCTGCTCAAGGTTGGTACTAGATCAGTGCTCTAGTAGTAGTAGTAGTAGTAGTAGTAGTAGTAGTAGTAGTAGTAGTAGTAGTAAAAAAGGGTAAAGGTACGTATAGCTCTTTATGGATAAAACCATGACAGAGCTACGGAGCGTCACCTGCCATATGGGATCACACAGTGT
>Ga0209052_1000891_pt1 | contig 10379 bp, 6 predicted proteins | sample WorMetHEROISLAND_2_FD_187409 | JGI IMG/M metagenome (GOLD analysis project Ga0209052, IMG submission 187409) | Marine gutless worms symbiont microbial communities from Max Planck institute for Marine Microbiology, Germany - Olavius sp. 4 HERON... | ecosystem: Host-associated > Annelida >...
TATTGGCGCTATATAAATATTTGATTGACATTGACATTGACATATACCACCGTCACTGCGCCCGCGATCTTGATATGAAATTTAGGATTTATTTCCCATCTTTGATCACTTATCTGCTCATTACGTATTAATTAAAGGCAACGTTGAGAGAGGAGGAAACTGTTGCTCGTGACAATCGTATGGCTGAAAAAGATGTATGTGAGCAAGAAATTACGTATCTCATCATGAAATTTATTATTTATTTTTGATCTCTTGATTATCTGTTTGCTCAATACATCCTCGTTAAAGGTAACACCAATAAAAAGGGCGATGCTAGCAATAATGATATGGCAGAGAAAGATTATGTTAACGAGAAATAACTTAATAACATTTCAAACTACAAGAATTCATTAAGTTACCGTTCGTGTTTACTTATTTGGTTTATTTATTTGTTTATTTTAAAATGACTTATCTTAGTATGATTTTCAGCACCAGTGAATTAGTGGTGCTTGGAATTGGCAAAGCGCTCAAAAAGAGTGTGCTTTACGAAATGACTTATCTCTATGAATTTATGATTTATCTTTGATTGTGTCTTTTATATTATTTAGGCCTAGTTTTTTTTACTGTTAAGCGCTGCCGTCCGGTACTGTAAAAGGCGCTATAGAAAACGTTGTTGTAATTATAATTAATTGAAATTCAACGCCAGTTAATTAGTGGTCCTCCGAGTTGGTAATGGCCTGTAAAAAGTGCGTAATAATGTTTGGCTTTGTGGTGTTGCATTTTTCTTGGTGGCGTGTTTGGTATATACAAACTACAGGCCAGGTTTTTAGCTCGCACTTAGGTGTGTGTGCGTTGTTCCATTTTATCTATTGTACATAACCAATTTAGTTTTTTAGTTTCTGCCTTTTATTGCCTTTTGTTTTTCGTACGTCATGTGTGCTTGCGTGTGTTGGCACCGTGGCAAATGCAGGCTGCAAAGGAGACGGAAGCTGGTCCGGAGGATGGCGAAGATGTCGAAGACGTGGAACCACATCCAGTGGGGTCGAAAGCGTCGTCGCAGTGCTCGCGAATGAACGAGCAGTTCGTGATGCGAAAGATCGAGCGCGACCGACACAGCGGGCGACAGTTCGCTCCAGTCTGTGATGAGGTCAAGCTGAGCAGCAGCGGCAGCAGCAGCGAAGACGACGACGATGCTGATAAAAAGACACCAAGTGGCATTCCGAAGTCAGTCTCCATCAGCTCGGACGAATTACTCGACAACTTGTCGGTGCCAATGCTGACAGGGTTGGACGATGCAGCCGTTATTAAGTCAGTGGAGCAGAAACGGAAATCGCCGTCGCCGCCAGAGGAAGAAGTTATCGCGACCAAAAGACGGAGAAGAATAATTTCTTCGTCGTCTTCATCGTCCGATTCGGAGCTCGAGGATGGACCAAGCCAACTGCAACAGTCTCCGGCAATTCCGAACGAGGAGGAGGATGGCAGTTCGGAGCTTGAACGTCAACCAAGCCATAGGGAAAAATCTCCAACGCCAAGTCCAAAGGAGGATAGCAGCTCAGAGCTCAAAAACAGATCAATCCATGCAGACAAGTCTCCAACATTTCTGGAGGATAGCGATTCGGAGCTGAACGATGGATTAAGTCCAGCGGAAAAATCTCCGACACCAATTCTGAACGAGGATAGTGACGTGGAATTCCGGAAATCAGCCACCTCACCTGTTTCGGCTGAAACGTCTGTACCTGATATAAAGCCAAGTATCAACGTATTAGGTATGGAGGATGTCCAGTCCCGGGAGACTGTTGTGGATAAGGAGGAGGATAAACCGGCTCCAGAGGCAGAGAGTGGAAGTGAGGAAATTAATGCAGAGACGGGAGAAGTCTGCTACAGGGAGCCTGATAATGATGGTAGGTGATTTTTGTATCATCTTGCCTGTAGTAAGGAGGTCACGTGTTTACCGCTGTGTGTTTGTCTGCCTGACTGATTGCAGTTTTGCTAGTTTGACTATGCCGTTTGCAATTGCCGTCTGATAGTTGTACCGTAAGCACGGCCCTCGTTTGCAAAACATCCTGGGAATTTATCTCAGATTATAAATTTTTTTTAAAGTTTCCTACACTTTACCTAAGTTCTTCCTGAGTTAGCACTCCAACTTAGTAATTTCTCGTTACGATCTTTTGTAGATCACGTTTTTTCCTAAGTCTGATTTTCCCCTTAAGTTTTGCATAATTCTGACTTTGCGCCTGATGATTTTGATTCTGATTTGAGCTTGCAGCCCTCGTTCGCAAAACATCCTGGGAATTTGTCTCAGGTTAAAATTTTTTAAAGATTTTCCGACACTTTTCCTAAGTTCTTCCTGAGTTAGCACTGCAACTTAGTAATTTCTCGTTACGATCTTTTGTAGATCACGTTTTTTCCTAAGGTTTTTTGTAAGTCTGATTTTCCCCTGAAGTTTTGCATAATTCTGACTTTGCGCCCGACGATTTTGATTCTGATTTGAGCTTAACTTGGCTAATTATGCTTTCAAAGGAATGATTATGGTAAGGCCTAACCTTGCCTCACCTGACCTCAGGTCAGGTGAGGCAAGGTAAGTTAAGGTAAGGTAAGAGCGTTGAATGATTCTGATTCTGATGTGAGTTTGTGACGTTTGTTCCAGCTGGTCACGTGGTCCACGTCAAAGTGGATCTGACTCAAGCCAGTGCCTATGATGATCTGTTTCCACCGAGCATGTTTGATGAACCATCGTCAAGTGTCCGGCAGTCACCAGGTCTGCCTCGCAGTGATGCAGGTGGGCCGGCAGACGACGCCTTCGAAGACGTCGAGGAACCTAATCCATTCGTTGGAAAAACACAGGTGAGTGACTGCCACAAAATACAGTGGGTGACTTTACTTTTTGACTTAACTTTCGCTGAGCCAATTCGCTGAGCGAAAGTTCGGTCTAAGTACCTACTCAAGCCAAAAAGTGAAATGATTTCTGTGAGTCCAAAAGTGTGGTCTAAGTACATACTTAGATCGAGGTTTAGTTGAACTCTGGTCTAGGTACACACTTCTAGCTTTCAGCTTTAGGTTTCGGTCAGCGAATTGGCTCGGGCGAAAGACTAAGTCAAAAAGTGAAGTCACCCAATGTGTTTTAGACTAGAGCTGTGGAAATTAACGATGAGCATCATCATATTTATTTTCCTAAAACAACACAAAAAACACCAAAATATACAACCAGATCATTATAGTCGGAAGGCCGCCAGAGAAGTGCAAATCTCACTTAATGTGCAACTGTCGAATATTCAGTAAAACAATATAAGCTGATTTGGGGTCACTCACCCCCTCAGTCTGGTCTAACGTGGGGATAGCCCACACAGTTCGCTGGCACAACAAAATCTGAAGTAGTATTAGCAGAAAGACTAGTGCTAGCAGATTGCTTGTGCTTGGTGGGGTGATGGTAGGGCATTGGACTTACGATCAAGTGATCGTCAGTTTGACTCCCAGTTCAGGTCAAGATAAAGTGGTTACTACTTGGATGGGTGACTGTCTGTCTGTGGACAGGTAAACTATCTCGGTATATAATCAACCATCCAGGTCAACTCAGCCTTCCATCCCTCTGGGGTAGGTAAATCGAGTACCGGTCTGCTTGGCTGCAGCTAAGGCAGGGCACATTTACCTGTGTCAGGTGGCAGGTAACACTGTGTGATCCCATATGGCAGGTGACGCTCCGTAGCTTTGCGATGGGTTACCGTGAAGGGTTATGGACAATCTTTAACACTTAACCACTGCTTGCTGGTTGTTGTCCAGGATGATTTGGTTGGAATGCGGAAGGATTTGGAGTCAGAAGCGAAGCAGCTTCAACAGGATCGAGGCAAGCAGGAACGTCTTGCGACAACCATCACTAACCAAATGCAGGCCGATGCTCAGGTGATTAATAGCATAATATAAGATTAAAATATAACTAAATACAGCTGCTGATTAGAGCTGTCAAAGTTAAGTCGGGGCACGTTCACTTGTGTCGGGTAGCAGGTAACACTGTGTGATCCCATATGGCAGGTGACGCTCCGTAGCTCTATGATGGGTTTCCAATCCATAAAGAGCTATATGCACCTTTACCTTTTACCTTTTAGTGCAAGCCCAATGTGCATATTACTACTATGAGTACTACTACTACTACTACTACTACACCGTATGTAATGCAGGAGGTACTACGTTTGTTTTGCATTTCATACGTGGAGGCTGAAGCCCAGTGTGTGTATTACTACAACAACAACTACTACTACTACTACTACTACTACTACTACTCTTACTACAGTGTTTGTAATACAGGAGCTTCTACGGTTGTTTGGCGTTCCATATGTGGTAAGTCAATCGGAGGCGGAGGTTGAGTGTGCATATAACTACAACAACAACAACAACAACAATTACTACTACTACTACTATTACTACTACTACTACTACTACTACTACTACTACTACTACTACTACTACTACTGCTGCTGCTGCTGCTACCATACTGTATGTATTACAGGAGCTACTATGTCTGTTTGGCGTTTCATACGTGGTAAGTCCAATGGATGTGGAGGCCAGCGTGCGTATTACTACTACTACTACTACCATACTGTGTGTAATGCAGGAGCTACTGCGGTTGTTTGGCGTTCCATACGTGGTCAGTCCAATGGAGGCCGAGGCCCAGTGTGTGTATTACTGCTACTACTACTACTACTACTACTACTACTACTACTACCGTACTGTGTGTAATGCAGGAGCTACTGCGGTTGTTTGGCGTTCCATACGTGGTCAGTCCAATGGAGGCAGAGGCCCAGTGTGCCTATCTGGACATGACTGATCAAACGCAGGGCACGGTCACCGATGACAGCGACGTCTGGCTGTTTGGTGGACGAAGAGTTTACAAGAACATTTTCAACCAGGACCGAGACGTGGAGTTTTACACCCTGGACACCATCGAGACTGATCTCTGTTGGTATTTTGTTATAGTAATAGTGTTAATAATAATACATAATATTAATAATAATAATAATAATAATAATAATAGCTGCCACATGCAAAACGGCCAAATACACCAATCTGTCCCCTCAGTTTGTGTTTCACCCCATACCTATACCTATCCTCCTATACCGCCGCCTACGCCAAGCCGAGGTGCAGAACCAAGTTCGGAGAGCACGGCTTTCGTCACGCCGGACCCACTGCTTGGAACAGTCTTCCTGACCACCTCCATCAGATCAATGACACTAGCCTTTTTAAGCGCCGTTTAAAGACTGAACTATTTCGCAGAGCATATCATCACTAGTTTCTGTCAGCGCTCCTGGACGCTTCGTAAATAGCGCTCTACAAATGCTATTATTGTATTGTATTGTATACTGGCCTATAGCATACAGGAGTTCATGGTCGTTCTTCACCTGGCAATGGAGCACGTATTGTGCATTAATGAGCTGGTTGATGGAGACAGCCATAATGTGTCATAAGTCGGTACTTGGGTGTTGATACAAGGCAGTGGGATTGTAATAAATTACCACTAGCAGCAGCAGCAGCAGCAGCAGAAGCAGCAGAAGCCAGCTCGTTCACGATGCATTAAGCCGTTGTCACTAGTACCACGAGACCGTCTCATTTATACTACGATACTCTCCAGCTCGTACGCATAGTTGTAATTACGACTTTGGGACGCTAGCTCCCAACCTATATACAACACGCTGCATACAGATCCATAATTTTATCTCGGTACGTGAACTATTATAGCGTATATCAGTTCTATTCGAGCTGACGACGGCGGTAAGAGATGACATCTGCGACGCGAATGACGAGTTCCGTGATTTACTGGTGCAGGCTTTCAGTATTGCCGATTTGCCGGTCTGCGCCGCTCACGTTTTATGCTTCCGCTCGCTGTCCGTATATTAGGCGGTGCCGCAGGTATTATCTTCTCATGTCGTCCGTCCGTCCGTCCGTCTGTGCGTGCGTGCGTCCGCCATATCAGTTTATATTTGCCCCATCATCTCACACACGAACACTCGTTATAATAATTTACACTAACTAGAAGCACTGGGAGAGCACAAGCCCCCGCCGAGAATCCAAAGTGTTTTCTTTTTATTTTACAGTGTTACACTGCGACCCATTTGCGCATTCAGACTCGTCACGATTACTGATGACATAGTGCTGCCACCTACCCGTGATATTAAAATTTTGCTATCCGATTACGGGGTAAAAATGGGGCACAATAACGGAAGGGGTGATACTGTGATGGGATTCCGATCACTATACGAACTCGTTCTTTCTTTTCTGGGCCCAAATTTCATCACAATCCATTCACAACTGAGTAATGTTGTGTGCAGACAGACAGACAGATAGACAGACAGACAGAAATACAGACAGACACGTAAAACATTACCTAATGTTTGGGTTTATTCTAAATCAGTCAACTTCTGCTGAAAAATTAAAGATAGTAAAAGTAATTGACAGTTAGAACAAAACAAACCCACATAGCAACGTCAGAAGTGTATTGTGTACGTAAACAAAGACCAAAGTAATTTGGCAAAGGGCGAAATGGCTCTTCTTGTTTGTATTCGCCAGGTTGCAGCATAAGAATGCAATTGCAATTGCAATTGCATTCTTTGGCTATGGGTTCGACCCCCAAATCTCCCCACCCGCTTCTGACGCAATGTCTAACAGGAGCCCACTAATGTACCTGCCAAATGGCATCGAAATCCGTCGAACGGTTTAAGCAGGGTGCACGAATGTAACAGAGACGACAGACAGACATACCAAGCTAGGGAGAAATGTGTACGAACAGTCGGAAGTGTATGCGCTTCAAGAGCGATTCGGCCTATATAATGCAGACGACTCGCATCTTACTGTAGGTTTATCATAGAAGACAGACACGCAAGACGCAATGCGCAGCAGGATATTGTTAATCCGTCTTACGTGATAGCTAAGCCTGGTGCCGTACTCTATATAATGATATTGTTGGCGAGACGATATATCATACATAACGTTCGAGAGAGCATCATGCACGCAGAACCAGTCATCAAGCGGTGAGCATTCGTGCATTCAGATTGGTCTTACTGCATGGCGCGCTAATAAAAAAAACAATTCCGTACAAAAACTACTGCATATCAGCAATGGCACTATACGAGATTCAGCCAAACGTTCGCCCTTTTATATGAGTACATACACAACATATCCTGCAAATTTTATTTAAAAACAACTGATTTAATTCAAAAGATAGAGGTACAGCAGTTTAAACTTTAAAGTGTACGTTTTCAAGTAAGCACGAATAATGAATCAAGCATCGCAGGAGATTTGCGACGTCTAATAATTAAAAGTATTATAAGCCATATTTCCCGATGGATAAAACGACGACATTTTTAGGTAATTCGTAATTCGTAATGAAAATGCGACAAACAGAAAGACGTCCCTGTGTCGTTTCGGCACTGCTCTGTAGCAGTATTAGCACACGCATAAAATCAGTAGGCCTATAGCTAATGTTCGAACGTCTATCGCAGGCTTTATTGCAGGTTTATGCCCTCGTAGCAGTTTTATGTGCGTAGTTACGTAGTGCTACAGGTTGTGGTAAATGAAACTTGGAAGTACAACGCGATTGCTCGCCAGCAGTTAAGCTACACAGCTTCTGTTTACTTTACAGTAAAATGGGACGGTAGATTCACACAAGAGTGCCTACTGTCGTAGCCAACACCGCGCGATTGGGTTTATGTTCACGACTTCGCTTGGGGTGACGTCACACGTTACGCTGGTGATGAAGCTGTAAATGTAAATCACATTTACACGCAAATATGCATGACGTAAATGCATGTAAATCACCAAAAAATTGCACAAAGTTTTGCAAGTATGCGTTTGTGATTATATTCAGAATAAGTGACTGAGTTATACCCGCGTATTCCACCCGACATCTGTCACAAAGTGACAAAGTGCCGCTGCCCAGTTCCGTGTCTGGCGACCTTGTTTCGAGAGGAAGATTTTGTGCCTATTTGTAGTCCTTTTACAAAGAACTTTTTGCCTCATGCGGTGTCCTGTGGCCTCATGCAAGCTTTGCCTCCACAACAATGACAACACTACTGCACACGATCGAGTGCTCCGGGGCCTCAAACCTGTGCAGAAACGTGTGACACAATATTGCTGAATGACGCCACAAGCGAAAGTGTAGGCCTACGTGAATTTGCGTTTTACTTACATACTTCCAAGCAGTACGTTACGCGACGTAATGTTGTTTTGTACAGGTGATATAAATATTGTTCAAGAGTGTCAATTAGTGTTCAATTTTAAGTTACCCAGTGAACAACTTGAAGAGCGAAAAAAAACTTTATCAGGAAATATGACATTTATGTTATGAACTGCTCATGTTATGACTAATGTCTGATCCGTTCGTGTGCTTTTTTATTTGTTCGTTCTTTTGTTTAGTTGTATTTCTTGTTTGTGTATTGTGTCTACCGTTGTAGTGCGGTGAATAAAAGATGTATATAATGTCAACGTCGGCGGAAATGTCAACAGTCAAACTCATAACGCCACTGCGCCGTCAGTGACAATGACGTTTTGTTGTCGTCGTCGGATATATTTTTCGTCACAGACCTTTCCATTCTGACAGTTGCCAGAGGTCAGTGCAGATGAATGAGCAGCTGTCGAACTGTTATGTTGTAATACGCGGGCGTTGTCTGGAATATGCAATATGTGATTATTGTGAACTGACACGGCCGACAACAACGAAACGAATATATGACTCAAGTGCACGACGGTTGATATCGCGACATGCCAGAGAAATGCATTGATGGAGCCCGGCAACTGACAAAATGTACGCTATCTATTATATCGGCGACCACTATGCAAGCCAATATACAGCACATCAATGATTCAATGGAACAAGAAAGCCGTGCTGTCACAATGAAACCGCGCGATGCCGCAATCATTTTCATGCGATAGTCTAAAAATGCCTAGACTAGTGTGTGTTACATTTCTGCTGCTGACAGTGTTGGACTATCTTCATTCAAATTTTCCTGGTGGGCTCCGAAAGATGCATGTCTATTTGCGCGACATGGTTACCTTATGTACCAGAGTCTGTAGTCTGCAGGGAAGGACAGTATGGCTAGAGGAGTAGAAGTAGACTGTGTTTCAAAAAAGGATCCCCGACATTATCGATTATAACTCGAAACAGCTTAAACAGATTTTAATAATTTTTGGTACAAATATTCCTGACACAACTGGCCATTAAACAACCGTTCCAGTTCCCACCTCACCCAATGTGTGCTTCTGCACTACCTAGGGAAAGCGGAACACACGAAATAGGCGTTGACATGAGCAACAAAACGTCAAAAAACATCCTCGACGTTACTGATTGTAACTTGAAGAAAGATGACCAGATTTTCATAGTTCTTGGTACAAGTATTTCCGTCAGAACTGGCCACCAAATGATTGTTCAAGTTCCCACCTCACCCAGCGTCTGTTTCTGCACTACCTGCAAAAATCAAAACAAGCGAAATATACGTTGAAATGAACAAAAACCCCTAATAAATTTCATCTCTCCGGATCTGTGGCCCCAAAAGGCCCTGACCTCGGTCCACTCGCTTACAGTGTTTGCGGTGTCATGCAGCAGTGGGTCTATCGGACGCCGTTCAGGAATGTTGATGAACTCAACAAGTGATTGGTGAAAGTCTGGAGCAGAACATTATTGACACTGCTATGAATGAATGGACAAAGCATCTACGTGCCTGTGTTCGCACAAATGGCTGATATTTCGAATATTTTTTGTATACAGTTAGACAACTGCCGACAATTGGATAAACTGTTAGCCAAAGTGACAGAAATCTGGACAAAATATGCTTTATATGTGTTATTTTAATTAAATAGTCATATAACTTTGAATAAAAAAGTAATATTTCGCTTGTTCTGATTTACCAAGGTAGTGCAGGAACAGACGCTGGGTGAGGTGGGAATTTGAACGGTTACTGGGTGGCACGTTGTGATATTCGTACCAAAAATTATTCGAATCTTATAATCCCTCTTCAAGTTACAATCGTTAATGTCGGGGATCCTTTTTAGACACAGTGTAGATACAGGATTAGTCAATTAATTCAGAAATTGCCGACAGTTCCCGCTGTATCAATGACATGTTTTCACACATTGTTTTTAGTCCCCCATATTTAGATCAGTGCCCAAAGTCCCAATTCATGAGGAAAACAGTGTCAACCGCAGCGGCGCATCATATTATGCAAATAATGACTGGCATCGAGGTCAATAGTGAGGCTAATTTCCCGAAGTTGCGGGAATATTGCCCAAGTGCCGAAGGCACGCGGGCAATATTCCCGCAACTGAGGGAAATGAGCCTCACTATTGATCGATGATGACAGTCACTATTTGTTTTGTTATACCTCTGATCGAAATGGAGACGGAATTAATTTAATTATTTG
>Ga0209052_1000892_pt1 | contig 10373 bp, 6 predicted proteins | sample WorMetHEROISLAND_2_FD_187409 | JGI IMG/M metagenome (GOLD analysis project Ga0209052, IMG submission 187409) | Marine gutless worms symbiont microbial communities from Max Planck institute for Marine Microbiology, Germany - Olavius sp. 4 HERON... | ecosystem: Host-associated > Annelida >...
CCACTAAGGTTTTGCCACTCCAGATGGTACCAATATCTGGTCTGGCTCAAGGACTAAATATTCGAGTTCTTCTGGACACAATAACCTGATTCTGACATTCATCATTATCAAGTAGTGTGCCCCGGCTAGAATGCAGCTGTTTCCATGATACGTCACATGCAGAGAATGTGATCATAAGTGGGGTTAGAGTGATACCAAGCAAGCTACCCTATACCTGATATTCTTGATTGTTGACATGAGCAGTGAAAGGGACTTGTAGTGCCTGTCACAGTGCATCTAGAGGGTGGCTGCTCGATAGTCCAAAGGTTCGATAGTCCGAAGGTAGCACATTGAGATAGGCCTAATATGGCCAATGTTCGTTAGACTACTCACAAACACACTGATAACTGGTAATATTATGTCATAAGAGGTGGACAAAGAATGGATGATTTCGTTCTCAGCTGACACAAAGACCGTACCACTGACTGGACCACTCAGCCAATTAGGTTATCGGTAGCACTTGTTTGTTAACCAGCAAATTAGCACAAAAAGTCCTGAAGGGATTTCATGAAATTTTCATGGAAGGTAGAGGATAGGCCACGAAACAAATGGCTATTTTGGTGGTAATAATAATGGCGATTTTTGGCGGAGGGTTGTGGTCTCTGAGTGCTGTTGAATACATTTACTGGTACTAAGGCTTGGGTAAGCGGTCGGACTATCAGACCTTCGGATTATCGAACCTTCGGACTATCGATACAGAACCATCTAGAGATCAGTCGTGTTTTGTGTGGTAGCGTCAGACGAGCGGTTCGACGGCAGTCTGTGTCCTTGTGGAGAATAATCAGCTGCATGTGGCATGGCTTGGAGATTCCCAGGCGCTGCTAGTCCGAGCTGGGACACCCATCAAACTGGTCACTCCACATAAACCTGAAGATGAGGTTCGTTCGTTTACAAGCTGCATGTCATACTATAACAAGTCCAAGAACAAACAGTTACTTCCAGAAAGCCGTGAATTGCAATAATTTGTTTTATGCATCAGGTCCATAGCAAGACTTTTCCAAAGAGGTGGTTTGACTCCACCCCGGGCCACGAAGCAGCCCTCCGTTAGTCCAGCTAGAGGGTCTGGGAAGTGCTGTAAGCTCCCCTAGTGGGCTCCAGGGCAAAACCTTGTCCACGAATGTTTTTTTGTGGATTTTTTGAGCTCGAAAATCGAATCTGTTAGTGACATTTATGGTTATTTTCATCAATGTCTCCTGATTCTGGCTGACAGGCGGCGGGGAGAGGGGGTTCGATCGAATGCATTGAACCCTCTTCACTACGTGCCTGTGCATTTACACAGGTGTGGAGATAGCTGGTGGTTGTGGAATGTGAAGTGAGAGCTTGAACTGCTGCCATCATGTGTAGATTCCGTTTAGACTAGCACGTGCATTCAAACTAAGAATTAATGATCAAAAACTAAAATTAATGAGAAGCATTTCACAGGAAAAATCCGACATACCGCCCAGTAATTCATGAAGACATAACAGAAATTATAATAAGTACAAAAAAGAAAAACTTAAAGAGTGCCCCGGTGCATTGATGTTTCTGGAAAAGATGTCTAAAAATATTTTACGTGTGATGCTGGGATCTCTGTGGAGTTTTGCTGAGCATTGTAGCAAATGCGATCTTCACTGTCACAGTGAATGACGTAACATGTGTATAAACTGTGTAATAAATAAATAAATAATGTCTAAGGCAGTGTTGGTCAGATTGTAGTTTTAGCATCCAATCTGTAGAAAGCGCATGCCACTGCCACGGATTCGTTGGTCTAATGCATGAGATATAGACTCTTTTGTGCCTCAGATTCAGCGGGGTTTTTTCATTGACATTGTGCGCAGTACAAATTTACTTACTTACTCAGCCTAGATACTATTACACTAGATATGGGCGAGAGTGTGTGTTGTCATTATTATTGTTTTGAGCTGTAATTGCAGGCAGAGAAGCGGAGAATTGAGAATCTTGGTGGTTGCGTCGTGTTCCTCGGTGCGTGGAGAGTGAATGGAACTTTATCTGTGTCTCGAGCAATCGGTAAGCTTTTGTGATGGAGATGATGATGATAATGATGATGATGATGGTGATAGTCTAATCTTATCTGATCTGATAAAAATTTGGTAAAGCACTATTGTGATAGCTGTGAATCCGAATGTTAGAGTTAGTTTAATGCAGATTTGTACTGTGCAGCGCTATAGAACCTAGGATAAGAAACAGAAGCATTTCCTGCATTACTGGGAAATCCAAACCAGTGCTGTGTTTACAAACCCGGGTTTACAGGTTTGGCTGCCATCAAACCCGGGGCCCCGGCGTTGACTCTCAGGCTCACAGCCGTCCCAGGCACCCAGTTTGACGTCATTGACGAAGACTTAACCGACATCTGTAACAGGGTTGTGGTGTTCGGTTTCTAGTTAAGCTTTTAATCAGCTCGTCTTTATTTTTTTCTGCCATATATTACAGTGAATTAAGTTGTCTAAATAGTTACATGAGGAGTTTTTTCTTTCTATTTCTATGCGCAACAGCATGTAGTGCTAAACTACTAAACGCATATTAGCTATTGTAGTTCTGTCCGTCTACCACGACCTGGTACCGATTTAAGCCTAGGTGAGATAGAGACTCTGGGTTTTTACCAGATCACAGCATAGAGTCTCTAGTTTCTATTTGAAACCTGGGTTTCAGGTGCATAAACCCAGGTTTGCAGGGTTGAAAAATGTGCGGGTTACCTGGGGCCCCGTAAACCCGGGTTTGGATTCTCTATGCATTACGGTTACATAAGTCTTGGGAGCCTGTCTTTCTCTGTTTGGTCAAGAATACTCTAGTGGTATTATAGTTGTTATAATTCTCGGTTTCGATGAAATACATTCCGCCATTATACCTTCTCTATTGAGGGTCTGATGGCTTGGAACTCATTACTGGACATCTCTGTGATCCATCGCTCTGCAGCAGTAGCTTCAGGAGTGTTTTACAAACTGTACTGCTTGCGAGATGTTAGTGTAGCAATAGAGATGCTTTGTCATATTGCACTGTATAAATGTAATACTAACATTGACACATACTACAACAGGAAACCATCTTAAACGGTTTTATACACGCCGTACGCTTATTCCAAAGACGCTGATGGTCGATCGTGTGCCCTACAGGGTCATTCGTTTGATCGTGGAGTTGTCAACCCGTTATGCCGTTGCAGACATTGCTAGAGATATTTTCGTCGAACCATTCTTTCCAGAATGATTGAGTGAGTAGGGTTTGTACACATCATAGCCGTGTGCAGGTGATGCGTTTCATAAGCCGTGCATCAGTGGAGAGCCGGACGTCGAGACGTTTACATACGAGACCGGAGACTGGTTGGTGCTGGCGTGTGATGGTCTGTGGGATCAGCTCACATACGACGATGTAGCACAGGTGCTCAACGATGATGCCCGTGACTCGTCACTGACGCCGGCCCAGCGACTCGTCCGCGCCGCCAAAGAAGCCGGCTCAAGCGACAACATCACCGCTGTCGCGGTCCGTCTGACCGTTCCTCCGGATGTCAGCGGACTCGACCCGGATGCTTCGACCAATCCGGACCACGCTGCGGAGAAGAGTCCCGGTGGGAGGGACAGAGGTGGAAAGTCGGGGAAAAGATCAGATCCCGGTAAGGAAACAAAGAGATCGGGGGAGTCTTCCGTTGGCCGCGACATGGCTGGCAGTTCCACGGAGACCAGCCACCTGGCTGTGAGCATGAAGCGGGTTGCAGATACGGAGCTGGAAGTGAGTAGCGATGAGGAGAAATGTGTTGCTGATGTCGGTGGCTGGAGTGCCACAGATGATGAACTCGTTGACAGCGGCGGCAGCAGCATCGACGTCCAGCGCTCGTCGTCGCACGGCAGCTGCCAGAACTTCCTCCGCCTGTCCAAGGTCGGCAGCTCGCTCGAGGACGCGCTGATGGCGGTCGCCGCCGAGGCCGAGTTGGCCAGCCACGAGTTGAGTCCGAGCAGCTCGGGGCCGAGCGACGTCCTGCGCACCACGTCCGAGGACACGTCTGGCCAGTCCCCGGAGGACCCGAGCGTCGAGGCGGGCGCCGTCGAGATGCGCGTGGCCAGCATGCACAAGCGTTCCAAGCGCCGGTCGCTGTACAGCTGCCAGCAGCGACGTGGTCAGAAGGAGAATCGTCGTCCGTCGGATGATGCCGGGGAGACGCCGCCGTGCCTCCGTGGCGGCAGTCCGCTGCTCCGTGACGAGGATCCCGCCGGACCGGGACGTGCGGCTTCATCCTTCGGCGAGTCCTGCTGTCGGAGTCTGAGTCTGCCGAGCGGCAGTGGGACTCTGCTGAACGTCCATCCGGCGACCCAGCGCTTGCCGGCCGCTACGGCGCGTCCAGTCGTGGAGGGTCGCGGTGGTGGTGGGAGGATCTCAGCGGTCGCTGCTGCTCCCAGTCGCTGGACGATTGCCGTCGAGGTGGACGCCGAGGTCGGAATGTTCGAGGAAATCCCCGGAGGAGGAGGCGTGGTCGTCGCCGGTCCACCAAGCTCCGCTATGAACTTGTCGTCACATTGGTAGCACCATCTGGACGTGGTGTTCAGAGCTGTTCCGGGTTGAGACACCCGGGCACATACCCATAAAACTCTAGTGCAGGGTTCCCAGTCTTTTACTGACAAAAAATCCAGGACTTTCCAGGACCGCCATAAAAAAATTTCCGGGACCTTTTCAGAGCCTGCGAATGTTTAAATGTAAAGAAAAAACGGCATTTACTTACAATATTCAGAGTAAAGTAAAGTTAGGTTCTATTATAGTGCGTTCTAAAGCTTAGCTTAGAGCTTAGCTTAATCTAGCGCACTTAATCACCATAACCACTACAGAGTGTAGTCCGTTGCAGATAATTCAGCATAAAGCAAAATGTGGCAAACACGAACTGGGTGCTCTACCATTGCTGATTGTTTTCCATTTGAACCACTAGAAAAATGCATGACTTTCACGGATATTTTTCCAGGACTGTCCAGGACCAAAGTGATTTTCCAGGTCCTGGAATTTTCAAGAAAAAAATCCAGACTTTCCACGAGGCGTGGGAACCCTGCTAGTGGGTTTTATTTGGTTAAACCTCCCAAAAACCCACCCAAAATTAATCCAGTTTTAGTTTCGTTTTCCACTAATAATGAAATGTTTTATTACGATTTTGGATATTTGCTTTATGTGGACAGTATCTACAGTACTCGCTACTCATTCTGATAACTTAAAACTCTTGAAAACCCCAGAACGCGTCAAGTTGGGCCTTTTAAAAAACCTGGGTTTAACCCAAGAACCAATAAAACCCACCAGGTCCGGGTTTTTTAAAGAACCGGGTTTTTTTCAACCCTGGAGCTGTTCCAATTTTAACCCATCGTAGTCAACCACTGTCCTCTGCCACCACACAAAGCTATCCATTTCCACTCTCCGTTAGAGTAGCATAGGTCACACCAATGTGTGCAGACCCATTTACTTTTCGACCAAACCCAGTTTAAGCAACTAGATTTTTAGGCCCAGCTTGTTGATCCTGTCGTCTCTTCTGATTTTACACCGAGTGGATTTCCATTACTTTTTTCAAATTAATCAAGAGTTCCGAACAAACTAACATCCTCTGGCTATTTATTCAAGCTAACGTGCCCATTGGGTGCACTTTGAATTTTGTGTGTAATCTCGGATCAATTTGATGATTTTTGCGGCAAAGTCTGTTTGACAGAGTAGATTTATAGGCCACCAGGCCCCCGTGCACACGTCTCATGTGACAAAGAGAATGCAAGTTAGTTGTGCACCGTTATTTACACAGTGTTTATTGTTAGTGTCGAGCCTTTATTTTGATATGCGTAGCGATGTTACTTGTTAGAATTGTATATATTTTGATATGTTCAAATCATGTTCGGACTAGGCATAGGTTGTTTGCAGCATAGTAGTAGAAAGGTGATGGGTTGACGTTTGATAACTCAATTGTTGCCGATCTCACAATGTTGAAACTTTCTCAGCCGTTGCACCTGAAGTCCTGAATTAATTTAAGTTATTATTTAGTTATGATCATTACTTACGCGAGTTTCTGGCTTTGTTAAAGCCACAGTAGATTAACTGCCAGTAGCATAAGAAGCAGTGCTTTTTACATCAGTTATATTCCTTCCGCGCTTTGATATTCATTTCAGTCATTTGGGCATTGAGTAGTAGCATTGAGAACTGTATCATGCATATATTTAGTCTGTGTAAGTAATGTTCTAACCACATGTAGCATAAGACTCCCGGCATCTTCCTAGAAGTGCTCTGAGCACAGAGCTTGGGCGTCAATATCGTCTGATAAATGGCATGGCCCCTGAAACTGCATTTGTAAGACTCGGGCACCAAAAACCTTACCTTACCTTACCTTCGGGGTGGGCAGGTTATTACACCTGCCCAGCACTGAGGCCGTATCAGTTCGGCCCAATGCGCAACCCCGATGTAACCAGAAGGTCACAGTAATCGGCTGTGAAGCCGAAATCGGCTGTGAAGCCGAGAAATCACCAGCCACCTGGGACTAGTGACGTGTAGTAGTATGGTTGTTCCTATCATGCGGTCTGCTCTTAGATAGCTCCTCTTCAGATTAAAAATCGTCCGGGTCATTGGTGCATAAGCCCCACCACCACGACAAGGTGGCAGACCACGGTGGGGGCCAGAAACCTTACAGGTTAAATACTGTTGTCTATGAGACACAGAGTGAATCAAACAGCTACGATCAAAAACACATAATATTAATAATGATAATAATAAGCTTCTGTCAAATGCCGCACACGTCCAGATAGTCTTAGGCTTCTGGGAACATAATCAGTGGCATCATGGCAGGGGGAGGGGGTAGGGGAGAACAATTGCCCACTCCCTAAATTTTGGGCTGTCAGAAAATTTTCTTTGTCTCCAAAAATTTGATCCAAAAATGCAAAATTTGGGCTGAAAACCTCCCATTTTGGGGAAATTTGGGGGCGAAATTGAAACTTTGAGCACCCATAAGCTCCTCTGTCAGCTTTCTGTCGGAAAATTGCAACTTGCTGCCCGCCTGCTTTTTTAACCCACGACGAGCCCGACATAATGTGATATTTTGCGCAATCTGAGGTCATAGTGGGTTTTAAAATGAGTCGCGTATTTTCTCTGTACGTTGGTATGAATTGTGTAGGTGTCAAAAGGTGTAGAATTTCACCGAAGATTTGATTCAAAAATGAAGTCGTTGCATGTGTGCAATTGTGATCAGCTTATAAAATAAGCTTTACAAATAAGTATATTTACATGTACTTATTATTTCATATTAATCATAGATTAGTATATTGATCAGTGAAATATTGTATTTGCTTTGTAATTAAGTATAGTATTGAAGAAAAACATCAGTTATGTTACTTAGATTGATCACCAACTTGATAGATTGTTGTCAATGTCGTTATGTTAATCACTGTTGTGCATGATTATCATTGTGCAAATTGTCAAAATGGGCAAGCCAAGGGGTGGCCAGTGTTAGCAGTTGTGTTGCTGTTAATTAACACAGTACATAGTAAAAGTTAGTATGGAAGTACTCCCATATTTCCATATTTGGGGAATCCGGATACCCTTCTGTGTCCAGCTGTTTGGCAACACCTAAATACCATTGACCAACTGGGCATTCGTAACAGTTTGGACAATTTGCACTCGATGTATGACAAAAGTTGATATGCAGTCATTTTTTTACATCCTGACCTACTTCATCGTCCTATCTCTCACCACAGTGTCTGCAGTGTTGTAATCACCCATAATCTCACTCCAATCAAGCATGATGGTTGAAACGTCTCACGTCTGTTTAGCGCACGCAGAACACACCGTCGATCGCAATCATGAAATAAGCACGTTACGTCGAATGTATTATGCCTCATTACACTTACATGATACACTCTTAGACTGGTCAAATGTATGCAGGTCAACATGTATTGCTGTATATCTTGGACTTCTCTTTAAATCCATATCGAAGATTATTCTGCTAACATTACAGTTCTACATTATATTCCCCACTGAGACCAGTTCTCTGTGCTTTTCATTTTTCTTTCTTGCAATATAAATGAAAATATACGTTTGATTATATTATTTTCAGTTACTGACACTGGCCCAAATATAAAACATACGAGAGTAAATACTTGTCACATAAATACAATCAGAATGCCTATTCTTTTATACAGCTTTCAAACACAATTTACTTAAGTGCCAGTGCTTATATGCAAAACTTGCAAACGACTTATTGCTGTCAAAAAGTACACGTGAAATTGTTAGACCGAGATAAAATCAAAACAGTATATTATGGCTCAGACATAATATTAGCAGACTAATATCCATACTCTTCTCTTCAGTGAGTCTTCACCACTTCATCCAAAGAAGACCTGACTGGAATGTGTTAGAGGGAACATGGAGAGTTGTGGCATGTCCTGCAAGGATGCTCAGGACCAGGGTTGCTAATATCGCAATGCAAGCATCGCTATTGCTAGTATCGGCGATACTTTTCAGAGTTTCGTCGCAAGTATTGCCAACACTTTCTGAAACCAGTATTAGTAATGTTATTGCCAGATACTTGTAGAAAGTATTGTTAACAACCCTGCTCAGGATAGGGATCAGTGGAGACTGAAAACTGAGGGATTTACCTGAAAATGGCTGTTGAAACTGTGTGCTAATAAAGCCATTAAAAATCACAGCTACATAAAAACACCGGTACAAAAACATATTTTGTCAAATGTAAACTCTTCCATCAGTATAGAAGGCGGTCCATAAGAAAGTAGTGGTTAACTTGAAATACATTGGAACTGTTAAATAAAACTCTTCATGAAATGCAGTCAGCTTTAGAATGCTGAAAGTCACCTTGTGACTCACTAACTCTAAAGCTGACTACATTTCACAAGGTAGTGTAGCGACGCATTTGGGTGTGATGGGATCTTGAACGATCACTCAATTGCAAATTTACTGCAAGTATATTGGCAAAAAGATTCAGAAAATATGTGAATATTTGATGCAGTTATGCCAAGAACGTAGGGGCTTGCTTTTAACTGGGCCACCTTGTGCCACGCAGTCAAAAATTAGATTGCATAAGTTACGCAACACATACAGCCCAAGTCATAAAGTGCTAATTAAACATGAATGTCCAGCTTCAGTACAGTAATATGTGTGCTTAGTTGCAGCAGCGTCGTGGATTAGAAAAGTAGGGAGACAAGAAGTTGCAATTTTCCGACAGCGGATATTATGTAAGCTCATAATTTCAATTTTGCCCCTAAACTCCCCCAAAATGGGGGATTTTCAGCCCAAATTTTATATTTTGGGAAGGACATTTTCTGACGAAGAAAACATTTGCAGGGAATTGGCCCGCTGCCACTGCTTATTTATCGCAAGTACACAACTGAGCATGTGCTCACAGAGTATCGCATGTAGCAGTATTATTATTGACTTTTTTTGATTCGTATTGACGGTGCTTCTAACTTGAATGGATACTGAAGTTTAATGTTTTTATGTATTTTTAATGTTTTTTATAAAAGTGAAAAAACATGTTTTTATGTTTTTTTTTAATTTGCAAATTAATGTTTTTAACATCTATGCATTTTTGTTGTTGCTGAAGGCTGTTTCAAAACGCTGTTTTACAACTGTCACAAACAAGTCCATCTCTATATCGATCGACGGTAAGAAATTATACTGATGCTGTGGCGCGTCTCATGAGCATTAGCTCAGATTTCTTGTTTTTTTCTGTCAAGAGCGTCGAGTGGTTTCGGTTGATAATCGTCGATTTCCTGTCACTAAATGGTGCCATGCTGTGCTTGCCGATATATTCCTTGTATTCATTGTCAAAGTGGTGTTAATTAGTGATATACTAGAGAACCAGAGCTGAGTGGGTGACAATTGGTCGTCTTGATATGGTCGTACCGCGCGGCGCAGACCAGGCTACGTACCGTCGCCGATCTCGCGTTAAGCCCCAGACTCCACTAGCTGCGATTCGTTGTGCAACGTGCTGTAAAACAAATCCACAACATCTTTGTTGTACGACTTGTTGTCCAACAAATCTACAACATGTCGAAGTATAAGCTAGTGGAGATTGGGCCTGAGAGTCGCCGCCGTTTGTGTTTGGAACGATTTGCCATCTGCGCCACGCTGACCATACCACGCACACGACTGCAGCAGTCGTTTGGTATCTGCGGCACGGCGCTGGCGTGGCTGCAGTCGTTCCTGCACGGTCGCACTCAGCAGGTCTGCTACAATGGACAACTGTCGACCGTCGTCGAGCTGCTATTCGGCGTTCCACAGGGCTCCGTTCTCGGCCCACTCCTGTTCCTGTTATACACCGCCGAGTTGTTTGAGATCATCTCGAGTGCCGGACTCGTCGGGCACTCGTACGCCGACGACACGCA
>Ga0209052_1000894_pt1 | contig 10359 bp, 7 predicted proteins | sample WorMetHEROISLAND_2_FD_187409 | JGI IMG/M metagenome (GOLD analysis project Ga0209052, IMG submission 187409) | Marine gutless worms symbiont microbial communities from Max Planck institute for Marine Microbiology, Germany - Olavius sp. 4 HERON... | ecosystem: Host-associated > Annelida >...
CTTCTTTTCCTAAGAAAGAATGCACATTCTCGAAACTTCTTTGGCAACTTCTTTGGAAGAATTTAGGCAAATATATAGGAAAGCACCAACCTTGTGACTTTTTTCAAATAAGTTTTCAAACTGGGGTGCTTACATCACATGGTCTGTATAAGCGCATATGATTGGTTGAACTAGTCTACAGAGATAAGAAAAGAAGTACTTCTTTGGAAACGCAAAGAAAGTCGTCGAGAATTCGGAAAATAAAACTTCTTTGGAATTCCTAAGTCATGTGACATAGGAAGATCTTTGGAAAACGTCTTAGGAAAGTTTTGAGAATGTGGCCGCTGAACTGAAGAGTTTGGTTGTGATGTTGCAGTGCTGATGCTGGCGACGTCAGACAACATGGCTGCCGTGTTCGGCGGAAGCGTAACACGGTTTGTTGAAGACAGCGAATTCACGTACGAGGACTTCTGCCGTCGTGGCGAGAAGTCTACAATCCCAACATTTCGAGCCAGCGACTTCTCGTGGGACGATTACGGCTTCTCTCTAGGCAATGGTCTATACACCGACATCGGCTCCTTGCTCGATGACAAGTTCTCTGTGGTCCGGAGTCTTACATACAACACGTTAGTTTCTCCTCGTTCCAGCTATAAGACATTCATCTTCCTTTAATAAAGAAGATACATGCAAAGTTTCAAATCATTTATTTATTTGTTAATTGTAATGGAAGATTGTTGCTCTTAAAAACAAAAAGTCAAAGACATAATTAGGTAGAGTGATGCTAGTCGAGTTCGGTTTGGTCCAAGAAAAGCTACCGAATTGTATTGGACTGACTGGGCTTTGATACATACTCTCCTATTCTACTTAAGCAAGTTTCCAGCCTATTGTGCACTGAGGTCACCTGAGTTTTTCATCCTCTGCAGAATTGGAACTGGATCTAGGATAAGGAAAGAATGGTACATGTCTGCTGGCCACATCATATGTGGGCTTACACTCATTCATAAATACAGGCGTGATGTGCTGCAGTACAAGCAGTTCTTGTTAGTGTGCTGGCACTTTTGAGATTGTAAAGCACTGCTAAATCTGGCATGACTCTTATAAGCAGTATTATGTAGCTAATGTCCGGACAGCTGCCTTTATCTAGCTTCCATCTCTGAATTTCATCCGTTGTATGCTCATACTGTGCTGTGCACTCGAGGCCAGATCTAAACCCGATTAGGGCCTGTGTGGTAAAAATGTGGGGCTTTCGCATGAATGTTCTTACCATGAATTCAGCATTACAACTGTACACACTTTTGTTGCTGCTATTACCTGATTTGAGACACAGACAGCATCATGAATTTGCAGGCCAGAGAATGTCGTGATTTCCTCCACTCCAAGTGATTTCTATACGTTGCAGCATGCCATAAAGATGCCTTACCTTACCTTCGGGGTGGGCAGGTTGTTACACCTGCCCAGCGCTGAGGCCGTATCAGTTCGGCCCAATGCGCAACCCCGATGTAACCAGAAGGTCACAGTGATCAGCTGTGAAGCCGAAACATCGGCTGTGAAGCTGAACAAATCACCAGCCACCTAGGTGACGCCTATCAGGCGGTCTGCGCTTGGTTAGCTCCTCTCCTTCAGATTAAAAAACGTCCGGGTCATCGGTGCATAAGCCCCACCACCGCGACAAGGTGGCAGACCATGGTGGGGCGATAAAGACGCCATCACAGGCCAGAAAATGTCCGACATTCTCTAGCCTGTGGGAGGCTGGGAGCCCCCTTTTTATGGGCGTTTGTTTTGCCAAACGTGCCGAACGTGCCTAAATCCGCCTCCGTGCGTACTGGTTCGTTTATGTTCTGCGGTTACGTGTGTGTCATTGTCAGAATGGGCGACAAGAGCAACGTTGACACGACGTCGTTCCGTCGTGCTATTTGGAACTACATCCACTCGCTGTTTGGCATCCGTCACGACGACTACGACTACAGTGTCGTCAATAAGCTGTTGGAGCGACCTCTCAAGGCATACGTCAAGATAGTCACGTGCTTCCCCGAGCGAGTCACGCGCGCCGACTACGACGCTTTCATGCGAGGTTTCAATCACTCGGAAAAGGTACACACTACATGACTACACCACTGTTTGCTTCAGTTCTGTTTTTACCTCGATCAGAATAGAATTTGAATATGTCGGAAGTTGATTGCCCTTGTCCTGTTATGTCGGGTATAAGATGAAGCTGACTTGATCTTTGCAACAGAGTGGACAGCCAGTGAGTGCATACATGTTAAAGTAAAGTGAAGTAAAAAGTTAGGTTATATTATAGTGCGCTCTAAAGCTTAGCTTAAAGCTTAGCTTAATCTAGCACACTTAATCACCATAACTACTTAGGCGCCGAAAACTCCCTTTTGTACCCCATTTTCTTGGAGCTGAGAAACTGCGGAGGCAATGTGAGTAAACAACTTGCCCAAGGTTGCTACTCAATGGAATAGTGGCGCGACCTGGGAAGCGAACCGGGGTCCCCGAGTTCGAATTCCAAGTGCGCTAACCACTAAGCCATTGAGCCACACTAGTATACTGTCACCTGCCATTATGGGATAATTACTTTTACGTCTTTATTTAGTTTATGTCCGTTTGTTCTGTCCTTTAGTTTCGTTGCGCCTTGCGGATAGCTGTAGAATAACCCTGTTAGGTTTCCTGGTCAGACGGCGTAAAAGGCACCTGAACAAGGTCTTTAGGTATTGCTACTATTGCTGTGTGTGTGTGCGCGCGCGCGTATATCCTTCGTTAATATTATGTTATTGTGTGTATAAGTAGTTGACTATTGTTGCTTGGGTTAATTGTGTTAGTTTGTTTGATTTTTTTTGCTGTTCATTTTCACTGTCGGCACCGGTGCAAGTGATTGCTTCATTTGCCTGGAAAGACTCGTCCTTGAAGTGACCTATAATGTGTAGTGCGGGATGTAAAACTCGGCACAATCACTCACGCTTTAGTTTCTGTTCTGTGCTGGCACTTGGGCTGTCTGTGATGTGGGTTAATATTGTGGCATTGGGACTTGTGACCAAGAGGTCACCGTTTAATAATTTGTCCGATGATGATGTGGATGTGGTCCGATTGTGAATCTGTGGTTTGACTCCCAATCAGGTCGCTATCAAGTGGTTACTACTAGGATGGGTGAACCATCTCGGTATACAATCAGCACCAAGGTCAACTCGGCCTTCCATCCCTCCGGGGTAGGCAGATCGAGTACTGGCCTGCACGGCGGGGTTAAGGTGGGACATATTCACCCGTGTTGGGTGGCAGGTAAAAACCGTGTGATCCCATATGGCATCTGACGCTGCATAGCTCTGTTATGGGTTTCCCATAAAGAGCTATCGTTCGTTCGTTCGTTTCTGGCATGCACCACTATGAGTGTGTAGCGACAAATGTAGACATCAATCTCCAGAGTGGACGATTCTGAGCCATGTCGATTGCTTCGTTCACGGACAGGTTCATTGATTCAGGTCCTGCTAAATAGTCTTCATCCACGTACTACGGGGACGTTCTGATGGTCTCCTCCAGTTCTCCGCAGGGAGGGGGGAGGGGTAAGCTGGTAAGATCTGCTTGGCATCTGATTCGTCTGGCATTCGCGCAGTGTGGCCGAAGAGGGAGAGACGCCGTGCTTGAACAGTAGATGATAGGTGTGGTTGCTCAGTTGTCCGTCTATGCACAAACTTTAACCTTCTGTCGCCGCTCGGTGTGTTGTAGGTGCATGTAAACGTGATGCTGCTCGAGGCAAAGCTGCAGGCGGAGTTGCTGTACAGTTTCCGTGCCGTCAACAAGTTCATGACGTACCGATAACACGTGTCTGCTGGCGTCGCTGTGTACTGCATTCCTAGCTACAGCTGGCTTGTCATTGTCATGTCCAAGCATTGTGAACAAAACATCTGTCTATTTTACATGGTGAGCTAAAATAAAATACCCCAACACGAAAATCACGATAACTGCGTAATGCAGGAACATTTTTGCGCCAAATTTTCTTCGTTTATTTAGCACACAATACTTCGTAAGCCTGCTTAATTTTGCTACCTTTCGTTGATATTTGGAGAAGTGGTACAGCCTCAAATGCAATGTTTGATATTCGTTAGTGAACAGCATAATGTATCAAACTTCTCGTGAATTTCCAATGCTGAAAAACACGGTTGAAGAGCTGCACAAGCTTAACTAGCTAATGAAAAATGATAAGCAGATTGCTTTTACCGAGCTAAGCTATCAACTCTTTGCAGGAAAATTTGTAACAATTTTTTGGTATCTAAAACCAATTTTCTGGAAAGTCTGAATCCGCATTTTGTCTTTGTAGGATATTTTACCCATGACCACCAGATTTGTAATTCTAATGGCGATTATGACTTAAAATATTGAAAAGTTTATTAATTTTTCCAAAAGTAAACCAAATAGTTAGGCTCACGTCACAATGACGTCACAACAAAGATGGTATTAGGAACTTGATTACTTCAGTAAGAAAATCAACCTTGTGTACCGTTGCAAAGTTCGTTCCTGAAGTTTGCGTGAGTATGTCAAGTAAATACAGCACAAAGATGCAACACTTTTGCACAGTTGTGTTCTGAACAAATGAGCAAAATTTAGTACAAAAACATTTGCACATTTCTGAGACGTGATTTTTGTGTTGGGGTATTCTATTTTGGCTCACCCTGGGGATATTGTCATACTGCAACCCAGTGGTACACAACATAGATTTGTTATCCAGCCCATGACGTCCTAACTGAAAAACGCCCAAAAGTTGTGATATATGAAATAACGATCATTTACTGCTTTGCTTGCATGCTTTTAACTGCGTGCAGAAGTGATGGCAGGATTATTTACAGCACTGTCAAAACTCTGTTAACACGATAACTCATGAACCACTGCTCTTAGCTTGATGAAATTTAGCATGAGCATGTACCTTGACAACCTCCAGAAGCCTATTGAATATCAAGGTCATAGGTCCAAGGTCAAGGTCACATGGGTTTTTTGTGTGTTCTTTGTGTGCATGATAGTGGGACTACCGCGTGCAGTACTTAGCCTTGAGCAAGGCTTGATAATCTTATTGGACTTGTTTGAAGTGACGTTTGCATCCAGTTTCAGGCCTGAGCATACTACTGAGACCAGTAACATATATAATATGGCATGTATCTGCTGTTTTTCGTCGTCACTGATAATAGCATTTTGCCTGGCCTGCCGTGACTTTGAGACCATGTTATGTGGTTCGTGGCTCAAAACTGTTGTGCACCACTGCACTAGTAAACTATAATATGTGAAGACGTACTCGAAATTTTGTGGTGGTATAGCTCGTAACATTATGCAACTCCGTCAACGGTAGACATGACCAACTGTTTAACTACTTTGAGTCTGTGGTCATTTGCTAACAGATCGTCTTTGTGCAGCCAGACACTCTCTTGGCATACAGCGACTCCGCATAGTTGCTCATTCGTCATATTTGCAGCGTTTTGAAATAAAATAGGTATAACAACATATTAAAAAGGTTTATATTGAAGTTTATGATGTGAAAAACTACTTAATTTTAGTTTATAGGATTACAAAATGAATGCGGGCTCTCATGTGATCTTGTCCCTCGGTTGAAATGATGTGTTTCAATTTTGTGATGAGTGTATTACTGTTATTTCACGGTTGCACTGGTCATTCGTTCACGTTGTGTCACGGCGTTTTTGTTCTCGGTTCAATCTGCACTCGCCGCGTTGCTTTCAATGACAACTGGCCGTCGCATTTGAGTTTCTAGTTCACTGCACCGTGTGCATTTCTGTCTGACGCTCGATCAAAGAGATTTCTGAGTGTAAAAATCAAACTTGCATATACAGAGTGTGCCAAAAAAGTGACATCATTTTGGTTATTGGAGTTTCCTAACCTTGTTCGATGCAGTGATTGTCAGTATCATTGTCATTAAGTCATGTCATCATTACGTAGCTTTTCCTCGGTCGATGTAAACAAGTTCTGTTGTTTTTTTCGGTGAACAAATTGTCATTTCATCACGGTGGTTGGATTAACACGTGATGAACACTGTTTGGTTCACAGTCTGCATGTGGAGAAACACTGGGGTTCCGAAAGAATTGTGAAAATGTTTAGAATAAATGAGCATGTTTAAACTGGATAATTATTAATAGCAAATGTTAAAATTGTTTGAGCCATGTTTTGGCGTTTACATGGCATTGCATTGTATTGACGTAGTTGAAAGGAGTGTCACTTTTTTGGCTCACCCGGTATATTAAAATATATGCAAGCATGCTAGATATGTACGTGACTACGTTGGTATTTTATAAGACTGATATTGATGTCTGTCGTCTATTTTTTTTTTCAACAGTTTAGTCGGGCATGCTCTGCATTGTTATGTATTTGGACAGCAACTGCTGTCCTTGTGTCGTCATTAGGGACCACAGTTTACCACAGACCATGGAATTCTTAGCCAAGTCGCGGAATTTGCCCAGTTCCATGGAATTTTGTGGAGTTCGGTACTGGCCGGTGATGATAACTGATGCCATCGGCCAGGTGAGTGTAAAAACTTCAATGCTACAACTTCTGAACAAACTCACCTGAAACCATGACTAATAAACTGTAAGAAATCATCGAATTTCAACCTTTATTTACTGGTTTTGTAGACCTGTGGAATCTGGAAAAATTTGCCGAGGAAATCTGTGGTGCCTAGTCATCATTGTGTCCGACTACCGCTCGTAACTTCTATTACTGTTGTATTGCTGTCATAATCTGCTTTAAATATGTCACTACTAGGGGCCGGTTTCTTGGTCTTTTGGTTGACCAGTCAGTTAGCCGACCATCGGTTAACGTTGACTAAACGTTGCTTTAACAACAGTTCCGTCACGTACAATGTATCTCGTTGAGTTAACTGCAGTTGCTTTGTGAGGACCACTCTCATTGGACTACGATGATCACGTGGTTATGTAAACCAGCCAGTGACTGGCTAGTTAAATTTGACTGACATTTGGCCACTGGTTAGTCCTCCGAGAAACGTATAGGTCGTTAGCCCGCTAGTAACTAGCTTAGTGGTGGCTTGGTGGTATAATGGTTAGGAAGTGACTTGAGATCACGAGGTTTGACTCCCGGTCGGGTCGCTGTCAAGTGGATACTACCTGGATGGGTGACTCGGGTAGGTAGATCAAGTACCGGCCTGCTTGGCTGGGGTTAAGGCGGGGTGCATTCACCTGTGTCGGATGGCAGATGCTCTGAGGTGGGTTACGATTACGAGCTATGGACAACCGTTAATAACCATTTTGTAGTTAACCGACCATATTTAAAGTAGAAGCCTGCCCTAAACGACGCTGGTTCAGTTAACAGATATCAGCATGGCTGCGGTGTACAGACGTGGGTGTGAAGTTATGTCAACGAGCTGATTGGTGGCTTTGCCGTGTTGTGATCGTTAGCATTGTGCTAGTAGTTAGTACAGTTACTTTGTGTACGTGAACTCTGGGGTAAATGATGTGCATCTCATATGTAATGGTATTATTGGCTGTTGTACAGACTGATGTTGTCGGTGCCGTTTTTAGCGACCACCCTTTCTACCCACCCGCTAGATCTTTGTGGCCCTTGCCTTGCTGTCTGCACTCCTGTAAACATGCTTTTGGTCATTTGCAGCCTTTGCAAAATCTGTGCCCTCCCCGTTGGCGGTACTACTGCAGAGCCGTAAACATGGCGCTGACCATTCTGTTGTCATTTCTGCGTAGCATGCAATGCATTGTTCATATTTTGTACATGTTGTCGGAGTCAATTCAGATGTTAATATAAGCTCTGTAGTACAGATGCTGTGAGCAATATGCTGTTGAGGGGAGATAACTTTGTCTAGGACATTGCCAAAAACTCCGTGTGGTCTCTATCAGCTGCTGTTTTATGCTAGAATTGACTGTATTGGTTTACTAACTGGAAATCATAAATCGCTCAAAACCGATTTACCGCATATGGTGCCATGTGTTGCCAATGCATCAGAGTATACTATGGCGTATGGCATAAGAGGTGAATTAACCGTGGTTAGTTGGGTTTGTTTGCTGGGGCTTTTCGTTTGGGTTTCTCGTGGCAGGTGTGAGTTAAACTCGTCAGTAACGTTGCCTTGCTGCCGTATAGAAGTACTTCCAACCTGATTTCTATCAGCGTTCGTACAGTCTGGACAGTCCCGGAATTTAAAAGTTAAAATTTCCACACCGGGAAAGTCCTGGATAAATACAGTGGATCTTGTAATTTTGCGAGGGTTAATTGTGTTTATTCAGCTTGCTTTGTAACGCACTAACTCTGTCCCGAGTTCACAGTTGTGTTAAAACACTTTTTGTCGATAGGCTAATCAGTCGTTCATTTTCACCAATTTTATCAGCTGATTTTGTCGGTGAACTAAACTACGCCCACAAAATTGGTCATTTTTACCAGAATTCATATTATTGTGGTCCTGGAAAACCGTGAAATTTTGCTCTTTTTGGTTGCTGGAAAGTGCTGGAAAACAGTGTTGGCAAGTCTGTACGAATCCTGTCTGCTAGGTCGGTCACCACAAAACGCAGGTCAGTGTTGAGATGGGTCTTTACAGTTTTATTGTACAGTATTCTTGTGATATTACTGCGTTGTTTACTAGATGTTCGTAACGCTGTCAGTCTTCAGTCCTTAGATGCAGTATAACCTGACTGTGTTGAAGAAATTGGTAAACAGGCGAAAGCCTGTGCTTACTTAGGCCACCAATGCATTCGACGTTGTTGGATTGGTGAATTCACTGAAAGCTGTTAAACCCAACGAACCGTCGTTCTGGCGAGTATCTTAGTTAGCGACCGTGTAAATTCTAGTCAGTCTTAGCTACACTACTGCCTTTTGAGTTGAGTGATGTATGTATGTTCATAGGCGCCGACTTTTAGAGCTCTCCGTCCTACCTTGCGCCCTTCCTTCCTCCCTTCTCTGTTTTTTTCTTCCTTTTCCTTCTATCCACCCCTAAATCCAGCTAGAGTCTGGGGACTGCTGTTGTTCGCTTCCCCAGCCCAGTGGAAATAAATGCGTCATTGTTCAAAACTGCACTAAAATTGCTGCACACTTTCTGCCTCAGAATGTGCTGGAAATCTTTCGACGGTCGTGACACGTTTGCATTTTTCGTATTGTTCAGTTTTGATGTTTAAAGCGGCCCTTTACATTTAGATTGAAGCAGACGACGAGATGTTAAATTGGCTCATTCGAACGTTTGTAAAAAAATCCAGGAATCAAACGCGCGTCGTGGAACCTACGACCTTTTGGCCATCGGGCGATCCGGCGATGAAGGCGGCGCTTATGTGTGTGTGTGTGACGATGTGAAAAGATTATTGTAAGCTGCAGATCTTCCAATTTACGTGTATATTTATCGACGTTAGAAGTTGCTAGAAGTTACACTTGCGTCTTTGCAATAGGTGCTGTTCGACTTAGCCTCAGGTTGGCTAGATTTGTACTCAGAACGGATTGTAGTTACTGGTTCTTCTCTCGCCATGATATTTTTGGTTGCCCGGTTCTTTGTAAACCTCGGACTCGTTTCGAGTCTGATGTTTCTTCAATTATCAGGTTGAATGTGCTCCCATCCTCCATACAGCGCATATGTCATAGATTGGTTATTGTGGACCTCCTTTGATGTTATATCCCTCTGCTTTGAGTAAAAAAAGTCATCACGATCTTTAATTGTTGTTTGTCGATTAATTTTTGTACGTTTGTGGTCGTGTAAACGAAGAATCATATCCGGGTGTATTATTAGTTTTAAGCTAATTGTTGAAGCATAAATGGCGATATTTTAATTTGCGATGCTACTACTGTTTACTAATGACATAATAATCTTTTGTATGTACATAATAGGCTTTTGCCATGGTGCCAGTGAGTGATGCGTGCTGTGAATCTCGTGCTTTCTCTGTTCGTATTTTACCCTGACATAGCAGGTCTCGAGTCATCTAGCAGACAAGCCATCTTGTGCTGATCGTTCACAGTATCTTGTAACCGAGGAAAAAATACATCCCTGCATTTGCTTGCTTTGTACGCTGTCGTTTTTTTATGTTTCTAAATGCTGTCCTTGTCCACTACGCTTGTGTTTGTGTTCGTTGAATAAATATCGATGTAACTTGGTGTTTATGCGTCAGTTGATAACTTTTCGGTGTAATCTCCGAGGCAGGACGTCTCAGCAAAAGTTCCGTGATTCTCCCTTTGAAGTCCAACTTTGGACTCGAGTGTGTTACATATCCGAAGCGGAACACGCTCGGTTCAGCCGTTTTTGAGATATTGCCCATCGTAGCCCAAATTTTTGTGTTGGGGGTGCAACTCATTCAGTTTAGTTATACAATTGGCCTAACTTGGACTTTGCGAAATAAGCAGAATGAGGCAATTCTGCCACTTCCACTGGACGTCACGTCTGAAAGCTGAGAC
>Ga0209052_1000895_pt1 | contig 10358 bp, 8 predicted proteins | sample WorMetHEROISLAND_2_FD_187409 | JGI IMG/M metagenome (GOLD analysis project Ga0209052, IMG submission 187409) | Marine gutless worms symbiont microbial communities from Max Planck institute for Marine Microbiology, Germany - Olavius sp. 4 HERON... | ecosystem: Host-associated > Annelida >...
TAGCTGGCCATATCTCGGAAACGGTGCGAGATAGGGCCAAGGTTACAATTAATCACTAATAGGAAGTCACCTATAGGCTTTCCATTAAGACCAAGATCGATGACCTTGGATGACCTTGAATGGCTGTGCCGCCCTTGGGGGTAGGGATTTCAACCTAAATGTCGCCATATCTTGGAAACGGTGCGAGATAGGGCCAAGGTTACAATTAATCACTAATAGGAAGTCACTTATAGGCTTTCCATTAGGACCAAGGTGGATGACCTTGGATGACCTTGAACGGCTGTACCGCCCTCGGGTGTAGGGATTTCAGCGTAAAAGTCGCTATATCTCGGAAACGGTGCGAGATAGGGGAAAGGTTAGAATTAATCACTAATAGGAAGTCTCCTATAGGCTTTCCATTAAGACCAAGATCGATGACCTTGTAGAAGACTACGAACAGTTCAAAAAGCTGCATAAACGCATTTGTTCGATTAGGTTGCGGTGCCTAGTGTCTTGTTTGCTTTTAGGCACCGCATGTAAATTGACTGACTGTATTATTATTTTTATGGCAAGCATTGCGGTTTCTTACAAAATGTCGAATACTATTTTTTTGTGTTAGAAATTGGTATCATCAGCGAAGAAAGGACCCAGTCCGGTGTTGCAATCACAATCTAAATCAGCCTGTCTCCCTGCTTCTGACTCACAAGATGGTCTTTACAGCAGCGATGTATTGGATGAACTGAAGGAAAACATCTCACCTCTGAGACCACAGCCAGCTACGATTGGGGAGCCACAGAATCTAGTGATGAAGAATGTCGTAGACCATGAAGTGGCTGGTAGCCATCTAATGATAGTGGAAGATGTGGGCACCCCAATACGTCGTACAACATTCGTCAGAGACACCGATTACTGTAGCCCAAAGTACGTCACTCGTACACCGGAGAGAAGGGTTATCGATGTTAATCGTTTCCACAGCACTTCATCCTCTCCGCAGCCAGTTCCTGATTGCTACGCAACGCCAGTGAGACGATCGACATATGTGAAGAATTCGCCAAAACAGAAACCATCTGGCCACGTGGATGGCGGTTCATTATTGAAAGAGTTGAAGCTAAACTGTGGAAAGAATATGGTGGGATGTGAGGAAGAATCACACGTTTTGTTAGTAGGCTCGGAACCAGGTGACCTCGAAGAGGCAACCGCTAAAGCTTGTACGCAGCGTCCAAAGTTGGATGACCCTTTGCGGGATGTCAGTCGATCTCCACTGATATTGGAAGACCGACTTCTGCACCTGCAGGACGTGGCTATGTCAGACACACTGTGTTGTGAAAGAACAAGAAGCATTGCGTCATCCGGCCGGGGTAGTCCCACTGAAAGTGAGTATTACACAGCCGTTACTACTCCGTTTGATGAATCATTGTCAGGGGATGAAGAAGCTGATGCATTTCTAGACTCCAATGTTTGCTCGGAAACCATCACCGGTGACATGTCTTTGTGCCAGCAGCATCTTGCATTAAGGGTCACTAATGATTGCACATTTATGGAAAATACGGGCACGGAATCGATGAATAATGGTTGTGTTGCTTTGCGGCAAGCTAACATTGTGACATCGGAAATAGTTGAGTATGAAGTTTGTACTGAGGTTGTATCAGAAGTGGTGGAGTCTGAGTTCTATGTGAATCAAAGAACATCCTCATTGCATACAGAGCCAGTGAAACCTGATTTCACCCGTGCATCGGCAGACTTTGGTGGAGTTGTGTGTGAACGTGAAGTGGTGGAAGGTTTCGAATATGCTGCAGTTAGCGATGGCCACTTTGCAGCCACTCGTCAATCCACGCCACTGCTGAGTAATAAGCTGAGTGGGATCGGAGCAGCCAGCCATGCTAGTGTCCCAGATGTTGACAGCAAACCATCTCAGGCTGCGACTAATGGTTTTGAAGTTGCTTCCTATGAAGAAAAGGTGATACATTCTCCTGTCGGTGATAAAGTAGACGGATTGTTTCACATACCTGTTGACAGTGAAGCATCTTGCATCTCCAGATGTCCTACATTTACTAAGATCTGTGCTACACCATTTATTACATCAGATGTTTCAGAAGATTCTGGTAGCTACAACCAGACATACACTAAGTCCGCTAATGGCAAAACAGTCGGTAGCTTGTCTGGAACACGACCGGCCAGCAGACCATTGTTCACTGACAGCACAGCAGCCAGTAACTACATCGACGAAGGTTCCACTGGTGTTGTACCACTGGATACAGCCCAGTCTTGCTTTGATGATGCTGCAGACATTGTACCACCTCAAACGTATAAACCGAACCTGTTGGCAAAACCGGAACTGGATGAGTGGAACAAGTCCGTCGAGCAGTCTGGAATCTGGTCAGATGGTCGGACGTCTGTCATGAACACGGGAGTGTTTTTTGAAGTTGGTGGCCAAATGAGTCACATGATCTCTCCGGGACAGAAGCGACAGTCACTTATTGCACGGCTGCATGGCGATGACAAGCATCCTTCGACACATTTCGATGCTGAAGTTGTCAGTGTTGAACGTAGTAGAAGACAATGGCTGGACGGGGATGGCAGTCCGGTGAGAAAGAGGCCTCTTATTGCAGCCGCAAAACCACGTGAGTGTTGCTTCTTGATGTCATAGTAATGGAAATGTAGACCTGTGGTACTTAGCAGTCACCAGTGTGTGAATTCTGACTAAATGAGTCAGAACACTAGTGGCTTTTAGTGTTTGATAACGGTGGTAATTGATGAATTGGAAGTAATTTGACTTATGACTTTGCTATTGAGATGCATTATTCAGTAGTGAAGATGATTGAGGCTGGTTGTGAGTGGTTAAAATTTATTGTGAGGTTTTGTGTTATATACCATAACAGCATATTTTTGTAGTATTGACCAGTAATTAAAAAAATGATTATTGGATACAATTTAGAATGCAGACAGATTTTTATTTAACTTTCCATTGAAATATTTACTCTTTTCTAACATTGCACGACAGTTGATGTCTTTATTGCAAAAATTTGCAATCGGCGTTGTTGATGTTTATAGCAAAGCAGCTGGTGGTGGATAAGTTGCCTGTTAATGTTCCGTCACGAGCAGCAAAGCAGCGTCTACCTCCAGTTGCTCAGTCAAAGCTGACTCTTATCAAACGTCCTGAACAGAAACCAGGTCTGCATAGTGCAGTCGCATGCCATTCTGATGTTTCAGTTAATGTGTATATTGCTGCCACTTTGTGCGTAGTTTTGTGGTGTAGAAATACTTGTTTTGTTGGTTCTGAGTGTGTGCTCTGCTGGTGGTGTATCCAGTACTTAAATTTTGATATTTGATTGTTTGAAGCTAATCTCAAATGCAGCTGTGAGTTGTTAGTGTGTGTTCGTCTATAAGTCATGATTGCAGAAATACCGGACATTTCAGTTGTCTTTTGTTAGCCACAGCCTAGTGTGTACAGTACACTGTACAGTGTACAGACAGTGTACAGGGCATGGGAAATGCAGTTAGCACTGTAGTATTAGTAATTGTAATACATGTACTTCTTGTTCTACTAGCACACTGAGTGCGGTCAAGGTTATTTAGAGTTAATAGATTATTATTATATTACGTATAATATTATTATTATAATAATATTATTGCCTGACTGGTGTTAATGTATTTTGCCTGACAGTCAAGCAGCCGCTGCTGTATGCAGCCAAGAATATATATTACGACGAGCGTTGGATGGAGAAACAGGAGCGCAGTTTCGTCAAGTGGTTGAACTTCGTTCTCACTCCGCCGGAGATGTACTTTGATGCCAGGAAACAGAAAGGTCTGTTCTTGTTTGTGTCGCGTTTTGGAAGATTTGCAGTTTTTGCTTATTTGTTAATTTGTAATTTGGTAAAATTTGAGCCGATTGTGACTGTTTTGCAATTTTCAAAAACGACATCATTTTGTTATCTTTCCTGCTGCAGTGTGTTTCAGCAAATGCCAGAGTACAAGAAAATCTGCCTCTGAAACCTGATCTATCCCGGAGTAAGTGAGGTGATTAAATGCAAGCTAAAAGTAGTGGTACTAGTGTTATAGTGTTTAAGTGGAGGAATGGCAAAACATGTGCCGACACTTTCAACGGAGACTTTGAACATTTTCTGTTTTGCAAATTTTGTCATTTTATGTGGACTTGTCAGTTATTACTGCATAGTTGTTGAACCGGTCGGCTCTGCAGTCATTTGTCTCAGTCAGGTACTATTTTTATCATGTGGCGGTTTGGCTTAGTCGGTAATGTCCTTGGTCGCATCAATGAAGTTACTCGATGCCAGGCCCGGTTAGTACTTGGATGGGTGACCGCCAGCAGTCTCGTAAACCATCTTGGTATGTAACCAGTCACCCAGGTCAACTCAGCCTGGCCATCCCTCTGGGTAGGCGCAATTGGTACCAGCAAAGCTGGGACATAAACAGGCACACTGTGCGATGCACTAGCCATGGTCTGGCAGTGTAAACTGGTGTCTGGCTGATCGCTAAGGAAACGGAGATCAGCGCCGCCCTATGGGCCTTATGACTTGGGCAGGACTTTACGTTTTTTACTTTACGTATTATGAGATGTGTTTACAGTTCTGTGTTGCATTGACAGTTGATGTGGGGAAGCTAACAGTCGGTATGGACAAGGACGTTGTCTTGGCGCCGACGAAGGAGGTCCTATCGCTTCGTGCGTATACCGTCCTGTCTCAGATGAACAGTCTTCGTCGAGCGTCGTGCCGGCTCTATCAGCAGCCAGCAATCACTCAAGTGATTGAGATGTTGGAGTGTGAGATTGAGATCGGACGTCTGACTGTCCGCACTGATCGCATGCTGCATGCCGACCTCGGTAATAACAGCGCTGGTTCTACATCTGCCACATCATTCTTGATTCCTGTCTAGTACCTGAAATCTTCTTTTGTCCTTGATTGTACATTGAACCAATTTAGTCTCTCTCTAAGCTGTAGCATTATTTTCAACTCACAACGTTTAATAAATACCCATCAGTGTAATACTTTGCACTGGAGTGAATGTTTTAAGCAACATTAACATGTGTTAACTGTTAGGCACAAACATGTGAGCTGAAAGTGCAGTGAGTAGAGTTTACGTCTTACCTGATGCAATTCCCCGGCCCATGTTGGTCCACTGGTGTAGTATAGGCCCACTCCGTTTCCTGGCTGGATGGTGTAAGAGGTGCCTAAACCAGGCTTTTAGTTTTGTATTGGTGTAGTTAGAATGTGTGTGTGTGCATCTTTTGTTAGTTGGCATTACGTTTGTGCGCATGTGTATGTATGTAGTATATTATAATATTTTGTTTTTTTTTTGTATTCGTTAGATTGATTTTGCTGTTAGTTTCTGTTGTCTGTACCAGTGCAAGTGATTGCCTGGGGGACCGTCTGGGGGGGAGCACACACATCCATATGCTTCGAGCGTCAATGGATAAGCGATCTGAACTGTCTCCGGAATGACCTATAATGTGTCGGCCAGGACGTTAAACCTTACTCACTCACTCACTCACTGACTTGACACAATCTAGGTCATTTTGGGAACGATGAGAAATGCCATTAAGATTACGTGCATAATATCTGTATAGTACATATGAACCTCTGGTACTTGCAAACTGTCATTTTGTTTGAGATCGAATTTGTACTTTTTCGGAAGAAGCATGCATAGCAGAATAGTTAATCTTCTTCACACAGTTGGAGCTGTCTTGTGCTAACTATACTGATGCATGGCGTGTTTGTTGTGCAGGTATAAAGCAGAAGGTGGTGGACTTGTTGTTGTCATACAATCCGCTGTGGCTGCGTATTGGCCTGGAGACTGTCTACGGTGAGGTGCTGAGTCTGCATGGCAACACGGACATCGTTGGCCTGTCACGCTTCATTCTCAGTCGACTGTTAGCTTGTCCCGACATTGCTGTGCAGTTTGCTCATCCGAACGTTCGGCATCTGTACAGACCGGGTTAGTGAGTTATGGTCATGTTCTGTGATACCGTTGTTATGTCACTCTTACAATACAGTAAAGTGATGCAGTGCAAAATATATTTGTGTAGCCCAGACAGCAGAGGCACAAAAAGTTTCTTATGTGCTTTGGTGTCGAAGTTATTAGAGTGGAAGCATTGATACTGTTGTAATCTGTAATTGTGATGATAATAATAATAATAAATTTTGGTAGGAATCATGCATCGTAGTTTTTGTACTGTGAGGTCATACCTTTGAATAACTGTGGCATATTGTTTGCAGTGATATATGTGTAACGTTTTTTTACCAGATTAAAGAGATGTTAGAGGGGCTCTGTAGATTAATGCTGAGGGATCTGAGTGTAGTATCTTGTGGATGCAAGCATCACTAGTTTACTGACTTGATGAGGTACTGTACTCCTTGATGTCAGTCGGTACTAATAAGATGCCAATTTCTGTTGCAGCCTCCACCTCATATTAGATAACTTTCTCGACAACATCGAGCTCTGTATAAATTTACTGTATTTACTTAACCAACTTGGTATTTTGCATGGCATTGTTTGTCCATTAGGATACCAGGAAGCATTGGCTAAGTTCACACTGAAGAAGTTTCTGCTGCTTGTTCTGTTTCTGGACAAGGCCAAAACAGCTCATCTGATCGGCTACAATCCTTGCTTGTTTTGCAAGGATTCCGACTACAAGGTCTGCATGCACAGACATTGTCACATGCTCATATCACCACTAATGCTGCTGTTCGTTATTAGTTAGTTTGCACTATGCATGTCATGCATACTCGCTATAGGGAAAAGCAAATTTTTCAAAAGGAAAAGCCAAAGCTACTAGGATTAGTGGAATGGATATTATAGGCCTTATGCATTTCATGTTAATGGCCACTACTGGTAGTCGAGTGGTCTAGGACACTGGACACTACAATGCAGCACTTGGCTTGGCTGCTGGCTTGCCTGCAGAGTTTACGGTGAAGCTTTAAAGCCAAACTTAGCGTATGCTATGGTCGCCATTCTGTCTTGTTGGATAATGTACACTGTCTAATCGGTCAAGGAATGTCTTAAGACTGATGTATTTGTGTTTGTGTACGTTTCAGTACTTCATTTAGGCTATAGAAAGGGCTTCTGGATCATAATTGCACTTTTCTTCACAAGGAACCTCGCCTAACTTGGATTAACCTTATAAATGGCCTGTTAAAAAATTGAAAGTACTGCTGTGTGGTAGTAAATGGTTCTCGTATTAAGTCTGAGTATTGGGCTTGCACAGTACACTATAGCTGCATATGGTCATAGTGCCTACATCACAGAAATGTGAAAGGGGAGGCGAGTGACCTGGGCCCCCTAAAGCAGTAGTGCTTTTACGTTAGACTTGGCCTACTCCCTTATTCTCGTGACTATTTTTTTCTTTTTATACTTTCTAAGGGCCGAACACCCCCACTGAATATGCCTCTGATACTCGTCTGGTTTAATTAACTGGTGAATTCCACCGGTGCATGGAAAGGGTTCCCAACTGGCATTTTAAAATGCCAAATAAGTCGAATTTGTCTGTCTGAAGAAACTTGGCTGCAAAAATTTTAGTTCTGTAGTTTGGCACTTTTTGGCATTAATCTTCTAATTCGTCAGTAGAACTCAATTTTGTCATCAATCTTGTGGCACTAATTTGGCAGTAACGAATGATTGTATCGTAGATGGTATTGTTAAAAATGTGGCAGTTATTTGTCAGTGAAAGACATTGCATCGGGTATTTTCAGCCAAAAAGAGTTGGCAATCCAATGCACTGGTGGAATTCAGCGGTTAGTTAAACAGCGCAAGGATGGTTAGTGTTGTGTGTGTTGTGTGTAGTCAAGTCGTGACGTCCTGCTGGCATTCTCTCGTGACTACCTGCGAGGTGAGGGTGACGTGACTCGGCATCTGAGTTACCTCGGCTACACTGTGACTCATGTCCAGACTGTGTTGGATCAGTACGACTACGCCGTCTCCAACCTGGCCACCGACCTCCGTGATGGCCTTAAACTGACGTCTGTACCCGCTGCTTTCATGTTTCTTTCTTTATTCAATCAGCGCCTGCTGCTCCTGTCTTCTGCTTTTTTCTCCATGTTGTCATATTTTTTCCAAGCATATGATGTGGCTGAGCAAAGTGAGCATGAGCATTTTGGACACTTTCGTTCTCTTGTTGCTTTGCTACTATTCGGCCCGTCCATTGCGCCATTTAAAAGTGATGCATGACAAGATAAAATTCCATTTTTTTATCCAAACCGTATGAAGTAACCGACACAGAATTTGTATTAATTTAATTTATACAGGCATGACGCATATCTCACGTCATAAATTGTCATTGTTAAATTGTTTTGTTATTAGAGGTGTGTGATTAGTAAAATTATTAACAATGTAGTAGAATATTATTACTTTTTTCGTATTCACTCGATTCGATTTCACTGTAGATTGTCCATAGACACGCATTGAGTTATGTGCTTGTACAAGTGAGCATGAATGCTCCACTCGTGTGGGTGAAGCTTGTACGTGTGACAGACAGCCTGTAAATGGAAACCCGGACTCGGACTCGTGTCTACGTGAACGTAGCTTTATGTTGTGCTGCAGGAGACTGATAGAAGTGTTGACTGGGAGCTGGTCTCTGTCAGGTGAACTGCGTGTGCCGGCCATCAGTCGTCTACAGAAGATACACAACGTCTCAGTGGTTCTTGGTGAACTGGCACGCCGTGGTGTCGTTCCCGACTGGAAAGGTTGTTTACATTACGTTTATCACGAGCAAATCGTTGCATCGGTTGTTCTGATTTGTGACGTGTGATTATTCTGTTCTCTTCATGTTAGCATTTTGTGCGTTTTTTGGTTTTACACTTTTCATATTTAACTGTTTAGTTTGTAGTCTATAGTTGCCGTGCGTGTTAGCTTTCGGGCCAACTGGTTCCGTTTTTATTCAGATGAACGAATGGATGCATCCATTTGTATGTGGGCATCTGTGTGGCGCCTCATAGATGTGATGAACAGAGGAGTTGTCAGACTTAATTTACTTTCTGAGTTGTTAGTGTTTAGCCGGAATGGAGGCATTGGCTGATATTTTGCTGCAGCAGTATCGTCAAAACAGCATGCCATATTCTTCTGCTGTTGTAAAGTTTATGTGCCATATATCAAGTGCTTATATGCTGAACATGATGTTTTAGAATTTCAGGCTGCTGGAAAATGTCATCTTGAAAGGTCACGTAAACGTTTTATGGCTGTGGCAGGTCACAAGCTGGAGTCACGAGACATTGTTGATGGACACAGGCAGAAGACGCTTCAGTTGCTGTGGACTCTGATCTTTGTCTTCCAGGTCATTACTATTATCAGTGCTACTCTCGGTGATGTTGCTCTGCCAGATCGTCATCGGGTTTGATGTTGCCCAAATAATAATCATTATTTCCAAGACCATGACCGTTGGATAAGTATGCCTGGATATGAAGACTGAGAATGACGGTGCAGAACTAATGTCCAGTGGAGGGCCCTTCCATATGTTGGTGCCAAACAACTGGATATCTATTAGATGTGATTGCTAACTGTATATTGCAGTGACTGATTTGACATGGTAATTCTATGACATGATGTTGCGATGTTGACATGAGTATAATGTTGTGACATGCAACCGTGCTGATGTGTGAATTTAGGTTGACGCTTTGCTGAGTGAAGCCGAGCTGAAGGCCGAGATTGAGTCTGTGAAGCAACGTTTAACCAGTCACCAGATGGCGTTTCTCACACTGCATTCAGATGCAGTTCCCGGTAATTGATAAGCTTCTTGACAGCTTAGAGTGACATATGTTTCATACCCATGCTAATGCAGTCATTCAGTGTTTTCAATGGTCATCTGGAAGCCATATTTACATTTGTTTGCAGTATATTCGCCATTGGTGGCATGGCGTAGCGGTAATGTGTTGTGTACAATCAATGAAGTTACTGTACACCGTGCCGGGTTAGTACATGAATGGGTGACTGTCTGCGGCACGTAAATCATATCTCTGTACGTAACCAACCACTCAGATCGACTCAGCCTTCTACCTTCCATGTGACAGTAAAATGAGTATCAGCTATCTAGTTGAATATTAATAATAAATAGTGATGATGAATGTAGTCACTATATACCTCCCTAGCCTGTAGGTGGATCTATTGGCTCAGGCTGATCATTGGTTTCATCTCATGAACTGGATGAACTCTCACTGTGGCTGTGCTATGATGACAGCATATTATTGTTATTATTAATATTTTTTTAATACCCGCGGTGGTAAAGGTTCCCGGGGGTTAAAACAACAGTTAAAAAAGTAGCTGGAATGGCTGTTGGTCCGGGCAATCAGTGCAGAATGAGTCGTGTATAAGCACTGAGTTAAAACATTGGATCGTCACAGAGATATGCTGTCGTTTAACTTAGGAAGTTGTGTAAA
>Ga0209052_1000897_pt1 | contig 10351 bp, 4 predicted proteins | sample WorMetHEROISLAND_2_FD_187409 | JGI IMG/M metagenome (GOLD analysis project Ga0209052, IMG submission 187409) | Marine gutless worms symbiont microbial communities from Max Planck institute for Marine Microbiology, Germany - Olavius sp. 4 HERON... | ecosystem: Host-associated > Annelida >...
CATAGTCACCAAAACTTGAAATTTGTGAAATTTCTAAAATATGTAAAATTCGAATTCTCAAGTCTATTTGTTGAACGTTAGAAACGTTACAACTTGGAATGCATTTCCGTGAACTGCGCGCCCAATGAGCTGAGTCTTACAGTTGTTGGACGTTGTATTGCAGCAACAGCAGCTGGCAAAACTGTGCATTGTTGGTTGCTGTTGAGCAATTATTCGTGACTGAAACTTAAATTAATCAGACAACTGCAACTATAATTGAAATTATTTCACAACTATAACTGGAAGTGAAACTAATATTATTTGACAGCTGAAATTCGAACTGAAATCTAAATCAAAGCTCCATAACTTAATTGAAATTGAAATTAGGAATTATTTTTGTAATTGAAATATCACTGATAGCAAGCTTATTTCACATTCCACGTTAGGTAGTTTATAATTGTGACAGAATGCAGACTGTGTCACAGAAAAGGATCCCCGACATTAGCGATTATATCTTGAAGAAGGATTACCAGATTTAGGCAGATAATTTTTGGTACAAATGTTCCTGATGTAACTGGCCATCAAATGACCGTTCAAGTTCCCACCTCACGCAACGTCTACTGAAAATTATCAAAATTATCAAAGTCTGATAATCGTTATTCAAGTTACAATTGATAATGTCAGGGATCCTTTGTTGAGACGTATAGTGTATTTATTGCTGTTACTTTCATTTTCTGTGTTTAACTTCCTACATGGTTTCTGGCATCTGGCACCAGCGTGAAAATCTTTGGAAGACATTATTGTTATTCAACGCAACTGTCATTCCAGCAGACAATTTCTATGTTATTTTACGTATTTATTGATTTGGTTTATTTCTATGATGTTGTAATAACAGCTGATCGGTGTGCAAAATAAGTTTTTAGCCGACCGTACTAACGGTTGCGATTATGGCATGACCTGTCGTCCGTCTGTCAGTCGTCTGTAACGTATGTATTTTAGTGAAACGGTACATCTTACCGAAAAAAAACTGTCTGAAGAAGCAAATAGGGTTGCCCGACCGCTACCTGTGGTACAAATTCAGACCCACTAGGACACCCTATTTCCCACAAATGAGGGGACTGACTGCATTCCCAAGACTTGCGTTGCAAATTACGGCCAAAACGCTTCAGTTAGCGGCATGGTTACTATTGACAGTCTATAGGAACTTGCCATGGCCCTATCCAGCGGTACAGTCGCCGACCTCCTATGGACACCTGTTCTCCCCCCCCCAAAAAAAAAAAATGCATGTTGCCGTGCGACAGCTGGGCTTCTTGTCTGACATGTATTATTTCTGCTTGTGTGTCACATCCCTGTTATGTGTAAACAAATGGTTGTTTTTACCGAGTACACGGACGGACGGCGTATTGTAGATTACTTGTTCACGGTTGTAATTTTTCCTTCCTTCTACAGCGACGACGGTTGTGTATTCTTGCATCAGTTATGAACAGTTTTGACTTTGGATTGTACGGCAAACACGCGATGTAGTCTTCAATCAATTCAATTCGCCCAGCAGTTATAACAGTGGCATTTACAAATAACTGTCAGTTGCGTCGTGGCACGGCAGGCAACGGACAATTGCCTCCACCCGTCAATTTCAGCCTGCCCAAAAATTTTCTTCTGAAAATACTAAATTTGGGGCTAGGAATCCTCCACTTTGGGAAAATTTTGAGGCAAAATTACAATTTTGAGCACCCATAATCTTTTGTGTCGAAAATTGCAGTTCTCTGTCGGAAAATTGCAACTTCTGCCCCATAGCGGCGTCGTAGGCAGGGCAAAAGGTCGCGATTTTCCGACAGACAGCTGCAGCTTATGGACAGAGGAGATTATGGGCTGCTCACTGTTTCAATTTTGCCTCTAGATTTTCTCAAAATGGGAGTTTCTGGCCCCAAATGTTGCATTTTTGGACGAAAATCTTTCGGATCATTTTCTGACAGCCCCCTTTTTTTGGGGTGGGGGCAGTTGGCCCATGCTACGTCGCCCCTGCTACCCTCTCCCGAGTTTTTTTTAATCATGACGCCACTGACAAATCACATCACAAATGTGCTGTCAGTAATACGGCATGAACAAGAAGGCAGAAACTACGCTTACAGTTGCCGAAATAATACAGCAAAATATATGACATTAACCACAAGATGGTGAAAAATAAATGTGTTGAGATAAACAGAAAATAGACACATAATTACACATAAGGTGATTAAAAAAACAACTAATCCAGTAGGTTTTTAAAATGTGAACTAATATGAACGACTCATTATAATATAAACGCATTATAGCTAAATGTAGAAAAATTTGATTTAAGTACATACAATAGGCTGAAGTAGGATAAAAACAAGTTATACTATGACATACAGAAAATAGATTTCTAAACAAAACAGCTGTGTACGGTGTGTATGTGCCACTGACACAATGTATTAAGTATACATTAAGCACTCTGACATATCAAAGGAGGTTACGTTGTAACACTGTTTTTGTTCTTATCAAAACTGCACCTACGTCACTGGAAACCAAGATAAAACAGTGATATCTTTTTAGGTTATACTAAAATATTGCTATCTCAAGAGGGGAATTTTAAAAAGGTAACCCATCTGCAAAGTGGTATTTGTATGGGGATGGACGGGATACCGAACAGACGAACGGACAGAGGACGGACGACACGCGTAACGCGGCCCAGACTGACAGACGATACACAACAAAACAGTAGCGTTTATTATATTTGTAAATGTTATGTTTATTATGTTTATACATCTTTGTATGCGTTATCAAATTAGTATATAATAGTTAACCTGAAATAAACGCATTAATTAATCGTTGGTTTGGCGGATTGATTACTCATGAGCTATGGACGAACGGTTTATTTTTTTTTGCCATGGCCACCCGGTAGGCCTACTTTTACTTACTGAATACGCCGGTGGGGTCAAGTTCAGCTGACGTCACTGACTTGTTTACAGTTACGATGTAAACAACACCAGATGCGTGTGAGGGTGAAGGGTTTGGCCGACCAAGGGCATTTTTACGGGCGTACTTAGTGTCGTTAGGGTGAAAGGCCGTTTTTTGCAAAGAGTGGCTGTTTGTCGGTTGTCGATTTAAGCGGTTGATATCAGTAATTACACCTCGCAGCGGCATTAACACGGAACCAGTGGACGCAACAGTTGTCATTGTCATCGTTTCTGTCTTGTTTTTGACATGTATGTATTGATGTCAGTCAGTCATAACTGAAACTCAGTGATAACTGAAATGTACGAAATGTCACTTTGATATGCTAGTTATAGTTTGATCACACTATCAGTGCTACTTCCAGTATCGAGCGGTTTAGAAGTCAGTGCATCCATGTGGTGCACTGGAATAGTTTCTGCTGAAATTCTGTTAAGATAGAACTTGCAGAAAAATAGCAGGATTAAGGATGTGGTGACTGGGGAGGGACAGCATATTTTGCAAGAAAGGTAAAGTGAAATTACGGCACTTTAGTGTTATATGTGCAACAATTGTACATGTGAATAAACTAAGTTGCATTGATTGCATATGTAAATGCCATCAGCATAATGTGACTGGTGTTAAGTTTTTACTGTTGTGTTATGTTGTTTATATGGATATTTATGGAATGCTTCTTGTGCGGTGGCAATATAACTTAGCAGCAACATCTCGGGACATATCATAACTCAAGCTGCCCGGGCCAACTCATCCTGGCTGTTCCTCCATGGGTACGCAAAATGAGTATCAGCAGGGGCCACCATTAGGGAAGAAACAGCGAGTAATTATCAAGTTTATTATGCATCATCATCATTCATCAGTCATACTTGCACATACAACACGTGAATGTCTTGTCACCGGTTTAGCTGTGATTTTGTGAACTGCAAATGGTAGCAGCTCCAGTTCAGTGCCTATTTTAGATAGACTTGATTTGGTTTGAACTGTAGTCCAACAGTCGTAGATGGCAGCAGTGACTGGTGAAAGCAACGAGGCACCACGTATCAACATTGACCAGCCGCAGTATGACCAGAGCACGTACATTGGTCGAGCAAAACACTTCTTCATCACGACAAACCCACTCAACCTGTTTGCTACGCCATCGCAGTTGGACAGAGCCCATCACCTCGTCACTCAGTACAGGTTTCTGACTGTGACCAACTAGTACACGTTTCATCACGGTCTAGAGTGTATTATACGAGTGTAGCGAGGCATAATCAACTCCAGACCATGTTGAAATGTACTTATTTTATGACTGTGATCGACGGTGTGTTCTCTTGGGACATGCATGTTATCAACACCCACTAGACATGTTTCAATCATCACGCTTAACTGGGGTAAGATTAGTAGTTTCTATAACACTGCAGACACTGTGGTGATAGATAGAAGTATGAAACAGGTCATGAAATAAGTAGATTTGTGATCTGTGTACAACAATTCTCATGGTAAATCTGGGCTATCTCTGTGTCAAGGCCCAATGAAGCAGTTGCCTCATTCTCTAAACACGTGCCTCGTGTGGGTCCCTGGAACTGGAGAACAGGCCCGATTCTTTTCCTGGCCGGATGGCATAGAGGGCACCTAGACTGCGGTTGTAGTTTGTGTTGCTGTAGTCAGGTTGAGTGAGCGTGAATCTTTTATCAGTTAGTATTATGTTCGTGTGTATGTGTATATAGGTAGTTTGTTATTGTACTTTGGATTTTTAAAATGTTTTTTTGTTAGTTTGTTTAGCTTTTTGCTCTCATTTTTTTGTTGTCAGTAGCAGTGCAAATAATTGCCTGGGTGACCGATTTTGAAGTGACCTGTAATGTGACGGGTGGGATGTAAAAATCTACTCACTCGCTCATTCACTCTCTAAGTATGTTTCATGACGTCACCATTACGACACGTCTAGGCAAAGAATATTTGTTTGACAGCTACAGAATTTGGTTCAGATGTTTTGAATTAGTATTCTTTCAGCTACATTTGCTAACAATTTCGTTCAAATTTTTTGTCGAGCGACTCAGTTATGGAACGAAGAAAAAAGTGCCTTTTCTGTTCGAACATTGTGTAGTTGTTGTCTGGTGTGAAACTGTGCAGGAAGGGCGAGGCATTGCCGGGTGTGAGTGAGAGTGAGATCTGGCGAGCGAAGCATCTCTATGACTCGGCGTTTCACCCGGACACTGGAGAGAAGATGTTTATTCTTGGTCGAATGTCGGCTCAGGTTCCAATGAACATGTCCATCACAGGATGCATGATGACCTTCTACAAGTTGGTTGTTACATTTCCTCTGTAGAGAGAGTAAACAACTCAGCTTTGGATTACTAGTTAATTTTTTTTTGATTGATTAAAGTTTGATTTCAATTTTGAACTTGGTAACATCAGTACTCTGCACATTTTCATTTGATTGTAAACTGCAGTAAATAATGATGAACATGTGATCAAGATTTGTAAATGTGTGCACTTTGTGAGCTTTGACTACACAGTTTATGTACAGCATCATCATCACTTGTGCTTTCGCTTGCACAAGATAACAACCAGTAGCTGAATTCTGCACTTTTTTGGTCTTCTGATTGACTACAAAAATTAATTGAAATTAATTGATTAATTGTGATTAATTTTTGGTGATTAATTGAATAAAAAATGTGTAATTGGTAACAGCCCTTATACAAATTCATCAAACTGCAACCTTAAATTGCTTTGTTGTTGACGTTTCGCCAACCGTTGACTGTCCACTAGATGTCTCAGTGAGCTGTCATAGATATGATGAAGTTGGTGTGACCCCTCATCTCGGTTCATCAACTTGTCTTCTTCTTTTCTTACCGTCAGCCGCAGTGATCTCTGGCAGACGGTTGCTCCGACCAAGCCAGCAGCCGTTGGTGAAACGTCAGCAGCAAACTAATCAAAGGTCATAATTTGATGAGTTTATATAACTTTTAGTTACCTTTTCAACGCATGAGTCTGTTTAACGATACTGTTAAATGCCATGTGTCAGGACGACGCCTGCAGTTGTATTCTGGCAATGGTTCAATCAGTCGTTCAACGCCATCGTAAACTACACAAACAGAAGTGGAGACTCGCCAATCACCACTCAGTACGTGAGATGATATTTGTAGTAAGTTTTTACGCAGAATCGCTTTGCCTATAGCGGAACATTTCTCCATGGCGTGGAGAAGTTATTATGGCTAATGCACTGAATTTTAAGCCATGTTTTAAGTTATTGTTGTTAAAAAATTGTTGGTCATTCTCTAGCATGTTTAAAAATTTGAGGAGGCAGCACCACCTAAGGGCCGAAATATGGTCGTTCGAAAAAGTTGAGATTGAGTGGGTAAAGTTCACCAATTTTTTGTTTATGCAACACGGGAGGAATTGTGGTTGATAACGCCGTTTTCAGCTTGACGTTCCCGAGATATTTGTGAATAAAGTCTAATGCTGTTCAAAATTGCCTCAAAATTTGCGCTCGCAAATTGCAAGGGAGCTGGCCCATGAAAAATTTGTACATAAATTGTTCTCCCTGCCTCACGACGCACCACATGGACGCCAAGTTTGGTGAGGTTACTCCAACTGGCCCCAGAGTTATTCACCCTAGTATGCAAAATTGTGCGCCAATTTTTAGAATTTTACTTACCCACATTTTTGGGGGGCACCCAAATTTTTGGACCTAACTTTTAAAGCTCCCCCTATTTCCCATCATTTGGTAAAGTTTCACGGTGATCGGTCGAGGGAGCTTGGAGATTTGGAGACTAAATATAAAACAAAAAACAATTGCCCACAAGAATTTTTTTGGGGTGAGGACTCCCGATTTTGGGGCCTACGTTGTCTTTGTGCAAACATTTCCCATAACGTGTCAAAGTTTCACGGCGATCGGCCAAGGGAGCTCGTAGATATAGCGCTGCAAAGTGCCAGAAACAAAAAAAAACATCAGCAGTAAAACATAAGATCGCCGGTTACTACCGTACCAGTGGGCCTAAGAAGTTTTTTTTCACTGAAGTATTCATGCTCAGTAGTTCTTACAGCACTGGCAGTGCGCTGTGCAGCTTATGTCTAATAGTCGCCTTGTGAGGTTCAAGGTGTAACAAAAATACCAAATTGCCATGCACCGATGGATTTCTTAAGCTCATAATGCACCAAAACTTTTGTCCGGGGCTGTACCCTCGACCCTGCTAGGGGTGTTTTCAGTGCTCCCAATACTTTCTAGTTGGCACCCCCCTCCACCTTCCGACACCTTAGCTTAGTGGTAGTGTCGTTGGTTGCATCAACAAAGTTACTTGACGTTGAGCCAGGTTAGTTCTGAGATGGGTGAGTGACCATTCATGGTTATACCATCTTCGTGTTCGACCAAGCCACCCAGACCAACTCAGCCTGGCCATCGCACTGTGAGTAGGCAAAATAAGTACTGGTGATGGTTACGGCCACCGCTAGGGAATTAGTGGCGAGACCTGCATGACAGTAGGCCCTGTTACCAGGACTGTTGACATACTCGCCCAGTCGGTTAAAGGCGCTGGTTGCTAATAGCGCCGGCCGTCCGGATGACTTGGGCTGTATTCAAGCTTAATAGGGTTTAACCCTCGCCGGCTCAAAGTGCCGAAAAAGGGGATTAGCTTCCATGCAATTGACCTAGCTGTCTACGCGACATCTTCAATCTTCTCCAATGCCTTTGGCGTCTCAATTGGCTGAACAGACATTTTTTCTTCTACAATTGTCGACGTGCATTGTTGTTGAGCAGGCGACTTGGCGTGTCATATGTTGCTGCAACTCTCGGCGCAACTGGAACTGCACTCGGTCTGAATAGTCTAGTTAAGGTCGGTTCACACTATCTCTAACCCTAGCTGTAACCCTGACTGGGTCTCAATACTCTTGTTATGGTCGGTTCACACTGTCTCTAACCCTCGCTGTAACCCTGACTGGGTCTCAATAGTCTAGTTAAGGTCGGTTCGCACTATCTCTAACCCTAGCTGTAACCCTGACTGGGTCTCAATAGTCTAGTTAAGGTCGGTTCACACTATTTCTAACCTTAGCTGTAACACTGACTGGGTCTCAATAGTCTAGTTAAGGTCGGTTCACACTGTCTCTAGCCTTAGCTTAACCCTGACTGGGTGTCAATAGTCTAGTTAAGGTCGGTTCACACTATTTCTAACCTTAGCTGTAACCCTGACTGGGTCTCAATAGTCTAGTTAAGGTCGGTTCACACTGTCTCTAACCCTCGCTGTAACCCTGACTGGGTCTCAATAGTCTAGTTAAGGTCGGTTCGCACTATCTCTAACCTTAGCTGTAACCCTGACTGGGTCTCAATAGTCTAGTTAAGGTCGGTTCACACTATTTCTAACCTTAGCTGTAACCCTGACTGGGTCTCAATAGTCTAGTTAAGGTCGGTTCACACTATCTCTAACCCTAGCTGTAACCCTGACTGGCTCTCAGTAGTCTAGTTGAGGTCGGTTCACACTGTCTCTAACCTTAGCTGCAACCCTGACTGGGTCTCAATAGTCTAGTTAAGGTCGGTTCACACTGTCTCTAACCCTAGCTGCAACCCTAACTGGTTGTCAATAGTCTAGTTAAGGTCGGTTCACACTATTTCTAACCTTAGCTGTAACACGCTCAATACTCTTCTTACGGTCGGTTCACAATATCTCGTGGTTGTCAGCTTGTTGCGTAGAGCATTTTTTTCAGGCAAGTGCAGAGATTTTTGTTTGTCTGGCTAGGAGACCGTGTCTTTGAGTTTATGTTAGGCTTATCAACGATTTTGTGGCTTAGAGTAGTTGTGAAGCCATTTTTAATTGAAGTACTTCCTACAGCACTGCTTACATGTGTCAGACTCGTGACCAGAAGTGCTTTACAATCTCGGCAGTGACAGCTGATTGGCATGAGCTAATGATGCCGCAGCGCACTATGCAGCCATCCATTGCCCGCATCAGCAAACAATGGAACCCACAGTTTGCAGCCAGCAGACATACCACTGCCCCAATCAGCCACACCAAGGCTTTTGATTGGTCATTATGTTTGTGCTGTGATTTGCTGTGCTGTAGAATTTGCCGCCTCTGATTGGTCGGTTTGTGCCGTTTGCTGCTGTGGCTGCGGCTAACTGTATCAACATACCCTGCATGCGGAGCAGGTATGTCACTGATCATGAATAGGGTTCTTTGTAGAATTATGTAAAAATCAAGTGAATTCTGAAGTCAGCAGTAAGAGGCAATAATAATGATGATAACATCACGTGACGACGACGCTGTTGACGTTGTAGTAGTAGTAGTGGTGGTAGTAGTAGTAGTGGTAGTAGTAGTAGTAGTAGTAGCAGTAGTAGTTGTTGTTGTTGTTGTTGTTGTTGTGCTTTTTGATGTTGTAGTAGTTGTTATTGGAGCTGGTTAACGATACTGATGTGTTTAAAAGTAAAAAAGTAAAGTTAGGTTATATTATAGTGCGGTCTAAAGCTTTACTTAAAGCTTAGGTTAATCTAGCACACTTAATTACCATAACTACTTAGGCACCGAAAACTCCCTTTTGTACCCCAGTTTCTTGGAGCTGAGAAACTGGGGAGGCAGTGTTGTAAACAACTTGCCCAAGGTTGCTACCCAGTGGAATAGTGGCGTGACCCAGGATTCGAACCCGGGTCTCCGAGCTCGAATTCCAAGTGTGCTGACCACTAGACCACTGAGCCACACTCTGTTTACTGGTGATAGCGATCATATCATGGTGGTATGTCAACCAAAGTCGAGATAGTTGTTGTTGTAATAGTAGTAGTAGTAGTAGTAAGTAAGTGTGTAAGGTGTAAATTTATATAGTGCATTCTCAAAAGAATCTCTAATGCGCTTAGTACGTTTTGTCATCAATATCTGGTAAAAATGTACGTCTTTAGTTGACATTTCAAAGTGTTGAGACTCAGCTCTGGGTCATGAAGGCTCTCAGGCAGCGAATTCCAAGTCGACAGGCCGCAACAGCAAAACGCCGACGACCGAAAGCGTTCAGTACTAGTTAATATTTGTCGTTTAGTAGTAGCTATTGCAATTGTAGTTGTTGTTGTCGTTTGACAGGGAGCTGGATCATGGCATTCCAGTGTTCACTGACGATGGTGAGCGTGTGGGCATGTCAGCCAAAGTGCAGATAGTTGCTGTTGTAGTAGTAGTAGTAGTAGTAGTAGTATTTGTTGTTGTAGTAGTAGTATTTGTTGTTGTAGTAGTAGTATTTGTTGTTGTAGTTGTTGTTGTTGTTTGACAGGGAGCTGGTTCATGGCATTCCAGTGTTCACTGACGATGGGGAGCGTGTGGGCATGTCAACCAAAGTGCAGATAGTTGTTGTTGTAGTAGTAGTATTTGTTGTTGTAGTTGTTGTTGTCGTTTGACAGGGAGCTGGTTCATGGCATTCCAGTGTTCACTGACGATGGTGAGCGTGTGGGCATGTC
>Ga0209052_1000898_pt1 | contig 10344 bp, 8 predicted proteins | sample WorMetHEROISLAND_2_FD_187409 | JGI IMG/M metagenome (GOLD analysis project Ga0209052, IMG submission 187409) | Marine gutless worms symbiont microbial communities from Max Planck institute for Marine Microbiology, Germany - Olavius sp. 4 HERON... | ecosystem: Host-associated > Annelida >...
GGCCTGTGGCTGGCTGTAGATCATAATTCGCACGACGCTTATCGTCAAGTGCAGTGACTGCAGTCACGCGCTTTACCGCGAAATGTTCTTCTATACTCTGCCATTTTGCCGGCGCCAATGTAGGCTCACATACTGCAGGCCTAGTAATTTTCACTGAAATTGAGTGTAAGCTTATTCGGTCGTGGAAATAGCAGTGACAAACAGTCTGACATGTTCTATACAGTGCACTGTACAGTCACAAATAAATAATTTACGGAGAAAACAAGCGAATAAAAGTATAATAATGATATTACCATGATCTCATAAGGGAGATCATTTGCTTTTAATTTTACAGCGGGAAGTCGTTGAAAGTTCGAAAATGGCTGGCACGTCAGAGTGAGCAGTGGACACATCAGCAATATAGGGCCTACGTATTGTGTCCGTCCCATGAAGGAAATGTTCACTGCACTCCATCAAGACGAGTCTGATGTCTACGTACACGTCGCACAGCGATCTGTTATTGTTTTCTGCAGCGTTTTATTGCCTGTACTTGTCATTCTCTGTAAGCGTGGGTTGTCATTCTTGAATTATCAATTTATCTAGTTCTGTAGTACGATATATTTACTAGCTTCTTTCGGGTCGGAATTGGAAAGTTCGCCAAGCATACCGTTGTCATAAGTTGACTGAGTGCATGCACGTAAAACGTACTGCAAGTTTATAAACGACTTCGCCTCAAAACGTTTACAATGAGTCGATTAACACTAAGTTGAAGGTAGAATAACACAGAAAGTTCAAATTCAGTTCGCAGATTTTTCTAGCAAAATGTAACGAACGATATAGGTCAAAAGATCAACGGTGAAGTTTGCGAGGTTTATATAGTCATGCACCCGGCGAAAGGATGTATTAGGCATCGCTACACGAACTACAGACGTCAGAGGTCAGCTATAAATGTCAAGCGATAGCAATCGATAAATGCAGCCTTGACATAATGACATTGCGGGACTAGTTTCGAATTAATCGTTCGGGTGTCGGTCATTAAAACCGTAATTCTTCGTGTTAGTTTTGTCCAGCTACCCCCGACCCGGGTTTAATCATTTACATTGAAGAAAAGACGTCAACCGCGATTTTAGTAATTTTGAACCAGTATATTTCAGTAATTCACTTTTTTGACACAGCGGCGTGCACCCAATCATACAAGACGATATTTTCAAAGCGTTTTGCTGGTAAAACATAACAGAATAAAAAAAATAAAAGCTGGTGCTAACATAGGTATGAAGCGGAGGCGGAACCAATGTTTTGAAGACAGAAAGGCCGATTACAGGGTCTTGAATTGCAGCAGTCAGAAACTGATATTTCCAATTTGCACGATTTTTGCAGTGACGCCGTGTCCAAGGCCGTGACAGCCGCCAGATCTCCAGACAGAGAGAGGGCGAATGCGCTACTGGACTTAGTGGCACTGACGGAAGGCAATGGACAGAGCCACAGTCTGCTGGGCAAGTCGGCTATAACAAGTGGATTGGTGCAGAGATTGTGTGGACGGCAGTCAAGTGAGCGAGCGTTAAGACGCGGTGCCAGAGTGCTGCTTGTTCGTGCTCCGAGTGTCGACGTCGCTCAGCAGCAGCAGCAGCAGCAGCAAAGCACTTGGACTCATTGCGTCGCTCTGGCGAAAATTTTAATTAACCCGATTTTTCCGTCGGTTGCCTGTCGGACATTTTAACCAGAAAGTAGTAGGCTACTCACATGTTTGACGCTTCTACAGACAACAACAGTGAATGCTAAGATCTAAGAGTTAGTTACAGAGCTGTATGTGTATGGTCTTATGAAAGTCCGTGAATTACGTGTTTCATGAAATTTAAAAAAATATAGCGAATGATGCAAACCACGTCAGTAACCTTGGACTGTACAGTCACAAATAAAGAATTTACGGAGAAAACACGCCAATAAAAGTATAATAAAGAATGATATTACCATGATCTCATACGGGAGATCATTTGCTTTTAATTTTACTGCGGGATGTCGTTGAAAGTTCGAAAATGGCTGGCACGTCAGAGTGGTTTAGGCCCATAGATGTTTCGAATACCGACTTTGTCATGAGAGTAAAATGTCCAGTTGCAGTGAAGTCAGGCTTGTAGCCTTGTCAGCAGTCGCGTAATTGAGTGTAAGCTTATTCGGTCGTGGAAATAGCAGTGACAAACCGTCTGACATGTTCTACACAGTGTGCTTCATGATCAGCGGGTGTCCCGCTTGCTGACCGCAGTGTTACTGAACGCGTAAACCAATATTATCTTTTACTACCAGCAAGGGAGCAATGCTCACACCCGTGGGCTGCGACTGTAGGTGTGTGTATAAATGATGTGCGTGAGTAACGTTAACGCAATCACGTTACGTGACGCCAACAGGTGAACATAAAAGCATAAATCAATTAATAAGCGGGATCACTACGTCGGACGACAAACATAAAAACGTCCCACGCAGTCAGTGCTGTGGGCATGTTGACCGTGCGAGTGGCTGGCGGTTTATTGCTTAGTTCCACGCAATGCTTCCATCGCTTGGATTCATAGGCGTCGGAACCTATCTCCCTGTCATTCTAAAAGTGGGACGGATCAAATAGGCTTTTGCCGTCCCACTTTTTGGCAATAAATCATTTTTGCGCATGGATAAGCTTTTTTCAATTACCGCACAGTGAAGTACACAGCATAATTTTGAAATAGTGCAAACTTCCGTCCATTCGCCGTCCTTCAAATTGAATAATAACTTCAAGTTTGTCAACTGCGACTCGTGTCAACTTTAACTTGAACTACAAATTGTCGCCAGAATGCACCAGGTCGGATATGGCATTCTAAAAATTTTCCGGGGGTGATACGGGCCCCTTTCCCCTCTCGAGCCGTCCCACTTTTCAGAACTTTCCGACGTCTATGCTTGGATTTAATACATTCAGCCCACTTCAGGCAAAGAACTATGTTGGTGTTGTTTTGAGTGTTATTTTCTACTATTTAGGCGGCATCGCTGATGCAGTCTGTCCGTCCGTCACGCTCGTGCACCCTGACCCTGCTAAAGTCGTTGGACGAAATGAAATGCAATTTGACAAGGACACTCGTATGCCCCAAGTAAATTTAACAGGGACCCCCTTTGCATTGTAACGCGACTCGCAGTCGAAGCAATGTCGACTATATTTGTGCAAATCTGCATAGATGTCTGAGAACATTTCAGGAAAAAGCGTACAGTAAAGCATTTGCACATATTTTGGACGTGGCTATATGCAAATCATTTATAGAGTTGCGCTTTATAAATGCGATTTTTGTATTATTATTGTTATTTTTAAACCCTCAGTACTTAATTACCAAGAGTAAAACATTGAAGACTAAGCGAGTAGACCACAGCAGCGTTTAGTCGGTGGTGAAAGTGCTGTGGAAGGAGACCGCATTACCCCGCTGTAGAGGCACTGACAGCCGCTGGAACAGGTCAGTTGCCTCTGAGGTGTCTTTAGTGACGGCTGTCATTCGTCGGCCCAACTCCTGCACTAACTCCACTGCTTGGTGGTTCCAAGTCCCGGCTGACTCAATGGCAACTGGTACAAAGATGTGGCTGCTGGTCAGCTGTCTGTATTTGGCCTCCTCGTTGCCTGCCGCCTTGTCAGCTGCCGCCCGTGCTGTGGTCGCCGTGTCAGCGAGGTGGGAGTCGGCATAGGTGTCTGGTACTGTGACATCCCATTCCAATGGTTTTTGCCTTTTGCCCAGGGCAGCAGCGTGACACCATCTGGACGCTTGCCATCGTCACGACTCAGGCCTGCAGACTCCTTCACAGCTGGAACCTGAGCTCTCTTAAATACCCGCCACGAGATGTCGTTGAGTTGGCTGTGACGCTGATGTCTTGGACCACTGCTACGTCTGCGACATGCCAGGCCATGGAGACCTCGTGCACTGACTGCTTTACCACACACACAAGTGTGTGGTTCACAGGCCTTGCAGCCCAGTCTGTGTGCCACACTGCTTCATCGGACAATCGCAGACCAACTGAAGCTATCGGCGGTGCATGGAGCCAGTCATCGGTGTGTGGGGAGGATGCGGCCAAGAGCCTTGCCTTGTTATTGTTATTGTTATTGTTATTAATATTAACACCTGTCACACTGCATTTTTGTATGTTAGTAGTCGTTATAATGCCACAAAAATACGAGGCAACACGCATCAATCAGTCTCTGTTAGACGCTACAAAACGTTTGGCATCATGGCTAACGCGCGATATTATAGGCCTATTGTAGGTATGCATAAGATTAAACCAGATTACTAAAACAGTTGCAAAATACTTTTGGCATGTAAATGGTCCAAAACGACGCATCGACTTTGCATCATATTAACCGCCGGTGTTGTCAGTTCTTGAAAATAGCTATAGTTAGCCTACATGTAGAGTGAGCGCCGAAGTCTAAAGCAGAATAATCGTTGTGAGCTTATGATGTCTCGTCAACTGGATGACAAACAAGCTGTCACTCTCCAGACAAAAAAAATGTTAAACTAACGTAACCTGTTCTTGGCGGTTTAGCGCGCATTTTAGTTACAGACTTTTCGTTATAAAAAAATCGGCCAGTACAGAGTAAAAGGCTATATAGACCGACTTATAAAATGCTGATGATACTGAACTGTTGTTGGCACAATATTAATTAGTAAAAAATAAATCAGCGAGCAGGTCTGTATACACGTAGGAAACCGAACCGACAGACTGCATAAAATGGACTTCAGTATACGAGAACGATTTGTTAATAATAGCGATAATGCCATAAACTTAATTGGGAGCAAAATATATACGCATGCAGGCAAAAGCTTTATAAACGATGTTAACTGCAAAACATTACATGTAAAGCGTTATAAATATTTATCCCGTTGTGTATGAGATATAAGCCTAGAGAAAAAAGCGCGAGAAAACGATGGAAATCTGCCGGCATCGTGTGTCATTGCTATGATGAGATAAAAGCCGAGAACGCAAGTCAGCGAACAAATAATGGAAAGTGCAGATATTGTCGGGCGGGAGCTGGCGGCGGCGTGTTGTGACGGTCTATGGTTCAAGCGATTTCTTGCGTCCGTCGACCGCTCGGCGGATCCACTCGCGCACAGAACAAATCGGTGCGCATAGCACCTGCGTACACACGCAGGCCTACATGTGCAAATGTACGTACGACGTATTTATAACGCACAGAAAATGTCTGTCAAATTGGCAGAAGCAGAGGCGCGGGCAGTCAGTGCTGGCACATGGCGGAAATTAAAAAGAAGCAGCAAAGCAAAAGTGTTCTGTTCTGAGATGACGTTTGAAACATCATTCCAGATTCCAGATTTGTGGAGCATCAGAACTGAAAGCGCGACGATCTATAGCCTAGACGTAGCGTGCAAACTGAAGGTTTGGCCAATAGGTGGTTGTCGCGTGAGTGGACAGAACGGACGGGTTGATATGTATCAAGTAGACGTAATTTATGATTGTGGCTCAGTGGTTTCTGTGGCTCAGTGGTCTAGTGGTTACTGGTTAGCGCACTTGCCATGGAATTCGAGCTCGGGGACCCGGTTTCGAATCCCTTGGGAAGCCTTGGGCAAGTTGTTTACACACACTGCCTCTCCAGTTTCTCAGCTCCAAGAAACTTGGGTACAAAAGGGAGTTTTCGTCACCTAAGTGGTTATGTTGATTACGTGCGCTAGATTAAGCTAAGCTTTAAGCTAAGCTTTACAGCGCACTATAATATAACCTAACCTAACCTAACATAGCCAGGGTGACTAGTGGTTTAGGTTTTATATGTGAGTGCAGCTATTATGAAATTTATTCGATATTTGATGGGAAGCCAAAGCAGATTAAACACAAATGAGCTGGAGGAAGACTTGGGCTGGTGTGGGCGACAGTGCACACCTCTGAAGTCACGACGTAACGTACGCCGTTATAGAACTATGACTACTACTACTACTACTATTATTAGTATTAAGACCCTCAGTACTCAGTTCCCGAGGAAAGAAAAATAATAAAAAACTACACAATTATAACTTTATTATTTGTATTATTATTATTATTATTATTATTATTATTATAAATGCGGACCTGGCGTGGTATGCCGGTGTCGGGCACCTCGAGCTGAGCGGACTCGCGGCCGATGTAGTGCAGAGACTTGGCACACTTGATGTTGCAGCGGCTCTCCGTGACCTCCGGGTGAGCGATGGAGTCAATAGTGATGATGATGACCATACACAGCAGTAGTCCGACCACCACCTGACCTATCATCTGGAACATAGTTAGTAGCGTCGTCCAACTCCCGCCTCTGCCGACACAGACAAATGTTCGCTGTAACGTGTAGGCAAAACTGGAAAAACATCTCGGCCCAGTGCCGAATTGTGCGGCCGTCCACCAAACACTGCGCAACCCTAACCATATCTGTAGCCATATAACCATAGCCAAATATAAATATCTTCTTCTTCTTCTGTAACCCTGACCTTGATCTTTCGAACGAAAATGGCACATCGGCTGAGACAAACGTTCACACCAATTTTGGTTTTTCTACGTTTTTTTGTTTCCGAGTTAGGAGCGCGTATGGAATAGATGTAAACTGATAGACAGGCGACAGACAGACCGACAAACGGACGGACGGGCAAGACCTGTATTGGGGCCTATTACGACGGCTGCACAACACAAATGTTGCACACAAGTCTTGGTCTTGGTCTTGGGAATTTCAAGACTACGCGCTAGCAATCACTATTTAATATTTCGAGAGCAATTGACTACTTATGGAGTCAAATAATAATTATTTTATTATGGTTACCATCGACTGGTATCGAGTAGCATGCATTGCATACTTGTCACATTTAATTCTATACTTTTTGACGACAATTATTGTTAATCAGTGAGTGGCATTAGTAAGTTAAAACGTTTGATACTGCATAAAGTCTTGGTCTTGGTACTAAAAAAGGTCTTGTTTACATCACTGATGTATCGCGGCTGTATAGGTCGGGGACATGGAAACAATCGCACGAGTAAGTATAGTTACTTTTAGTTTGTGGATTTCGCTTCTCGAAGCCATCAACATTGCGGGTGAAATATATAGCTGCCGTTGTAATGCATTTCTGTACTGATCACCTAATAATCTAATCATGGCCTGATGAAGAGTTTCTCAGTAAGTATTTTATGTTTCGTGCCAGTTGTGAATTAATAAGCATAATGTGATCGAAAAGACAGTGAAACTGCCAGTTTAATGCAGCACACAAACTGAAAAATTAACCAAAAAGAAACTAAATGAAAACAAATTGAATATCCCGCTAAACATCCCAGTTATTAGGATGAAACTAAAAATGCTAAAAACTAAATTAAAAAGTAAACACAAAAAAGTGTTTTCTGATTAGTAACTCAGTTAAATACGGCTGACTTTACCATTACAAACGTTGTCGGACAAATGCCCGAGACCGCAATGTAAAGAGATTGTTTTTGTCGATATACACTATTTGTCTTTAGCTGCAATATCTGTGTACGAATGCACATGACAAGCAATGCTTGTTAAAGCGCGTGTAAATCGTTATCTAACAAATTATCTGTTTATCTGTATTAACAGTAGCCTAAACGTTTTGACAGCGTCCATTTCTATTACGCCTAACTTTTTTTAACGAATTATCACTTTCATGAAGAAAAGCGCCAACACAGACTGCAAATCGCACAAACTTAACGCCTTGTATCGGTTAAGTTAAGCGAATGTTGGCTGCTGTTACAAAAATACGCAAGCGTAATATTAGAGAAATTATCAATGTACTTACCTCAGTATCAGACGGATATTGAATGACTAAAACTGGCGATATCTTTGGTTTAGAAATTTAGAAGAACTTAACAGAAGATTCAGCCTATAACTCCATGGCAACGGTGACGGAAGCGCGATAGTGACGATAAAGCAAATTGCAGTTTCGACACAACACACCATCACTAGGTTGTTATACAATTTTAATACAGCTTATATTCGCTGGTCATACGCTTTCTTTTTTTAATAATAATGTAAATAAACAATACTTTCTACAAAATAATAAGACACAGCACAAAAGTCATGATGTGTGGATGGTAGGGTCATTTCAGGTTGAATGGGACACTGTGCATGTATAGCTCAACTACATGGTAATACTGTGACCTATAGAAAAGTTACAATATCTATAAAAACCACATAGCTTCTGCTTTCATTAGATTCATATTGAATGGGACAGATCAAGGTAGAATGGGACACAGCGATGTTGCCTTATGTCCTTATAGAGGAAAGCATTTATCGACGAAATCAGGTAGAATGGGACAGTTATTTGGATGAATGGGACAACTGTGGTTAGAATGGGACATATTTCAGATACAACAGGGCTATAGGTTTTACCATAATAACTGCCATATGGTAGAATGGGACAGATTTTATCTGGTTAACTACATGCAGGATGATAAGAACTGTATTGTTCTCACAACAGTTTGGTTACCTAGTAATCCACAGAAGCTGTGAGACTTCCATGAAATCCTCGAAGATGATTAATTGACTAAAATTCTCATTTATTAAAAGTCATTTTTTTCAAGAATGAAACAGCATCTGCTTAATAGTCTAGCCTACAGATAATCACTCACATTCAAAACACAGCACCAGAAAATTAATAATTATCTGTAGTCAAAACATTTGGACTAGCCGAATACAAAGTAGCCTACAATGTATGCTAAGGCTCGGTACTTCTGACTTTCAGTTATAAATTCTATCAAATGCAGCATTTTGTTTAAAAATAAAGAAAATTGTACCATTATTAGTCATTTACTGTAAAAAACAAAGCACCATATAGCACCAGTTTCTTGCAGTTGAGATACTTTGACTAGCACAATACTACTATAATACTAATAGGCCTACTATCCATTCCAAACTGATCCATTCATAGTCATTCAACACGCAGTAAAAGTTCTGTCAAATGCAGCACTTTTGGCACGTAAAATAATCATCATCCAGAATACCAAACTGTTCACCACAAGGCTCATGAAGCCAAGCATTGCACTTGTGGCACAGGATCCAGGGAAATTTATCCTCCGGTGAGTGTTCCGCAACATTGCAAACTGGACAAATAACTGACGGCTGGTTAGCACAGCTAACTGATTCATTCCCGTGAGCTGACTCTGATTTTTTCTTAAACCCTCTGGATCCTGCCTGCTTCTTTGGTTGTTTTCCAGATTGAGTTTTCTTCACTCTATTCACCTGCCTGTTCTCATCTGCTGCTGTTTCTTTCTTCTTCCCAATATCATCTCTCTTGGACTTAGCTTTTTTGTTTTTCTTCACTGTTGATTGTTCTATGAACTGGACATGTTCGTGGCTACTCAGAAGATATGATGGAGTGCTTTTCTTGCGCTTCTTTCCTCGTTCTCGGTGTGGAACTTGGACCAGATCTGTGAATGCAACCATGGGTGGTGAAGCAGATGAGCCAACAGGTGTAGTATCATCAAATGTCGACATTCACTAATGTGAAACTGTGGGGACGGGTCGGGATGAGTAGGCCTACAGATGTTGCGGGGACGGGGTAGGGATGGGTATACAGCGTTCACGGGCAGGCGGGGATGGGGTTCAGTTTCTGCCGCAGTATAGACCTCTAATACCCCGTTTACACGATGAAGCTGGCTCGTCGAGCGCTCGTCGAGCCAGCTCGTCGAGCCAGCTTCATCGTGTAAACGGGGTATAATACAAAGCCGTGCATGCCCAAACGTCAGCCCAGTCTGCGTCGGTTCATGGCAATACAGCATATAGAGACGTCCATTCGTCCAACTGAGTCTGACAGGCTGGTACAACGCTAACGCCGACAAGCAGCGACAGAGACAGACTGACAGGATAGTAAACAGTCTCAAACGCTATCACATCAGAACTATTACAGCCCCGTTATACGCCAGCCGCGCCGAACTTTTTGCACCGATATACGACCTGCTTTGATTGCAAAGCCGTGACATTTTCGAGCACTATACTGTTTATGAGTTCGACCCCACCGTCTGCGGATGGACCCCATGTGCAAAAGATTAGCAGGCAGATTATAAGCCTGCATGGAGCAGTCAGGTGAGTACAGCAGGCTGGCCCGGAGTTCACGCTCAGGTGAGAACGACTGCATCGCGTATCACAGGCCAGCTTCCACTGCTTGTTGCTTAACACCGCCAACAACAACTTAGCAGTGGTATTTTAGGGTCGCTTGCTGGCGTAACGGGTTAGGACTTTGTACGTCTTACGACCAAGAGCTCGTAGCGTAGATGATTTTGCTACTGTACGAAGCTTTACGCGACTTATTGAGCGAGTGGACCTCTCTGAATACCTGGTTTATTAACGTGATATTTCGTTTTCCTGTGTCATAACAAACTATTCACATATGAATATAC
>Ga0209052_1000899_pt1 | contig 10342 bp, 7 predicted proteins | sample WorMetHEROISLAND_2_FD_187409 | JGI IMG/M metagenome (GOLD analysis project Ga0209052, IMG submission 187409) | Marine gutless worms symbiont microbial communities from Max Planck institute for Marine Microbiology, Germany - Olavius sp. 4 HERON... | ecosystem: Host-associated > Annelida >...
TTATTATCGTGTACAGGACAATTTTTGTAGGCCTATTTCACAGTATATTGTGTTTGCTTGTATGTGCTATTTAGCCACTTGGCTATAACGGGAAATATACACATATACACATCTGCAACAAACTCCTATGTCATTTATAGAGAATGTACATTTTACTGATATATAGATTGTGAAAACATTTATGGTCTTATACATTGATTCTTACACTTGCCACTCGTACTGACTGTGAGTTCGTTGGACAGTGATCCTTTTTTTCTTATCAGTTCTCTGCTAACAGACAAGCCAAGGAAGAATGTTCTGCCTTTGTAAGATAATGCTAGTTCGTATCGTGGTGCTTATTGCTCTGAGAACATTTTGCAGTGAATGTTCCACAGTGCGACATGAAAACAAGCCACTGTTATGGAACTGAGCAGACAGCACTGATCAAGTGTGTGTTTGTTAATTGTTGCATGAGCTAATTACCGGGATTTGTCTGTGGTTGTAGGTGGTAAGAAGACCAAACGGGAGGAAATTGAGCATTTCATAGAGAAGTTTCGATATTCTCACAACTTCAATGATGTGTCCGTTGCCACAATGAGACATATGATTCCACTGTTCCTGATGGAAATCTATCCGCAAGACTATGGGCAGTTTTCACGTAAAGGTGAGTTTCATAAACTGCCAATATGAAGATATATTCTAGTCTATCTGTGAAAATGATTGATTGATTGATTGATTCATTGATTGATTGATTGATTGACTGGTCAGTCTGCTGAATTTAGTCATGGAATGAAGTTTGTAAAATTTGAATTACATCACTAGAATGAACAGTTGATGATGACAGGCACAATGGGATAATTGCATCGCGTTGCCTCCTTCTCTCAGTGGAGATCACCAGTCTTGGAAGTTACCGGTATTGCATGTTGTTGATGTTTTGTGGTAGTGAAAGGGATGTGGGAAAGGAAGCCGGCTGATTGGCCAGCAGGTGTGGTGTTTCTGGACCCGAACAACAAGATGAAGGAGCATGGGGCTAAAGGATCAAAGCCAACCAAAGAAATACTCGTTCCGATGCTGCTACATCTTGTCAGGAAATATCAGGTTAAATTACTTGTCAACTCAGTGATTTTGTTTTCCTGCTGACTGGAGTTTTTATGCCTCCACCAATGCAATAAATGTCAACAGTGGAGTTTAGTTTTTAGTTTCTCAGTTTGTGATCGTGTGCATGGTGCATCCATCTGTGCACATGTGCATCCATAAGTTTCTTGGCACTGTGTTTTAGTACACAGTTGAGTGAATTTCATCAAACTTGGTTGATGGCGTGGTTGAGGCCAGCCAGTGGTACACTGATTACATTTTGAACTTTGAAGACTCATGGTCACTCAGTCACTGCAACGTCAGGTGTGGAAAAATTGGGAAGTAATTGTAATTTTGCAGTGCAGTAAAATTCTTACAGCTGTATCAAAATGAGTAATAACAAGTAATGCCAAGCCTTGCTCAAGGCAAAGTACTGTTCGTGGGTAGCTGCAGTGTCATGCACCCAAAAAATGCACAAAAAACTTGTGACCTTGATTTTTGACTATGACCTTGAAATTCAGTAGGTTCTAGAGGTTGAGTTACATGTTGATGCAAAATTTCATAAAGCTGAGTGCAGTGGTTTGTGAGTCATTGTGCTCACAAGCTTTTTTGCCCTATCTCGCAATGGTGAAAAATCGAAAATCTGGTCCTGTGACCTTGACCTTTGACCTATAGAGGTTTATTCGGTACATTCATCTTCTCTATAACTATGACCTATAACCGTGAAGTTCAATAGGTTTCTAGCAGTTGTCAAGCTACATGTTTGTGAAAAATTTCATCGAGCTAACTGCAGCAGTTCATGAGTTATAGTGTTAACAGAGAAATAAAAAAAACAGCTGAAAACGATACTGTCATCGCTACTGTGGACAGTAATGAATTGTAATGACCGTATCATCTTGAGATTGCTAAAAGCTAGTGTTGTCATTGCATGGATGTCTGTGACGTAATAGCAGTTATAGCAGTTATAAAAAAAGTTAAAGGACTGTATAGCTTTTTATGGGAAACCCATCACAGAGCTACACGGAGCAGCACCTGCCATATGGGATTAAACATTCTTACATGCCCCCCAACACAGGTGAACGTGCCTCCTTAACTCCAGCCAAGCAGGCTGCGACTTGATTTACCTACCTCAGACCTCAGAAGGATGGAAGGCTGAGTTGACCTTGGTGTTGGTTATATGCCGAGATGGTTTACATGTCCGCAGGCAGTGAATTGAGTATAACATGGATTTGTGGTTTATAGCAAGTGGGGGAGGTCAATACGTAATAGTCACATTTAGTGAGATAGTTAATTTGTTACTGGCAGATCTAGTTTGTCCTGGAATAAGTTGCATATAATGTGTTTGTGGTTGTTGTTCTGTATATATACCGTGCATATATTTCATTGCAGAGGCAGAAAGAGAACGCGACATGTCCGCTTACATCACCGTTCCGTCGGTCGGACCAGATGTTGTCAGATGCATCTGCAGGTCTTGATGACGAGACTTTGTTTCACCTGCAACCAGGCGATCGTGAAGAGAGTAAATGTGGCTCAGGGTCGACAGAGTGGGGCCCAAGTAGTGGTGAGATGTCACTTCCCAGCTCGATGTTTGGATTCGGTGCTGACATAAAGCCGACGTCCGGCAAATCTACCATGTCTGCCATGACTGGTCACCATTCAGAGTCAAACCGTACCTTTCCCGGGGTTTTCCGGCTGATGTCCGAGACTGCAGCCGCAGTTGCTGGAATTCCCCGTCTACCATCCATCGGAAACAACTCGTCGCTCGGCAGTACGGATCTGTACAACAGCGCACATTCGTCAATCCAGACCAAGCTGGAGAGCGATCACAGATCCAGTGTTGGGATGTCATGCCATGGAAGTATTCCACACCAGGTGGAGGACGACGATGAACAGTTGAACTGGAATCCCGTCGAAGATATGATGCGCCGCATTAAGTGCAAGATCAGATTTCTGAAGAAATCAGCTGCTGGATCTGTTACTGAATCTGACATCGATCTTCTACAGCTGGCAGAAGGTACTGATCCTGTGTGTGTAGGAATTTTATTTGGAAGTTATTTTCACGTGTACACTATTGTTGGGCGGTGCTGGAGGCATTATTTGTAGAAGGTCAAGGTCATCATATCAAGATGAAATGTGGGGGAAATGTCATCGTGGTTTTTTGTTTTTGTGATATCCTTGGTATACTGTGATGGATTTTCTACAAGCTGGTGGAGCCATACATAGGACGATGTCATGTCATTGTGTTTTAACTATTAGCTTCTCTGATAGAAGTCTGTTATTGGAATACTGAATGTTGATGCTGGGATGTACATTGAAGATTGGAAATGACAGTCATTTTTTCTTTCTTTGATGTGCTTTCTTATTATGTGGTCGTCCTAGTACGCCGCATTACGGGTTTTGCCAATCTGTCTGTCCATCCGTCCTGTACGGGCTCCTAAGTTGAAAACAAAAAGGGATAGAATAACCAAACTTGTTGTGAACGTTCCCCTTGGCGGGAGTAACCGGTGTGCTAGTTTTTTGGTTGAAAAGTTCAGCCAGCGTAAATTGGACGTTCAGTTGAAATTCAAAATAAATGCTGCATGTACGTAGCTCGCCGGACTCCTCATATCAGCGATGTGATGATGTCCTTGCTTGTTAGTTACAGCTGTTGTGTGTTGGTGGCAGAGATGCTGTTGAGAAGCTTGTCTGGGAGTGTGAGTGAAGACAAAGTTCTGCTGCTGATAGAGAAAGCCCACATTGTGGAGAGTGTGATTGACGTTGTCAAGCTGAGTGGCTCTCTCACGCCGGAGTCGAAACAGAAGCTGACTGAGTATCAAGGTACGCATGGATATCTTCCCAATCTCATCCAGTAGCCGGCAGTGGTGTTTTCCTAATACAGTTTGTTTTTGTTGTACTTTTTATATAGTTTTTTTCTGTATTTTGCTTTCCGTGTTTTGTGTTTTGCATCTGGTTGTGACATTTTTGGTTATTTTTATGCAGTGCTTCCTGGTTCCGGCTGACAGGGGGTTTGCAAACCCTTTGCTACGGGACCGGATTTTTTTCCAAGTGGGGCCTTAATTTGCAAAACTTTCTTGGCGTTTTTCAGCAGGGGTTTAACTCCACTCCCTGGGTCACGAAGTAGCACTCCAATTCTTCCAAAGTCAGCAGCTTACTTATGCGTAAGTTTTTCTCCAATTTTTCTTTGTAAATCACACTTCTAACGATTCTCATAAGTCTGCTTTTTCCAAGTATTTTGTAAGTCCATCTTTGTGAGTTAGGCTCCAGGAGCGGTATGCATAACAACGTCGTAGGTTAGTATGGAAGTAAGGCCTATGTCACAACTAACTACTTCCAAACTAGCAACTTGTTGTCGTCTGCTACAGCCTTGAGCCTAATTACAGCTCTGTGTGCTAAGTGGGAATGTCCGATGCAAATACATTACATGTATCGGACGGTAAATGTTTTATTCAGCGACTTTTAATACTAGAATTAGTTTAATAGTGTAATTGACTCGCCATAAGTCCTCTGTGATGCACGCTGTGATAGCAGCTGCCATTATTGTGTTTTTAGCAACGTTAGTTTACATTGACAATGGCCGACTAAATACTCATGACATGTCACTTGAGCGACTAGCGCTTTTTAAGAAGTAAGGGTCTGACTACTGCTATGACATCGTTATGCATACCAACTTAGAACTACATTCGACATAAGTCGATTTTAGTTCGGAAGTAAAGTTACGACATTGTTATGCATACAGGCCCCAATGTTGATTGCATTGATATTGGGGTAGAGAGTTAGCGTGTGTAATGCTGTTTATGTTGGCGCTGCTTTGCAGGAACAAGTGTGAAAGAACAGAGGATGGAGGTAACTAAGATTTCATTGAATATTGCATTCAAGTTGTCATTTGTGTTAAAAAGACTTATGCAGTTACATTTTGTGTGCTGGGCTAATGCTAGTATTAGTGTTAGTTATGCTCATCTGTTGATACAATTCTCACTAAATATCTTTCTGCACATCTATTACCTACAGTGTTGATACTTTGTATTTGGCTCGACTGGTGGGAGGTTGATACACACCATTAGTTTTGGCTTAGTGATAAATTTCTTAGTGCATGATATTTCAAATTTACTTATGCAGCAAAAGTTTTCCTGAGGACCACAGAGACGTAGGACCTGCTTGCTGAAGTGAAAGTTACAGTATGTAATCTATGTATGATTTATAATAATGAATAAAATAAAATCAATTGCACTCGTGCCATTGAAGCTGTTGATGTTAGAGGCATTCAGTTTGTGTGTCTGTGAGTGATCGTGTGTTTGTGCCTTCGTGTTCTATTGGTCATTGCAGTAGATATGTGTTTGTTTAGGCTGATGATATTTGTGACCTGTCATTGTCAAACACCGAAACAGCCGTCAGTCCAGCAGTGCTTCAGTACACACCGCTGGCTTCCGATGAAGACTTGGTCAACCAGCTCAACATTGAGAAACGACCCGCAGTTGGCAACTCACTGCTGGCTACAACGGACATCCTGCAAGTCCGTGCCGACGTCACTGTAAACAGTAATCCCGATGACGCCGAAACTGGTAGAAGTGCCGTTGGCGTGCATAGTGGCGCTGCTTACTGCTCTGAGGACTGGTTCATGGCCGGCTCCCAGGAAACAGCAGGTGTCTTTGCACAGGAACAAGCCTCGGCTCATGCGAAATATGAACAGGCACCTGAGGTTGACCTTTTCAGCTACATCATTTCTAATCCGATGTACGACTGTTCTGCGATTCTGTCAATCCTTGACAAGGCAGACGATGGGCAGGAGTTTAGTGTCAGTCGGTCGCTGGCCGACACTGGTGGGCATGGCATTCATTCACTGCTTGAGGACGACATTGACGGATTACTTCCTTCTTCTACCGTTTCGCAGACACCAGTTCCCGATGCATTGAATTATCAGGTGCCGCAAGCAGCATGTACGACCGACCATTCCATTTTACTTTCTGCATCAACAGCTGCACCGGTGAGGCCAATAAGTGTGACGACGGACTGGAAGTCTTTGCCTGCGGAGAACAGTTCTGTTCCTCTGAGTTGTGTGTCAGCATTGCGGAGTGATGAACAAAGCGGTGGATATGATGTACCATACAGATCACTCCCTGGAACCTTGCCGGACCGTTCGGCAATACAGTTTCCTTCTACTTTCCTGCGTTATGGGACCGGTGAGGCTTTGCAGTCTGTCTCACAGCGGCAGACAGCAGGCTCGGGTCTACTGCAGGTGGTTAGTGCAGAACCGGCCCCCGTGAAATGTCAGCTGCCGACAACATTGGTGGCTAATGCTTGTCTGATGCCGTCTGCCGCACAAGTACCCTACAGCCTAGTGAGTGTGTGTTCACCAGTTGGCCAGATCACTGGCACAATGGGTGGTCTTTGCATTGATAACAACAGCACCGGCACCGTGGGTGGTGTTCCCATTGATCACAACGGCCCATATCCTCTGCTTCGTACCATTCTGACTGCTGAAGCCACCGTATACCAGCCTGCTGCTAGAGACCAGAAAAAGATCACAGCCGACCAGGTTATTTAGAGTTTTTTTCTGTTTGAATTAGTTTTGCTCATGTTTGATACGGAATGCACTCGATGTAATTTATGATAAGAATTTTTAACCAAAATGGTTATACTGTCGCAGTAGTTATTTCTGATATCTCACGTCCATTTATTCGACCAGTTGTAGATGTCACTTGTAACGTTTAAGAAAAGCAAAGCGAAAAGGCCGAAGTGCCGTAGTAGAGGCGAATGTGAAGGTAAAGGTCGAGGTGCTTGCGGTAGTGTTATGCATCAGTCGGACGTGTGACCAGAAGAGCTTTACAACCTCAGGGAACTGGCAGCTGATTAGCAAATGACAGACTCTGACCGTGTGCTATATCATTTTGTAGGAGGTTAGCACATTTATGAATTCAGAACTGATGGATGAAGTAGAATACTTGATACAGCTTTCTACAGGGATGACTGTGTCATATGAGAATAATACTGTTTGAAATGTGAATCTTGCTTTCATACAATGTATCAAGTGCAGGTTTCACATGCTTTGCTGGTAATTATGTTGTCATGATTGTTTTGTGTTTTGTATGCAGAAGTCTGCTGAGGATCCGGTTGCTTCAGGTTTGTTGCTGCTCATATAGCTTCTTGCATTGCATTTTATTTCTGCAGGATTTTTACCACATTATTTTCTTTGCTTCAGACTGTCTTAAGTCACCATTGTGTCTGAATGATTCACTCACTACAGTTGTACCTCGATTTTTATTCCATCACTTTGTGTATATTTTATGTATGTTTCTGTGCTGCCTCTGGCGTAGTAAACAGTGGTGATGATTATAAATAAAATTGTGCAGAGTGAAGTAACTGTCGTATGCTCATCGTGTGATATTTTCAGTCTACAATAACTGGATAGACGTGTGGCTAGTTACATTAGCTAAGTGTTAAGGCAACTCTGATTGATTGATTGATTGGTCGTCAACTGTTATATGTATGTGAACAGCAGGCAAGCGGTCGGCACCAATCCCGGTGATGGTTGAAGAGATGGACTTTGACGATGGATCTCTGTATGGTGAGATGGTCCTTTACATTCTACAGTGTGATGAAATAGCAATGCGTATTATTCAGTGTTGACAGTTTGTATTATATAAATAAATAAATAAAATATGTGAGTTTGTTTCTCAAGTCAGTGGTCCGTCTTCAGCGCAGCTCGTTGAAAATGCCGGAAGTTTTCAGTCCAAGGGTTTCCAAAACCAAATGGTTGGAAGATATGTGATGATGGAAGGGATGAATATTTGGAGGATTTTCTGGTAGCCCCTGGAATTCATGATGTTGACAAATGATAGTGGAAATCCGGCTGATGCAAAGTAGGTTAAGTGGACTGGGCTTGACCTGGAATTTTAGTTGGAAAATGGGCCAGACCTAAAAGTCACGCACCATTCCGGGTCTTGAAAGGAATTCAGCCAACACGTGCTGAACTGAATAATTTAGGTCTGTGCATGGGTCTACCCCGCAGTACATAAATGTTACACACAGCTTCCTGGCTACGTTAGCACTGGCGGATGGTGATTTTGACCTGTTTTACTGAATGTTTTGATATGGTTTCCACAACTTCAGTACTTACCAAAGTTCACTTTTTGCGGACCACATTTAGCTCGACTTAACGCCTACAAAATTAGTCTTTGGAGCAGAAAGTGGAAACTAACAATACTCGTAAGTGTGAAATAAGTTTAATGAACGTTGTTATGTGTGTGTAAAGGTCCGAGTGTAAAGAAAGTGCGCTCCTCATCTGATGGTCATTGCTGAACGTTGCTGTAACAAATAACAATAACAGTAAATAACAATAACTGTTGCTTGTCCTCGCTTAGCCTAGCGGTAACATCATTGGTCGCATCAAGTTACTCGACGTTGAGCCGGGTTAGTACTGAGATGGGTGACCGGCTTCGTATACCGTCTTCGTATTCAACCAAGCCATTCAGGCCAACTCAGTCTCTACTTTGACGTGTAAAGATTCTGTCATCAGCCTACTGCTTACTGCTAGGGTTAGAATGATATTGGTATTGGGGTATTGCATATTGCCCAATATTCACCAGTATTGGGTCCTGGTCGATATTTTTATTGACTGTCATACCCAATACTGATACTGCTCAGACATCATGATGGCAGCAGACTGACTGTAGTTAGATTGGGGAGGAGGTAAAGTAAAGCTAGAGTCCTGGGCATACATGGCATATGGCAGATAACCAGGGGAGGTTTAATGGTTGTACTTAGCTTTTATAACGTACATGGTAATTACATAATTTTAATAGCCGTAGTACGATTTTATCAGCCGATTATTGCATGACAGACGACGCATTTTTGTTGGCTGATTTCATTGGCAGACAAAATTGGCCAACTTTATCGATGGTCTGACATCCCGTTTAGCCTGACTGTTTGCATGTTTTAAATGCATGCGTCTACAATGAGGCCTGTAGCCAGATCTTTACAAAGTGCAGTTCGACTTCACTTCCCTGGGCAGATTTGCAGCCCTCCATTGAGCCAGCTAGGGGGTCTGAGGGAGCACTGTAAGCTCCCCCAGTGGGGTCGGCCAAAGCTCTGGCCAAAATCGCATTTTTGTGCATTTCAAGCTAGAAAATTGCATCCGGTGGTCACTTTTTTGGTTATTTTTATGCAACGTTTCTGGTTCCGGCTGATGGGGCGGCTTAATTGAACCCATGGAATCCTTGTGGCTATGGGCCTTCACAATGTATGTACAGTACCGTACGTAATATACGGCTGTGTGTAGAGACGTGTTATAATTCGACAGAGTACTGTAAAACACTATATTTGAGCTGCATCTTAATTTGGCGAATTTGGGAGTCTAGAAATTTCGCTGCATTTTAATTTGGCGTTTTGCCATGGTCTACTTTGAAGGGTAAATTTTAAGTGACTACTGACTACTGTAGCCACATGAACAGAATTGTCTACTAGTATTTACTGTCTGCACTAGGCGGCTAATTCAGTGAATGTTTGCAGATTTGCTGATTTAGTGGTAGTAGTAAAGAGGCCTACTAGTGATGGGCAATCCGAAATTTCGCGGGTATTTAATTTCGTATTTAATTTCGCGATTTTAGGCTATTCGCGAATTTCGCGAAAATTAGATGCACACGAATAATTAGTGTTTTACAGTAGTTATAGTAGTACGTTATCTCTATATTTTCGTCAGAAGCTTGCACTCTGAGTGTTTTCTAGTTCTTTTTTGTTAAATTGTTTTCATTATAATTCTGTTTCATGTGGCTGCAAATTATAATTTATTCTTATTAATTATTATCACATGTGAATCTGATAATGATAATGATGATATTGATTATATGATGTACCTTATTTTGGATTTTTGCTAGACTAGTAACAGGGGCTGTTTTGAGAGGGTAGGCTAGCTATCGGCCAGAAGCAAAAAAGTCAAAGTATGCCTACTTACTGGTAGGCTTCAATTTTCAGTGGGTAGGCCGGTCGACCGAGTGGGTAGGCCGGCCTAAGCCTAAAACCGCCACTAACTAGTAACTGTACATTTTTACGGTGTCATAAAAAGTTGCAGTATGCAGATATTTCTGTTAAATCATATTTTGTTAAAAGAGTTGTATGCCGTTTAACTGATCTTTGTTTATGCTGTATTTTTGTGTCATGTGCCTCTGTGGTTTTTACGCGCGACAGCAGGAACTGCTATAGCGCGTCTTAGCCATCTCAATTCTGTCCGTCCGTCCGTCTGTCCGTCTGTCTGTCTGTCACCCGGGTGGATCAGGCAAAAACGGTGCAAGCTAGG
>Ga0209052_1000900_pt1 | contig 10341 bp, 5 predicted proteins | sample WorMetHEROISLAND_2_FD_187409 | JGI IMG/M metagenome (GOLD analysis project Ga0209052, IMG submission 187409) | Marine gutless worms symbiont microbial communities from Max Planck institute for Marine Microbiology, Germany - Olavius sp. 4 HERON... | ecosystem: Host-associated > Annelida >...
AAGGAATCCTCCATACGAGCGCATCAAATTTGGGTACCCCCTTGAAAACGTGCGATTTCTGCTACTGTCGACTAATCTAGCACAAGAATGGTTGCAGATAGACACAGACTTGCTGCGCATCATAACAAGCACTGCTGACGAGGTTTCCGGGGGTACCAACATCGATGACCTTGAACGACCTTGAACCCCAAAAAGTATGGGTTTTAAATGATTTGTTTTGCTATTTTAGGCTGCGACGCACACTTAGAGTGAATTTTCGCTGAAATATACTGGAGGTAGACCAAGACAACCTGCGTACGAAATTAAACTGATGCTGTGGCGCGTCTCATGCGCATTAGCTCAGATTTCTTGTATTTTACAGAGAACCATGACGTCCTTGAGGACAAATTCGCCCAGAACGTGGCTGTTATGGCTGTTAACGACACGAATTCCTGCATTGATTGAGCAGCCTAGTCAATATCAGATCGATGACTCTAAGCATGCATTATCTGGAGCTATAAAGGCAAAAGTCTCCATGCTATACTACGCTATACCGGTTGAGCTGACATCGAAACCACTGCAAATTAGTCACGCGCATACACTATACCTAACTCTGTACAGAATTGTCCAAAATATAGTTAATACTTTTTTAGTTCCATTTAAAACATTTTTAGTTTTCTTTTAGTTCGTGTGCTAGATTAAACTGGCAGCTTGCCTGTCAGTTTTACAGTGCATATCATCTATCATATCGTATCGTATCCTATCGCAAAACAGAGTTGTGGCACTGAGCACAAAATATTATTAGAAGCCTTAATTTCGGACCGCAAGAAAAAAAATCTCTAAAGTTTAAAAAGCACATACAAGTCTTTATGTCCTAGCTGGATCAATAATAATCGCAAGTAAGTAGGTAAGTAAAGTGTAAATATATATAGCGCATAGTCAAAAAAAATCAATGCGCTTAATGCAGACCAACGCTATACGACAACGTGCGTTCGATTCGATGCGTATAATCATTAATGACAACGGCTGTAACGGGTTGTTCGGTTGAGTTGAGTTGATTCGTTGCATAAATTCGAGCTCTGTCAGTCTGCATAGAGTTCTGACTTACTCACATCTTTTATTTAGAATCTGGTGGTCCACAAGGAAGGCACGAGGTCAGCGTAGATCACAGCATTCTGCTGGTAGCACAGCAACGTCAAGTTGCGCTGCCATTTCACTGTCATTATGCACTTGAGTCTAAAAAAGCGAGACAGAGAGTTTGTGCTAACTTTGCCAAATATTGAACAATTTTCAAAACTATTTCACACTGGCACAGTCTCCGAAAAAATTGCGTACAAACCACAGGATTAGCAGATTTTAACAATTTTTGGTACGAATATTTCCAACACAACTCGCCATCAAATGACCATTCAAGGTCCCACCTCACCAAATGCGTGCTTATGCACTACCTGGGGAAAACGAAACACACGAAAGACGCGTTGAAATGAACCAACAACGTCAAAAAACATCCCCGACATTATCGATTGTAACTCGAAGAAGGATGACCAGATTGTAATAGTTTTTAATACAAATATTCCTGACATAACTGGTCATCAAATGACCGCTCGAGTTTGCACCTCACCCAACGTCTGTTTCTGCACTACCTACAAAAAACAGAACAAGCGAAATATGCGTTGAAATAAACAAAAAAAGTCAATAAATTTCATCTCTCTGGATCTGTGGCCACCAACAGCCCTGACCTCGGTCCGTTTGCGGTGTCATGCAGCAGCGAGTCTATCGGACACCGTTTAGGAATGTCGATGAACTCAAGAAGCGACTGGTTGAAGTCTGGAGCAGAACATTATCGGCACTGCTCTCAATGAATGGAGAAAGCATCTGCATGACTATGTTTGCAAAAAAGGCAGATATTTCGAATATTTTCTGCAAACAGTTGGACAACAGACTGGTCAGTTGGATAAACTCTCAGCCAATATGGCAGAAACCTGGACAAAATGTGTTTTATGTGTGTTATTTTAATTAAATAATCATACTTTTTTGAATAAAAATGTAATATTTCGCATGTTCCTATTTCCCCAGGTAGTGCAGGTACAGACGTCAGGTGAGGTGGGAACTTAAACAGCCATTGGGTGGCCAGTTGTGTCAGGAATATTCGTACCAAAAATTATTAAAATCAGTTAATCCTTCTTCAGGTTACAACTGATAATGTCGGGGATGTTTTTATGGGACACACAGTAACACAGTATTTTAATAAAGGATGCGACAAACGCACGAACTCTAAAGAGCAGAACGCAGTGTATAGTCGGCGTTTAACGCAGCGATACGTCGTTAATGCATTTTCAGATCACCGATTGAACGAATCCGAGCGCCATTCCGTGAACGTTCAATATTACACGCCACCACTATACGTGTGTGTGTGTGTGTGTGTGTGGCCTGCCGACTGCGGGGGAGGGCACAACATGCCAACAGTCGTCGAGTCTGAACTAGCACTTTACTCAATCGATGCCACACAGACTGACAAGCGCGCACCGCGGGGAGCACCATTAAACACGCGCGTACCTAATGCACTTTGACTGACAGACAGACGGACAGACGGACGGACAGCTGACATCAAGCGCTGGCTGCAGTGACTGACAGCCGCGTTGAAACACTTTTGACATCGCGTCAACCAGGAACTGCTTCGGACACAGCTAGGCCTGCCACGGGTACCCGGGTACCAGTCGGGTATCCGGGTAATAGAATATTTCATTTAATTTATTTTTTAATTAATACTTACTATTTAATTTAATTAAACTTGCATTATTTTTACAATTTTGAATAATTTTGTTGTTTTCTTTGATGTTTTAACTTTTAGGTTCCGATTGGTGTCCCATCTCCAAAGATTCGATGACTCGTGGGCCAAAAACTGAAGTCAGTGTTTTGGGAGAAGTTTAGTTAGGCAGGCTATTTTGAGAAGTAAGAACGTGTAAACAAATTTGTTTGACAGTATGATGGTGTTTTGTTTTGCCCAAAGTGAAAATAGCCCCCCCCCCGTACAGCAGTGTCATATTGATTTACTTACTTACTACCCGACGGGTACCCGGGTAACGAATTACCGGATGACGGCAGCCCTAGACACAGCGTGTATATAGTGAACGTTGCGGGTCGGACTCTGCAGGCTTATTTCATGACCTACTCCGTCATCCTATCGCTCAACGCACTATCTGCAGTGTTATTACCGCACCCAATCTCACTCCAGTCGGGCGTGACGACTGGAACGCGTCTCGCGTCTGTTTATCACACGCACGTCCCACGCAGAACACGCCGTCGATCGTAGTCATGAAGTGAGCACGTCTCATCACCGGCAGAGCTTATTATGATTAAAATCGTCACGGTCTAGAGTTTATAATACTGTGCAGCCTAGACCGTGACGAAACGTATAGATTTATGGGCCTGTGGTCTACTGGTTATACAGCGAAGTTTTGCTTTTATCGGCGCAGCGTCTAGAACAACCGGTCTGCAGCTGGTCTGCATGACAACAGCCCACCAGTGAAGACGTCCAAGCGGAAGTTAAAGACGTCGTCTTTTCGCACAACTCACAGAGTCGTTGACGAACATCATCCGGAGCATGGGTGGCGTCTACGTCATTTTGACGCCGTCCACAGATGTTCCGTGTTACTTATTTACTACAGGGCTGTGCGGGTACGATAAATTACTCGATCCGACTAGTCCTATTCTGCTAGGGTAGCCATAGACACCGGGTAGCAAGTATACCCATCACTAGTACCGGGCTGGGTATATACCCGATTGCTCGTTCGTTACTTTCAGACTGTCGTATTCGAAGCAAATCAGATGACAGCCTGAAGGTCACACCTGCGATGGTTGCTTATTGTTACTGAAGGTTTTCGATATCATGCACTGACTGACTGACTGACGGGTTTATTAAGATGCAACAAACGTACATCAACACCGGATAAAACAAGCCCTAACGACAACGTTAAGTGCCCAAAATTCACTGTCACTGTAGTGCGCATACTGAATAAGACAAACGTATGGTTAGGCGGGCGGCAAGAACGAGACGCCGCAGGCGTCGAGTGGGGCAAAGAATTGGGAAAGGGTATCCTCAGTTGGAAAACATTACCCTCGACCTTTGGCCTCGGCTACATTTCCCAACTTCGGGAAGACAGTCACTATTTGTATAAATAATAGAAGATAAAAAGTCATAACCGATCGCCGGCAGCTCACAGACAAACACTGAAAGGATTCCCCCACTCGATGATGATCTTGGCGTACTTGCGGATGAAGTTCTCCTCGCTGAAGATGAACAGAGAACGCTCGCTGAGTGACGCTCGACAGCCGAGTCGCTCGTCATCGGGACCTCCGTCGCCCCCGCCGCCGCCCCCTGGGGCCATCGACCCGCCACCAGGCACGGCCAGCCGTACCTGCCGGCGGACCCCGGTCGACGCCAGGGCGTTGACGGCGGCACTCAGGCTCGCCGCGCCCGCCGGTAGTTGATCGTCGGTGTCGACGTCGTCGACGTCTGGAACCATCGAATGCCGCATCCTGGACCAACAACCGGCGTTCACTGCAGTTATACGACGTCGACGAAGCTACGCGAACGATCTACAGCACACGATCTACTCAAATCCTCGGCCGTCGAACTAGTTATATTGCGCTCTCTGCAGGGAGAGAACTCGCGACGCGACGGCTGTCGGCGACAGCTGATCGGAAGCCGAAGACAGGCAGAGCGACAGACAGACACATAGACGGACGGACGGACAGACCGACAGCAGGAAGCCGAGTGACGCCTTTAATTTTGTGTTAGCTGCTGACGTCATCGATGACGAAGACGCATCATCGCAGTAGCTACAGTCGGTGGTCAGTCGCTGCAGCTGGCGCCGCTGCTGTCCGTCTGTCCTCCGTAACTGAATACCGGCCGCATCTGCCGCTCACGATCTGCTGCTGCTGCTGCTGCTACTGTCGCACAGATGCGGCCGGATTTACTGAGATGTGCGGAATACCGATATCTCTGCGGTATTATGAACGCGTTTATTCGTCAAAAAGACCGAAACAGACGGACAGAAATAGGATGTTTACGTTTATGATAAACCACGGTCTGGAGTGGGTAAGTGAGTATACGCAGTAAGAACTTATTCCACTTCAGACAGTGTGGTTTAACATATTTAATCCACGCTCAGATCGCATAGGCAACACCGTCGTTTGCTTTATCACGCACGACTGCACCCGTAAGTTATGAAAACAGTACGAGTGCGAGCCGAGCGTGGTTTAAAAATAAAAACACCACAGCCGAAAAACACTACCGAACAATCTATAGTTTACATAACACAGTGTCATGTACCGACGCAGCCAGCAAGATTGTGAACTATTAGTATCGACGAATTATTGCAACATGCCTGTAGTCGAGGTGGCTCGCGACGCGCAATGATACATACGCGTGACTCAAGCTGTCGAGGACAGACACACAGATGGACAGATGGATGGACAGACACTGTGCGACAGTAAGGGCTAGCTTAGCTTGCGCGTCGCGAGCCAATATCGACATACACATACACGCGCCGGTTTTAGAAAAGCCCGGACAATATATATATATATAACGGCCAGAAAAGTCGGCGAGGTGATGGCGAGAAGTAACGACAGCCTATAGGCCTGCCTAGAAAATAATCTGGATTAGTTCCAGCTGCTACTCTTGTATCAAGCGAAATTATCTGAGGCTGTCTTAACGTCTGTAACATTTGTTTCATCGCAAGTGCGCAACGGATAGCAAAAGCGACCAAACTTTTCCTGCAGGGGAAGGGCGAAGTTCGAACAAACTGCAGAGTGCCGCAAAAAGCAGAGCATACGGTGTTTTGCGTAGATAGAACAATCGGACAGATTTGGAAGCGATCAGCTGTGCTCATTTCTGTAAACGGCGGTCACGTTAAACGCTTAAACGCAGTGTTTAACATGACCACCTTTCACTCCAATGATCGCGGCTACCGTTTCCGAATCTGTCGGATTGCTCGATGAGTATAAAGCAATGATTATGTCCGACAAACTAACAGTTTAACCGAGTGGCGGTAGATTTGTACTTAAGCAGATGTCAGACGATCGATAAAGTTGGCCAACTTTTGTCGGCGTGGTTTAGTCGCCTGAGAAAATCGGCCGATATAATCTACAGCGTTATAATGCTCTAAAATTGAGGTATTCAAGTTCGTTGTGTCAGTTTACTGTTTCAGCGCCTCTGTAGCGCTATTGACTGTATAGATTTTGGATTTAAGTCTGTGGGGGCTTTATCTATGTTTTAATACTATTATTTGTTTTTTTGCTACCAGCTATGGTGAATGAAGATTATCTTTATCGTTCGTTGAGAGATGGCACATCTCTGAAGTGGTCGGTTGGGCGACGGTATGAGCGCAGAGCGCCCGTGACTGACTGACGGTCTGTCGTTGACGGCGTCTGGTCGTCGCAATGTCTTCTTGACTGCAGCGTTATCGTCACGACCAGCTGTCCTGCACGTGGTCGGTTCGGTCGCCTAATGACAGTCTGCCTAATGACCCAGTCCACATCGTACGAGCTTCCCTAACAGCAGCAGCAGCAGCAGCAGGAACACTGGCTGCTCAACTACAACGACTCGCAATCTTCGGCACAGCTGATCGGCCACTGGACATCCTGACAACTGATCCGCTGTGCAGATGATGGTGTACACGCCATCCAGAGACCATTCTCTCGTGACACGGGACGTCACACAGCAGCAGCAGCAGCAGCAGCAGCAGCAGTAACCGCTGTTGCGGATGCATCGTAACAGTAGCACCCGACAACAGAGACGATAATTTCTCTGCTAGAAAGTAGTTAATCTATTTATGAACCAAACAAACTGCATTTGTTCCGGAGACTCAAAACTACGTTTACTACTACTATTGCAACGACTACCAGATTAGTCATAGTAGTAGTAGTAATAGTATAGCTAGGCTAAGCTAGCAGTAAAGTGCCCAAAGCTATCGGGATACCAAGGTGTGTACCAAAGTGCCAGATTTCGTTAAGACAACGTATGACTGTAGAAATATCGCAGTGTGTCACTTTTTCGTGATGCATTGCAGAAGTAGTATCCTATATGCATCGGACTGCCGTCACCTCAGAGCACAAAATACACGTAACACGCGACAATCAACGATTAATATTATAGCAAGTTTACAGTTAAATTAGTCGTAATACTAGAGGCTGCTTTAGACGCGCTTTTGCATCACACGTTGCACTGACTTATATTTTCCTGTTTTCTTCCGATCCCTTTCCATCGTAGCCACCGGATTGTTGTTACAGCACTTTCTAACCTTCGAGTTTCTCACGCCCATCAATTTCATTGTTTTCCTTTTTATATTCTTTTCGTTAATTTGCAGTGTAATGTAGTGGAGATGTGACGGATGACGCCCGCCATTTTTTGGCGCGAGGGGACCGATCTCCGCCATTTTTGCCCCCGCACCATACTATTGCACGGGCGGGTAATGCCATCGTATATGTCTGGTGTAACGTTGTAACGGTGGTGTAGGCGGATCGTATTAGTTGGGCTATCCTGAAATTTATCACAGGATTAATATGCCTGGTTGTCGTGCATGCATCCCTAGTGGGGCATCCGCTTAAGTGGTCTAGCGCTTAGCGTCGGACGACGGACTCGTAACTTTCAAGTTGTGGTTCGAATCTCACCGGGGGTCATTTGCAACCAACCTTGAGCAAGTTGTTAACCTACTGCCTTCTCCGGTCAACTCAGCCTCCTACCCCCAGCAGCATGTGAAATGAGTAGTAGGTTACGGGCTACCGGGTGAAGGCTGAGTGTGGCTGATTTCAGCTGTGGTAGGCCTATGCCCTACAATTTGTTGTTTGAGTAAATGCTATAAATAGGTAGCCTGTGCGGATTACGGGGTGTCAACTTGCGGATCGTGATCCGCAGAATATTTCAGATCCGTAGACGGAATATTCTGATTTTCTGCATGGTGCGGGTCTAGCCAGCGATTAGCTTGCGCCTCGTGTTGTTAAAAGTAAGCCTATTAAAGCGCACACAGATTTCACCGCTTATTAGTCATAAACAAACGTACATATGCATGGCGTCATTGTCGCGAACGAATCTGTTACTGAAATGTTGAGGATAAAATTTTACTCAGTCAATGATAACATTAATTCACAGGATTTCCGACTTATTTTCAGGATGAGATCCATGCTGCAGCCTGCAGTCGTAGCCCCGTGGCACACAGCTGACTGCCCGGCAGATTCTGTGTCAGAACGAGAGAAGGCTTTCAACACGCAGATGATCCCTAGCCGACAAGTCTGTGTTGTCTGTCAATCGATGTATTCTCTATCATCTTCATCTCTTTGTCATCATCATCATCATCATCATCAGCAGCAGCAGCAACGCATCAGTCTGGTCTGTCGGCGTATCTCAGGTGTTGACAACGCAGAGATATTCCAGTAACTATAACGAGAACGAAAAATATTGGTCTTCGTGTCACGAGAACGCGAACTAGAATTTACAGGTTGAAGAAAAATGATAACTGGATAAATTGATGACTGTGGCAAGCAGAACGAATTGAATCGAAAATTATTTACGGCAGAACGAAAACGACATTTCTGCAGCGCAAAAGTCGATTAAACAATTGGTAAAACTGAAGTTTCCGTCGTAAAACGTTGAAACATTCGTGACATAGGGCGCAGACATCAGTGCGACTCACCTGGTTATTAGTTAGACCATTTCACACGTCGCGCATCGCCAAAACAACTCTTGCTAATTTTACACTACTGTCTTGTCAAGTAGCACAATTGCTGCACTTGTCGAATTAAAATTGGACTAAAATTATGCAAAAATAAATACGTAAATTATTTTCGTAAGAACAGTAAAAAAAACTAAAATTAAATGTTCCGAAAAACAAACACCAAGTTGCAATGAAGCATTTATAAAGTTTTGTTTATTTTACAAGAAGCGCTTGCTTAAATTTTTATTGAACCAACGTTTCTTTATTTTTAATAAATGCGGAATGGCTAATATAAAAATACGACGATTTACGGTAATTGTGCGCAGTAGATGGAAATGACACTAACAAAGTGGTAACATATTTTGTATATAGATTTATGTGCAAATGTGTTATCACGAAAATGTGATAATTATCACGAGAAAGTTGTATGAGTCTTCGGAACATTGGATGAGGCAATATGTCAAGTACAATAAATCACGCGTTTTATTTTTCTTCATTTTTCCCCAACGATCATTACATCTCTGACTGAAAACCGTATAAAAAACTAAAACTGAAATTAATTCGCGAACTAAAATACGTCCGTATTCAGGCCGACGGTCAATACGATGTGACCAATGCGTGCAACTGGCATGCACGCGGATTCAGACGCTGCGGCCGTCATTGCCATGGTAACCGTTGCCATGGTAACCGGCGACGCTCTCACGCGTCGTCGAACCGTTCGATCATTGCATAAGCGTAATGATGGCGCGCCATTCATCGCGGCCGATACGCGTGTAAAGAAGCTAGTAGCTACTACCGGCGCTCGACACATGTGCCACGAAAAAATATTAGTAGCAAAACAACTGGAGACGGTTGCCCCCGTTACGACTCCGTTTACTGTTTGTCGCAGCAGAGAGAGAGAGAAAAACTTCGCGCCACAAACTTGCAGAGAAGTTGTTTTCCTACGCCATTAAACGGCAGAAAAAAAAATCCGTACAAATTTGTAAGTAACCAGTCAACATGAACACTAAGGTTAACGTTTCTTCTGCAACGGCGAATAGAGGCTTCTGTGTCGACGCAAATGTGCGTTTAGAGTCCGCTAGAACCTGCTTGGGAACTTACACTGACTGACTGGTTTATTCAGATGCAACAGACGTACATCCACATTAGTTAGAAATCAGAATAAAACACCAAATATCGACCTTATATCGTACACTGCTCTCTCAGGCCCTCTATCTAGGAATAGAAACAGGAAGAGAGGGAGACAATGCTACGAGAAGGGAGTGAAAAGAAAAAGGAGGGGTTGTGGACAGGGAAGAAGGGGTGTAGAATGGTGAATCCGCATTATGGCATCCTAATGCACGCTGGGGACCGGCGGCTAAAGTGTAAAGGGTTAAACGTGGAGCTTTTAGTCGTCGCTGACGCTGATGGCATGACAAGACAGCATGCTGTTGTGCCGCCGAAGAGAATTCACGAGTGACTGACAACTCGTTAGCATCTTCGCTTCGTTCTCTCCCCTTCCGCCGTGATACCCCCACTACCTCTCTCTCTCTCTCTCTCTCTCTCTTAACCTCATTTCGACCTCCAACGCCACCAACGCTCTCGTCAAGGCCACCACGGTGTCTATAAGAATCGACCTATAAAAGCACTCTAAATTACTCGGTACCTC
>Ga0209052_1000901_pt1 | contig 10340 bp, 9 predicted proteins | sample WorMetHEROISLAND_2_FD_187409 | JGI IMG/M metagenome (GOLD analysis project Ga0209052, IMG submission 187409) | Marine gutless worms symbiont microbial communities from Max Planck institute for Marine Microbiology, Germany - Olavius sp. 4 HERON... | ecosystem: Host-associated > Annelida >...
AGAAGTATGGTGGGGGGAGGGCAAATTAAGGAGTAAAAGTATTTTTCGGGTTGGTGCCTATGGCAGCCCCCGAGACATGTCTTTTGAGCCATTAATCGTCGCTATAGGTCATCCGGCCTCCTCACTGTGGTATTAGAACCTTCTCATTGAACATGCATTATGGGTGTAAAAAATTGGGGTAAAATAGGGGAAGGGGTCATCGGATTTTCGCCCCAAACAAACTTGATCTCACTTTTCAGGCCCCAAACCACTGTACAAAATGTCATGAAAAACGAAAAATGCGGCCGTAGGAGTGACGACAGACAGACACACTGACACACAGACAGACACAAGTGATTTTATAATCTGTCCCATGCTATGCTATAGCAATGGGACAGATAATTACTGCAACGCTTATTTCTTTAGCGCCTATATTTCAAGCCGTCACGATCCTGCTGAAATGTTTAAAAGCGTAATCTCAGTTGCACGTAAAATAAAACACTATTTTTTGCAACATTTTTATTTTGCACGTAACCACAGCTTAAGCATTTGCTGCATGAAACAGTTGTGACATACTGTGCCATCTTATGACAGTTTCATTATTTTAGCAATTATTACAATGTATTATTCGTGCTATAAGCTATTGAGTTATTCTGGTATTCAGTGTTCGAGTGCGGTATTCAAAACTTTTCTGCAAAGTGTATCAGTCACAGAATTCTGAAGGTGGTCACTATTTTGACAAAATTATGACAAAAAATTTCTGTGGCATACTTAATTGTCGACAGTGTAGTTTGAAGCTGAAGACTACTTTTTCGCTGGAAGATAAAGTACAATTAATTTGACTAATATGACTGAATACCATATCACGCTACGTTCACTGTATTACTCACTAGTATCTATGAGCATGAGCATTGTGCAGGCCCGTAGTGAGCCTCCCCCCGTCAGCTGAAACCAGGAAATGTTGTACAAAAATAATGAAAAATGTGACCGCAATATACAATTTAAGGTCAAAATGCATAAAAACGTGTTTGCGCCCGGGTCTTAGCCCAAGCCTCCACTGGGGGAGCTTACAGCGCTGACACTTGACCCACTAGCTGCATTAACAAGCGGCCTGCGAGTGACGTTTGGAAAAGTCTGGCTACGGGCTTGACGAGTTTTGTCACAAGCACATCTCATTGTCATAGTCAACCAACTAACCACATTATTGTGTGTTTTCAGCAAAGGTTGCACTCATGGCCAGGTGGCCAACTTGGCAACGTGCAGTTGAAACTCAAAAGTCAAAACTGAAATTAGTTTGCAGAAGATACTGCAGTGAAGTACACTGGTACACTGATGAATAGGTTGTGCAGTAGTTTTGTTACGGAACTTGCACAAAGCTGGTATCTCAAAAGTGAACAGATCAGTAAGAAGCCATATATTAGACCACACACATAGCAACAGACAGCGAGACTCATCAGTCATAGAATACAATACATACGAACCAACTCTAATTACGGCTGCTAACAATTACATTTATTACACGGTAAACTTAACTTTGCAGAAATTAACAATTAATTAATCATTAACTTTAATGACAAACTGATAGCGGTGATTGTGTTGAGAAAAAAAGTTTTTGTTCAGCACATTTATAAGCTATTTAGCAGTCGGCTGTCAAAAACGCCCCGAAAACACAATCCACTCTTGTGGACAGACTAAAATGTTCATGTTCTCTTACTAACATTTTGCAAATGTGTACCTAGCTTATACATGTACATGTAATGCTTTCTTAGTGATGCCAGCTTAATAATTAAAAATGTAACTCTTACAAGCTTCTTAATGGTGAAAATTTTTTTAGTCATTAATCCTGTGCTTAATCACTAAATTCTGCAGCCTTAATTCCAACACAATCACAATACAGACGACTCTATTTTACTTCATCGTTAAAAGCCTGCGTACTGCATTTCATAGGAATGCAGCTGGATAAATACCATAGTCAGTCGGCCAGAGAATGTCACTTGATAACAGGAAAAAGTTAATAGTTAGCGGGATCGATGCCGGCATGTTCATTGTAATAGTTGTTTTCAGCGCCGGCTGAGCCTCCGTACTCACCGCCAGCATCCTCCACTTCCTGCTTGACAAGCACTTCGCCGTTGGTTGCCGGGCCACCACGACGTCGGTCACGTGACTTGCTGCCCCCGCGGCGTTCACGACTTCGAGACCTGCGGCTTCGCTTGCGGTCACGAGAACGACTGCGATGCGACCGCTCACGACTGCGACGTTCACGCTTCGGCTTCAGCAAACCATCTTCTGCAAACAGACAGAAAACAAGCAACGATGACAGCACGCCTTGTGCCGACGAGTATGCGGCCGTCCGTCAATGCGTACTCGCCCACTGCACTGCGCTTAGTGTCACGGGCGAGCTGGCCAGCCAGCCCATGATCCACCAGCCACATGTAAACATGTACGAGATGCTCGTCATTTTCAGCGAACCTCGGTGCTTTTGAACTGAAAATCGGCATACCGGTTACTCTTACTTCTGTCGTGGGGAACGTCCAACGTCCACACCATTTTTGGACTTCACTTTCTGTTTCTGAGTTAGGAGCTTAGGGGTACATGTGGACGGATGCGCTAGACAAGTAATGTAGCCTATTAGAACGGCCGCACAACAAACAACACAGATTGCAGTTTTCGACTTGGCGGCAGTACTGACGCCGCTGGCAAATGAACAAAACTTTACGTGAATGAAATGAAATGCACTTTTTCATTCACTGCTGCGTACAGTTAACCTTAGCAACAGCGCCACTGTGCCTTCAAACGTCACGGTGCTCTACAAATTCTAGATCTTTATTAGACGGAATTGCTTCTTGCAGAGCTGGTGATTCCGTGTATTGCTAAACATTTCTCCATAGTGCATGTAGTCTGTCTGTTTGTTACCAGTCTGCCGTCTGTTACAATCGTAAACCCTGACTAAACTGTTTGACGGATTTTGATGCCATTTGGCAGGTACAATTGTGTGTCTGGTGGCAGATAACATAGTGTGACATCATATGGCAGGTGATGCTACACATCTCTGAGATGGGTTCCCATGAAGACCTACATATACTACGGATCCAATGGCACACTGTATTAGATGGCGTCTCTGACTCCCTCACGGGAAGAGGAGGACATTTCGGAAGTCGAAACTCCAGCCAAAACATGCAATTGCAAACTGCAGCCAAACCGTTAGTCCTAGGCAAATACAAACGAGGAGTTGGGTGGATGTGCGACAACGATTCCGCCCTTAGCCAGATTACTTTGGTCCTTGTTCTTATTACCTGCGGCACCAGGAGCAGCTTCATCGGCAGGTTCCTTCTTAATCTCGCGCTCGCCAGACCGATGTCGTTCACGTCGTCGAGCGTCGCGCTCACGACTACGAGAGCGTCGGCGTCGCTCTCGGCTCCTGCTGCGGCCTTCCCGAGGACGTCGGAAGCGATCAGCAGCACCGGGACTTGAACCACGCATCACCGACCGGTCATCACGCAGCATCTCACTCCGGTCTGCCGGAGCATTCCTAGACAAACCAGCAAACATGTTGACAAGTCTTGTGGCGACATCACATGCGGCCGTCCACCTAGCTATCCACATACAGTACTTACTTATTGCAGATTTTAGTTACGAACTACAGATGTTACCATCACACTTGTGTGAAAAAAATTTTTAATCACAAAAGCCTGCACTAATAATTGACAAATAATCTGACCAAAGCTGGCCACGCCGTTAGCTGTTCACGTAGTACCATTAAGGCACCAGGATGGACAGAAATCCAAGCTTATTACGATGTAATGACATAATTTACCTTTCACGGCTGGTAAAGTCATCTCGTCCAGAATATTTTGTGTTCTCGTCTTGGCCACCTCGTCTTGTGTTTCCCAGGCCACCGCCTACAACATTCACATAGCATGCACCAAGAGTCCTAGACAGCAGCCGAAACTTCAGGCTACCACTGTGACAGAGACCAGCGTTTGATACACGATGCACGGAAAGTATGTGTACAGCATTTGGCAAACAGATGTAATTTTTCCTATGAAAAGAATCTGCAATTTCTTGAATCTTGACTACATTCTGTTGGACTAGTTGATTTTCTAGCTGAGGCATAACTCCCTTGTCTGATTTGGTTATATGTACAGTAACGAAATGGCGGACAGTGTCGGTCTTCTGTCTACCAGTGTGTCTGTCTCTCACAATTGTGTGTCGGGTGGCAGATAACATGGTGTGACATCATATGGCATATGGTGATGCTACATATCTCTGAGATGGGTTCCGATGAAGACCTATATATACCATTAGCCTTTTTTTAAACAAAGGATTACGAAGTGCTAGTAATAAGATGACCTACAGACTTGTAGTATTCAAAGCTGCCAACCCTTGTTTGGTCACATGTACAGTAACTAAATAGTTGTCTGTCTATCTTCTTTCTGTCTGTCTCAGACAGGACTGTAAAGTGCTAGTAATACTGACCTAGCCTGCGAGGTTGCCAACCCTTGACAGTGCGTCCTCGCTCCACGTCAACCAGAACTCGTCGACCATCAATCTTCTTACCATCCGCATGCTTGTAAGAAGCTGCATAAATACCGTCAACATCACGTCACATGTCTACCACATTCTGCACAGATTTACTGACACCAAAGCCAACAATACGAGCCATTTAAAAGGCTAAAAGTTGAAAATGGTGAACCACAAAACAGCCAAACGTCCCATCAGTAAAGAATTTTTTTTAGTTTCAATTTCCGGTGGTCTGTGATTTTCCATGAAGAACAAACACTTCTAACTTCAAACTAGTTTAGCTGCTTAGAAAGTTCTTGCTTAATTTTCCCAAGGTCAGGTTTGCCACAATAAGGCACATGTATTCCTTCTCTTTTAAGCAAGTAAGAAGTCAGCATCTGCAGCCTGCCATATGTCAAAAACCACAAGTTTGAATCGTAGGGGCGGAGTTCGAATCGTAGCTGCGCACGTGTGGCATCTGTCTTCTGTTAAAGTTCAGCCTTTTGTGGTTCAACCATTCTAACTTTTGGCCCTTTGAGGCGACACTATTACATTTACCATCAATATATCTTAGTTACATCAAATCAGCCGCAGTCATTTTGATCAACTGACATTGCTCGGTCTTATTTTATAGTCAGTAAAACATTTGTGGTTTGGCAATAATGTATACAATGTGACGACAGCAATTACACGAGAACGACCTTCATGACTTTCCACTCAGCAAGTCAAGAATTTTTGTTCCACGATGCGGAATTTTTATGGTTCGAGCTTCAGTTTAACGTCAGTAACAATCTACTGATGCAAACAAGTGGAACAAATTCAATCAAACTTACTGCTTTTGAGTCAGTAGTAATAAAGCATTGGAATGGAGTGTTGAGGGTGGACACACGGCAGATGAACGTCACAGTAGTGCAACGATCTTGGCCAACTGTCCGATAACTTACCCGAAATGTTGTGAAGTAAAATTTTATTACTTACCAGGGTACCACACTATACTTTAGTCTACTGACACAATCTCTTTAAAAGTTAATATTCCTGTCTCACACAGTATGAATCCGAGACAGATATCCAGCAGAAATGATTGAACAGCGATCATTTGAAAAATATTTCATATAAAACTAGAAATTTGTACCGGTAGACAGTGTAGTTTGAAGCTGAAGACTATTTTTTTTTGCTGGAAGACAAAATACGGTGTGAGGCCGCCCAGCACCATAAGTCCGACTGGGGAGAATTTAGGGGGCAAACTTCAATCTAACCACATTTGTAATAAATAATCCACTACGGCAGTTCATTCGCCATAATTTTGGCAATACTGTATAATGTACAGTTGTAGATGACGTAAATGTCAGTCCACTAACTCATTATACCCGACGCAAATTCAAAATTTTTTTGGAAATTCCTACAAATGCAATTTTTTGCACTGATGAACTCTTTGAAAATCAATATCTTGGAAAATCAATATCCATCCATACCACAGAAACACCAAAGTAAACATATGTAATAATAATAATAATTCTGCACTGATTGTCCGAACCAATAGCCATTCCAGGTAGGTTTTTAACTTATATTTTAACCCCCATGAACCTTTACTATCGGGGGTATTAAAAAATAATAGTTAATAAATAATAACCATAAGTAACAGTAATAATATCACACTTAACAGGGCACCATAACACGGCAGCCTTCTAAAGAAATCGCACTGACTATAATAAATATAACAAACAAAAATAATCTGCACAGTCACACGGACTGCAGATTTTTTTGGTGAAATTGCTTCATGGCTTTGCCTTATAACACCAGAAAGCATCTGATAGCTTATCTCGTGTTGTCTCGCACACCAAGCATCATTTCGGTAACTTCCCTTACTGCTTTTAACCAATTTTAAAATTCTCCTCTTCAGGGAGTGCTGTGCCCCAAACCAAAAACGCCATTGGGCACACCGAGTGCTTTAAGATGCTCAGATTCATTCTGTCCGGTAGACGAAATGCCAAGCAAGTGCTTTTGTGAATCTTTGGGGATCGTACCATTTTCGAGTTAATGACCCCATGTTTTCCAATTTTCGACTTACAAAGTGTGCGCCGAAGTAGCCAATAAAGAACAAAATTAGCAACTGTTTATTGCTTATGTATATGCCAATCGATAAAAAGCAAGCTCACTAGTATTACTATTACAATATGATGCAAGAACAGAACATCAATGTGTACAGTGGCGTATTTAGAACTGTGACAAAGGGGGGGGTGCATAGGCCTCTTATGATAAATTTTTCCCTTTGTTAAGTTTTCTTTCAAAGGGACAAGTGCAAGGCAACCCAAAAATACGCCACTGAATGAGTATTCATAACAAGCTAAGTAACAGGACTGCTAACTTATCTATGTTTGCAAATTAACTGCTTAATTTTATCAGAAAAAAAACAGACAGATATCAGTAATGAATACTGAGGCAATGCTGTTAGCAAGGCTTTTGCACAATTAGCAAATTCATTTGATTTGATTTTACAATGTCCGAAACACTCAGAGAAAACTGGCGCCACTACAGTGTGATATGTAGCAATTACCAATATCAGAGGCAGTATACAATTTAACACTAAAACCACAACATTAAAGACCTAACAGGAAAGGGCCTATATGCATTGACAGACACCAATCGCTTACCAACTCCTATACAAACCGATATGATATTGAATAATATTGCCATGGCAAGTGACACAACTCAATGCGCACAGCGTGTTTCTACATGTGACAAAAATATTATATCACCATATTACTACTGCTGACAGCTAGCATATTGCTAGGAAAGTGTCTATACACACAGCCGGCCGGCCGCGCACAATCGCCGCACATCACCAAATGCCACCTAGGGTCAGTTTTAGGGTTAGTCTTAGGAACAGTCACTAAATATGTACATGGCTGGCCGTGCACACAGCTGCTGCATTGTATTACAAAATAGTAATGCTCGCTAATGCACACGGCCGGCCGTGCACAGGGCTGCAACATTTTCTAATGGTGATGTGCACATGGCCAGCCGTGCGTATAGCACCATTATATTGGTAAACAAGAACAACTTATGCTCGGTATTTTACAGAGCAGCAATATTACTACCACAGCCAGTCACCCAACTTGTAAATAGAAACACCTTATGGATACCGATTAAATCGAAACATGCACTAAATGATCTACTGATGACAAGCACTCATTTTAGCTGGCCAATTTGTAGTACAACATTCCTCAAAGAGGTGCTTGGTATGTCCACACAAGTCATGCTAATTCATACTGGTCTGAAAAGCAGTCTTAGAAACTGCCAGGAGCACAAAATTCAGTAGAACAGCTAGAGAATAAAATCAGTTCATAATGCAAAACGACAGAAGATTTGTGCAGCAGTACAGCATAGCATTTGGCAATATAAACTTTGTACACATAATTGTCAGATATTCAGTCACTACTTCTTTAGAAACTCTACACTGTGTCTCAAAAACAAAAAAAGGACCACTGTGATATGTTCGACAACTCCAACAAATCTAATCCAATATTAATAATTTTTGGTACAACAAATCACCTACTGACACCATTTTATGACAGGTCGTAATAGAGGGAACCAGCTGCGGTTTATCTACTGACAGTTAGAGCAGAGGCTGGTGCACCATACTAGGTTAATTAAACACAATGTCAGTCACAAATTTTTTTAGTAATTTGACGTTAAAATATTAACAAAGAATATGCTACATCAGACATTACAAAAAATCTTAAACTGGAGTCTTTTTTATGTACAGGCCCAGAAACTTCATTTCGGTTCACCAGTCGCCTTATCAGCAATGGTATGCTGCAGGCCACCAGACCACATTGCTATCCGTTGATGCTTCTGTTGATTGAAATCATTTACCGGCTCTGGTGTACACGTTGCTGTATGCAGGCCCAAAAACTGTAGTCTCGTTTATAGATGGTATGGATGGCTATTGTCTAGCTGAGAACAGGGTCAAAGTTGATGACATTCGCTGCTGTACAAGCTGTTGTTGGCCATCCGCTATAGGCCCACCATTCTCTTCATCAGGCGTACAATTTTCAATTTTTCATTAAGATGTTTAAAAGTAACCCAAATTAATTTTTACACGTTTTGCAGGAGATTTGATGACAATTTCTTGGCTTCATAAGTTTTAATGTTTTAATTATTATTTTTCATTAAAATACAATCATATTCGTTTAATCCTGCTGTTTGATTAATGTCATCTGTTACCAATTATAAGTGGTTGCCATAAAAGCAAACTAAGCTGTAAACCTGTTTTATCAAATCTCACAAGTCATATTTTGCACCTAAAAACTGACAATTTCATGAAGATTATCTGTACCGAAAAAAATGAATAATATGGGCCCAGGTTTCTTGGAGTTATTTGAAAATATCAAAGGGGGCCGTTTTTGTTTTGAGATAGTGTAGAAAAGGCCAAAATTATTACAGCGTGTCACAGATAAATCAGGGCCACTTTTACAGATAAACTGTAGAAAAGCAAAACAACACTTACCTGGCCATCAAGAAAGACTGCAAACTGAAGAAGATAATAATGCATGTAACTAACCATGCATGTCTCTTTCATGGTCGAATTCAATGAATGCATAACCACGTGGCTTGGCAGTCTGTTTGTTGACGACAATATGCACCTAATTCAATACAAACACACACGACATAAAAATGGAACCCTTGTAAAATTTAAGATATGGAAAATGGTACCTAAACTGATAATAGATATCATCATCTTCACTTGTTATTCAGCAATCAGTTTGCTGTTCCTTTTTTGAAGTCCGGTCCCAGTGTCCAATGCTCTCTGTTGACAATTTTAAATGCTACTCAAAATTTCCTGTTTGCTCTTTACTGATGCTGCAACTGATTAAAAACTTTTTGTGCTGCTGTGCTACAAAAATTTATTATGTATTCTATTTACAACAGTGGTAGCAATTATGCAATTTGCTCAATAAACCTACATGTTAATATACAGCTTACCCTCTTCACTGGGCCATAGACATCAAACTCTCTGCGCAGCTTGGATTCACTCGTGTCATAATTCTACACAAAACCACAAACACAATCCTATTATCCTACTGTTGTGACGGTAACCAAAATGGTGGTATTTCTAGTGAAACTGAACACAATGAAAAGCTATGTTTTAGCCAGCCTTATGGGTGTTTCTATTTCTAGTGGGTCAGCTTGCATCACACCAATAGGCTCACTGTAATAGTTTCTATCATGTATAAATCCTGCGACTTGCCACACTGTAAACCACAGCTGTCATGAACATAAACTGAATCCAAACTGAAACTGCAATTTTTCCACAAAACTGAAATGGAACCATCAAAAAACAGAAAAAATCTGAAATCACTACAAAAATACCAAACTGTCTAATATACCGTATACTAAAAAAAAACAAAGAATTCTGTACATTGCATGTAAATTGGATATAATAAGCAAAAATTAACAGCAAAATTACAAGCAAAAATACATACAATTCTTGACACAAATAATGTTTTGAAAGGATCTCCATAGATGTTTGCATCATTTGTTGGATCCCCTAAAACAAGCATAGCAGGTACGGTACATTACATGCAAAAACATAATAATAATGATAATAAAACAGACATTTACAACACAAACAATGATGGCAGAGCTGATTCTGAGGTGGTGTTAATAAACTAACAAAATAACAATAACTGCTCTATATTTGGTTCTGGCCATACGTGAGCTGTTCTGCAACTTTAACACTTGTTATGAGAATTTGCATAATGCCAGCATACCAGACACAACATTGTACAATGTACTGGTAAATATTACTAATTCCAAGCCAATATTTATTCACACACAACAACAGTGTGTAACACACC
>Ga0209052_1000902_pt1 | contig 10339 bp, 7 predicted proteins | sample WorMetHEROISLAND_2_FD_187409 | JGI IMG/M metagenome (GOLD analysis project Ga0209052, IMG submission 187409) | Marine gutless worms symbiont microbial communities from Max Planck institute for Marine Microbiology, Germany - Olavius sp. 4 HERON... | ecosystem: Host-associated > Annelida >...
TTAGCGACATGGTTACTATTGACAGCCTATAGGAACTTACCAACGCCCTATCCAACGGTACCATCGCCGACCCTCTACGACGTACTGTTTAGCCACAATTCAAAACGTTACAGACGGACGACAGATGGACAGAACATCGTAACATAAGCGCGACCGTACTACCCAGTACGGTCGGCTAATTATGCAGTCTAAGAACAGATGTAGGAAAATGTTGCTGTGAGTGACGTTGTTACAGAACTCAACACTGTTAGTCTCTGTCTGTGTGTCCATCTGTCTGTGTTTGTGTCTGTCTGTCTGTATGTGTCTCCCCATGTATCTGTGCTTAGATCACCCACGGTGCTGGACGGTCTATCAGTATAGGTGATGCAATAGTTGCTGTCAGTGACATTACTGTCTTTCTCTCTGTGTGTGTCTGTCTTTGTATGTCTGTCCATCTGTTTGTCTGTCTGTTTATCTGTCTCTGTTAACTGCCTTGATCTTACCAAGTTTTTATCTTTTCTTTTATAACATATGTTAAATGCTTTTTACGCGCGACAGCTGTACCGGTATGGAAATGGTATGGAAATTCTGTCCGTCTGTCCTGGTGTCACGACCCGGTACCAAATCAAGACCAGGTCAGATAGAGACTCCTGGTTTTCACAGTATGATCGCCTAGAGTTTCTAGTTTCTAGTGAGGTGATTTTCTGCCGCTGGGTGAGGAGATTCCCCTCGAACAAGGGCATCAAAGAGGGGTACCCCTAAGAGATCGTAATTTTACCACTATTGGCTCGTCTAACGTGAGAACGGTTGCATATAGACACAGACTTGCTGCATATCATAACAAACACTGCTGACGAGCTTTCCGGGAGTACCAACGTCGATGACCTTGAACGACCTTGAATCCCAGAAATATGGGTTTTAAGTAAATTTTTTTGCTATTTTAGACTGCGATGCACACTTAAGTGAATGTTTGCTGAAATATACTGGAGATAGACCAAGACAACCTACGTACGAAATTAAACTGATGCTGTCGCGCGTCTCATGAGCATTAGCTCAGATTTCTTGTAACTGTTTACGGCACTGAATGGCCTATTTTGTGCTGATGTGCCGTTAAGAAACTACTCACTTACTCACTGTCTGCGTATATGTGTGTGCTTAGCTCGCCAGCAGCTCTGGATGGTCGTATCAGTGTGGGAGATGTGATTGTTGATGTGAATGACGTCAGTCTGGAATCAATGTCAGATGCTGAGGCTGTCAACACGCTGCGTGATGCCGTCAGAAACTGCAGGTAATCATTTAACATTAACTTGTGTGCATTATTACTTTGTACTAAACAGAGAACAGTAAACCTACGGAGTGCGTTCGGCTCTGAATACGGTTTCAGCTGTGAAGTCACTTAACCTGGACTTACATTGTTCCACTGCTAGAAGAAAGCACCAGACTGGAGCTTACCTGTGATTAATGATTAATTTTTAATTGCATTAATCGTGCAGTTATCTTATGAGTGCATTATTTTGGCAGCTTTAAAGCTATCATATCCAATTCAACAGTTTCATGGACGGCCAGGTCTTTACATCTGTTTCAGTATTTGATTCTTTTTTTATCAATTATCTACTTGATTGCTTTTATTGAAGTATTTAGCTATAGTGTGTCTATAGGGTGAGCCAAAATAAAATACCTCAACATGAAAAGCACGATATCTCAGAAATGCGCGAATATTTTTGTACGAAATTTTAATCATTTGTTTTGAACACAACTGTGAAAAAGTGTGCTGCCTTATGCTGTATTTACTTAACATTCGCCAAATTGGCGGAGATGCAAACTTCAGGAACGAATTTTGCAACTGTACAAAAGGTTGATTTTATTATTAAAGTAATCTGGTGCCTGCTGTGACATCATTATGAATTAGGCCTAACTATATGGTTTACTTTTTTAAAAAAAAACTTAATAAACATTCTAATATTTTAAGTCATACTCACGGTTAGGTTGACAAATCTGATCATGGGTAAAGTGGCATACGAAGACAAAATGCTAATTCAAACATTCCAGGAAATTGGTTTCGAATATTGAAAAATTGTTACAAATTTCTCTGAAAAGGTTGGAAGCTGAGCTCAGTAAAAGCAATATGCTTATCATTAGGTCGGCTCCGACCTCTATTCCTCCAGGATAGGTAAATCGAATACCAGCCTGCTTGGCTGGGGTTAAGGTTTGGTGTGTTCACCTGTATCGGGCAGCAAGTAACTGTGTGATTCTACATGGCAGGTGACGCTCAGTAACTCTTGAGATGGGTTTCTGTGAAAAGCTATAGACATCTGTAGCCTTTGGTATGTTTTATAATATCGACTATGTGTAGACTGTGCTGTAACTGTGCATGCAGTCGGGTGACGCTGTCGGTAGCCAAGCGTCCGTTCGGTGAAGACTTCATACAAGACTCAACACGACACAGTCACGTGTCATCATCATTGTATGGCAGTGAAGTGCCTTGGCAGATGCAGCAGCTTCAGCTCTACGCCGGCACCAATGATGTGGCAGTGGCAGCCTCTTGTCTTGACCCACACTACCAGCAGCCAATGTCTTCTGCTTGGATGACTGGTGGCTGCAACTCCAGGCCTTTGCCTTCACCGTCGTGTATGCATTTGCTACTCTGTAGCTATTTCCAGGCTGTGTGTCGGGTATGTGGCTTGGCGGTGTAGTAGTGAGGGCGTCCGACTCGTGATCAACAGGTCACTCCTGTTTAGCTTGCTGCCTGGATGACTGATTTGAACTCCTGGCTTTTACCTTCCCCACCACGTATGTATCAGCCACTTTGTAGGAAAAGTCAGGGATTTGACCAAAACTCAGGGAATTGTTAGGGAACTGTCAGCAATGTTTTATTTGTCAACTGCATTGTTAATATCTTGTATCGTGCTAATAGCATATTATTTTAGATTGGGCATTTTATCCAGTTTTGCAGATTCTCCACTGCTGCCAAGAAGTTAATTAAAAATTGATGCATTTCAAGATATTCATCTTATAGTTATTGTGATGATGATGATGATGATATGACGACATGGTTGGCAGTGATGGTGTTGCGTGCCATTTTATTTTCTGTGCATTTTTGAATTATCTTTTGTTGCAATATTCTATGCAATATTCTATGCTGCTGTAATTGTTCACCTGGTGGTTTGTGTTGTGTCTGTGTGCTAGCCGCCTCCGGTCTGTCTGTCGGCACAAATGCTCTGACAGTGGCTCGGGCCGTCGCATCGCCAAGCTCGGGCCTTAAAGTCTGCAACCGTACCTGGCTAAAGATCACCATTCCTCGTGCATTCATCGGTCTGTTGCTGATGTTTATAACTGCACTTAATATGTTAATATGTTCCAATATTAGTTCTGCTTGTATTCTCGCAAAAACAGTTCTAATCATAAAATTTGTACATAATTCGGTGTTGGCACACTGTGAGTTGAAAAGGTAGACAACTGAGTTTTTTTGTCGTAACATAATTTCTCAAGGTCGCATTTCAGGTGTGTGAGATTGCATATTTTTTCGGAGATTGTGCCGATGAAATAATGTTGAAAATAGTTGAATGTTTGGCAAACTCAAAAATATTATTGGGCTCACAGTGTATATTTTTGTGACCTCATCAGTTTTATGAAAGTGGAATTCTGTAATATGTAAATAGTGACATGTAAGTGCAATAACTTTCACACGTTAACAGAAAAATAATCGCCGTTAAAAATTGACTTTAATAAAAGTATGATATCAATACCCCGACTTTTAATGCTGGCCTGTTTGTTATTGTTTTGTGACCTGATGACCTAATTACTCGCTGTTTTCTGTTACTGTGTCAGGTCGTGACCTAGTAAGCTGGTTATTGGGTCACGTCGGCGGCCTGTCCTCTCGTCGTGAGGCCAAGTCGTATGCTGCTGGGCTGCTGAAAGCTGGCTACATTCGACACACAGTCAACAAGTCTTCATTCTCGGAGAAATGCTATTACACGTTCAGCGATGCCATCAATGGTCAAACACTTGTTCTCTTCTTCTTTATAACGTTATTTTTATTATTATTTTTGTTATTATTTGTTTATTATTACTTTCTGATGTTTCAGATTCCAATGTGTGAACACTTAACACTTGTGGTATAAGCAGATTGCTGCTAAAGACGTGAGTGTTGATAATTTAAATAAATTGTTTTTATAAGCATTAAGTGTAATTATCTAATTACATATTGTTCAAATGATGCTAATGTTAATAAGACCGGCATAGAAATTTATGTTTTATGTCTATTTTGTAAGTCATAACGTGTTTCACGTGTGGTTACTGGTTACAGAATCAGGTGTTGGTGTCGGTGGCTATGGTGAGTGTCATTACTCGCAAGCTGTTGACAATTCACTGCCGACGTACAGCGAAGTCGTGCATCAACGAACTGTTGGTCTGTCTTCACTTGAACTTGTTCATTCTCTGCTACTGTTACTCTTGTATGTTTGTGTAAACTCTTCAGACCAAGGCTGTATGATCTTCAATTAGTTTGGCATCAGGAATGGTTAGTGACTTGTCTGTTCAGTGTCTATCTATCTTTCTATCTATCTTCAGTTGTCTGCTGATTCAGTGGGTTCATGACAGTCACTATTTATTGATGTTCTGATCTTAAACTTTCTATTTACAATTCTTCTACTCTAATAATCTTCGGTAACTCTGTTGAAGTCATCCATGAGTTTCTCTGTTAGCCTTTCTGAGTGCTTGACTTACAGAAGAAAATACTAGTAAGTTTTTGTGGGTGATTTACATGGAGATTAGGGAGTGAGAGCGGGGGGGGGGCGTGGCTAATGCTTATGAATATTGAAACTTGCTGTGAATCGTAGTTTTGCGTCAATCAATCAATCAATCAGTCAATTAATCGCACAAACTAACCGGTGCCTTACAAGCTTAGAGATAAAACCTGGCTAAATCTGGTAAAACTAACTTTTGTTGATGTTGCCAGGGTGGGTCAATACAGATCAGTTTATGTTGATGTTGCAGTAGTAGCTGTACAGGGTGTCACATGATCTGGTCGCATGCCATTCTAATGATACAAATACCACTGCAGTGTTTACGCTGGTTCTGACTGTTGAATTAGTCGTTCGTGTTGCTGTTGTTAGGTGGCAGTAGCAGCAGTACAGGGTCATTGCAGATGTCACAGGAAGCGGCGGCTGATCGCATGCCGTTGCTGCTAGCAAGTCGTGATCGTCAACCCGTCTACTCCTGTCCCGTCTCTTCACTGTCACAACCTGTTCACCCATCGGCACTCTACTCCAGGCTTCCTGTCCCTGCTGAAGGTCTGTCAATAGTTGTAACAGACACTAGCATTGTGGCGTAGGTGTGGTGGTGCGGGAGGGCAGCTGCCATCCTGAATTTTAGCCTGTCCGAAAATGTCCTACTTCTTTGAACATATTTTAAAAATACAGAATTTGTGGTTTTAAATCCCCTATTTTGGGAGAATTTAGGGGCAAAAGTTGAAATTTTGAACACCCGAACCGAATCTGCTCAGGAAATTTGCAGGTGTTTGTTGGAAAAATACAACTTTCTGCCCCTAACCCGGACAGGTAAACCATCTCACTAGATTGACTCAGCCTTCCATCCTTGCAGGGTAGGTAAATTGAGTACCAGCTTGCCTGGCTGGGGTTAAGGCAGGGCGCATTCACCTGTGTTGGGTGGCAGGTGTGGTCACGTATGGAAGGTGATGCTTCGGAACTCTAGAGATGGTACGTCCGTGAAGAACTGTACACACAGCACATTCATATCTGCCACCATTTATAATGCTTTGGAGTGATTTTTTATGATTGGCTTTCTTTACCTTTAGATTTAGTTGATGATGATGATGATGATCTTGCTGTGTATACCAGTTATTGCCATATTGTATTGTGCAGGTTTTGAAGTTACAACAGATGCACTCCAGTTAATTGGCAATGTATAAGCACTACACCGTGCCGGGGTGTTACCTTTATAGTACCGTGCAGTGTTGATTATGTCTGTATCTATGTGTTTGTTTTACCATGTCAGAGGCATAATAAGTTTCATTTGCATAATAAATTATTGCTAAGTTATTGTGTTGCAAATTAACAAGTGATTCACTATCATTATATATATTTTGTTTTTAACAGTTTTCCTGCAAATGAAATGTTTCTGTTTTGCTCTGCAGTGTGAGTGAGAAAATTTTTACCCCTTAACGTGTTCAAAAATTTACTTTTTAAAGGCTGAAAATTTTAAGCGATATTTTACACGTATATTCTGCATTCAAATCTACGCCCAGCTACAAAGATTCCTTCAATTATCCCTAATGTTGACATTAGTTATGCCATATTATGTGCGATCACCTAGAAAATTTTTACATTTCATAATGCATTTACTACAACACATAAACTTTTCCTATTTGACAATAAGTAAAGGGTTAAAACACACAGAAATTACTGGGTTATCACAGTTTCAGAAACACATAACAGAATTCAGTTAAAATATATGCTTTAAAAAGTTCATATCTGATGTTCACAATGTTCGCTACCGGCCGAAGCGCGTGCATTCAGACGATTGCGAAAGTCTGCGGCAAGTCATCCTATAACTTCTGCAGTACACTTTTAGCTCCGGAATGGTCTTTGGCTTTGTATTTAGTTTTTGAAATTCCTGCAGCACTCCAGCCAACGCACAATAGTGAAGTGGATTGAGGTCTGGTGAATTTGGTGGCCATTCGTACTTGGCAATGAAGTCTGTATGGTGGGCCTTCAAGTGCAATGCAAAAATTCTTTAGGCCATCACAGTTAATATGGCATAACTTTGTCAAAGTTAGGAATAATTGAATAAAACTTTGTAGTTTGGCGTAGATTTAAACGTGGAATATGCGTATGAAATATCGCTTAAAAATTTGCAGTCTTTCAAGAACAAATTTCAGAACATGTCGGGGGGGTGGGTAAATTTTCTGATTCACATCGTATCTTTGAACGTGTTTTGTGTATATGTTGTGGATATTGTGAAAATAATTGCTTATTTATTTTAAAAGATTGTATGTAATAACGTAGCTGGGAATGCAGCTCTATTTGTGTGGAGTTTAATTAGAATGTTTTATAGTTTCTGTATACCCGTAATGAAGATAGCTAAGTAGCATTAGTTAGAATAAGTAGTGAAAAAGTGGTGTAATAATCGTAAGTATGAAATTCTGGGAATCTGATATGGGAAATCCAGAATGAAATGGAACTGTTGTTGGTGAAAAAGGATTTGTCTCTCAAACAAATTTTGGAGGTATTTTGTTTACATTTTAGTCATGATCGTGGTCATGTTACATTGTGACATTTTGTGACTATTGATTGCCAGGCCTGTTAAAAATCTTTGGTGCTGAGAATGAATTGTTATGTTTGTTGGATTTTGTATGTTGCATGATTTTCAACCTAGTTATGTATTGGGTTTTAGTGTCTCACTTGATAACCTGCTGTGTGTATTAACTACTAATGACTGGAGTTTTATGTCACATCATTGCATGACATTGTTTAGCATTTATGAGCTGTGCCAAAATATCTCTCAGCGTTTAGCAGCAATCTTAGAACTTTACATACACCTACTGCCAAATTATTGGTAGGTTAGTAGTTCATCTTTTTTGTTGTGATTTGCTGGTGCTTTACAGAACGTTTTTGTGGCAAACTTAAATTGTTCAGTGACAGATACTTTTTGTCGTTGTTTTTTCATTTTGTGTGGAAAGTCTTATGTTAAGAGTCGAGTCTGGTATTATTCTTCATTAGAACAGTATATATTAACGAAATTTTTATGAGCTGTGCAAATTACTTGCGATGATAATAATTCTTCAGCTGAACTGAGACTGTAATGTCAAAGTGAACTAATCTGGTGATTGGTTGATTGACCGACCGTGTGATTATAAGTTAACTATTTTCTTTGTCAAACATTATCTCATATGCATTTACAGTACAATATTGATGAACTTGTACGATGTAAATGGCATGGCACAACTGTGTTTTTGGAATTGTGTGTGATTTTTAGCTTAGGCGTGTTTCTTAGTCGATTTGCTTATGCAGCAGAGGCTCTGCTAGAGACGTAGGAACTGTGCTTGATAATGTAATGCACTTTTTCACGTAACTTAATTGAGTCTGCCCTCGACTTTTTTGCGCACCAGAGCACGTTTGGTTTGTACGTTGCCATCGACATGGGCTAGAGTAGAATGCTGAACCTTGTGTTGTGACGTGGATTCTTGTCATTGTGCTGTCGTGGCTGCTGCTGTCACTAAGGTCTGTCTGTTGTATTGGGAGTCTCAGTCTTGCTGATGTAAGCTGTCATCGTGTTCTAGACTACAGGATTGTTTCTGATTGTAATTCCGTGTTTAGCCTGTGTTCTCTCCATGTTCTAGTTGCATGTTTTTTGCGTAGTATAGCTATTTATTTTACTGTAAAATCTGGAATACTCTACACAACTGCATAAGTCGTAGTAATCATTTCTCAAGCTTACATTTTAGGAGCAAATGTGTGCGTGTTATGTTCAGTATTTTACTCTGTTACTGCAGTGATCTAGTGACGTAGGCCTGATAGTTTGCTGTGTTTTGTTTGTGATGTTTTCGCTCATTGCCATTGTGCACATAGGCGTAGCCAGAAATTGGAGTTGGGAGCGGTGGACTGAGGCTTGAAGGGCCGAAAATCGAGGCTGCAAGCCCCCTCCCCACCAGCTAGGGGGTCTGGGAGCACTAGAAGCTCCTGCAGTGGGGTCGAAAACGCATTTTTGGGCATGAAAAAAAACCCTGAAAATGCCTGTAGCAGGTATGAATTCTGTTAGTTTTACTGCACAAATTTGCATTCACGAAATCCCAACTGAAGTGGGGGGAGGGCGGTCGCCCCCTACCGTCCCCTGGCTACGCTACTGATTGTGCATCATTGCTACCATCAACTGATCATGTATTTTTCGCTTCAGATGCAGAGAGATTTAGGTGTACAGCAAAAAACCTCATCCAACCTCAGCGTCGAGAGGTTGCAACATTTCCTAACCCTTGCGACATTTTCCTGATCCTGAATGATGTTACTCATTTTTGCACTTATGTCCGACATCATAACAGATCATAACTTTAGCCCGTCCTACGTAGCTGTGTTTTTCTATTTTTTTTTTAAATTTCTTTTGTAGGCCATGAGAAATACAAAGGGTATGTTACTGCCGCCGTTTGTACAGTAGACTGAGACGTTTATCTCAAGTGGTGACCGTCATTTTAGCAGTTTATCCATTGTTTTGCATTTGTACAGTCGTATGCATGCTTCAGCTGAATTGAAAATTTGCCTAGTCTTTCGACTCTTAATAGCGTTCTTTGCTGTTGATATTGAAACAGAGTAACAAAAAGCTTCACGGTCTGTTATTTCATGACATTGTGTAACGTATCCATTGCTCTTTTGGTTGAATCTGTCATTCTTGAATACTCCCTGTTAATGTGATGCACTTAATTAACCTGCATTTGTGCAGTCTGTTGAAGAAATTTAGACTGAGAGCAGTTATAACAATCATTACGGGAATTAAACCTTTGTTGTAACTTATTGGCAGTTGTTATAATTGGCAGTATAATATTTGTATTGCTGTTGTCTATGTTTCAGAAGCTATGGAGATTATGATCAGACTACTACTGCAGTGCCGCTTATAGTACTGCCAATTTTTGCTCAGCAGTCTGATTTACTACTCTAGGTTAGGCCAGATCCTCTAATTGTGAACTTACGGCGTATTTGTAATCTCATGTCACCCGTTGAAGCATTGGCGAGTTTACTAGCAGGTTCAGTGACTAACTACCTTTTGAATTTGGTAGAAATGCGTGATGACATGAGATACAATTTCTCACAGTTAACATCAATATTAGATGCAGCAAGTTGTTTAGCTGCAGTATTGAGGAGCTGAGAGAAGAGAAAAAGCAAATAACATAAAAGCATTACTTGACATTATTTGCCGGTACAGTTCTTCATAAAAGGAAAGCAGAAACATGACAGTAGTTTCCAACTTTTGTTGCGGTGATTCTGGCAGTGTTGAATGACAAAACATCTTCTGTCAAGATCAACTTTGTCCAAAAAATTAAATTCGACTGAATGTGCCGAGGTAAGACTGAGATATATGACAAGTTTACAGAACTCTGCACTCCATTCTTAACTTCTTGTACTCGGGTGTGGGGTGGAGGCTGGAATAATGAATAATTAACTTTCTAACACCATCTTTATACGGTGACAGCCAGTACAAAGCGGGGTTTGCATCCAACGCAATGTAAAGAACTTAACGGAACTAAAACGTAAGGAAATGACGTCATTATTGGATAAGCCAATCACAGCCGCCAGTGACGACGGCGTATGCCGCTGGCACGCTGCCAAGCTGTGGCAGACACGCCATAAAATAT
>Ga0209052_1000903_pt1 | contig 10336 bp, 6 predicted proteins | sample WorMetHEROISLAND_2_FD_187409 | JGI IMG/M metagenome (GOLD analysis project Ga0209052, IMG submission 187409) | Marine gutless worms symbiont microbial communities from Max Planck institute for Marine Microbiology, Germany - Olavius sp. 4 HERON... | ecosystem: Host-associated > Annelida >...
GCATGTACGAATAATTCATGATGTAGACCGTTCGCCAAGCCGCCGTAAACCGCCATAGCTTACGCCGCCGCCGTAGAAACCACGGCTAGCCGGCTAGCCAGCCGTAGTGAGTCATAAGCCAGCCGTAAGGGCTTACGGCTACGGCTCGGGGCTCTAGTGTTTAAGCGGGTTTCGCGGGTATCCGTCACGTCACGTTTGCGTTGTAGATAATACTGACAAAATTCACTGCCATGTTTAAGATCCCACAGAACGCGCAACTGCGGGGCCGCAGTGCTTGGGATGCAATTGAAGACCGAGAAAGAAACAACGAAAATGCAAAAGAAAAATCTTGCGTGGTAGAGAACACGATGTAAACACGACATTAGCGAATTGAAAATACACGGGTCACGGTGTATCACCTAAAGGGTTAAAACAGGTTGCCACCATAAAAGTCGCACATCTAGGGTCTGCGTACTGTGCAGTTTACGGACTGCTTTATCTCCTGGTGATGCTCTGCTGCCGCTGCTGCTGCTGCTGATCAAACGGTTTTTCCCACGGACGCTATCACCGAGACAGCAGCAGAGACGTGGCGTGGCGTTTATCGCGAGTGCGTCAGTAAAACATGAATTATGGGCATCGTTCGTGGACGGCGCGGCGCCTGCTCTGCTCTGCCTGTACTAGTGGCTGTTTATCGGTCGCTGAACGCTTTCTCTCATCACATGATCCAACGCGTCGTTTTTGTGTCGTTATTTATTGCCGAAGACGAACTGTTTTTACTTCGGCCGCGCATCGATATTTACCCGCGACGAAAACCGTACGCATGCGTTTTCTTGAAGCATCTTCTTCTTAACAGCGTAGTACAATATATGAATATATGAATCTCGAAATTAGGCCTAATTGTCATAATATTTGCTGTCCTGGGTCAAAATTGTTGTAGTTTACGATGACATTTAAGACAGTCATTAAAATTTATCGATAAAAGTAAATTGTCAAAATGTTAAAATGCAAGTGTCCCGACTATAATCGTTAACTTGCAGTGCATAAAACTTTTTATGGCATATATATAGATAATTACAGGGGTGTGAATTGTAATTACGTACATGGCTATACGCCAAGAAACAAGCTGCTGCTATTGTGACATGTGATTTTCCGCGTCGGCAAAGACGTGAAAGTGAGCTATATACAGTATAAGGCTCGGACTCCATTTCGATTTGCTATGGACTTGTTGTACACAACAAGTTGTGCAACTTGCTGTATGATGTATGACTCGCTGCATCTTGTTGTACAGCGCGTTGTACAATAAATCCTCAACAGATCGAAGCAGGTGGAGTTCGAGCTTATACCGCCAAACGAATTCGTGTGATCCAACAATCGCTGCACTCCGTTCACTCGTGCTCTTAGCCGCATTTCTGTGTGAAAACTGCTTCAGCTTCAGCTTTCATTTCTGCTCAATCCGCCTGTCGGCGAAGTCTCACACCGCCTGTATAGCGCGTGCTCATGCAGTTGCTCAAACAGTTATAGGTCCATTATGCTACTCGCCATGAAGGCTGAGCAACGAAGCACACGGTTGTGGTCATGCTATTGCGGAGACAGACCTTTGATGTATAGTGCGCACTGCGCAGTGACCGCGCCAACGAGGGCGCCAGGGGGAGGGGACCTGCGACAAAAATGTAAGCTTATGCGAATGAAACTCGCTCAAGGCACAACCTTTGTGGCGGCTATTTTGAAGTGGGGAAACGTTAAAGACCGAAGGCCGAGAAGAAGGCGCTGAAAGCGCCGAAGAGGTGAAATGCGGGCTGCCCCATTTCCAGAAAATTTTTAATTTTTCGATCTCGAAATGGCCTATTTTGGTGTATTCTGTGGCATGTGATTTATAAGGCCCCTATATATATAAGCCTAAACTTTAAGTTTATAGTCAACCATTCAAGCTTTCGACACAACATTCACAAACTGAGTCACATTACAAGTTCTATATACTTATAATAGTATGCTAATACTGTACTTCCATGAAATTGCATAGTTAACGAGACGTAGGATACATTAAATGTTTACGCTTAGGCCTAAAAAATAGATTTGTTATTTCCGGAAACATGGCCAAAATAGGGTTGGTAAATCGGTTTTTTTAGTCTGACAACATGATGCTAAATTACGCTAACTAATAGTATATTTACACATTCTTTTCTTTGTTGCGTTCTTTATTTATTTTACGTGGACATGTTTTGTTATTTTAGTGGAAAGATGATCCGGACATGATGCATGATGAAGAAGCAGCCAGTCCGCGATGGAAATTGAACCCGAAAAATTTCGGCTCCAATAAAAAGTTCATAAAATTTTTAGGGTCGCGGGGGGGGGTAAAAACTAAGGTCGCTCGGGTTTCCGGAAACAAGAAAAATGTTTACGCCTTATCATGCCCTTATATATTCAACTTTATTCACCTTATGTGTCGAGAATCGGGATGTGTTTAAATGATGACGGTCGTACTCGTACCAGGAAATCGCGCAATTCGAACATCAAACTTCAGCGGAATTGCATGTTTTCGAGTGACTGACAATTTGACGTAGGCCAGTAACCTTCAAGAACCAAGAATCATGCCACGTTACGATACGGAGCAGCTCGTGCCTCGAAGCGCCTGCCACCCGGCCACGGTTAATCCTCCCTCCAGGCGCTAACGGAGGGCCGAGTGGCGAGCCCGCCCGCAAAGCAGCATTGCTGTATGCGAGCCAGGTAATCCTGCATCAATATTCATGACTTACCGCTGCCGACCAATGGCGCACAGTCGACGACCAGCCAGCGCATCTGACGACGACGCTGAGATCTGGCGTATATATACGCGGCGCGAGCTCGGCGAACGCTGTCTTGTACTTTACACCTCGATCTATCGATCGATCTTAACAGCAGCGAGTTTGAAGTCAAACGATACGGACGAGAACACAACACGTCGAGTCGTCCGCTCGAAGATCACCTGCACGAGAGATGAGTGGCTGTGGTGGCGCTGCTGCGACGACGGTCTATAGGTCGTCGTGCGCGGCGGCGACGAGTTCGACGTCCTGGATCTGCACCGGTAAGACTTGACATGACAGACTTTTGACCGATGATCAGCAGCGCCCCGCCCGACCGACCGACTGTCACGCCGACTTCGAACTTTGACGGTGACGACCCTTAGCTCAAAACGCTGATTACGTCCATTATAGCAGGCTATATACGTCGTGGCCTAGTTCATAGCAAATTTCGGTTCATAACGTTGTCGAGCTGGCCGGAGAATGAGCGGGCGTCCATAGTCTGGGGGAAGCGTCTGAACTGCCTCTGCCGGGTCCGGGGCAGAGTCCCAGCCAAAATCGATTTTTGTTCATTTTAGCCTCATTGCATGCATGATGAACACTTGCTGGATGGAACGTATATTACAGCGAGCACGCCGAGCAGGGAATTCGGGGTTTGATAATGTTTTCTTGTTATTCTCCGGTACCGAGCAACCGAGAAATTTTTGCTCCATTTTCATCTGCCGTTTCTCGTTGATATGATTTCTAGTCAAAGGATTGGGGCACGACTCATGGCTGCTTTGGATAGAGTGATAAGATCTGATTGCAGATAGATCCAGCGAGCAAGGAAGAATTTTTTTGGGCTTTAGTGTTTTTTTATTCGTATGAAACTTTGCAGGCTTGCCCCATCATGCATTGACTATACGCGCAGTGGTATAACATTTCTCATTCGGACCCTAGAGTCTAGCGAGCGAAAAAAATTCCCTTAATAATGATATCTTCTTTATGGAATTCGGGGTCATGGTCTTCACTGCCTCTGTATATACTGTCCTTCAATGGATGGTATAGTTTTTCGAGCCGATTTACACTGTTTTATTCGGGGAGGCAAGTTCCACTGTCCGTGCTTGCGGGAGGCTATAGGCATGATCTCGGAATAGCAGCGGCTGCTGTTGCCGCGGTGTGTGACTGATTGACAGGAATTATTATTATTAAGCGCTTTCATCAACATGGCAGCGAGTTTTGATTGCAGTTTTTGCCTAATTCGATGCAGTCATTTATGTATGATACGAAAATGAAACACAGTGTATTTCAGAAGTTCAGAAGAAAAATTAGTTCAGATACTAAACGATAATGCCTGTATTAGCCTATAGGATATGACTGACAGTGTGGAGATTATACTTAGTCCGTCGCACGATAGAACGTGCGCAAAGTAAAAGCCAGCTAAAGAAATCTGAGATGAGGGAACTGTTATGCATTGCAAAGTGTCTGCATGAAAGTATGTGGAAGCGTAGAAAAGATGACAACAATTAGGTAATCGGTGATCAATTTTGCATTTTACTAACTTAATTAGGCCAACTTGTCTATATAGCGAATCTGTCATGCACACAAAACTGTCAACTGGTCATATAACTATGCACGATTGCATTTCAGCGCCGTCGCCGAGGCTGTACGTCTGAATGCGGCGTACTTGGTGTAGACCTAACTCCTACGCTATGGAATGTGGCGGAAGTTTAGAGTATCGCGCGCAGATAGAAATTAATACGCGAGCGACGACGGAACGGGACGTTTCTACGTAGCATTGCATCACCGTAGCGCTGCTGCTGTACCTCCGTGGTATACGGCTTGGTAGTTTTCATGTCCTTCGCGTATTGGGACGACTTGGATTAACTTGGCGGCGCATGGGCCGACGCAGGATGCGCGTGATGGCTCATGCGTGCAGCTAATTTGCTGATTGGAAATAGAATAGACTCGAGTCAGGGATGGAAAAACCTAGGTTTAATTTTTTTTTAGGTTTTTACGTTTTAAAAAACTTTTAAAACGTTTTAAGCTTTAGTGTACAAAAAAGACGGGGCACACATTTTCAGGAAGAACATCCTATACACCTTTCCCCATGTCGCATCGTTTTTTATTGAGTGAATGACGCCAAAGGAACCAACGTACGTAGGTTTTATTGAAAGCAATTTTCGATATTTAAGGTAGTTCGTGTAATATACACCGACATCTATGCAGCAACGTTGTTTAATTAAATCTCTGGAGTTTTGGAAAGTAATTTTTATTATTTCTCGAATCAAGTTCTTTGGTTGTGACCGTAGTTTTCTCCCGCAGACGGCTGTTAGGCTATACATGCTCTTTATAAATTCATATACAGATCTCATCATTTGAAACATCATCCATCAGACTGTTTAACTGCTTCATTCTTTTAACTTCTAAACGGTTTAACGTTGAAGTAGCTTATCTGCTTAGGCAATATATGATCGATTGGTAGACTGATGCTCTGTGTGAAGTTATTAAGTACCAGGTAGTTTCATTGCCTTCTAGGCTCCCAGCACCAAGCAGTACTTCTGACTAACTCGTCACTCAACACTGTAGGTAGTCCTACGTGTTGACCGGCAGCTGGCCGGGCACTCGCCGCAGCGTCAATGTCTCACTTTCACCAATGCCATGATGCCACCCAAGTCGCACGACGACATAGATCACGCATGGACCTATAGTGTATCATGCATGTACAATGTTCTCCGCGTAGTTACAGCAGCTGTTAGACTGTTGAAAACGCGAATTCACGGGCCCACGGCGCGTCGCAGACTGTCACAAAATGTAGTCACGTGATCACACGGCTTGTGCGGTCGCAACAATCTAATCTGTTGTATAAGCTACGAGTTGGATACGACGATAGTTGATAGTTGCAGCAGGGCATACGCCGAATTTAGCCAATTCGGACGCGGTACCGTCGGATTTACTACCACGTGTTTGTTGTTTCATCACGATGATCGAGGGGTAGAATTATCGAATTTTGGTTGGGGATTTGTTAGTTACCTGTGCCAAGGACGTGGTTATGTGATAGCCGCCGTTTATTTGCATGTCTGTTGGTCTGTTTGTTAGCAGGATTACACAAAAAGCTACACGCAATTTGGCTGAAATTTTCAGGAAAGGTTAGACGTGGCCAAACGTAGAAGTGATTAGATTTTGGTGGTCAAACGGTGCTGGCACCTGGCGAATACGAAAAAAGAAATCGTTGCATGTTTTGTATTCGAGAGGCGGCAGCACCGTTCTTTGGGGGTAGTTTGCGGCCTCTGACTGTCCTTCTGGTTAAATCTGCATAAACATCTAAAGCTCGAGAGACTCAGTCTTCATTCTGGACTATGGGTCGGGTCTGGCCGGATCTATGAGGCGGTGATGGGTCGGATTGGATCGAGTCAAAAAAGAGTGATGTGTCCAACTCATGTTTGCTGTGCATCATACAGATGGAGCAGACATCAGTTACGTGGACCTGGGAGCATGCAGCGTTGGTGGCGGCATTCTGCAGGCGTGTGACGACCTGCACCCAAGCGCCGGCGTCATTGCATCCTTCGACGACCCAACCTCAGCCGGCGGCGGCGGCAGCAGCTCTCACTTCAACGTGCCCCCGGGAACGACGTCATCCAGTCCTCCGCCCGGCGCCCAGACCACCACGTGCGCCATCTGCAACGACCGGGCGACCGGCAAGCACTACGGCGCGTCGTCGTGCGACGGATGTAAGGGCTTCTTCCGGCGCTCCGTCCGTAAAAGTCACGTCTATACGTGCCGCTTTCAACGCTGCTGCGTCGTCGACAAGGACAAGCGAAACCAGTGCCGCTACTGCCGACTTCGCAAGTGCTTCCGCGCAGGCATGCGCAAAGAAGGTCAGCGAATGAGTATAGGACACAGTTGCAGATCCGTGTATATAATATATATAATATAACACAGCTGGCCGTGTGTATAACGCATCGTTCTTACAGCAATCGGACACGGATCTGCAACTTTTCTTGATTAGTTACTTTAATGTGCTTTAAAACGCTGAAGATGTTCACAGCTGTTCGTGCGAACCCCGCTGCGGAGCTACGGAGCGTCACCTGCCATGTGGGACCACACAGTGTTGCCTGCTACCCCACACAGGTGAACGCGCCCTGCCTTAACCCCAGCCAATCAGGCTGGTACTCAATTTACTTACCCAAAGGGATGGAAGGCTGGGTCGACTTGGGTGATTGGTAATATATGCCGAGTTAGATATGGTGACTGGTCTGACCGGGCGTATACACTATACAGCAACTTCGCAGCAAAAGTTGATAAGCGAACCGGCAGCCCGTTGATAACTTCTGATGTGAATCATAGACCGCGGAACCATGGGGGCAAGGGGGGCACGTGTTACGTTCCCCTTCACTTTTTCGAGTGAGGGAGCACACAATGTTGTTTGCCCACTCACTTTTTCTTGTGTAAATATTTTTAATGAAGATCTTTTTGCTTTGCTTGAACGAGAAGCAGTAAAACGTACGACAGTAAAGTGCGAAATGCTAAAATTAGGCAAAATTTTTACTTATCATTTCAGCTTCAAGGGGCTTTGCTCCTAATCCTGCCTCGGACACCCCTCCCACCCCCAGCTATAGGGCGCGGCCCGTCATCATAGGCGCAACTTTGTATGTCACCACCACTTTTTCAAAGTGGAATTTGTACCACGAAGAACAAGGATGCATATTTTCATACAAAAATACCAATTTTCCCTTATACTTTGGAGTTTGTGCAAGAGAATCGTATTTTTTTCTTGCTATCAGAAGCGTTCTGTGGCCTAAAACATGCAGAAAATGCGATAGCGGTCGGGGCTCCGCGCCGGACCCCGCTGGGGGAGCTCAGGACACACCCCCAGATGTCCTAGTCGGCTGGGGAGGGGCACTCCTCCACATACCCACTCGGCGCCTTTGGTGCGTCGATGCTCGCGCCTTCGGCGCCTCGATCGTCGCCCCCCTGACACCAAATCCTGGCGACGCCACTGGTCACCGCCACTTTTTAAGGTAAAGCTGCGCCTATGCTCGTCATAGTGCCCCCTAAACCCCTTCTGCGGCTTATGACGTGAATCAGTTAAGATAGTTCGTGTAATATACGGTGAATGTTAACGACTGTAACTAAGGGACCGTAGCTGAGCAGTAAATCTAGTATGAGTTGGTTGTGTGCATGTGATCATCGCAGCTGTGCAGAATGAGCGTGATCGAATCAGCGTCCGACGCACGACTTACGATGACATCGGACAGAACGGATCCTTGTCTGTGCATACATTGGTCAACGCTGAACTGCTGTCTCGACAGGTCAGTGGGCGGCACATGTGCCGCGAGGCGATAAAACTAGAATAAAATCGCTTGCGATTAACGCAAAAAGGTGTTGAAGTTTGTGCTCCACAGAAGAGTCAAACTGAATCGTTACATTTTGCGGTAAATAGTAGTTTTATGAAGATTTCCAATACCAAATCCATGAATGTTGTCAGTGAATGTGTGGATATGTTTAATGTGTTATCTGTTGCTGATTATATTCTGAAACGGAAGTGCAAATTCTTGACAGGATATATTAATAGCCAGAACTCCTTGTGCAATCTGCTCTGTATAACTGCAAAGAAAGATTTAAGCGATATGACGCTGCGGTGACATTTAGGCCTATTTATATTGCTTGTGACATTTTTTTAAATTTTTGTTTAGTTATGTTTAGTTAAGTTGTGTTCTCAGTTCTCACTGCTATGTTATGGCGAAATAAAGATGTGTATAAAACCTAAAACTGAAAATAGCGATGCCGGTTTTACTTGTGCGACGAGAGAAACTGGGGCGCCGAGTTACGTACAAAAATGTCTGTTATTAATGAGCGCAAGACTCTTTTAGGTTGCGGTTAAGTTTTACTTTTTGTGCTAATACTATCGCAAATGTTGACATTACTTTTTAGTTTTTAGGTTTTGCGTTTATCGAATACGATTTTGTTTTTTGTTATAGTTTCATTCCGCATCGTGTCATTATTCAGTGCCCTCTCACTGATAACATTAAGAAATCACACGCGCCTATTTTAGCGACAGACAAACCGGACAATCCGAATGTTTCTATAAAGGCAGCAGACTGATTGTGAAAAAAATCTGGGTTTTGAAAAGTGAGATCTTAAGGTTTAGAGAACACGACACACTGTTGACGGTAAGAAGGTTTTTGTTTCATATTTTCATAGAGGTGATGCTGTATATGGTGTTGCGTGGAATAAATACTTATTGCTACGATATTAAATGTTACCAAGTCAGTTTTTAGCTCTTTTTATATACGGATGTTTTATTTCATATAATAGCCAGTGGCTAGATTAGATTTGCATATATTGTATACTGTGTCAGTGTGTTTTGTATGTTTTTTTTGTAAGAATTTATCTCAATCATTGCATTCTGTCATAGTTTGCATCTGAAATGTCTTTGGTATTTCTATCGGGATTAACTTTTACTGTTCACTGGTAATGATGAAATAAATAAACAATATTTCAATGTTTGGTTTCTGTTTTTGTTTTTGTTGTAGTTTGAGGCAACAGAAATGTATAGCAAGGTGAGTGGACTTATCTTTGCTCAGCTGATTACACTGCATGGATTCTACTTATCATACTAAATCATATTGAATTGTACGCAGCATATAGTAAAGCCACAGTTACACCGTATACGAGAATAGAATTTTGCAGGAGCGGGAGTGGAAACTGGGCCTGAGAAAGCACAGGAAAGCTGCCGACAATTGGCCAAAATCGCCGTAATTTCTTCCCGAAACTTGTAAGTCTCATGCCAAAATTGGACTGTATTTGCACTGTTTTGACCTACGTTTAAATAAACGTGGGAAATTCTCTGATTTTTAATGCGGTGATCCGGTCTGCTCCTATGTTTTTGCGTACACACTTGTTTACGTGGCAATAATAATCACCGGTAGTAATGCATGAGCGGTGGACTAATTGTTTTCATATCACATTAACGCTCACCGACATTCAACCGATATCTGTCACATGGAAAAACATTGCTACTGTGCATCAAAAACGACAGTGCGGTAAATAAACTCAAAATTAATAAACGTTGTGTTCTATTTTCAGTATAAAACGGATAACGCACGACGCCGATGATGAATATTATAGTGCTATTCATAGATGTAAAAAACGTTCAAAAATATTTTTAAAACGTTAAAAACGTGACAAAACGTGACAAAAATGTAAAAAACGTAAAAAACGTTCTTTTGCATCTATGGTGCTATTGACCTCTTTGACGCACTACAGAGATCAGCATCTGATCTATATAGGTATTTGATAATGTTTTAATAAACATGAAATTATTTCATTTTTATGTATTTCAGTGTTTTTTTTCATTTATGGTTTTAGTCATTTTCAGGAAAGTCTACGACCGTTAGTGGTTTCATTTCGACATTATTTCTTGTCGCAAAGCAGTATCAGTATCAGTAGTTTATTACTACATTATCTCTGGTCGACGTGATGTGTAGATCTCAGCTGGTGCAGTGGCTGGGGCGGACGTGGCACACAAGAAGACGGCGACATTGGACGACATCTGCGACTCGATGAAGCAGCAACTGCTCATTCTTGTAGAATGGGCA
>Ga0209052_1000904_pt1 | contig 10333 bp, 4 predicted proteins | sample WorMetHEROISLAND_2_FD_187409 | JGI IMG/M metagenome (GOLD analysis project Ga0209052, IMG submission 187409) | Marine gutless worms symbiont microbial communities from Max Planck institute for Marine Microbiology, Germany - Olavius sp. 4 HERON... | ecosystem: Host-associated > Annelida >...
ATTTTAAAGTATTTAAATACTTATGCCAGTATTTGGTATTTAAATACTATTTAAATACTCAATTTTGTTGAGTATTTAGCAAAGTATTTAAATACTAAGAACATCAAAGTATTTAAATACTAAGCACATGGTATTTGTTACAACACTGTCAATCAACAATACACAAACAACAAGGACCAAAATAATTCGACACTAGGCAGCATGCGGGGTCGGCGACGGTACCGTTGGATAGCACTGCATAGCACTGCTGAGTTCCTATGGGCTGGCTAATAGTAACCATATCACTAGCCGTAACGGTTTGGTGATAATTTGCAATGCAAAGGTTGATCAACGTGATTTCCAACACCTTAAATCTCCCCAATCTATAGGGGACTAGGGTCCTGCCTCCCTATGGGTAGGGCAAATGGCAGCTAATTCTCCCCAACGGCTTTACGGGTATTATTCAGAGATAAACGGACGCAAGAGTGTGACTGACGGGCGGATGGATCATACTGTGGTAACGCAGGTCTCTGTAGTGGGTAAGTGAATACATTCCAGACACTGGGTCACACATTTTACTTACTTAACCGAGCAATTAGTCTACGAATGACGTCACAGATAATATAACGATAGAAACAGATGTAGTGACATACGTTTGCTGGGAGTTCTGTCTGCCACTGGTGACGAATTTCTCCGCTTTCTACAAAAACGATATTCATCCAATAACATTATATCCAGCAGCAAAATAAAACCAGCTTTATTGCACACGAAATAAAACAGTTTTCACTATTATTTTAACCTGAGAAACTGTCTGTACACGAAATAGCCCATAATCTGTATGAAACCCACAAAAATGTCATAAAAATTCCATGTTAAGGCTGAGTAACTTGAATAATAAGAAGCATATATTAAACTTGGGCTGTGGGCATTGTGATAACAGATTTCTAATACACAGTAATAAGCAATATGAAAAATATTGCTTTGTGTCTTAAAAATTAAATGCACACTAAATACAGGTGACACATTTCTCAGGAGATCCTCTGCTTAATTATGCCCTGGATAAAAATGGCTGGAGACAAGAAAAGCATCTGACTTTCGACAATACTGCTCTATGTTCTAACGCGGAGACATAGCCCGAACAGACAAATACCAGTTAAAAGGGTAAGCGTAAAAAGCGTCATGCCAAAGTGTTACCAACCATACGACACAAGGTGAACGCATAGCCATTAACCTTAGCCAGACTTAACTACCACGAGGGATGGAAGGCTGAGTTGACCAGTGGTCGTAGTACTAGTAGTAGCAGCGGCAGAGTAGTAGCAGCAAGTTATTTTGGAAAAACACTGCAGCAAAAACGCATTACACTGCCACTGGCCTAATTTGGAGTAAGTTCATAACAATGGGTGACTTCACTTTTTGACTTAACTTTCACTGAGCCAATTCACTGAGCGAAAGTTCGGTCTAAGTACCTACTTAAGCCAAAAAGTGAAGTGATTTCACTGAGCAAAAGTCTTACATGCAAAAATATGGTCTAAGTACATACTTAGACCGAAGTCTAGTTGAACTATGGTCTAAGTAGGTACTTAGGCCGAAGTGAACTGACATGACTTAAGTCAAGTCGGCTAGACTTGAGTCAGTCAAAAAGTGAAGTTGCCCAATGGATCAGTTGAACAAAAACTTGGCATGCACAAAGCAAGAGATACAGTGCTGGGTCACCTAGCGGTCGATGTATCGACGGTGGCAGTCTTGGCCGGCGAGGTCGAACTCGGCTCAGCGTCAGGATTCTTTGCAACGAGCCTCAGACTACGTCGTGTTGGGTTCTCCGACGGCAAAGCGTTCCTCCGCGATGGTCTTGCTCGCTGACTGCGGCTACTGCCTGCTTGCTGGGAGCGTGATGGGGTCGAAGAAGACGGAGACATCGACCTGCGCAGCCTGTCACTCCAGTAATCGGCATCCTCCAGTGACGACGTGCTGGAACGTCGTTTCTGCTCGGACTTGGGCGACTTCAAGTTCACCACCAGGCGGAACGAAGCACGCCACTGCGCCTGCTCCAACCTTCCCGGACTTGCCGATGAAGAAACTGGGCTGCTCTGAGGCGACGTCATCAGATCAAAAGCCCTCGGAACTGAGGTGTCATCCGAGATTCGACAAACGTTGTCGGACTTCAGAGAGCTTGGTGAAGCAGATGCGGATTTCTTCGGCAGAGAGCATTCAGCTCGTGAACGCAGTTCTAAGCCACTGGATGAGACCTTTGTTGGAGTGTTGGACGAATGAACAGAAGACTTTGTTGGACTTACCGCTGAAGCTGCCACGTCGACGGTGCATGGACTTGAGACTGGACTATCTTCAAACACGTCAGGGCTCTGATACCCAGACCCGGTCCTGGATCTTCTTCCACTTGACAACTGTTTATCCGGTGAACTGGAAACTTTGCCGGCGCCAGATTCAACATCAGATTTATCCTCAGAAGATCTGCGTCTCAACCGGCTTGACAGAGGCTGGTCTGGATCACTTGATACCTCGCTCGTGTCTGCTACAATGACCGATTTGCTTTCAGATGAGTTTTTCTCCGGAACTTCGGACACATCCGGCATACCAGATACTTTCTCGGTGGTTTCATTAATGCTGGAATCACCACCTGACTGACTTCTCAGACGAGTCGCGATGGAGTCTTTCTCGCTATCTGACCCGAGGAACTTAAGATCGGTGCAAACTCGAGTAATCTGCGGAGGCAGAGGAAACATAGAGGTATAGTCGGTATTGGATGAATTTGGTTCGGCTTCACATTCAGCATCACGGGATTTCTGTCGACGCCCGTGGCCTTCCGACTGAAACGGAGTAACGTCCGATCCACGACCCTTGTCCGCATTTCCTGGTGGAGTCAGAAACACTGCCGGACTGGGAACCGGGATCTGACGTTGAACCCCACCATCAGCTGTGGAATGCCTTGTGCGAAGCGTGTAGGATGATCTCGAAGCCTGGTCACTCCGACGGCTTGCAAACTTCCTCGAGTCTGAGGCAGTTTTTGTTCCTCCGGCTTGTGGCAATGGGCCGACAATCGACAACTCTGGTGAAATGTCTGCATACGAATCATCAACGCTCTCACTAATCGCCGTCACCATGTCCTCAGTAGTCTGGGTGCTCACTTGTGCCAAAGCCGGTTCTGACAGAGGTAAACTGATTCGCCTCTTACTGAGGGTCGACTTGCTCTTCCTGCCCACTGCAGCTGACATCGACTCAACGTCATCGGCGTCTGGAACTACTGGCATATCTTGATCACCGACACGAGCTGCTCCAGTCACGGTGGTCGAAAGAGATGGTTGTCGAGATGCCGGTGGAAAACGGACTGCCGTGAACAGTGGTGAACTAGTCTTTGAAACAGCCGGCGATGAACGTCTGGGGGATGTTCTTGTTCCTCGGCCCAGTGACTGCCTTGCAGGATCTACTACAGATGACGTTGTCTCGGTACTCAATTGAGATGGTGATGAACTGCAGCTCTGCCATTCTGCCTGGACATGAATTAACACAATTTCAGCTACTTGCAACAATGCCACAAACCACAAGATGTAAACGTAGTTGTAAAATGTGTCAAAATTCCCTACATCCGTATTGCATAAAACCTGCAAAAACCATGATTTGAGCAAATCGGCTACCGTGAAGGCGTCATCTCTGCAACTTTTTTCTGCTCGTAACTTGTTGAGACCTGACTGCAGAGTCAATGAGTGAGAAGAGTTTTACATTCCACTCGACACATTAAAGGTCATTTCAGGGATGGGTGCAAAAACCACGATTTGAGTAAATCGGCTACAGGTCGTGAAAACGTCATCTCTCTCTCACACACAAAGCCCTCAGACTGCATACAGATAATGGAATCTGGCCTTTAGTTCTACACATCTAACGAGTTAAATATCCATAAATCACGTGAGAAATGAACCTAAATCTACTACATCAACAGATTATGTGACCTTGTCAAATACTGAGTATTTAAGACAAAAAGCACTGTGGAAATAACAGCTTATCACATTTATGACAAAATCATCATACAAAGAAAGAGAAAAAAGGCGTCATGTACACAATAACTTTCTAGTGCGGCTAAACAAAATTCAAACACACAGAACACAATTCAGCAGAAACATGAGTGACAATACGTACTAGGACAACTATTGCTGGAGAACTGACACGGCCAGCAGACGATCCATCTGTGGTTGTAGGTACGATATCCACGTCAGTTGAACACTGATCTGCCTTGGTTGGCGATCCCACTGGTGACTCTGATATGACATCCGGGTCTAAACACGACTGAGACAAACTGTCCTCGTCTACACTCAGTTCCACAGCACGGGGCGGTTTGCCAGCACTTCTCGGAGACGTGGCAACTTTGGTTGATGGCTCACGCGTCGGTGTTGACGGAACTTTGAACCGAGTGTTGTCGTCGAAGCCCGTATTATCTTTGTTGGAATTATCGTCATCTTGAGTCACCAGCTTGAACAAATTCCCGGACTCCGTGTCCTGAACATTTGGTGATTCCACCAAACTGCCAGTCTCTTTCCCACACTCAGAAGTCGTTTTGTTCGGTGACTTCTTAACTTCGCTGCAGCTCGCAACATCAGATGCCATTGACTTGGCCTTTTCATGGTCCTCACGTGCCTCAGAACATTTTACATTTTGATCTTCTCCGATAGTCTCACTTGGGGAAGAAATTACGTTCTTTTCCGTGGAGATTCTTGACCGTTTCTTGTGACAACGTTTCTGATCAGAAGATGGTGATAAAGTAGCCGTTGTGGTCTTTTCCGTATTTTCCGATCCAACATTCTCGTAATCACCAGTAATAGAGAAACACTGTTGGTCATCCTCGCCTTCCAGATCATCATGGAAGCTTTTTGACTGATTCCTTCTGGACTTCTTATTTCTATGACGTGGTACAGATTCAGGAGACTCGTTTCTCAAAATATCAGAGTTTGCAGACTGGTTCTCAATGGGTGCCTTCACGTGAGTTCTCAGACTGTTTGCATCAGTCGAAGAAGATCTGTGCTTTTTCTTTCGTTCCGTTGTCCCACCATCACGATCGGACTCGTCTGCAACATTTTCAACATATTCTTTCCTCTCTCTATTCACTTGCTTTTTCATTTTACCATCTCTGTGGAGTTTTCGAACAGATTTTTGTCCTTCGTCGGAGGTGCCCTTTTCCGGAGATGACATCTTCGTTTCCGCTGCTGCAAATTCCAAATTTTGCTGACAAAGATCGTCAGAATGTTGTCTTTTACTGTGTCTCTGTCCCCCGCCATGAACGACCTCCATGTCAGGCTCAATGTCAACATCATCATCATCTGCATATACCGTCTTTGATGCTACGTCCACAGCAGAATTGGCATCTTCTAAAGAAATTCTTCTATCTCCATCTTCCTTCAATCTCCGTCTTTTATTCCTCGGCGGTTCTGTGGCTGCAGATTCTGAGGAGATGTCTGGCAGATCTGCATTGGTCAGAAACGATTTGCTTGGCCTTCGATCGACGACAAATTGCACAGCATCAGCGCTGCTAGCCTGAAACAGTCAGACCACACAGTGATTTATATAGCACATTAATTGTAAATAACCTCCAAAGCAATTGATGTGCTAGTAGAATGACAGGTAGCAATGTCTTCTTACTATACTTCACTTAGGTTTATTTAATTTCATCACGACCTCACTATTGTGCTAAATGAATATTGTATTTTATCAACTAGCAGCACTGCAACAAGCATCACTTTCTCCGGAGAATGTGTTTATTTTGGTGTGTCTACAAGACTGGATGAAAAACACCCATCTGTTGATTAGGTAGCTGATAAATATGCTAAACAAAAACACACGATAAAATGATTACTGGAATAGTAAGTAAAGAAAAAAATTAAATAACTAAAGGCCGGTTTTTCATTCTTTTAGTTAAATATTTTGTTAGCTAACCGCAAGTTTACTGGTTATTGGACAATGCCGATCACGTGGTATGTCCCTCAGTGCCGGTGGAGACATCATGAATATTAATGAGCTACGTTGACTGACTTGTTAGTAACCAGAAACCAGCCACAACGAAGACAAATAAAAAAAGCATTTTTTAAAGCAGACGTGCAAATGTGCAAAATTACATATTAATTCTTTTAATCACTAAAGGAAGAGAAACATGAAATAGCATTTTTCAAACCAGACTACATGTATGCACAAAGGCACTAAACAAAACATCCAAATACGAATGAATTGCCAAAAACAACAAAAGGAAGAACGGTATACCGGAAAGGTTAAAAGGTCAAAGGTTGTTAAAAGCTCCTAACCCATCTCAGAGATACGGAGCATCACCTGCCATATGAGATCACACAGTGTTACTGCCACCCGACACGGGTGAATGCGCCCTGCCTTAACCCCAGCCAGAAAAACCACTACTCGATTTACCCACCCCATAGGGATGGAAGGCTGAGTTGACCTTGGTGTTGGTTATATATCAAGCACCTGTCAGCAGACAGTCACCCGATCCATGTAGTAACGACTTGATAGCAACCCGACCGGGAGTCGAACACACGGCCTTTTGATCGTAAGCCCAACACTAACCGTTTCGCCACTAAGCCACTTGGCCTGTAGCTGTAATAAATACTGTGCTTGCATGCAGTACGTAGGAGCAAGTGATGACAAACCGAAGCTGGCAACGGCAGCAAAGCACTAGCGCCATCTCCATCATCATCTTCATCCACTTTCCGTCGTTTCTTCCGTGAAACTTCTGAATGGCCCGACACTGCGGACTCTTGCACAGTTTCACCTGGGACGTTGCTAGGCGCTGACTCGGAATCGTCATCGGCCATCGTTACAACCTCGAACACACAAAATAACACTGACTGACAGGACCCAGTTTTTCTGCATCAAATTCCGTGGCCCAATTTGTGAAATTCTGCAGCACTATTATCCCCAAATACCGAGTTGAAGGTTATCACGTACACAAAGACTGATAAATAATCACTTAAGGTTGATACAGTAATGTACACTCTATAAAGCATTAATAGAATGAAGTGCTAGAGCAAATGTTCAGGCACTTTTTATAGCACTGCCTGCATGAGTCAGACTCGTGACCGGAATCGATTTACAATCTCGAAAGCTAATTGTGAGGTTCCGCAATCCCCAATCATAATACTATCAAGAGACACATTTATTAACGTTTTGTTAACGTAATTTTTACCAAATGATATTTTCACAGTTTTTCCAACACTTTCTCTCTCTCTAACTCTCCGGACGGCCCTAAGCTAAAGTAACGTAATATAATAGTTTGTAACATAATAGTTCAGTCCAGTAATAGTTCTGACACTAATGATACTGCAGCATATTATGCTGTGCAGTCTTCAACTGCCTGTGACTGCAAAGAACTGGACCCGCAGTGCAGCATGCAGACATACCACTGCAGCCACACGAGGCTTTCACCCTGTAGGTCAGACTCATCGAGTTAGTCTACCTCAAGCAGCAGCGAAGCGACGGATTCGTTATCGGCTGCACGTAGAAGCAGTGCCGTGAGCTCGCTGCCTTTTGAGTGCTTCAACGTCGGTAGCTGACTGGTGATGGAAGGAACGCGGTGACGCAGCCAGCGACTGTAGTGCCACGGTACAGTCACCTGCCGCACCAGCTGAAACACAATCACTGCCATGACCAACGAGCAAACATAACAACACTTTCAACACAAAACACAACAAACGTTACAAAATGAACAAGAGCCCAGCTGTCACTAGGGTGAGCCGACCGTACTCACGGTGCACACTCGCAACCTGCGTCCATAACTGTCCGAGGCGAGGATGATGTTTCGAACATGTTGTTGCTTGTGCCCGACATGTAAACGTAGTTACTTGCTTATTTACATAACTTCCGGAAGTTATACACATCTTTATTTTGCCATAATATAGCAGTGAGAACACTTAAATAAACTTAACTAAACATAACTAAAAAAATTTTTTTTAATGTTACGTAAACAAGTTAAACGTCCGATACCTCCTCGAAATAACTGCGTTGCAAATTGCGGCCAAACAGATGCAGTTAGCGACATGGTTACTATTGACAGCCTATAGGAACTTACCAACGCCCTATCCAACGGTACCATCGCCGACCCTCTACGACGTACCGTTTAGCCACAATACAAAACATTACAGACAGACGACAGACAGACGGACAGAACATCGTACCATAAGCGCGACCGTACTACCCAGTACGGTCGGCTAAAAACAAACTAAATCGTCAAGCTTTCCTCAAAGCTATGTACTGTCCACGGGCAGCCACAGTATCATGCATGCAAAGAAAAACAAAAAACCCACGTGACCTTGACTATGACCTTGAGATTCAATAGTGAGTGAGTGGTTTCTTAACGGCACATCAGCACAAAATAGGCAATTCAAAGTTAAAAGCATTTAATATATGTGATAAAAGAAAATATAAAAACTTGGTAAGACCAAGGCTATTAAGCCAATATAAAAACAACGTTATATACAACGATAAAAGTTTGTATCTTTAATAAAAGCAACGATGTTCTCTGTCAAGGTACGTATTCATGCATCCATGGGTAGCTGCAACCCAAAAAACACACACAAAAAACCCATGTGACCTTGACCTTTGAGTACGACCTTGAAATTCAATGGGGTTTTAGAGGTTGTCGAGGTACAGGTTCGTGCAAAATTTCATCAAGCTAAGCGCAGCAGTTCATAAGTTACTGTGTTAACACAGAAAAAAACTTAGCGACAAGGCCAAAAACAACACTGTCGTCACTACCGCAAACAGTAATTATTTTTGATTACGATCCAATCAAATGTTCCTTGGGGCAACTCACCCCTTCTTAAAAATTCACCACAATCTATTCATAAATGTTTGCATAATCTTGTGAACAGAGAGGAAGATATGCTGAAGAGGTAGGCCAGAAAGATTACATCCTTCGTAAGCAGATGCCACAAGATCAGGGTTTAAAAAATTGGCTTTTTAAAGAAGCACAACCCGGTGGGTTCTATTGGGTTATCGGTTTTTTGGGGTTAAACCCGGTTTTTTAACACAGTTCCAAGCAGATGAATTTTGGGGTTTTCGTGATTTTTAAGTTATTAGAATGAGCAATGCTACATACTGCCCACATCACATAAATATCCAAAAATTTACAAATTCTTAGGTTTAAAAGTTTTGAAAACTTAACCATAAGAAAGTATTTCATTATTAGGGGAAACAAAATTGGATTAAGTTTGGGGTGCATTTTTTGATGGGTTTACTCAATAAAATGCCCTGGATTTTCTGGGTTGGTGCCTGGGTATCAAAACTCCGAACAAGACGCAGCACAAACTAAAATACTATTGCATCTGCACAAAAAAGTGTCGTGAAAACTTTAACATCAACATGCTCGAAACAATGGCCGGGGCGCTACAATAAATAATCTCCAAAATACTGTACACTATAGGTCATGTGACGTCGCCTAATGACGTTCAGCCAATCGCGTCAATCGTTGTTCTCTGGCCGCTTAGACAATAGAACTGCGTGGCAGTTGGGTGCTTGCTTTGGCCGCGATCAGATGTTGTAATAAAGGCAATTTTGAAGAAGTAGCGTCGCTCGTGAATTTGACCCCATCGCCTCCTTAACTCTTTTAGTGCTAAATATATTTTTTTATTTTCCGCCCAGTGCTGGCTTAAGTTTTACCGTTAATAATAAATTAAGTATGTAACTCCTAAGCGACTTCTGTCGACAAACTGTATAGTCTACAGCACTCGCCCCCTAGAGGTCGACTATAGTCGACTTCAGCATTAAGCACATTGTGTCGACTTTTGGCGACTTCAGCACCAAAAGTGTTAAAGTGCTCCCTCAAGAGCTAAAAGTTCTCCGTCCCCACACCATCAAGTTAACCCCCTACAATACCACACATGGTCAAGACATAAACAGACGCATTACCAAGACAAGCTGAGGCCATTCGTCTGGCAGCAGTTTGGAGACGAGGCAAGCTGCCATTATGTACTTGGTGTAAGTGAACATGTCCAGTTTAGAGGGATGTTGCAGCAGGCGCCTAGCAACCATCACAAACCAACCAGTATAACTTGAGCTTTATGTGACTGAATGTTGCTAATTATCAACAGTTGGTTAAAGAGAAGGTTAAAGGTCGTGCATAGCTCTTTATGGGAAAACTATCACAGAGCTACGGAGCGTCACCTGCCATATGGGATCATACAGTGTTACCTGCCACCCAACACAGATGAACATGCCCCGCCTTAACCCCAGCCAAGCAGACCGGTACTCGATTTACCTACCCTGGAGGGTAGGCTAAGTTGATCTTGGTGGCTGGTTACATACTGAGAAGGTTTAGCTGTCCACGTAGTAACCACTTACAAGAAAGCCC
>Ga0209052_1000905_pt1 | contig 10332 bp, 6 predicted proteins | sample WorMetHEROISLAND_2_FD_187409 | JGI IMG/M metagenome (GOLD analysis project Ga0209052, IMG submission 187409) | Marine gutless worms symbiont microbial communities from Max Planck institute for Marine Microbiology, Germany - Olavius sp. 4 HERON... | ecosystem: Host-associated > Annelida >...
AAAGTATGAGATACATGTAGGTCCGCACAGAAATATGAACTAACTTAAATAATTTGTTTTCTTAACTAATTGTACAAGTGATTCACCGTACGATATGCATGCACAAGCTGTCACAGAATTTATTTTGAAATTATCGTTATTAATAATATTATCGTTATTCCCAGGCATACTCAGCCTGACCATCGTGGGTAGGCGCAATGAGTACCAGCGAAAGATGGGACGTAAACAGGCACACCGCGCAATGCACTAGCCCCGTATCCGCGGTCTGGCAGTGTAAACTGGTGTCTGGCTGAGGACTAATGAAACGGAGATCAGCGCCGACCTATGGGCCTAAACGGCTTCGGAAGAACTTTACGTTTTTACGCTATTGTCATTATTATTGCCCACACAGCCAAAGATACAACGTGACAAAACTGGCAGTCATAGACGGAAGTATGCTGTCTATCGAATGCTGTGTGTAGTTTAATGCGCTCATTGACAAGCGTCAGTCGACAAAAACTAAGCGTCGTATAAATCATTGCGTGCTGCAGTGACAGCTGACGTTTGGCGTCTGTCTGCAATTCTGTACGCCGGTCAACGAGAACGGATTGGTGTGATCCCAATCTTAACCATCCCGTCCTTCCCAGTCTGCATGCCCCGCCCCTCCAACTCAGCCCCGTGACTCATCTATTGCTAGGGATGTAGCCGTGACGAAAAGAACTGGGTGACGCTGGAAATCAGTGGCGTAACGCAAAGCATTGCTTGAATTTTTTTCTCCTTTTGCATATTTTGCGCCTCGTTTTAAAACTGTTCGAAATTACAATAAAGGTATTACAATACGCTGAACATTATTGCCAATTTGTAATTTAATCAGCTGCAGAAACTGTCGTGAAATCAAATTCCAAATAATTGTTGTAGACAGACAGACGAAGAACAAATTTGTAATTATTGTGCTCCGCAGAGATTATCTTTTTTTTGATACCATATGGATTTTAGTAAATAAAGTATGGAAACGCGTTTCCTCCCTGAAAAAAGTACGGCGCCTTTTAGCCTCATCCTATCTGCTGCACGGACAGACAGACAGAGAGACAGACAGGCAGAGAGGCCTGTGGTCGGTCGGGCGGATGGTCGGGGTCGATCGTATTTGCCGCAATCGCTCAATCAATCTATGCTGCGAATCACCTTCTTGTGACATCGAGGAACTAGAGATATGCAACGTAAAACAGTTGGAATTGGCAATAATAAACTTCCGTGCCAGGGCAGAGCAGTGTTGTCGAAGGAAAGAGGTATTTCGTAGTGGGAATTATGTCCAGAATTATGTCCATGTTTCTCACATCAAGGGGGTCGGGGGCCGTGCCGTTTTCGCAATTTTGGCTTTACCTCTCAGTTGGTTCCTTGTGAGTTTTCCGGGCAGTAGAGGAACTGACTTTGCCCGAAGAGTAACCTGCTCAAAATTTATTGACATCGCCGTTGACAAAATGTTGCCTCGCGACTGCTTTCCGCAGTCATTTCTGCCATATAGTGTTGGGTCGATACGGTGTATTCTAGTTATCGATATACTGATGCGATATTTTTTAATCATTCATACTCTTCTTTCATTTTCTAAAATGATTTGTGATATAATATTAGTATTATGTTAATACTATACCTAATAATGCTTTACGGAATTTAACTACAAAGTTTGGGCACATTTTGTCACTTTACAGCTTTCCGGAACGGGTAATGGTCACCTTTTCCTATGTTATACGTCACGTAGGGTCATGGGGTATTTTTTTAATATTGGGCCATAGATCCAGTTTTAAAAAAGTTTCAAAAAGTGACAAAAAAACTCCAATTTAATTATTTAGCATTGAAATACGACTCTAAAAACGATAGGAGATAGTATTTGATTTAAGCGTCTGGTTGTATTTCCCTGATGTTTTAACGCCATGGAGAACATCGATAACGACTTTAGGCCTAATGGCATCAAGCCGTAGAGGTACTAAGCATTTACTCACTTACAAAATATTGACGTCGATTCATTTAAACGTATAGGTGCGATCTTCACCATTCGCTCGTGAGTTCTTCTAAGCCACATGACAAGCTATAGACAAAACATTGCCTATAAACAGTAAGCAGAAAGGTCAACACCAGTCACTGTCAGAGATCAAAGGTGAACGCTGTCATCGACAATATGACGGCGCCGTCGTGACATACAGAAAATGTCACGCACTGACACGAACGGTGTGCTACAAAATTCGTAGAAGAAAATAATTGGCAGGTTGGTAAGCAAGCAAAGACGTGCGTCGAAGCATATTAATGATTATAACTTTTGTTGATGTGGCGACCAGATAAACATGTAATTATCGCCATTTGTCAGTGCTTTAAATACGCACATACCCACTCTGCCTTTGCCTCTAGCTCGTAGCTCACTCTGTTTATCGGTACGTAAAACTCACATCTGCGAAAACGAAGTTAATTTAAATGAAGTGATACGCTGATGCTTATCGGCATGACACCAAGTCAGTTTTGCGCACGGCATAAATACAGTGTACTTTGACGACCTCGAGAGAGGTGAAATTGGGTTGTGTACATCAGCAGTTTTGGCGATATTATTCAATTATTTTCAGTTACCGTTTAAAAAAACAGCCGCATTAACGGAGTTGCAGTTATCAGTTATAGTGTATGCTTTCTGAAATAGCTTCGTTTTGAAGAGGTCGTGGAGTGTCAGTGTCTCAGTGATATGACAAAGCTGGTCTGGAGACTGTGCATCGTATGTATGATAATATGAATACTGACAATCAGTACTGTTTGCGCCTTTGGTGGCCGGGATGCTGCATTTTGTGAATTAAATATTATTGTAACTTGCCCTGCTGTACCTTAACGTCGACAGAATCTGTCCGTTGTTCTCGTATTACAGTTGTTTCTGCACCTGTGCGTACGGCGCGTTAAGAGCCGCCATTGACCACTGACCAGCCGTCATATCGCTATGCTGCTTCCTGCTGATGGCATTTGTCTGTTCGTCACAATAGCACCGCGCCTGATCGACAGTTCTTAGTCAAACCGGAAGCGGAAATGGAATGAACGACTAGTGCGCCGTAATCCAGCCTGCGGCGTCGCTGTATCGATTGGTCTCTTGCGGTCTGCTGGTTGGCTGGTCGGCACGCTGATTGGCTGGCGGCAGTCACGTGTTCAGTGACGCGTGAAGCGTGAAAAGCTGCGTGCGACGTCGCGCACAAGAAACCCTGCGACGGCACGACATCGCCACAATGTCGTTCCGATCGATTATTGCAGATTATGGTAGAATAGTTATGGAATGGACTCAGTAGTTGAAGTGGCAATAGCAGGGATGGTGGCTGGACAATGTGCCGCAAGCGTTAAGTGGAGTGAGGAATGAGGATGATATCTCATCCCCATTAAATACAGTAAACTCAGTTATTCAAATATCAAATCCCTATTAAATCCATACGCTTGGCCATTTTTGTTGGTGCAAAATGAGTAAAATGTCCCCCACCGCGCTGTTAGAAGAGTTTTCATATTATATCGACAGCGTTCGACTGAATGAATGAACGAACGAGTGAGTGAACGGTGCATTGTTAATGTTTTACTGAACGAACTGTCGTATTTTAGGCACAGCACAGCTCAAAGCATGCTGTATATTGTAAGACTTTCTTGTTCATTTAAGCCTAAACTCCACTACTTCGATTTCTTGTGGACTTGCTGAACAACAAATCGTACAACAGTTGTACAACATCTTGACATGTCAAGACCACCCGGTTGTGGACTTGTCGTACAGCTCGCTGTACAGCTTGTTGTACGACAAATCCACAACAAATCGAAGTAAACAGAGTTAGGGCTTCAACGAGCAGCGACATATAAGGCCTGAGGCATAACGGTTAGCTCCCACGGTCTCAAGTTCTGTATTGCATTGCACTGGCATTAGCAGTCAGTTGCGTGCATCGCTTTACACGTCTGAACTTTCCGCGTGTTTCTTGCGTTCTCGTGTTACGGTATTGTTTCGGCGGCTACCGGACATTTGCGCCCTCAGAGGACATCACCCCCTATCTGACACACCGACAACCGGTGTCACATAGTACCGAGTTCTGATTGATTGCCTTACAAACGGCGGTGTTGCTATTATGCCTATACACTGTACATATACTCCATTACCCCGCCCCCAGGCAATGCATTATTCCTTTCTCCGGACAAATGTGTATTGCAAAACGGGCGGCAAACCGCGCCGCAGAAAAGAATGTAAACTACAGGTACAGATCTATCAATCAATCAGTCAAGTTTTTTTTAAATATCGCAGCACAAATTTCGCATTGAAAGTGGTTACAATAATAATGCTGTTTACAGTTAAACCGGTGCTAATGCAAAATGCATAATGGATAAAATAATTACAATTATAATTGAAATTACTCTGCTGTATACGCGGGACTACTTAATAACCTCTGAACGTAATATAGATGCATAGCTTCAGTAGAACTAGAGCGGTTCTATTTGGCTGAGCTCGATATATTAATAAATATGGACATTATCACTTCTTCATTTGTATCCGAGGTAGCTTTAAAAGATATAATCGGATTTTGATAAACTTTTTGGTGGGGTTGGGTATGGCCCAGAAAGAAGTGATTAGATTTTGGCCAAATTTGGCGGCAATCTGGCTGATTTTGTTGTGAATTCTGGATCACGTAGAAATTTTTGCCGCTAGCAGACAGAGCGTAAACTGACACTGTGTTGTGTTCGCCAGGTGGCAGCAGCGTTCTCGAACGAGGTTTGAGATCTCTGAGCGCTTCTACTTTCATATTTGTCTCGCAGGGCAAGTCTCACGGGACTGTATGTCTGGGGAAATGTACTCCAATCTAATCGCCGTCGCTGGTCCTTACGTCCATATTCCACTGCTTTCATTTGTTGTGGACTTGTAGGTCAACAAGTCGTACAACAAGCTGTGTACAACATCGGGACATGTCTAGATGTTGTTGATTTGTTGCAGGCTTTCTGTTTCAATCAATCAATCAATCACAACACATTTGTACAGCGCCATATAATCGCGAACGAATCAGAGACGCATTTTTCGAATTTGTTGCGCAGCATGTTGTACATCATGTTGTACAACAAATCCACATCAGATCGAAGCGAGTGGAGGTGGGGCTTTAAGGCTCGGTGGTTGGTAATTGACTTCCGGTGACGTCACGTGACACGGTGGCGGTGACGTAAGCGGATTGTGCGTTGGTGGCGCCACGCGGCGGCGGTGTCCTGCAAACACTATCAGCGACTGCCGCAGATCCAGTGACGTCACTGGTCCATGTGTGTTCACGTGCTGTTTGCAACGTCGCTGTATGACACCCGGTCTCCGATCACAAAATGTCAAAAGACTTCACTTTCTCCTCGCCCTGTACGCATACGATAGTGCATGAGTTGCGCTAAAAACTGCACGGGTGGCCGGTGGTTATGTCTGCGCGCCGTAATCAAGGAGAGAAAATTAGCGAAACTGAAGAACAGAAAGAAAACCCGGAAAATATGAAAGCAGAAATGAGCACAAATGTACGTAGCCTAACACCGTTTTCCCATCACTATCGTCGCATCTCTAAAGTTATAACTTTGTGTAGTAGCTTAAAATACGGTAACATACTGTCGTATCTGTGGCTTACTGTTTGCGGAAATAAAATGGGAGAAATCGGGTTCAGTTAACACTGAGAGCTATATATTAGCTATATTAGCGATCGGTAGTTCAAATCTCTTCTTCTATCTTAGGCCTAAGTCCGGTAAAAATTTTCTAGTGTTTCAGAAAAAAATCTCATATTAGGTCCAACAGGTCAATGCACGTTCAAATAGGCAACTTTTTGTTGTAACTAAAGTACGTCCCGTACGTTAGCCTACAGCTAAATTTCATCAAATCCATTTTGTCGGAGACAAGGTCTGCAGCCAGGTCTCAGACTGATGGTCAGATTCGACATATGTTGTAAGTACACAGAATCTAATACAGCAGCGCGACGTATCAAAACACCCACATCGGTTATGTATGTAATTTTGGTGACCTCTTGCAGTGACAGTCTATTTTGTCCTGCACTGCGCCCTGTCATTTGCATGCAATGACACGACCCCGTAACCCCCATACAGACACTCGGTGGCCCTTGTAATCAACAGTTGCGAAGGCAAGCCGGTATGTTATTATGTTTGTTTACTTTGCATGATGCCGGTCGGCAACACAGTAGGCCTAAGCATTGTGTGGCCTGGACTGGACATGGTCAGTAGACTGTGACTGTGACCATGTCATTACGCCTGCCGTCGTGTCATTCAATCACTGTTGATTGATTTGTATTCGCGCTCATTGGCTGTGTGTAATGCAGTTGTAATTGTCCAGACCACTGGGTCTCGGGCGATATTTCTCCGTACGGACGTTTCCCCGCGTTAAGTCCAAAACGGACATTTTCCCGCCGCTCCGTAAGACATTCCCCCGCCTATTGTCAAGCTTCCACATTGAACATCGCGTTCGTGTATTTTACATTGTCTTTTCTACGTTGTCTGTACATTGTGGCGGGATAAAGGAAATGTGCGGGATATATTCACTGAAAATGTTCACTTCCTGCGGACAAAGGTTCCCTGCATGGTTCTCTGGACTCTGTGGAGTTTACAACTGGCAAGCGGCGCTTCACAATCACCGAACTGGCAGCTGTTTGATACGACCTAAGGACACCGCAGTCCGCACCGCATTAATCGACCATCAAGCTGTGTAAATAAGTAAGTAAATGTATATGTGTCGCCATATCGCCAGGAATGTCTCCGATGTGCTGTGTACGCTGCTATTTTGAGAAAGAGAAAACCTGATAAATGTCTTCAGAAAATATCCTGCTAAATGTAGTGGAAAGGATCAGTGGATGGAAAGAAGCGATTTCGTAGTTTATCAAACGTTAATGGAGGAACAAGTACAGAACATACGAGAACAGATGTCGTAAAACGCAAAGTCCTTCATAAGGCCCATAGGGCGGCGATTAGCCTCAGCCCTCAACCAGACACCAGTTTGCACTGCCAGACCACGGATACGAGGCTAATGCATCGCGCGGTGTGCCTGTTTACGTCCCAGCTTTCGCTGGCAATTATTGTGCTCACCCACGGAGGAATGGCCAGGCTGAGTTGGCCTGGAAATGAGGTCAGTCAGTTAAATTAGAATCGATCGCGATTGTATAATCTGATGCCAGCGACCAACCAATAGTCTTTATCAGTCAGTCTGAGTCTCGACAGCGTGGTCGGGAGTAGGTCGGATCGATAGAAGAGCTGGTCAGATAATAATCGATGAGTTCAATTAGTCGATAAATCACCGAACAGTCAATCCACTCAGTCAGCGACGATCAGCGGAAGTAGTCGGTTTCAACACAAGATGGCGGCGGAAATGGACATCACGCATGCGCGAGTCGTCGCATCGCACCTGCGGGTGTGAAGCTGGTACTCGTATTCGTCAATCACCGCGGTGGCGGGCATCGTAAAAATTTCGATCCGCCACCAGTCCGCAGTTCCGGTTATGTACGCCGTTCGCGGCGTTAGTTCACGAATGTGATTTCGTGAGCGGATCCGCGCACCGCTCGGTGCCATGCTACCGCTTCCGCCAAATTACTAGTCGCGCATTGCGTGAGACACGTGACCCGGAGACCACGTGACTGCGCTGTACTATTTCCGGTCAATCGCATTAGTGGCAGCGGCAGTACATGCTAATCGACATGCAAATGCTAACGTAGACACGCAAAGTCTCGGAATGGACATGTGGCCAGGGATAACATCAGATGCCATCTGCGTACATGCCGCCCGCTGATACTAGATAACTGCGTCACCTCTAAGGAGGATTCGATTACAGTCTTTATTTAGCATCATTATACCAATGGGAATGGAATCACGTTAGACAAGCTGAAAGAGACGGGCCGAACTGAATACATTTGCCAATCAGTTACAGTTTATGGACTTAGAAGCACAAGGTGCGTTTAATGTCCATGTCGTATATCATCCGTTTATCAAGCTTGTCCTGAAATGTCTTCTGGCATCCACAACCTATTGACTAAAGAAGTGTTCACGACATTTTTCGTATTTATATAATTGTGTATAATTTTACTTGATTTTAAGACAAGTTGATTTAAGACAAACTTGATTTTAAGACAGACTGCTGCAGCTGCGTTCTCAGCATTTTGACGTTGTACGGTACAACGCGATGCGAATGCATCTTTAGCACGCTCAAAAGCTGATCACTGATCAGTAGGCCCTAATCGTTAGCAACAAAAATAAGCATTTAATAAAGTAAGTAAGTGAGTAATTTATATAGCGCGTTAGCTGGAAATGACATCGAATGCGCTCGCTGTGCTAGTAGAACGAGAAGTAGAACTGTATGAGCTGGCATCTGAAAGCAGGAAAGAGAGAGTGTGTGTACTGTTTTTGAGAAAGTCGGGAAATACATACAGCATTGTAAATTCTAAAACATACAATAGGCTATGCGATATGCACTATATTGTACCGTGTAGCCTGTATAACCGACATGGCCAGCCCATTTACAGCCAGCTTAGTCTGACGTATGAGCAGACGTATCTAGAGTCTAGAATCGATCAGTAAAAGCACGACTTCACAAACGCATGTCCAGCAGTGGCGGCGTCGAAGCTAACCAGGGGGGGGGCTTGAATCAGGGGCCCTGGCTTCCCCACTTCAAGCTTGGCCTCCCCTTTAGCTTAATTTCGAATTCCAGAAACAGCAAGTGGACTTCTTTGCGAATAAAAATAATATCGTGAAAAGTCCTTGCAATCCCCGTTGGTCTTTTTTTATTTGTATTCTCTATCTACCAGTGCTGGTGAACAAAGATTCTCAAAATGCAAGATTGGGGCGCCGCCATTGACGGATATACACTGTGTCTCAAAAAAACGTCACCCTTTTATTTTTGTGATATCTTTGTCAGATTTCATCCGATTTTGCTAATTTTTGGCAGAAACATACGTCAGGAAATTTGAAACAAACACATACACGGTCCGATTTATATCTCGTCTTATATGTTCATACTGTACTTTGTAAAAACTAGTGACGCATGACAACGCACACTGCAGCGTCGGCCGGTTCTCGTTCGTCTTGTCATTAAACCAGAATCTTGCAAGCTCTTCAAAAGATTATTTAAACCTTTGACATTCCAACCTTCATCAGAGAATTCATGAACTAACTTTCAAGCTCCAAAAACGTTAAATTTATATAAATTTTTCATTAAAATGCGACTTTGGCGGCGCCTGATTGTTGCATGATCTGGTCTGGTCTGCATCAGCGTGTCATGGGCGAGGCAATCGACCATGTGGCGTAGACGGCTGCGCGCCTGTGTGTGAACTGATGGACGAGACTTCAAACACTTGTTCGGATAATGTGAACGTTACTTGATAGTTGTCTCATGTGACAATTTGACTTTTATGTGTAGACTTTTGTATTTGACGCTGTAGGCCTACTGTATGCCATCAATATCGTTACTAGATTTTTGCACGGTACAGTACGAACATATGAAACGAGGTGTGGTTGCCTGGGCATTTGTGTTTGTTTCAAAATTTCTGGCGTATGTTTCTGCCAAACGTTGACAAAATTGGATGACATATGACTAAGCTATAACAAATATAAAAAGGGTGACGTTTTTTTGAGACACATTGTAGAAGCTCGTTTTTGTCCGAATAAACAGTGATTGCTAAAAACGTCGATTTCCGTGAAAGGACATTTTGTAAGCTTATAAGCTAATGCGAAAGATTAATCGACGAACTCTAATGCATACGCTAGACCGTGGGACGTACGTGGGACGCCTGTGAGTCACTCTGTTGTCTTTTATTACATTAAGTTAATCGGTATCATTGTTGTCGTTATTACTGCGTGCCGGTCAACAGTGCAGGCAACTACCCCCGGAAATGGTATTGAAACATGGTTGCTAGGCATGCATTCAGCTTCTGCAGCATGAGAGAGCAAAGACCCAGTATGGGGTGGGATGGGAGATGATGGGAGGATGGGAATTGGTAGGAAGCCGATAATTGTACCGTTGCAATAGCGGGCGATAACGGCGCACGGTTCAACGGTATTAATCAACACGCCTCGCATCGATGGATGCATGCATCCGTGCATCCCTGCTGGCTGTGTTGTCCTTAGTGCAGCCTGTCATCATCACCGTCATCGTCATCGTTTGTATCATCTTCAGCATCATTAATGCAATCGCACTCGCGCTCTCTCTCGACAAACACATGCACGACGACATCACGCTACTTGCATCGGTTCATCCGTTCACGCACTGAAAATGAAGCGTGCAGAAAATTCCGAGTGGACCGTGAAATGGAAAATTCAGTAAAAAAAGCAACGGCAGAAACAGTGTGATCATGTTCTGCC
>Ga0209052_1000906_pt1 | contig 10328 bp, 5 predicted proteins | sample WorMetHEROISLAND_2_FD_187409 | JGI IMG/M metagenome (GOLD analysis project Ga0209052, IMG submission 187409) | Marine gutless worms symbiont microbial communities from Max Planck institute for Marine Microbiology, Germany - Olavius sp. 4 HERON... | ecosystem: Host-associated > Annelida >...
GCGCGACGTTGGCCGCCTCCCATTTGTCTTGTCATTGAACTGAGAATCTTGCAACTTCTATTAAAGCATATCTAAACCTTTGACGTTCCAACCTTTATCAGAAAATTCACGAATTAACTTTCTACCTCCAAAAACTTTTCTGTCAAAATGCGAACTTCAGCGGCGGCTGATTGCTGCGTGATCTGGTCTGGTCTGCATCAGCATGTCATCGACGAGGCAGTCGATCATGTGGCGTGGACGGCTGCGCGCCTGTGTGAGAACTGATGGACGAGATTTCAAACACTTGCTCGGATAATATGAACGTTACTTGCTAGTTATCTGATACGACAATATGACTTTCATGTGTAAACGTTGTATTTGATGCTGTAGGCCTACTGTGTGCCGTAAAAATCGTTGCTAGATTGTACACGGTACAGTACGAACATATGAAACGAGGTGTGTTGCCTGTGCATTTGTGTTTGTTTCAAATTTACCGTAGTATGTTTCTGCCAAGAATTGGCGAAATTGGATGACATCTGACTAAGCTGTAACAAATATAAAAAGGTTGACGTTTTATTCTGAGACACAGTGTATATGCAAATAAGACAGTGTTGAAATCTGTCAGAAACTAAGCAGTAAAGCCTAAACTTGGTTGTTGTCTAAATTCTGCATATTGTATGTGTGTATGTGGTTTGTAGTGATGTGAGGAATGGGAACCACAAGGAACTCGGTTGGCCACAGACGACTTACGGAGTCAGTAAAATTGGCGTGACTCTAATGACTCCAATACTGCAGCGCGAACTGACTGCCGATACTTCGAGACCTGGTATTGTCGTCAATGCGGTAAGCTAATACTGTTTCATTGATATTTTAGAGCTTTTTCTGTAGACATGTATGACTGGTGCCGTTAATTACGAATTAGTCAGTTAATCAAAACACAATTATATAGTGTCATGAGTCCAGAGTCCAGAACGAATTAGAGACACATAGTGGCAGAGACTAGGCTGAGTGTTAATATGTTTGGTTCTGTTCAGTTTTTAAAACGTGCTTGAAATTGCTGAGAAGCTTGGCAGATCTACTGATGTGACAGTTGTAATATTGTTATTCGTAAAATTTCACCACAGAATGATGTGAAATTGAATTTTCGGAATGCAAACTGTATTATTCATCACCAAATATTGCATACATTCCCTTTACATCTAGCAGCATTTCTCTTTCGCTTACAAGGCGTCTTACTGCAAAAATCTTACTGGCCCATATGCATGATGCGGTCTTAGTTTACGCCGAGACTAGCGGCTACGTCGGGACTAGCAAGTCGGAGACTAGTTGAGGCAGTTACTCAGTATGCATGACGACAGCATAGTGGTCGAACTAGCAATTCCTGATGTAGTTGATGTTGGGTAATCGACGTCGTGCATCCCTAGAGTAACAGTACAGCATGATAAATGCCTTGCCAATGTTGCTGCCCACCAACCTCCCCCCCCGCCCTGCAAGAGAGAATTGTTGACATATGTACATTTACTAGGCTTTCTGTGTAAGATTGATGTGTTTTTGTTGGCCAGTGTTGTCCTGGCATGGTAGCAACAGACATGAGTAGCAACATGGGGAAAACAGTTGATCAAGGTTTGGTTTTGTTTATTGCATTAACTAGTCAGTCACTGCTGAAGCAGACTTCCCTGTCGGTGGGTGAGAATGGATTGGGTCTTCATTCAACAGAGCTATAGAGCACTCACTACACACATGTATAAGCTGATGTCACTTACCCTACATGAAAAGTTCTTGTTGGATCTGTTGTGTTTTTATTGGCCAGTGCTGTCCGGGTTATGTGGCAACTGATATGAGTAGCTACAAGGGCACTAAAACAATTGATCAAGGTTTGCTTTTATTTGTTGCATTGTCATAGTTAGTTATTTATTTCACCAAGTGTTTGCTTTTGTATATTTGCCTCTATAAATGTTGCATCTGTGGCAATGAATGACAATAATGTCAAACACAGAAGTGTCACAGAGAGTGTGAGTGACGGTTGTTACTACACTTGAACTGCCACAGCAGAATTTGTTTTATTTAAGAAATAAATGACTGGAAGCAAATGAAACATTTCGTCGATGAAGATGTAATTTGGTAAGTATTTAAATACCAAATAGTGTTGTGTGCATATATGTACAAGATACAAGCTTTGAAGTTGGCATTTCCATACTTGTTTCAATACTGCTTGAAGTATTATAATAGCATTTAGAAATTTGCACTTACGTATTGATTGTTTTTGGACAGGGGTTTTCGTCTGAAAAAAATCTTGACATTTTAAGGATTTTAGGATTGGAGCTTGCGTTCAGAATGCCGAATGAGTAAGAGCTTCTTGGATGGGATAGAATCTGTTATACTGTGCAGTCATATAGTCAGTGTCTGAGTCGGGAAATTGTAAAGTTATTAGTCCTACATACTATTCATAGGGGTTCTTATCTTAGTGGTTGTGTGTCTCTGTATTCTAGGAGCCGACACTCCATTGTACTTGGCTCTTCTGCCACAAGGAGTCTCCAGTCCATGCGGTGATTTCGTCAGTGAGAGGAAAATAGTTCAGCTGTAGACTCGGCTGCTTCATGAAGCATTTCATTTTGCGTTCCATTCTGCAATCTGTTTACATTTGCAACTGATTTGAGCATCTTTGCTTCTGATAGGACGTGCATAATGAAATCTGGCATCAAACCGAAAATTACTAGCATTTGTTAGTGTTCCATTGTTAATTGCGCAAACCATTAAACCAATACTACTGGTAACTCAAAACTGCAAACTTTTCTGGTGCACAATGCAGAAAAAGTTTCGTTTGGTGCAAATAAATGAAGCTGCAAAACGTGAAGTGTACTGACAGTGGACAATGTTATGATGCACATGCTTTTTTACGTTGATGTAGGCATTAGTTGCAGCACACTATTGTTACTGATTATTAAATTCTGTCTCCTTATTTCTTGTACATTCTAATTTTTAGTTAGCATGTTAGTGTAGTGGTTAACACATGTTCGATGTACGAAGTTAATTGATGCCAGGTATCACTACTGTTTAGATGGGTCACTGTCGGCAGATGGTTAAACCTTCTCGGTATATAACCAGCCACAGGTTAACTCAGCTTGGCGTCGCCCGTGGGTAGGTGCAGTGAGTGCCAGCAAAAGCTGGGGCATAAACAGGCACACCACACTGACCCCGTATCCTTGGTCTTGCAGTGTACGCTGGTGTCTGGCTGAGGAAACTGAGATTACCGTCCCCCTGTGGCCTTGTGGATCGAGAACTTTACTTTAGTTGCGCTCAGAAGAATCGACCTCACTCAACCTGCAACAACCAAGTCGACTTTTTGTTGTCGACTACCAGGTCTAGCTTTAGTCATAATCAAATATCTGTAACAGAACTATATAACCCATCCAAATCAGTTCTTGTTAAATATGCTACCACACCACCAATTAACGGCATGCTTTACTTTTTTGCATATGTAAGTGTTACTAATTGTGGTGATACATTATTTTTCCTATACATTGTCCGTAATTCTGTATGTGAATAGTTTTTTTCTGGACAATAATGACTGAATTCAAAGCTGATGTCGTGTCTAGAACATTTCCGCCTGCAATGCATCATCTTCCAGTTGCTTTATATTTATTATGGGACGTTTGAACATGTATTCCCTCTGTGAAGTCACATTTTGATTGCGCAGGGAAAGCTTGAAACCCTTAAACAGCTCTTCTTGAAATATTTTTTCAACTTGTTGTGCCTTTTTGTGGTTCGTAACTTTTCGACAGAGTAGGCCTATTGGAGTCTTTTAGTTGTTTCGTTCACACAGTGTCGGGCTTGGATTCAAAATGCAAACTGACAAGACCAAGACTCCAACCATAAAGACCAGACCCAATGGCTCAAGACAAGGACAAGGACAAAGACTTGTGGTTTTGTGGTCTTGGAAAAATCCTGTGATTGTGACTAATACTATTTCGCTCGATGTGAAATCATGTGAATAGTGAATTGCAATGTGCAAATTATTAGTCAGTTTAAGTTGACTTGTACAAATCCACTTAAACAGTGACTTTTTGTGTACGAATTTAACTCGGGGTCAGTTGCGCTCAGAAGAATCGACCTCACTCAACCTGCAACAACCAAGTCGACTTTTTGTTGTCGACTACCACGTCTAGCTTTAGTCATAATAAATATCTGTAACAAAACTATATAACCCATCCAAATCAGTTCTTGTTAAATACGCTACCACACCAGCAATTAACGACATGCTTCAATGCACCTCGACAGTAGCAGGATTAGCTAAATAAAACAATGCAAAATAACAACTGTTCTGCAACCAATAAGGAATGATGATGACAAGTACTAAACCAGACTGACTAGAAATTCAAATCTTTCTTTACAATCTGCAGCCCAGCAGATGGCCAGAGTTTTTAGTCAACCTGTATGCTTTCTGTTGCTGCAGGTAAAGTTTTCATGCACTGTCATGTACCATTAAAGTTAAACTAGACAGCTGTTAACTTGATGCAGTGTCGAGCTCCATGCACTTCTGCCCACTGCGATCTTCATCTTTGGCTTCTTGACCCAATTCATCCTTATCCAATTGTGTGCAATAATAAGATATTGTGTTAGCAAGCCAAAAAGTGCAGTGATCCATATATGTGGCCCCACTGTGACCTTGAACTTTCGACATTTTGACGCCAAAATATGAGGCATTAATACTTGTGCCAGAAGCATCACTGCTTCTTGAGATATCATGTTAACAACAAAATTCAGAATGCATGCACGCACATACACATACACAGGAGCACAACCCAAAACATAATGCCCCTGACCACGCAATGTGTGGCAGAGTGATAAAATTAAACAACCACAACCAATATCAACTCTTATTCATACGCACATCAATGGCAGTGAAAAATACTTGACATCCAGATGAAGATAAATCCACGCAAAAAGTTTTAACAAGATAGATATCACTTTGTCTGTTATACAGTGTACTGTTCAACAGTTCAAATGGTGGACAACATACTACTGATACATACTGACCATTATTGATAGCAGTATTTCAAAAAAATATGCAACTAGCTACACATGGACAAGCTCAGCCTGTTTCGTCATCATGCAACAGGCACCTTTAACAGCATGCAGGCCAAACAATCATTTATCACACCTAATACCCTCAAGTGCTATATAATATTCACAGACCCATTTACCGCACAACACAACATACTCGTTACCAGTATATTGAAATAAATACAAAATGAAACGTACCCTAAAATATCAACATGAAGCTAGAAATATTATCATGATATATCACTCTTTAGCAGCACAAAACATCACGTGATTCTTCTATCTACATGACATTTCCACCAGGTAATTATTTAGTAACGACACAAACGAAAACTAGACCAGACAGCCTAGTGTTGAGCTCAATATGCCTTTGCCCGCCAGGACTTTGACTTTTTGACCTCAAAACCTAATTAGTTCGTCTTTGTTCCTAGATGCACTAAATCCAGGAAACATTGCAGAAAAATCACATATGGACGTGTACAAGAAAAGATGGCAAAATATATTTTTAATGCCTCCAAAGCACAGCTTAGTGGTGGTGAAGGCATGAAGTAGTTAGCACGTTGATAAAATGGCTAAAACAAACACACCAGTGTATATAACAAGACAACAGTGTAGAATAAGCAAAGACACAACGGCTACGGACGCTGGCCGAGATGCAGTATTGGGAACTGCTTCTGCAACTGCAGTCGACGACGGTCGCGCTCAGACATTCCAACATCACAGTCCACATCATCACTCACTGCTGCAACTGTAGCCGATGCTTTATTGTCAGTGGCCATAGATGGTTTTGTAATGTAGACACCCGACGACAAAGCAGCTACTGCCACAGTTTTCTGTATAAGTGATGCTGCTACACTACTAGAAGCTGCTACACTACTAGAACTGTCCGTTACAGTACAGCATTGTGCAGCTTTCAGCTCCGCATCACATTCTGTTCCAGTACTGCACACAGCCTCACTTCGCTCCGAGGCGTTGTCTTGAATGTCTTCAGCGCCATCTATCTCATTATCCCGATACGGAATGTCAGCGCAACCGACAGCCGCCGAGCCACTTGTCGGTAACAGACTCCCGGACAGTTGTTTCAGAGCAGCCGTCTCAGACGCACACTTGATTATTTCTTCCGCAGTTAACTCGGAAGGGAACGTCTGTTGTTTTGGCGCATCCGCAAAAGTGAATATGTCCAGCGTGTCAGCAGCAGCAGCAGCGTCAGCAATGGTTGCTTTTCTCTCAAGGTAAGATGCTGTAGCATGGGACTCAATGCTGTCCCCAGCTTCAAAATGTATCCCACCGACATCTGCACAACAAAGCACACTTCTTAAGTTACGTCGCTGAATTATAATAATAATGGTAATCACTGCAACACATATAATAACAATAAGACAGTGTTTATAGCACAATGAGTAGACAGTTACATGACGACAGACACAGCTGTAGCCTGAGGCATTTTTAAAAGCTCTTTAAAAACATTTCTGTTTACTCTCTAGCGCAGGTATTTGGTAGTGACATCTGTGGCTGAAAGCAGCTGGCTGGATAATTAACGCCTGAAAAAAATTCCATAAAAGTTAAAAAGGTTAAAGGTTGTCTACAGCACCTAACGGTAACCCTCACAGAGCTACGGAGCGTCACCTGCCATATGGGATCACACAGTGTTACCTGCCAACCAACACAGGTGAACGAGCCCCGCCTTAACCCCAGCCAGACAGACTGGTACTCAATTTACCTATCCCAGAGGTATGAAGGCTGTGTTGACCTTGGTGGTTGGTTACATACCGAGATGGTTTACCTGTCCGCAGACAGTCACCAATCCTAGAAGTAACCACTTGATAGCAACCTCACTGTCACTGGGAATCAAAGTCACGACCTCTTGATCATAAGTCCAACTTCCCGACCATTATACCACTATGTATGTATTATCTGCATGCATGTGAGCCAACAGAGCACAGAAACTACTCACCAATGTTGACAGACGGCCAGTTGGACAGGTCGTCGGAAGCTTCAGCTCCTACGCCCGGTGTCCGAGGCGGCAGAACGAGTCTTCGCTGTTCATGTACTTCATCGGAGATGGACTCGAGCTTGTCAAGTGCTAGCTGATAGCGCTGCTTGTTGCACGTCAGAGCCAGCGCTATGTCTTCAGCATACTGCATCAGCGTCTGTCCACAACAAATTCACAACAACACCTCCACGGTCCTCAGCACAGCCTCACCCACACTAGAAAATTCTGTTATGCACCAAGCAATTCATATCTAAACCTGATGTAAGGATGCATAGCTTTTTTACTTAATTTTCAAAATCTGAATGTGTCAAACGCCAAGTTGTCTCAGTTCTGATCATCAAACAAAGTTAGATATATTTCAAACAACGCCAGCCAGGAATAAGATGAAAATCAACCTCTTGCCAGTCTACTGTACCTACATGCAAAGTTTCAACTTTAGATGTGTTACAGTTCCTGAGACGTCATTTCACAGAAATAGCGTTACTTGATCATCACCCAGCCAGTAAGCAAAGCAAACACCCACCCACTTAGCTTAATTTGACACTACAGAGAGTCAGCTCAAATGTCGAGAAAATATACTAGTGCAGTGTAAGTGGCATGTATCTGAAATATCAAAACACTTCTGTTTTGCATGTTATTTCTAAAACAGGAATTTTTAATTTTGTACACTGAAGTACTGGATAAACAATACAGCAACAGCAGTTAAATGTAGCATGGAATCACAAAGTATTTCACAAAACAATGACACTAATGATTAAGCAGAGCATGAAACATGCCACCCTTCAGGGACACAACTTTGATGTCAAAAGTCATGCAACTCATAATAAAGATGTGTTACAATGTTGATAAGAAGGATAAAGACTACCTGAAGTTTACTCTCCAGTTGCTCCTTCAAATCATAGAACGGCCTAAACATTACAACAGTTCAATGATACAACACGTAACATACCGTAACTAACAAAAATACTGTAACTTCGAAATAATGTTAATGTCCTCAATCGAAAAAAAAACTAATATATACATTTATTCACCATAAGGGCTGAAACGGAAAGTAAAAAGACAGGCAGAGACAGAAAATAAACAATATAGGTCAAAATAAAATAGGCAGCACCAACATAAGCAGCAATCTGTCACGCATCACCACTCACCAATTTTGAAACCAGCAAATGTGCTATAAACATGTTCACTCAGCAATGAGCATGTGCTCTGTCACTGCACAAATGCAACATCAGCTAGGCTTACAGAGGCTGATGATGTATGCAGAACAAGACAAGGTAAGGTAAGGTAACGAGTTTCGCGGAAGCAGGCCAACGGCCTCTATTTCCGGCTCTTATAAACAAATTATAAACACAATGATGAACGAATGAACTTTAACATGGCATAAGTCCTAAGACTGCAATAAACTAACATTATGAAATTATTTCGCACTTCCGGTTCCGAATGGTTGAGCTCTATATGAATAGACAAATTCGCATGATGACCAGAACTTAAATTAATATTATCAGCCATCACCACATCATTTGGTAAGCTGTTCCAAATTGGAACAACCCTATTGGTAAAGTAATGTTTTCGTAAGTCATATTTACAATATTTACAAGACGTTTATTAGAATGCAACAATCGGTCGGTCAAGCTCTAATAAGCCGACAAAATCAAACTCAAACATTGGACAAGCAGTATATCACAAAATCTCGTCCATAACAAGTAGCTTTGCGAAGGGGAAGCGGATATGGTATGTTGGCTGCAAAGCCATATGACTGTGAAACATTCTGACCATAAATGCAGTCGGCGCTCTCGATCTTTACTTTGTCTTGATACATTTAGTGCAAGTATATTACGACGATAATTAAAAACAAGAAAAAAACAACAACAACTGCTCAAAACCTTATGCACTCACACAACTAAACTGTACTCAATTGAATATGATGCAGACAGTGAAGACATACTTTGCCCGCCTCAGAGTTTTAGGAATGTCTTTGAGAAGAGCCGTGATTCTCTGCTGCACTGAAAGGTGCCCTTTGGCTTTCATCAGATGCTCTCGCTCACAGATGAGTTTTGTCTGCTCTGCCATCATGAACTACAGACAACATAAACTCTCAACATTCACCGCTTCTTAACTACACCGTGTCTCAAAAAAACTGTGCAAAATTGTTTTTGTCATAAGTTCGTCAAATGTCTACCAAATTTGATAATTGTTGGCACATGGATAGCACAGAGGATAGGTTTACGTGATGTGCACTAACTTTCTACATCACCTAATTTGCGTCAACACACTACCGTGTTAAACGCAGATGCTCCAAATTGTTACATAATGCTGAGTTGTTGTTGTCTGCAGTAAACTTAAATTTTTAACGACATAATCAGCATACAATAAACTAAAATGTGTGTGGTTTATTTAGCATAATTATACGTTTGTATACCAGCTACTTTTCAAAATTGTCAGAATTTATGCTCAGTGTGCCCCATGTACACGGATACAAGCGCTTAGATGATGACGCCACTGGCTGATAGCGGCATCAACGATCGACTGCGCCCACTCATCGATCAGACATGTTTTGACTTTTGAGTTCATCAGCGTCAGCTATTGTTAGCGTAGAATATTTAATATCACACAACTATTATATTACGTGGCGCCCTCTGTCAAATCGATGATGCGAATATGAGCAATCTAATACTAACAATTACAGCGTTATGCAGCAATTTGGAACATCTACATTTAACACGGTAGGGCGTTGACGCGAATTAGGTGAGGTGGAAAATAAGTGCACATCACATAAATTTATCCTTTCTGCTATCAGTGTGCCAAAAGTTATCACAGTCGGTGGAAATTTGACAAAGTTATGGCAAAAACAATTTTGCACAGTTTTCTTGAGACACGGTGTAGTATCTGTGTTTTTGCGCCTCAGATTCGGCGGGGTTTTCCTGTTGACATTGTGCGCAATACAAATTTACTTACTTACTTACTTACTTACTTAGTCAGCATTTTTAACATCTCATTCGACCCATTTGCTCTCAATAATTATCAGTTACCTATTAAACAGCCTTACCTATAGAGCACTGTAACTTCATATAGGGCCCGGTTATACTTGGATGGGTAACTGTCTGCAGGCAGCTGTACTATCTCAGTATGTAACCAACCACCCAGGTCAACTCAGCCTCTGGCGTAGGTAAGTCGAGTACCGGTCTGCTTGGCTGGGGTTAAGTCAGGGCACATTCGCCTGTGTCGAGCGGCAGGTAACACTGTATGATCTCATATGGCAGCTGAGGGGATGGGAAGAGAGAGGGGGGAGGGGAGG
>Ga0209052_1000907_pt1 | contig 10327 bp, 6 predicted proteins | sample WorMetHEROISLAND_2_FD_187409 | JGI IMG/M metagenome (GOLD analysis project Ga0209052, IMG submission 187409) | Marine gutless worms symbiont microbial communities from Max Planck institute for Marine Microbiology, Germany - Olavius sp. 4 HERON... | ecosystem: Host-associated > Annelida >...
ACATAAAGAAAATTATTTAAAAAAAACACACATGTATACTCAATGTAAACATATTCTTTTGCCATGTATAAAATATACGTAAAATAGAGTCACAGAATACTAGCAGATGACTGAAGGCTTCAATAACATGACGTGCTTCTGATAAGCAACAACATGACATTGTTGGCCAAGTTGCAACTGCAATGTAGCCAGCGCCTCTGTTTCTTATCCCACGTTTTATGGTGCTACGTTTTATGGTGGTATATAAATGTGCTTTCAACCTTAAATGAAAATAATTGAGGTATTAAAAATAAATAACTAATCTTCCCATCTTATTTGACTTGAATGATGACACGATGTATGTACACTGTTAAACTTGAATGCACAAACGGCTGATGCTTCGTACAGCACTGCGTGTAAGCTAATGACAGCTTGTAACTACTATAATAAACAATGCACACAAGGTCAAAATACAAAGAAAAACTGGCGAGACATGTCTCCTCGACCTAATCTTCATTCAGAAAAACTCATTCGTCAGAGGTCTCATTGGAGAGTGTCCTTCCAGTGAGCTGCTTGGATATAGCACTGACAAATCTACAACTACCAAAATAAACATCAAAAACCTCAGACAAATAAACTCAAGGTGAAGTGCAACGAATAGCATGAAGCTATAAATGTATTAAAACTTAGTACTACTGAGTTAAGTGCCGTATAAACCCAGAGAACTAAAGAACAACTAAGCACCATCACCACAATACTACAAATCTATAAAAAAGCAACAGATTGGCTATACATGCAATGTCACGTATGCCATTCATTATCCAAATATTGCCATATAAACACATTGTAGTTACAGAATACAAAATCACGTCTCGGTTCATTCAAAACACAATGCACATATTTATAATCAGCAACAGATAAAAATGAGAACATACACTTTAATACAAAGAATACTAACAGACTGTGTACGCTAAAAAGTGGATAACACTGCAATTAAGTGCTATTAGTCTTATTCACACAGTGCATCAGTACATACCGTGACAAGTGCTGTCTCACGTATTATTTTCATAAATGCAACAACTTGCTAAGAAAACAACACACTGACATCATTGTGGTGACTTTTGCCATAGTGCCATACTGTGGGGCTCCTTCAATTATATTAATGTTAATAACATTATATTGCATGGCCATTGTAACATGCTGCAATATGAGTTTGCTCATCTGTCTGTCTGTCCATCCGTCTCTCCCATGTGAGGTCCTAACTTAAAAAGAAAAGGCACAGAAAAACCGAATTAGGTATAAACATATACCCGGGCAGGAGTTACTGGTTAGGGTTTGAGTTGTGCAATGCAGTGTACAGATGTTACATGGATGGCCACACAATATGCCGGCACTGAGCCAACATATCTTTCTAGCTAAACAAAGGAACACAGCATAAGCAATCAAGCATAGGTCACTGTAACAAAAAAGGCAGGCAGAGAAGCGAGAAAGCATCACAAATAGCAGGCGGAGCTGCAGATAGGCACACGGCGAGATGGACTGAATGACCAGTCAGAGTTCAGTCAACCAGCATCATTGACCTCATCACCAATCAGAACAGCTGACTATCAGAAATCAAGACTCTCATCATGCAGTGATGATGCAATGAAGCTGAACACAGCGACCACCTCACTCATCAGTAACTAAGCAATGTCGTACCTACAAAGTACACAGGAAAACAACAGAAATAAGTGTGCTGCGACTCGCTATCTTCAGCAAGCAAACTGCTAAATAAAACTATAACAACAGCTAAAAAGTTCACTGTCGAATTGCTATTGGTTGAGTATAGCAACCATTCCATTACAGGCTGAACGGTAGTTCAAGCCATGTGTTAACGGCGACATCTCATTCCTATGGGAAAGCCAAAAATTTGACACCAACAGAATCAAAACCCCTAATCTGATTGAGATAAAATTTGGCATAGTTGATTACGTCGGCAAGGCGACCCCCAGTGCAAAATTTCATGCAAATCCGTCCATGGGGGGCTTCTCGGCAAATGGGTGAAATATACGCCCAAAATTATTATTTACATAAACCTTTTTTTAGAAACTCACCTACAGGTCAGACCCCTCGGGGGATTTTAGCGCATGATGGCTCAAACAACGTGGTCTCACTCAAGGGTGTACCTTTTGGGGGTTAAAAAAATTCGAAATTAATATTTGACCCCTGAAAAAAACCCCCCAAAGTCGAAATTTGGGCCCAAAACTGGACTTTAAAAATTTTCGACCAAAACGCCCCTGTATAACATTTTCATCTACAAACGGCCCTTAATCGTCATCGTAGCCCGGCGGCATTGAAGGACTAACACATCAAAAACAGCAAAAAATCATAAAAAGGTGATATTATTCTGCAGCACATTGACACACAGTCAATGTGATGTAGGCAATATTACCTTTTTATGATTCTTGCTGTTTTGATGTGTTAGTCCTTGAATGTTGCCATTAACAAGTGTATAAACTACTGTTTTGTACATATATTACCTGTAATGGTTTGGAAACTTTGGTTGCAATTTGCAATGCAAATTTTGACAGTGGGTTTTACCCCTAGAATACTCCCCTTCCCACTGGTGGATCCAGGCCTCATCTAACAGAATGTTCTTTGGGGACCACATGAGAAGATGACTGTGGACGTATGAATAAACTATTAATTCGTTGCAAAACATGGCACTGAGCAATCTTGAGGGAAGCTGAGACAATGACACAAAAACTGCAATTATCACTTGTGTTACTTGTTAATGGTGCATGCACAGAATCACAGAAAACAGAACATAGAACACCACTGTTATTCTGCACATAATGCTCAACTACAATAACAAAATACAATTGTAAGACACTGAAAAAAACTGTTAAAAAGTATCACGGAGTCCTTGCGATGCATTTCATTAGAGTTAAAAAACGAAATGTGAAACGATCCTGCCTTTGACGGAAATCTTCGTCATTTTCAGAATACTCGGGAACTGGTTGACAAGCATACTTCGCTAGCAACTTATCACCGATATCATTGATAATGTACAACGCCTGTATAACCAACACAAACAGGTAAGAGATACACATCAGCAGTCCTCTCACTAATATAAAATCTCTGGTGCTACAAAACGGTAACACAACTAAAATTAAGAAGAGAGACATGGTGCCAACTGCTGCATAATATGTAACAGAAATTAATCTCCTGACTTTAACTGACCTACACCCCCAAAAGACACCTACCAGGATTGCCAAGATAGAATCTTACCCATGGCAGATGTCAAATCAACCAACAACATCAAAGCACTGAAGGTATATTGTATACAACTAACTGACTGACTGACAGACCGAGTAAATAAGCAATTAACAAAAAACTAAACAAACCAAACTGAGTAATTTAATGACTATTTAACTCATTCAACTTAACTGAACCTAAGCTGACAAACTAACTGGACTTAAACAATGGTAATATACTAACTAGAAGCATCAACAATTACTTTTCTACTTTTCCAAAACTGAGTGCATACTTTATCGAGCATTTTCTTGGTGTGTGCTGCGGAGAGGCAGAAGCGAGCTCTGGCTTCTATGATTGGCGTAGCAGGAAAGCCAACGACCACAGTTGCCAAGCCTTGAGTTACACAGTAGCGACTGAATGCACTAGTGCCAGTAAAAACACAAACATTGCGTTAATAAGCAGTCAACATGATAAAAACATAATCACACTGATTACTAAGACAAGTGAAGAGAACTATACATGGGCGGCAGCACCTGTTGACAAAGTGCTCTGGCCAGGTGACTGGTCACAAGTCCGAAGGGGCACTAGTCTGAATTTGGTCAGGTTCCAGTCCGCTATAGCCAAGGTCCGACATAGTCAGGGGCTGCCATAGCCAGGGGCCACCATAACCAAAGATGCAATTTATCCCTATTCCTAACCCTATCACTAATCCTAACCCTAACCCTGGGCCTATTGGACTTGTGCCCCTTCAGACTAGTGAACTGTCCCTCTCTGACCATACAGTATGTAGTGCCAAAAAGTTTTATGGTCAAAGCAGTTACTGATGATAGCATTCTTAAATGTGTCACCCTGCCTTGGACTTTAGACTCAACTGCAGGTCAGTTAGCGAAAAACATCTATGAAGCAGCGTAAAAATGTTGCATGTAACAGCTGAGGTGACCAAGTTGATACAACAGTTTGTCATACTCACGCCACTTTTGATGGACAGTACAGCAGCAGAGGCACAACCGGTGAATCTATGTTGCCATAGATAATGAATCCCATTTTCTGCAAGTTACGACGAAAGTATCGGCAGTTCCACGCAAGTTGAGCAATGCGATTCATACCTACAAGCAAACGTAGTCCGGTGAGGTTGCTATATGACAAGTGTAGATTGAGCACTCCGCATTAGTATCAACTTAACCAACAACGTTCTTTCACATTACACATCCAAAATGCTAACAACTATGCAATAAACTTACATGAAAGCTATGCAAAGCACGTATGCACTACTTTTTATGAGCCACCCTGTATCTATGCCAGCGCCAGAGCAGCATGTGTCTTATATTCAATAAATTATATCTGGCTGTCGACTGTGTCCAATACTGAACCATCGGCTGTGAGAGCGAAAGCAGCTTTGGGTGCAACAGTCAACACAGTGAGTATTGAGTGTCCAGCACACTGAGTACATGCTGACTACTTTCATCCTCTGCAACAACAAAATGGAAATCAGTGCAGAGCATCATGCAGCCAGTCAACATCTCAATAGTCAATGATGATTAGCCTTGCAGTCAGCTTGAATGTAGTGGATGATCCCATCATGGACAATCAAATGCCATGATGACATTGTTCTCTAATGAAATGCATCGCAAGGACTCCGTGATACTTGTCAGAAGAGATGTCACTGATCCAACGCAGACCAGTGCGTTTGTGTGAGGAGTGCGTTTGTGTTTGTTTATATCCTCCAATGACAAATCCTGCCCATTTTACAGAACTTGACAATGGACTGCTGCAATTGTGTCATGACATTTGTTACACGAAAAATATGACAAAATTGGACAGTGTGGCTTTTCCTTTGCCAGACCTGCCGCCTGAAACAGTCTTCCAGACCATCTACACAATATAAATAACCAGCATCTTCAAATGTCATCTCAAAACTGAACTATTTTGTACTAATGCTACTGCTGTCAGCGTTACTGGATGTTTCCAATAAGCAGCACTCTAGAAATGATTTTACTGTATTGTATTATATGACAATAGCATCTATACGTTACTACATACCATCACGCGTGCCATCACGTCCCATTATTATTTCCATTGAAGTAATGATCTGCTGAGCAACTGGCGCCGGCATGGAGACTGCATAGCAAGAGCTGTGAGAATGTAGCCGCAGGTGATCAATCAGTTTCTGTCAGAGCACACAACACAACACTGTAATTACTTACACTTAGGCACTTTAATTAGTCCATTCATATATGACAAGTGGCGGCTTGGCTTAGTTGGTAACGTCGTTGCTTGCATCAACGAAGTTAATCAACGCTGGGCCCGGTTAGTACTTGGACGGTGACCATCAGGAGGCGAGTAAACCATCTCGGTATGTAACCAGCCACCCAGGTCAACTCAGCCTGGCCATGCCTCTGTGGGTAGGCGCAATGAGTACCAGCAAAAGCTGGAACATAAACAGGCACACTGCATAATGAACTAGCCCTGTATCTGTAGTCTTGCAGTGTAAACTGGTGTGCAGCTAAAGGCTAAGGAAACGGAGAGCAGCGCCGCCCCATCTTATGGCTCGGGAAGGACTTTACATTCTTCCTTTTTTACACATGACAAAAATATTGCAAGCAAGGTTCCTTCATCTCCAGGGTCCTCGGGCAAAGCTTCAGCTACCAACTTAATACACGCCGAGCAATTTATGGCTAAGCAGAAAGTAACTATGAAACAATACAATTATTCAGGAGTTACTCTGGGGAGGGCAATGTCCCCCAAAAGTGGTCTTTTGGGAATACCCAGAACCGGACTTTTGACAGGTTAGATGGCTACAGGTAGCAAACACACAATTTTCTTCTTTCAGTGACATGCTCACCACTCAGGTTCATGACTCTTCTTAATGTTCACCAAACGCTCCTATCTTCACCTGCCTTCTTCAACTTAGTGTAAATGTTATTTTCTATCAAGTCATCTACCGTCTTCTTCCCCTTGTCTTTTTCCCTAACATCCGTCCTTCTAACAGATCATGCAGCATTCCACTGTGCCTTAACACATGGCCTAACCATTTGTGTTTACGCTTCCACACTGTGTCCAATATCTTCCTATCTTCTTGAATCATACGTGAAATTTCCTCAGTAGTCTTCTTGTGCACCCAGCTGACTTTCTCCTTCCCCAGATCCACATTTCAGAAGCTTCCAGTCTATAACTACCTGCCTATGCCAATGTCCAACTAGACCACATTATCACAAGGAGAGTATCTGTTGCAAAGCACATTAACCTTGCTTCCAGCAATGTAGCCACCAGCTGATGCAAAGCTCTTAGTAAAAGTTCCCATGAGAATGTCGACGTCGTTTGGATCACAGTTCCAGTGGTCAACGACGCCACGACCACGCGGACCAGTTGCACCAACACTGTGAGCTTCATCGAGGTACAGATAAGCTTTGTACTTCTTCTTGAGTCGAATCACTTCCGGCAGAGATATGATCGACCCTTCCATACTAGCACCGCACATGCAACACAGCTGCTGCCACACTACTGAAAGAATATATCCAATTAGTTACAGAACAACTGCATCACAAGCAAAAAGCTACAAGCATGGATATAATAATCGCCATAGTTATTGCTAATTCTAAGGCAAATAAGTTCAATGCTTTACCAAAATACTGCCAACTGCGAAAAGGCTATTGGTTTCAAGTTGCTTGTCTAGTATCACAATATTCTGCTAAAATGTCTAGTTGTATGAGATATAATGTCAGTGGTCAGTATCTGCATCATGCATGCTTCAATGCTTTGACAATGTTGGTTAGATGTGAAAATTCACTGGAAGACTGGCTAACCCATTTACCTGAAAAATGACCATTAAAATGGTGTGCATGTGTTCAGTATCTACACATACCTGTAGACACCTTCAACCATTATCAAGATCTTCCTCCAAGGCCGATATGTTCTTGGTTGTCCATAGACGACCGCTTCATGGAGCTTTCGTTCAAGATCAATCATGTCTACACAAACAATCAAAACAGCATGGTAGACATCAACTTTACCTTATCCACAGGGTCACACTTACAGCAACCACTGAGCACTTTCTTACGTCACTGTTATATTCACTGTAACAGCAGTTGCAAAACCAAAATTATGTAGCCACTACATGATATCACACAAACTGTTCCAAAATCAGAAAACATCAACATTCATATCGTTACAGTGTCAAAATATATTGTTGGCAATAGCCCACATTACCTAGAAATTTATAATTTGTGCAGCCATCATAAATGATGTACAATCATCCATAGAACTATGCAAATTTTAACTGGGGGTTTTAATGTGAAATAGCACAGTGATTACTATAGGAGCTCAGCAATGCTGATACTGACTGTTGTGCTTGAAAACGCGTATGACGGCTCCAGAAAGACGCGCTCCGAGAACCAGTGAAGCATGATTCAACTCATCACTTAATATCAAACAGCCCTGCACATACAACTGGTAGCTGCAGTCATCAGATGCTGTGTGAAATACCATCATGATTTGATCACATTAATTTCAAAATAAGTTTTAATGATTAATGGTCAATAAAAAGTGAGTACATCACAGTTTTAAGAATAAACCAATTCATTCAGCTAATTTACAACAATTCCTAACTAACTTCCCTCCACACTCTTAAATGGAACAACAGGAAACCAGCTGCAAGCTGCGTCAACCAATGACAGAAACAGTTTAACTGAAAATACTGCCAGCATGCTATTTTAGCAATAATTCATGATTTTAGACAAAGTCACTTTAACTGAAAAAGCACAGGAAGAAATGACTCATACCTTTGAAATCACAGTAGGAATGTTCATGGAGTTTGTGGCAAAGCCCATACCAAACGTTATTGCTGCCTCCACACCAAAAAACTCGGCAACTAGTGACTCGAGACGTTGATGAATGTTGAGACCACCTGAAATAAGTGGTTAAACTTCTACACAACTCTGCTCTTCTCTTGCAGTAACACCATCAGCCAGGGTTGAAAAACCCGGGCTTTTAAAAAAGCCCAGTGCACCCCATTGGGTTTTACTGAGTTAAACTCGCAGGGTTTTAAAGGCCCAACTTGAAGAGTTTTGCGGTTTAAATGGATTTTAAGTTATTAGAATTGGCACTGCTAGACGCTCTGCACATTGAAGTAAATATCCAAAAAATTGCAAATTTATAGGTTTCAAGTTTTAAAAAACTTAAACACTGACGTAATAAAACATTTCATTATTAGTGGAACAAGAAACCAAAATTGGATTAAGTTGGGGTGGGTGTTTTGGTGGGTTTCTTTGGGTTATGTGCCTGGGCATCTCAACCCTGGCGTCGGCACAGTTGTCACTGAGACATATTCAATGTAAGTATTATCATCACTAAGGTTTCATTCCAATGCTTGACTTTCTCTGCTAAATAATTTTCCAAGATTACTCGTCTGCTATACTTACTGTATGTAATACTACCACAGGAAGAGCTACAACTACAACTGTTGCTGCAACTACTGCTACTTTGAGACCATGAGCTAATGCATCAAGTAGTGCAGTATGCCTCTCATTTCCCAGCTTTCTCTGCTACTCACTGATTAATGGCCAGGCTAAGTTGATCAAGGTAGATGGTATATACCAATATTGTTTGCCCGCCTGCAGATAGTTATTCATCCCAGTACTGAGTAGGCCCAACACAGACCAATACAGCACTATCTTGATCAAGACAAAATGCACTATCACTAAGATAACGTGCTGGGTTCACCTGTTACTACATACTTACAATTTTACATTTCTGTAATAAGTATCCGATGTACGATCAAGACTCAAATGAGAGACAAAATATCAAAGAACAAAATGGTAGCAGACCTAGCTCATGCCGAGAGCTGCAGGTGCCAAGACCATAGTTACACGTAGCTCTAGCCGATTCCTCCGCACACGGCCCAGAAGTATTGGCAAATCCCAAATAGTTGTAAGAGCCCATGTTAACTGCATGAATATTTCTACCAGTGTGTCTACAACCCAATACTATGCAATATCACATAAATATGATAGACGAAACATATTCATAAATATAACGTCTTAAACAAGATAGCCTATCTGAGCAACTTTTACTCTAGACTACTATACTAATGAAGCAAGATTACAATGGTTTACATATGTCACATCCACAGATACATCACAACATGCACACTTGGTTTCTCAAATGGCCTGTTTCACTAAGGAAAATCCAAGGTAACCCGACGCAGAAACTCTTGTGATAGATGCAGCAGGTCACCCAACCAAACAGGTTAAAGTGATGAAGAATGTGACACATGAATGAAAATTCTCGATTACTGCCGAAGCACTGGCATCGGTCGTTTCCCAGACCGTAGCTGGAGACGTCGTCCAGGCCGCCCCAGGAACAGATGGCTCAACCAGCTTCGCGAAGACAACAACTCCTCACCTGCTGACCTTTGGAGACGAGCCTCGTCACGTGGACATTCGGGGGTGACGCTACGGTCCTCGCCGACTACGCGTTAACGACGACGACGACTGGCATCGTTGTTGCAGTATGACTTATTACAAGTTGGATGCATGGCTAATTTTTTTCCTAAGTTATTCAAGGCTAGACAGTCTCCATAATTTGTTGCAGACTAATTACGGGTTGGATGAGTTTCCTGTTGCTCAACCAACAGAGTCAAAGTCTCAAAGAACCGAAAGGTAATTAAATAAAGTAAAAATTAATACAGCAGAACAATTAGTGTCAACTAGAACAGCATCTGTGTCTTACACAAAAGTCAAGCCGTGATCGTTTGTCACACGTTCCATCAAGTCAAACTCAGCAGCAGGAGCGCTGCAGATTGGACGGTTCCAGCAGTCACGTATGAGGCGGTATATGTTACGGTTGTAGAAGCTCTCAAAGCTGCTGTATAAAGGCACCCAACCAGCCTGTTGCACAACACAATGTACAATGTGGCATAAACATACACTAATGGCACAGACGGTTGAGTGGTATGTGTTTTCACTTGGCTGAATGCCAAAGCTGTTACTCTCTCTCTCTCTCTCTCTCTCTCTCTCTCTCGCTTTCTCTCTCTCCCTCTCATTTCTGGTTAGGGGGTAGTGGGTGACCACTAGAGAATGACACGGTAATGAATTTAATCCCCATCCCCACCCCA
>Ga0209052_1000908_pt1 | contig 10321 bp, 9 predicted proteins | sample WorMetHEROISLAND_2_FD_187409 | JGI IMG/M metagenome (GOLD analysis project Ga0209052, IMG submission 187409) | Marine gutless worms symbiont microbial communities from Max Planck institute for Marine Microbiology, Germany - Olavius sp. 4 HERON... | ecosystem: Host-associated > Annelida >...
GCAGAGGATCGGTCCACTTAGTGCGTCGCCAGCCGGGTCATTTACTGTCACGGCGTCCCGGCGTGTCACGGCGTCACGGCATGTTTTAGTGAGACCCCAAGCGTGACTCGCATTGAAGGTTTTTTTGCAATTTTGATCTAAAATTTTACTCGTATGACAAATTTTATTACAAAACAAGCTGTGTAATGTTTCTTTAAGGTTTGTTGATCATGTTGCAATATTTTACAAATCACTTAACATTCGCAGTCAGTGGTGTGATTGAACATCACCCATTAAAATGAACCAGTGCCCTCAATCTTCACACATCCCACGAGAGACTGTGAGAGTGTGTTTCATGTTGTAGATTATAACGAGAAGATAACAGAAGTTGTCTCAGTTTCACTTGGAGGTAGTACTGCTAGCTGCTGACGATGCATAACTGAAGGGATCTCAATGGACAGATATGGGACAGTCTGTGACAAAGAGAATTTTTCCACGGAAGTCTCATTCAACTGAACCATCTGCAAAGATTTCATGTACTGATCATGTGTCTGCTACTAGACCTAATCCATTTATTTTCACTCGTTGGGGGTAAGTTGCATTTCTGTACTCATTTCTGTCTCTTTGTGACTTCTGATGTTAATTTTTCGCGATGTAGTTTGGAGTTTGAGTTACTTTGTGGTTATTGTATTTTGGTTAAACGTCGACTGATTGCTACAGTGTCTACAGTAACAGAAGATGGGAACTAGAAATGACTTGTGAGTGTCGTGGGTCTATTTGCGGAATGCTCGGGACTCGATTCTTGCCTGCTGAGTTGCTCTTGCACAATATAAATAACATATTTGTGGCTTGCTGACCATATGTGCCTGCCATGATCAATAACAGCATTCTTTAGTGTTTTGCCTGTTGGAATCTGCAAGCAAATAATTCATGCTTAATTGTAAAAGTTGTCTGGTGTAAGAGGTAGCTTCAGACCTTTGACAGTAATTGGTTGATCTTGATAAACTCGGAAATGGTAATGAACTGCCAAATATGTCTATCTTGATTTGTTGCTAAAACGTGGTGTGAGATATTTTCCAGTGCATTTTCTCCTCCGCATTTGACTTTGTTACAGGTCCATGTGCAGATGCAGTTTTTATTTAACAGATGGATGTACTCTGATGAAGATGGTGAGTGGTGACGTCCCATGAGTTGACACATGCATAGCATTTGTGTACTGCATGGTTTTCGTGCTTGTGTTGTTATTTGAGCCACACTGCAAAATATCAGTCAGCTGTTGGGCTGCACTATGGATCAGAGATGACAAAATACATTAACTATTTTAAACAGCATTATTTAAGCTGTAAACTGCAGTTGATGCTTGAAATCCACGTTCGTGAGTTTACTCAAGAAGAAGAAGAAGAAATTTATTTAGCTCAAACTCAACAAATCAAATGCAAATACAAATCGTATACAATACAACTGAGCCGGGTTACCGGAAAACCCGAAGGTCAACTATGCCGGCCACCCTAACACATCAACTTCTTGAATATCAAAAATTACTAACACTAGAACTATACTCAAACTAAATACTTTCAACTATCTCAAGATTCACTAAATTCTACTAAGCCCAAACAGAAGTTCATAATTAGAATACCCAAATGTGAAGGCAAACACACAAACATCACAGAAATACTATACTCAACCTATTTAAATAAGTCTATTAACTGTTGCGAAGAAGAAACGTAAGACAAACTGGTTCTCTGACAAACTGTGACCGCTCAGCTGGCAGCATCTATCCAACACTTTTTCCATTTCAAGCAATTTATTGCAGTCTGCTAATAATGCCTTTGCTGCATGTTTGAGACCGATGGTGTACTGTGTTCTGTAGGTCGATGTACTTTGATGAAGATGGTGACTTGGCCCATGAGTTCTATGTTGAAGTTCACACATCTCGAGGCACGGTGATGCGACGGGAGCCGCTGGACCGACTTCGGCCACAGGTTAGATGCATTGCAGAATACATTTCTCATCTTGGTATCTTTCCTCGAGTAGCCATTCATTAGAGGTTATTTTCAACGTTATGCACTCTATAAATCCACGTTTTACTTACTTACTTACTTACTTACTTTTATAGGTGTTGTGTGTGTCCTGGTGACAGTTAACATCTATGATTTTCTAAAGCAGTTGTAATGATGATTATAACAGTGTTAATCTGTTGCTTTTTGTATTGTGGACAGGGCGAGATAGAGCTGCCGTATCCGCGATTTAACGTCGATTTTCCAGTCATCATGTATGAAATAAATGAACTGCCAACATACGGACTATAGGTCATCATGTTTGTTGTGTATATATTGACAGCCGGTTACTTTATATTTTGTTTTGTTCAGGTTCTCAGTCTCATTGTGATTATGCTGAGTGTTGGGATCTGTAGTACTTAGCAGTGGCACACTCATGAGTCAGTGAACTGTCGTTTAGTGTGGCAGGCATTTCCATTTTACATTGTGGTCAGTAGAATGTGACACGCTATCACAATTTGCATAGCTAATTTTTGCCAAAGTCACTGCACCTTTGTTCGTTTCTAATGCCACCTTATTGGCAATGATGACTGAAAGGAAAGGATGGGATTGAAATGTGTTCATGGGGATGATCCTCAAGTGTTTTGATGCCATGAAGGTCATTGGGCTTGTGAAAAGTACAATTTCTAAAATTTACTGTCGGGACTGGCCTAACCTAACTTCCCCAGTTCTACACACAAAATGGCAGCATGCAAAACCTTGACCACGTGAACATTGAATTTAAGTATTTGCCTCGGGTAGTTTGACATCTGTACCCTTATCTTGGTTTGTTTTGGTATAATCGTGGTGATCTTGTTGAGTTTTCCAGCGTGGCTGTTATGCTTGGCTTATTGTACTTTGCCGAATGATGTGTGCTGTGCATTGGCAATATACAGTCCACCTATTGCACCAAAACAGCTGCAGTGCATACGTAAGCCATAACACTCAGCCATACACCAGTTTACACTGCAAGACCACAAATACAGGGCATCCCGCAGTGTACCTGTTTATGGCCCAGCTTTCGCCGGCACTCGTGCCAACCCACGGATGGATGGCCAGGCTGAGTTGACCTGGCTGGCTTGGTCACATACCATACCAAGATGGTGTAACTGCAGCAGTGCAGTTGTGTTAAACTAGCAATTATCCTAAACGACATAATTTTCTAATTTCTGCAGTCTATATGGCATATACATTTTTTCAATTATTCAAACTGATTTTGTCAGGTGGAAAGTTAATGAACATATGACAAGTTGACAGGAAGGATATCTGACCAAAATATGGTTGCCAGAAAGTTTCAATTTTGTTTGTTGACACGTACAAGTGATTGTTTAAGGGAGTGTTTGATGTTAAATGGCATCTTTTTCTGGCAATATTTTCGCACTGGTGGTAGCAGTATTAAGCTGTTGCCACTGCTGGAGATTTTGTAGTGTGCATTGGCTGTGCATATGATGAAACCTTCGTGTTGTGTGTTCTGACGATGAAAATCAAACACTGACATTCTAGTTATTATGATGAATATTGTACAGCTTGTGCATCTCATATCTGTTATCTCATGATGTTTGATGTTAATTTATGCGATTTGTCTCCACACAAGTGCATGTGGTGTTTGATTATGACGAGCTGTGATGTTCCATTGTTGCAGTGTTGCTGCTGGCTTTCTCTGACTTGTCGGCAATTTTAAGTTGACGACAGCTCGAGTTAGTTTGTGCCGACAGACAAGGAAGCTAAACAGAACATTTCTCAGCATTGTCAAGATGCACATAATTGCATCATTTACTGATAAGCTGACTGAATAATTCAGAAGTGCAAGAGACTTCTTGGTGTTGACTAATTTATCTGTTTATCTGATTATTATTATTATTGTTATTAATGCCACTTATATGGTGCAACTTCAGATATGGTGTATAAGCTCCTATGCAGCAAATGCTTAAGTTATGGACATATCTAACTGGTGGTAGATGTATTTTGCGAGAATTTGTTGTTAAAATGTCAGCACTAGGTCCAAATGACTAGTTAAGGATTGCTGATGTTATCGTTCACAGACAAAGCATACTGATGTGACTGTTACTTTCAGTTTCTTTTCATTTAACTGGCCCACTTTTCCGGAGTCGGATAAAGATATTTTAGTTTCATTCAGTTCAGCTGAGTAATGAGTATGATAGCTTTACAGCTGTTGCGTCCTCAGACTCACTGTGTGGTGTATTGCAGCTATGTAGAACAAACGTTACCAAAACTCGGCCCCGAGAGGTTGAACATTTTTGACTTTCACCCAACCAACAGGTCACAAATACTGAACAGACATAAAAATAACAACTGTACCACACCGTGTCCCAAAATTGCAAAATTGGCTGTGTTATGCAACAATTTGGAACATCTGCATTAATGTGGTAGACGTGGTTTAGGTGAGGTGGAAAATGAGTGCACCTCACATAATTTTATCCTCTTTGCCATCTATAAATTATTATCAAAGTCGGTGGAAATTTGACGAAGTTCTGACAAAAACAGTTTTGCATATTTTTGGGACATTGTGTAGAAAATGCTGGCAATTTCTTTTGTTGCAGCAGTAGCATCACAAGAAACAAACAGTTATGAATATGTGTATTTAATTAGCAAAAGTACTAAAACGTAAATGTTTTACTCATCTGTATATACATCTTGGCCATAGTATGTCATTCTGCAGCGCTAGAATGGGGGACAAACTCACGCCACACCGATCCTCTGTCTTCCTTCTCGCCCTTCACATTTTGGCCAAACTCCTTACTTCCCATTTTTTTTCTTACTCATACCACTTTCCCTGTGCTTTTCTTGGGCTCTGGGCAGAGTCCCAGTGGATGGGTTTCTGGGGTATTATCCCCGATAAATTTCAGACATATGATTTAGTGCATTCTGATGAAAAACCACTTCATTCCAGTTTTCACTTCCATAATTATTGTGTAAACACTTCCAGAGGCGTGGCACGGTGTCTGAGCGTGGCATGGTGCATGCAGTTGAACAGTTTATGCTACACAGATACAACATCAATATTTAGCATGAAATTATTAGAAAACACGGAAGGAAATATGAATGGCAGGTTTGCACGCCACATTCTTGTTACAGTAGGCCCACTTGATTAGTCCTATAGGCGCCACTCGCCATGGCCCATGTGACTGCAGCTCAAATTTCAGCAGACCGAAAGAATCATCTTAGCTGTACAAAACGAGGGAAACTGGGGATGGGGTCCCCGAGAACCGTCCTCGACCTCTAGGACAGCTCAAGGATAAACCATCGTCGCCTTGGCCTCAAAGAGGTTTGACCTTGGCCTTGGCCTCGACGCCTTGGCTTCTAGTCACTTGTAATGAATGTGCTCTGTGCAATGAGTTTACGGCATTTGTACGAATGTACGATATATCCACTGAAACACTGAAGCTATGTCGACTGCCTCAGCAAATTTATGGTTCACTACGGTTTGAATAAGATTAAGCTGGCTTTTGGTGCGCAGTGTAAAACTGTCATACTTACTTACATGCTTACTAGTGGCCCTGGCCCCGAAGGCCACTTGCCTGGCCTTGGCCTTGAAAATGCTGGCCTCAAACCCATCCCTGTGTGAAACCAAGCGGATGTCATAAACGCATATGAACTGTACTATGCAGTCTTGCAACTACTGCCGTCAGAATTACGTACAAGATAAGAAACGTTTTTTTCCAGGAGGCCTTGGGCAAAGAATTAGGTCCATATGCTCAGTTCAACTAAAGTTCGATTGGTTTGACGACTGGTTTGCGAATATGACGCATGTTGGCACCGGTCTCGGTCGGCTTGAATGGCGCGTGACTGCCGTACGGTCGCGGTATTGGAAGGTCGTCTTCTTCGCTCGGCAGGTAAGCATTCGGACGCGGCTCAGCCGTCGTTACGCCTCCACTCGGTAGACTAAACATCTCTTCGTGCTCCGACAGCTGCAACGAAAGACAACCTATAATTAGCCACTATAGGGAGCATCGCTCCCAACATGTTACGTCTATTTTCCGCAAAGGGGGAGCTGTTTAGGTCGCCACTCGCCACAGCTGTACCGGCAGGTACTGCTGAGAGCGCGTACTAGCTATGGGAATTCTGTCTGTCCGTCACGACCCGGTACGGATTCAAGGCCAGGTGAGATAGAGACTCTGGGTCTTCACCATATGATCGAACGAGGGCATCAAAGAGGGGTACCCCCCTTAGAAATCGTTATTTTACCACTATTGGCTCGTTCGTTGCGTTGGCTGGAAACCCCGCTTTAGTAGGCCCAAATGTACCAGTTTGGCGTTCTGTCGATCGCGCTGTCGCTGTTGTTCGAGCTGGATCTGCCGGAGGAACTCGTGTTCCACGTCGACCGACGGCGGCAGACCTTTCTCCATGTTGACGGCGTAGCGCTCGAGCAGCGACTGTTTCTCGTGCATCTCCTGCTGTAGGCGCATCGCCGACGCCTGGTACATCGACAGCTCGGACACGTTCGCCATCATCTGACGAGTCATCCGCTTTATCTTCGTCTGCATCGAGTTCACCTGACAACAACAACAACCAGACTAGAAAGGGCTCCGACCCTTATAACATTCCAGTGCTTCCAGATGCAGTCTGGCGAAAAAGTAGGGTGGAAAAAACTTTTTTTGTATTTTTTATTTTTATTTGATGACATTCCGTGCCCATACTGATGAGAACTAAGTTAAGAGCTGGTAAGTCAAGAGAATGCACCGGACACTCACAAAACTGGAATTTCCAAAACATCAGTGCACAGGATCGTGAAACAGGAACCAAAACTGCAATGCAAAGCTGCTGTGTTGTAAACTTGATATTATCAATGGTGTATTCTAAACGCCAATAAAACTGATGTTGTTCTGTGTTTTTAAGCTAGCTGATACGTCATTCTGCTTCACAGTTATTATGTCTAAAATTTCAGACAAAAATTAAAAGAACTACGGCTATTTGTTTTGGAGTCCACTTTTTTATTGGGAGACAGTGTAGCGGATCATGCTGCAACGTCACGACTTTATAGAAGCGCTGATTCCAGTTTTATACGCTTAGCCCAAATTGATAAGCACAACATAGTCAACGACTGTAAACTATTAAATCTATAGGCTAGGTCTGTTTGTGATATGACAAACAAAGAACGTCATATCATAATTATCACCATTACCTTCTTTGCGAGGAGAAGCGTGTCGTCCTTGTCTGCGTTGACTTTGGCATCGACTCTGTCAGTCAGTCGACAAACCTGCTGGTAGATGAGATCCTTCTCCAGCGACTGTTCCTCTTTGTCTGCTAAACGCGTCTCCACCTTCACACGACAGACGTCACAGCAACAGTTAACAGTTGCCAATCACGGCCTGTTCAAGCAGCATTTTATAATTGTCAAACGTTTATTTGTTTTAGAAAAAAATGTTTAACCAGTTTGATGTCCATAAACAGTCCATAATTGTGTAATTGCTCTCCTGTAGTGTTACACTGAGAGGCTTTTACTTCTCAATTTTTTTGATGTCGTGTACTTTTAAAGATTAATTTTATTTTATATTATCTGCATGTAGGCCTATGTATCTGCCGTGCCTGTCTTAATTATTGGTGCCTACTGGCGAATAAAGTAATATAAACAGGATTCAACAATAGCAAATACGTGCCATCGTCGTCGACAACATAATTAAATTACAAGTAAATTTGTTTAACAAAAAAAATTTACTCACGTCATCGATCTTCTTCTGCAGTTCAACGGGTCCAAGATCTTTTCCTTCAATGTAGCGAATGCGATCTTTGTCTGGATTGTCAATTTGTTTCTCGAGTTCCATTTGTTTGTCACAGCATTGAGCCAGCTGCGCGCCCGTGCACATACACAATCGGTTAATTTTATACCAACAGCATCTTAAATCATCGTAATCGTACACGTACCGGATTTCGTTACCTTACCTTACCTTACCTTTGGGGCGGGAAGGTTATTACACCTGCTCCAGCGCTGAGGCCGCAGTTTGGCCCAATGCGCAACCGTGATGTAACCGAAAGTGATTGTAAAACCACAGTAAACGGCTGTGAAGCCGAAGTCGTCGTTGAAGCCGAAAATTCACCAGTCACATAGACTGGTGACGTGTAGCGCAGTTGTTCTTACCATATGGCCGGTCTGCTCTTAGTTGACTTCTCGCCTGCAGATTAGAAATCGTTCGGGTCCTCGGAGTAAGTTCCACCAGGTCAAGGTGGCAGACCACGGTGATGGGAACGTGATTTCGTCAAAAATGAAACAAATATTTGCAGAAATACTGCAAGTCTGCCGTTCTTGTCTAACCTCTGATTTTTATAAAGTAAACGTGAAGGAGAATACATTTAATTTAAAAATCATGAAATTCATAGAAAAAGAATGAGGAAGTCAATTTGCCCTTTACTGGAGTGTGCCAAATGTCTTTCACGCTCTAACTAACTAACTGCAGACAGCACAAACGACCTATCAGTCTGTAAATGACATAGCACAATTGTTGTGCTATCAATCAATCAATCAATCAATCACAACAATGACCAGCAGATCACAAGATGAAACCTAAAATCTCTCCGAATTTTTTAAAACCTAAAATCGGTGACAAAATGGTTGTTGAAATAGTACAATGTTGATTGCATTATTAACAAATGCACGTGACCTTGAGTACCACCTTAATATTCAACAGAGCTCTAGAAGTTGTCTGGGTACATGTTCATGCAAAATTTCACCAAGCTAAGTGCAGCGGTTCATGATTTAAAAGTAAAATAAAAGTAAAGTTAGGTTATATCATAGTGCGCTCTAAAGCTTAGCTTACAGCTTAGCTTAATCTAGCGCACTTAATCACCATAACCACTTAGGCGCCGAAAACTCCCTTTTGTACACCAGTTTCTTGGAGCTGAGAAACTGGGGAGGCAATGTGAGTAAACAACTTGCCCAAGGTTGCTACCCAGTGGAATAGTGGCGCGACCCGGGATTCGAACCGCGGTCGCCCGGTTCTCATTCCAAGTGCGCTATAAACTATAAACTATAAACAGGGCCACACATTTATCGTGTTAACAGAGAAAAAGAGAAAAAACGTAGCGATGAGGCAGTAATTACAACCTGTATCTGGAGCGTAACGACGTCTTGTTCGAGCGCTCTCTTGGACGGCATCGACCGCTGCATCAGTGACAGTGTGCGCTTGTCTTCAGCTAACTGCATCCTCAGGAATCTGATCTCCTCATCTCTGGCCTGCATCTCCACTTCACCGTTCCTCAACATCTGCTCTGTATAATATAATACGCACAACGCATCTTCTCTGCATGCATCATGGTCAGAGCTGCGAAAATTAACGATTGATCATGCAATTAATCGTTATAATTTTTAACGATTACTAAAATTGTACTCGTAACTCGTCCCGGAGAACGCATTATAAACTGCATACAACGAGAAACATTTGTGAAACGATAATCACTTTTTCCGGAGAACATAATCGGATAAAACAAACTCTTAGGCTACTAGCCTACTAATAATAAATAATATAAACCTATTTCTGTGTCAGTGCAATAAACTGTCCAACAGGTCACGTTTATCCTCATAAGTCATCGGGAAACCTCGCCTATCTGAAAAGACCTCGTTTGTTCGATTTCACTGAAACTGTGAATTAATCATGATTACAAATCTCACAAGATCGACAATTATAAATACAACATACAGTATTTTCACCAAGTAAACCATCACATATCGCATCAACGCTATATATCTATTATGAAAAAAAAGAAAGAAAGACACGTAATAATGTTGAAAATTTGCATTTAGCAGTAAAAATGTTGATACGTAGAATTATCAGCTGGCAGAAGATTGTGTTACCACACACAGTACATGAAATGAATTCAAGACGACGCCCTTCTTGACTTCGCCAAACTACCCGGCAACAGCATCAAATAAATATTTTTTCCAAATAACTTTATGTAAACAATGGTCCATCAATTCTGACTTCAGTGGAAGCAGAATCACAGAAAAATTTGACAGCTTTACCTTGAAGATTCACTCTTTCGTAAAATATGCAGACTTCTTCGTTTCTCTCAATGAGATGAACTCCCCTGTAACGCATTACGTATGCAGTGCAGTCTGTCCGGTAAAAGCAAAGTAAAGTTAATTTTTTTATAGTGTGCTCTAAAGCCTAACTTAAATCTTAGCTTAATCTAGGATCGTAAAGAACGTAACGAAATGACGTTATTACTGCACAGGCCAATCACAGCCGCCACCGACGACGGCGTAAGCCGTTGGCACGCTGCCAAGCTGCGTCAGTGCAGACACGCTATGAAATATGAAGTTATTGAAATTAAACTTGATAAGCATCACAAAT